>Ga0233356_1000007_pt1 | contig 107041 bp, 93 predicted proteins | sample GEONSFMMS_FD_180700 | JGI IMG/M metagenome (GOLD analysis project Ga0233356, IMG submission 180700) | Soil microbial communities from Shasta-Trinity National Forest, California, United States - GEON-SFM-MS | ecosystem: Environmental > Terrestrial > Soil > Temperate forest > Bulk soil | place...
GGTCCATGAGGAGGCCTTGTTGCGATAATCAGGCATTATCGAATCCTTCCGGCCAGTCACCAAAGGAGTGACCGAAAGGCTTGGTTCCCTACCTACTCAACCCACTTTTCGCCATGGAGCCCCATTGACGGGCGGTGGTATCGGCCGGTTTCGATGCGCTGCAACGGGTGGCGAACGAGGTGACGTTCCTTCAACGACTCGGTCTCTTTGAACCGTCGGGATCGCCTGGCCGAAGGGGCGAGGTCATCTCAGGTCACAACTTTTTGAGCAGCCCCTTCCACCTTACCCACGCGTCGTCGCGGGCTTTCTTGTTGGCGGCGTAGGCGTCGCGGACTTTCTGGTCCGCGTCGGCGGGCGGTGGAGGCATTTCGCCGAAGCGCATGAAGCCGTGGCCGGCGCCTTCGTAGGTCACCGGCTCGAAGGTCTTGCTGGCCGCTTTCATCAGTTCGATCGTTTTCGGGAGCGTCAGACCGATGCGGCCGTCGGTGCCGGCATAGAAGCCGTAGACCGGAGCTTTGATTTTCGCGATGTCGTCGGGCGACTCCGGTCCGGTGCCGTAAAAAACGTACGCGGCGGAGAGGGTCGGACGATTGGTGGCGAATCGGAACGACTGTGTGCCGCCCCAGCAGAATCCGGTTATAGCCACCTTCCCGCTCGCGGCGGGAAGTTTGGCGACGTAATCGGCGACAGCGTTCAAATCGGCAGTGATCTGATCCGGCGGAAGATCGCGGATCGCTTTTCCGACCGCGGTGCTGTCGGCGAAGCTGTCGGTGCCGCCGCCGTTCGGACCCATGCCGGACAGCAGATCGGGCGCGATGGCGATGTAGCCGGCTTCCGCGACTTCGTCCGCGAGCATCTGCACCCAGTCGCTCATCCCGTAGATCTCGTGAATCACGACTACCGCCGGCGCCTTCTTCTTCACCTCGGGATAGACGACGAAGGCACTGACGGTACGCGTGCCCGACTTCACGTTCACCCACTCGTGATGGCGCGGCGAGGCATCGACCTTCTTCTTTGCCCAATCCTGCGACACGCTCGTGTTCGCGGCGGTGGCGGTCATTGCATGTTCGGCGTGTGTGGTGGTTGCGTCCTGCGCGTATGCAGTGACGGTGAGCAGCAGTGCGGCGATCGTGAGAAGCAGTCGTTTCATCGGGTCCTCCGGTGGCGCGAATCTTAGCGCGCGTCCGCTATCATGGCGCGCCTGAAAACAGTCATCCTGGCCGGCGGACTCGGCACGCGACTCAGTGAAGAGACAGTCATTCGGCCGAAGCCGATGGTGGAGCTTGGAGGACGTCCCATCCTTTGGCACATCATGAAGCTCTACTCCCACTTCGGCATCAACGACTTCGTGGTCTGTCTCGGCTACAAGGGCTACACGATCAAGGAGTACTTCGCCAACTACTTCCTCCACAACTCCGACGTCACGATCAATCTGCGCAACAACGAGCTGAAGGTGCACCAGAACAGCTCCGAGCCGTGGAGCGTGACGCTGGTCAATACCGGCGACGACACGGCGACGGGCGGACGGCTGCGTCGCGTTCGTCAACATGTCGACGGTGAGACCTTCTGCTTCACGTACGGCGACGGTCTGGCGGACGTCGACATCGCCGCGCTGATCGAATTTCATCGCCAGCAGAAGACGCACGCGACGTTGATGGCCGTCCAGCCGCCGGGACGATTCGGCGTCATCGACATTGAAGAAGACAAGATCCGCGACTTCGCCGAGAAGCCGCCCGGCGACGGAAGCTGGATCAACGGCGGCTTCTTCGTGCTCGAGCCGGAAGTCTTCGACCTCATCGACGGCGACGCGACCTCGTGGGAGCGCGGGCCGATGGAGACGCTGGCGCGCAGCGGACAGCTTTCCGCGTTCCGCCACACCGGCTTTTTTCACCCGATGGATACGATGCGCGACAAGGCGTATCTCGATGACCTTTGGGCTTCACGACGGGCGCCATGGAAAGTGTGGCCATGAACCCTGAATTCTGGCGAAACCGGCGGGTCTTCCTCACCGGACATACAGGTTTCAAAGGGACGTGGCTGACGGAGTGGCTGACGATGCTCGGTGCGAGCGTGACGGGCTACGCGCTCCCGGACAGCGACGTCCGGGATCTTTCTTCGCTGCGCGCCGCGATGATTACCGCGGAACCCGAGGTCGTCATTCATCTCGCGGCCCAGGCGCTGGTGCGCGCATCGTACGAAGATCCCGTCACGACCTATACGACGAATGTCATTGGTACGGTGAATGTGCTCGAGGCGATCCGCGTCGTTCTGTCTGTCCATGCGGCGGTGCTGATCACCAGCGACAAGTGCTACGCGAATTCGGGACACGCGGATCCATTCAAGGAGGACGACCAGCTCGGCGGACGCGATCCGTACTCGAGCAGCAAAGCCTGCGCGGAGCTGGTCATCGCCGCCTACCGCGAGTCGTTTCTCTCGAAGCCTGGTTCACCGCGGGTGCTGAGCGTTCGCGCGGGAAACGTGATCGGCGGAGGCGACTGGTCGAGCGACCGGCTTGTGCCCGACCTGATGCGTGCCTTTCGCGAAGGGAAGCAGGCGCGGATTCGCTATCCCGAGGCCACGCGGCCGTGGCAATTCGTCCTTGATGCGTTGCACGGCTACGTGCTGGCGGCCGAGTGCGCGTTCCGAGGCGATGATCTACCGGACGCGTTCAACTTCGGACCGGATGCACGCGACGCGCGCACGGTGCGCTGGCTGGCCGACACGATGGCCGCGCGATGGGGCGATGGTGCGTCGTGGCACGATCCGGATGAAGCGCATCGGCACGAGGAACCGACGCTGGCGCTCGATAGTGCCCGCGCGGGCCAATTTCTCGGTTGGAAGCCGATGCTCGATGCGGAAACCGCTGTGGCCTGGACGACCGACTGGTATAAGAGCGCGCGCGTTCTGACGCGCGAACAGATCGAACGATTCATGGAGAGCCTTCCCACGTGACTACTTGCCGGTTCTGCGGCGCGCCGCTCTCGGAAATCGTCGCAGACCTCGGCGTGCTCCCCCTTTCGAACGCCTACGTGCACCCGGACCGTCTGCTGGAGCCGGAACTGTTTTATCCGCTCGTCGCGTATGTTTGCGGGCGTTGCTTCCTCGTGCAGGTAGCGGCGGTGGAGACGCCCGAGCACCACTTCAGCGACTACGTCTATTTCTCGTCGTACTCGGATGAATGGCTGGCGCACGCGCGCGGCTATTCGATCGCCATCCGCGAGCGCCTGGCCCTCGGCGCGCAATCGCAGGTGATCGAGATCGCCAGCAATGACGGCTATCTGCTCCAGTACTTCCGCGAGGCCGGCATCCCGGTGCTCGGCATCGAGCCGGCGGCGAACGTCGGCGCCGTGGCGCGTGAGAAGGGCATCGAGACCTGGACGAAATTCTTCGGTACCGCGACGGCGAGCGAGATCGCCGGACGCGCCGACCTGCTGATCGCGAACAATGTCCTCGCGCATGTTCCCGACCTGAACGACTTCGTCGAAGGGATGCGCATCGCGCTTGCGCCGCGCGGGACGATCACGATCGAGTTTCCGCACCTGTTGCAAATCATGCGCTTCTCGCAGTTCGACACGATCTATCACGAGCATTACTCGTATCTGTCGCTCCTTACCGTGCAGCGGGTGCTGGCAGCGCATAGTCTCGACGTCGTCGACGTGGAGGAGTTGCCGACGCACGGCGGCTCGCTGCGGGTGTACGCGAGGCATGCAGGCGGAGAGGTTGCGGGGAGCGTCGAAGCCATCCTCCATGATGAGCGCGGCTTCGGACTCGATCGGATCGAGACGTATCGCCGCTTCGCGGAAGGCGTTCGTGCATGTAAGCGCGCGCTGCTGCAGTTCCTCATCGCTGCCCGCGATGACGGAAAACGGGTGGCCGGCTACGGCGCGCCGGCAAAGGCCAGCACGCTCCTCAACTATTGCGGCGCGCGGACGGACTTCATCGAATACACGGTCGACCGCAGTCCGCACAAACAGGGTCTGTATCTGCCGGGCACGCGCATTCCGATCTTCGCGCCGGATAAGATCGCCGAAACGCGGCCGGATTACGTGCTCGTCCTCGCGTGGAATCTGCGCCACGAAATCATGAGTCAGATGGCGCACATCCGGGAGTGGGGCGGGCGGTTCGTCATTCCGATACCGCGCGCCGAGGTGGTGTCTTGAGGATGGTGGAAACGCCGCTCGATGGCGTCTACATCGTTGAGATCGAGCCGTTGCACGACGAGCGTGGGTTCTTCGCGCGGACGTACTGCGATTCCGAATTCAGGACGCTTCTTCCGCACATCGTGCAGTCCGCCATCTCGTTCAACACACATCGCGGAACCGTGCGCGGGATGCACTATCAGCGCGCGCCGTATGCCGAGGCAAAACTGGTGCGCTGCACGCGCGGCTCCGTGTACGACGTGGTCGTCGATCTTCACACCGCACGCTGGTTCGGAACGGAGTTGACGCAGGACAATGGCCGGATGCTGATCGTGCCGGAGGGTTTCGCGCAGGGATTCCAAACGCTCGAAGATGCGACCGAGGTGAACTACCACGTCTCGCGCGAGTACCACCCCGAGGCCGTGGCAGGCTTTCGCTGGAACGATCCGGCGTTCGTCATCCAATGGCCGGCGGACGTCACCGTCATGTCGCAGCGCGACCGCTCCTGGCCGGACTTTGGGCAATGACGGATGACGCGCTGGAAATCGTCGGCCGCGACGAAGCAACACGCGCGCGCATCATCGCCGCGCTGCAGGAGTACGAACGCACTCCGGAGCGTCGCTTCACGACCGTGCGCGACGACATCACCGGGCCGATCGTCGACGCGCTGCACGCCTCGATCGCCGTGGTGCGCAAGGAGCTGCGCAACGGGATGGTGTTCGAGTTCCCGTATCGCTCGAAGATCGCCCGAGACTTCGTGATGTCGATTCCGAAGAGGCCCGATCACGTCTGGGAGCCGCAGACGACGAAGCTGCTGATTCATCTCTCCCGAACAGCCACGGATGTGATCGTGGGCGGCGCCTACTTCGGCGATCAGGCCATTCTCATCGCCGACGCCTTGCGCGGCCGCGGGACATGTCACGCGTTCGAGGCCGACGCGCATCAGGCGGCGATGCTGGAGCGCAATGCAGCGCTCAACGGATTGGACAACGTTCGCGTCAATGCGATTGCTCTCTGGAGCGACAGCGTGTCGCGTCTCCGCTTCGCCGGCTACGACGCCCTTGCCGGAATGGTGGCGGCAGACGACGGCGTGCCGGCGATCACCATCGATGACTATGCGAAGTCGTCCGGCATCACGCACGTCGGACTGATCATGCTCGACCTCGAAGGTGGGGAGTTGCACACCCTGCGCGGCGCGGAGCGGGTGCTCTCCGATCACGCGCCGCACGTCGTGTTCGAAATTCACCGCTCCTACGTCGACTGGTCGGCGGGTCTGCAGAACACGGAGATCGTGCAGCACCTGGCGTCGTTCGGCTACACGCTGTTCGCAATTCGCGATTTTCAGTCGAACTACGATCTGAGCGGCCGTCCGATCGAGCTGGTGCCGGTCGAAACTGCATATCTCGAAGGGCCGCCGCACGGCTTCAACGTGCTTGCGGTCCGCGACACCTCAATCATCGAAAACGATCTTTTCCGCATCACGCCGAATGTCAGTCCGAAACTGCTCCTCCATCGCGATCCGAAACTGCACCACCCGGCGGGAGGCCTATGATCACCGTCCTCGGCGCCTCGGGATTCGTCGGTTCGAACATAGTCGCGTACCTGGAACGCGCCGGCATCGAATACCAAGCCGTCACACGCGGTCAGCAATGGCCGGACGGCGCGCTCGGCCACGTCATCTACTGCATCGGCGTCACCGCAGATTTCCGGGAGCGGCCCTACGATGCCGTCGATGCGCATGTCTGCACGCTGATCGATTTCGTCCGCCGCGCATCGTTTGATTCGCTGCTCTACCTTTCCTCGGCGCGTGTGTATCTGGGGAGGAGCGGCGTTGCGCACGAGGATGACGATGTGTGCGTGAATCCGCTGCGGTTCGAGGATCTCTACAGCATCTCCAAAGTTATGGGTGAGTCGATCGTCGTCTCTCTCGGTGTAAAAGGGCGGGTGGCCCGGCTATCGAATGCTTACGGCCGCCGCCAGTCGGAGACCTTTCTTGCGCGCGTCCTCGAAGAGGTGCGAGTCCGCGGCGCGATCACCTTCCACAGCGCGCCGGAATCAGAGCGCGACTATGTGAGCGTGGACGATGTGGCCGAGGTGCTGGTGAAGATCGCACTGCGCGGCCGGGAGCGGCTCTACAACATCGCCAGCGGCGTGAGCGTCACCAACGCGGAGCTGGCCGGCGCCATCGCGCGGCACAGCGGATGCAGCGTGGCGTTCACTCCCGATGCGCCCGCGGTCGTGTTCCCGCGCATTGACAATGAACGGATCCGTTCCGAATTCGGGTTCACTACGGCACCGCTGCTGGACGCGCTGCCGTCGATGATCGGCGGCCGCACATGATTACGATCGATCAGCACGCCGGCACGATGACGGTGGACGGCAGGACGCTGCCGCTTGAGAGCGCCGAAGCGTTCCGGATTTTGTCGAACGCGTGGATCGACGCCGCGCTACGCGTCAAACATCAGTACACGTTCACCTGGCTTGGCCGGCCGGTCATCCAACTGGCCGACGATCTGTTGCGCTTGCAGGAGATTGTTTATCGCGTGCAGCCGGACGTGATCGTCGAGACGGGCGTGGCGCATGGCGGCTCGCTGATCTTCCACGCCAGCCTCTGCAAGCTCCTCGGCCGCGGACGTGTGATCGGAATCGACATCGAGATCCGCGCGCACAACCGCGCCGCGATCGAAGCGCATCCGCTGGCGCCGCTCATCACAATGTTCGAAGGCAGCTCGATCGATCCAGCGATCGTCAGCGCCGTGAAGGCGGCGATCTCGCCGGGCGAAACGGTGCTGGCCGTGCTCGATTCGAATCACACCAAAGCGCATGTGCGTGCGGAGCTGGACGCATACGCATCGCTCGTGGCGCCGGGGTCGTACATCGTGGCCATGGATGGCCATGTAATGGAAGCCGCCGCCGCGTCGCCCCGCGCGGCGGCCGATTGGGCGACGAACAATCCCAACGCCGCGGTGCGCGAATTCGCGGCTCTCCATCCGGAGTTCGTCCACGACGAGCCGGACTTTCTCTTCAATGAGAGCACGCTCGCCGACGCGATGACAGGCTTCCGCGGCGGCGTTCTGAGACGAGCCTGATGACCGTTCGCATCGCCGCCGTCATCCCGACGCGTGACCGCACGCCGCTGGCGATCAACGCCGTGCGGTCGCTCCTCGAGCAGGACTGCGGCATCGATATCTACGTCTCCGACAACTCGGCATCACCCGACGAAACGCTGCGCGGCTTCTGTCTGACGGATGCGCGCGCTCACTACCTTCGGCCACCACACGAGCTGGCGGTAGCGGAGCATTGGGACTGGGCAATCCGGCAGGCGATGGAACGCTCCACGGCCACGCACGTCACCGTGCATCACGACCGCAAGTGGTCGAAGCGCGGCGCATGGCGCCCTCTCCTCGCGATCGCCGCGCGGCGGCCGGAGGTGCTCGTCACATTCGGTGTCGATTTCATCGCCGACACGCCTCCGCCGCTGCGGGTGTGGCAGACGCCGTGGACCGGCAAGGTATTCGTCATGCGCACGAAGCGCGCGGCGGAATTGATCGCACAGGCACGCGTGACGGAGATCGTTCACGGCCTGCCGATGTTGTCGAACTGCATCGTGCCGCGGCCGGTCATGGAGTCGATGATCGAACGCTTCGGCAGCGTGTGCCGCTCCACCGGTCCCGATCTCGCCTTCGTCTCGCGATTCCTCGCCTCGCATGACGAATATCTTCACGCCGACCGTTCGCCGGGCATTCTCTACGCGGCCCACCGGAGCACCAACATGGGCTACCTGCGCGGCACCGGGGGCGACTTTGCGGAGCTCCGGCGGTTGTTTGGCGGCCGCCCATGGATCGATGCAGCACCGCTTCCCGGCGTGAACCTCGGCAATAACATGCTCTTTCACGAATACGAGCTCACGCGCCGCGCGACCGGGGACCGGCTTCCGCCCCTGCAGCGCGCGGCATGTCTCGACGATCTGGCGTCGGCACTGCGGTGGGTCGAAGACGAGGAAACAAAGAAGTCCCTGCTCCGGATTCTCCGCGAACACGGCTGGACCGGATCGGTTCCGAGGCCGCATCCGCCGCGGCGATCGCGTTCCGTCGCCCGCCAAAAAGTGTGGATGTTCCTCGGCGAACGACTCGCAATCGCTCCGCCGAACATCACCGGCTTTGCGTTTCGCGACGACGAGGAAGCGCTTCGCTACGCGCTGCGATTTCCGCGCAAACGTCAGGCAAGCCATGACCACCTCGCGTTGCTCGACCCCGAGGAAGTGAGCGCCGCATGAAATTCGGCGTGATCATTCCGACCCGCCATCGCGCGGAGCTGGCAATCGCCGCGATCCGGTCGTTGCTGGCGCAAGACCATCAGGCGCTGACGGTCATCGTCTCCGACAACTCCTCGCGCGAGGAAGACGTGCGGATGCTCGCCGAGTTCTACCGCACGGCCAACGATCCACGTCTGCTCTACATCCGCCCACCGGAAGCGCTGACGATGCCGACGCATTGGAACTGGGCGCTGGAGCAGGCCATGACGCGCACGGATGCGACGCATTTCGGCTTTCACTACGACCGCAAAGTCTTCAAGGCCGGCGCCATCGCGCGCCTTGCCGCGGCTTGTGCGTACGATCCGGCGGCACTCGTCAGCTACACCTGCGACTTCACCATTGCGCGGGATGCGGGTTTCATCGCCTGGCAGTATCCCGGCACCGGCAAACTGTACGAGATCGGTACCGCTGCGGTCGTGCGGAGGTTCGCGGGCGGCATCCTCCACGACCTCGGGCAAGCAATCCCCCTCCTTTCGAACTGTATGGTCCCTCGCGCGCTGCTCGAACGCGTCCGCGCGCGCTTTGGCGATCTCTGCGACTCGAATGCTCCCGATCTGACTTTCCTCTTTCGATTCGCCGGCGTGGAACCCCGTTACGTTCATTTCGACGCCGCGCTGAGCGTCATGTACGGATTCCGATTCAGCAACGGCCAGGGGTATTTCCGGCGCGATCCCGGCGGCACCTTCGGAGATTTCATGAAATTGTGGGGCGACCGCCCGTGGCTCGATGCGGCGCCGATTCCAGGCCTGACGCTCGGCATCAACGTCGCGTTTCACGAATACAACCTCGTGCAAAACGTCGTCGGCAAAGAGACGTTTCCGGCGATCGAAATGCAAGGCTATCTGCGCGAACTGGCCAGGGGATTTTTCTACATTCACGATGAACGGGAGCGCGCAGAGTTACGCGCGGTGCTGGAAGCTCACGGCTGGCGTCCGGAAGCGCCAGCGAAGCCACGGCCGCTATGGCGCCGCATCGCGGGGCGTGTCCTGGGGCCTGTGCGCCGCATGCTCCGCGGCGATCCTACGCACAGATTCGCTACCGAAGAGGAATCGTTGAGTTATCTCCTCAATCATCCGTTGCGCCCTGTGCCGCACAACGAGCTGTTGACGATTCTCGAGCCGGCGGAAGTGGTTTCAGCGCGATGAAGATCGTGCACATCGCATCCACGCCGAACGGCGCGCCGTGGATGATCGCGATCGCGCGCGAGCAGAAAGCGCTCGGACATGACGTCGCGGTCATCATCCCGTCGCTCGACGGCAACATCGCGCCGCAGCTCGTCCGCGCCGGCATCGCGGCGTACGCGGCGCCGGTCGACGGCATCCTCTACGCGCCTTCGCATCTCGCCCGCGTCCGCTCACTCATCCGCATCGTGCGGCTCCTCCGCCGCCTCCGCCCGGACGTCGTCCACAGCCACATCTTCGCCTCGGTCATCGCCTCGCGCATCGCCTCGTGGATCGCGGACGTCCCCATTCATCTGGCCGGCAACGTCCATCCGATCTCGCTCGAATCGACCGTCATGCGCGCGCTCGAAGTGGGGACCGCATTCTGCGACACGAAGACAATCGCCTCGTCGACGTACACGCGCGATCTGTACATCGAGCACGGCGTTCCCCCTGGCCAGGTCGAACTGATTTTCTACGCGGTCGATCAGAGCGGACACGATCCGATGCTCGTCGACGTCACGGCCGCGCGGCGAAACCTCGGTATCAGCGCGGAGACGCCCGTAGTCGGCAAGATCGCGTACTTTTACCCGCCGTCGAAAAAGAACGGCACGTTGCCGAAGCGGATGCGCGGCCGCGGCATCAAAGGGCATGACGTGTTTCTGCGCGCGATCCCGCACGTGCTCGAGTCGGTGCCCGACGCGAAGTTCGTCGTCGTCGGCCGCGGATGGGGACCGGACGGCCCGGCCTACGAACAAACGTTGCGCGACCTCGCCACCACCCTCGGCATCGACCACGCCGTCCTCTTCGCCGGCGAAACGAACGACGTCCCCTCGATGCTGGCCGCGTTCGACGTCTCCGTGCACTGCTCGCTGACCGACAACCTGGCCGGGACGGTCGAGTCGCTACTGATGGAGCGGCCGATGGTCGTCTCCGACATCCCCGGCTTCGCCGACACCATCATTCACGAGGAAACCGGCCTCGCCGTGCCGATGGACGATCCGCCCGCGCTGGCCGCCGCAATCGTCCGCCTGCTTCGCGACCGCGATCTCGCGCGGCGCCTCGGACAAAACGGCCGCGCGCGGATGTTGAGCCGATTCACGCTCGCGCGTACGGTGGCGGATATCGAAGCGCTGCTGTCGCGGCTTCCCGCACGCGCGTCCGGTCACTACCGGCTGACCAGGACGATCGCGCGAACCTTCGCCGCGCCATTCCGTCTGCTGCCGGTTGCCTTCCGCGCCTGGCGCGCCGTCCGCGCCGCCCGTTCATGAGCGCACGCGCGCCGGCACACCGAACGCGGTCACATCATCGGGAATGTCGCGTACGACCGCGGCGCCCGCTCCGACGACGCTTCGCGCGCCGACCATCACACCCGTCACGATCGTCGCACCGGCGGCGATCAGCGTCTCCTCTCCGACCTGCACCTTCGCTCCGATCGTGGCGCCGAGGGAGATGTGGGCAAAGTCGCCGACGATCGTGTCGTGATCGATCGATGCTTTTGTGTTCAGAATCACGCTTCGCCCGATCACCGCATGCGGCAACACGATCGCGCCAGCCGAAATCATCGATCCTTCGCCGATGCGCGCCGAGGCGGCGATCGAGGTGAACGGATGAATCGCCGTGGCCAGCCGCTCGCCGGCGAGTTTCTCCACGAGCGCGCGCCGCAGCCGGTTATCGCCGATAGCCACGACGATCGCGTCATGAGCGATCGTGCGCAGGTCGTCGATCGTGCCGAGGACGTTCTTCCCCGGCGTGTCGTCCACGAACCCGATCGCAGGAGTTCCAGCGCATTCGAGGATGTCCGCCACGATCGCCCCCTGCGATCCCGCGCCGACGATTACGATGCGCTGCGTCATGACGCGCGAGTGTATCGCTCAGCGGTAAGCACGTGGTTGTCCGCCCGAATTAGCAAATGAGTTGTCCGGTCATTGCGGACGCGGCGTTCGTCGGCGTAGCCGGCGTAAGAACCGTAGCCCACGGTTTTCAACCGTGGGAAATCCGCGTCCGGATGAATTTGTGAGCCCGTTTTAACGAGCGAAAGAAAGCTTTTCTCTCGCCCGTCAAGACGGGCTCGCAATCAAGATCAGGTCCGCTGACCCCCAGCTGAAAGCTGGGGGCTACGGTTCTTACGCCGGCTTCGCGGACGGCCGGCGTCGCAAGCGATCGAAACAACCTCCCGCTGCTAAGCTGCGCCACCGATGCTTCGCATTGCGCAGATCGCCTCGGTCGGCAATCACTCGCCGTGGTTCGCCGACATCTGCGGCGAGATGGCGCGCCGCGGCTACGACGTTTTCGCCATCATCGATTCCGGCAGCGGCAACCTCGGCGCGCGCCTCACGTCGCTCGGCATTCGTCACTACAAAGTGCCGATGCATTTCGCGGAAACGCTCGACCGCGCGCGGCTGCCGTTCTACCTGTTTCGTTTGCCCATCAGCGCCCTGAACGTCGCGCGCATCCTTCGCCGAGAAAATGCTGATATCGCGCACTCGCACATTTTCGTCGCCAACCTCGTCACGCGGATGGCCCGGCTGTTCACGCGCGCGCGCAACATCAGCAGCGCCGCCGGACCGCGCCACCTCGAAGCGCCGCTGACGCGATTGGTCGAGCGCCTTACGTGGCGCATCGACGCCGCGATCGTCGCCGGATGCGAATACACCGCCGCGCTTTACCGGAAGGCCGGCGCGCCGTCCGGCCGTGTCGAGTGCATCTACTACGGTCCTCCCGCCGAACGTTTCGATCCATCGAAGGTCGACGCAACCTCGTTCCGCCGCGATCTCGGCATCACGCCCGACGTTCCGCTCGTCGGATTGGTGGCGCACTTTTATCCGCCGATGCGCGGCCCGCAGGCGCCTCCGGTGACACGCGGCGTCGATCTGAAAGGTCACGATCATTTCCTCGCGGCGGCGCGCATCGTCGCGAAGCGATTCCCCGAAGCGCGGTTCGTCCTGGTCGGCAGCGGCTCGAATGCGCAAGGCGAGGCCTATCGCCAATCGCTCATTAACGCGTGCCGCGCAGACGGCTTCGACTCACGCGTGTTCTTTCCGGGCCATCGAAACGATATCGCCGAGGTTCTGGCCTCATTCGATGTGGCCGTGCAGTGCCCACTGACGGAAACACTCGGCGGAACGATCGAGGCGCTTTTGATGGAGCGGCCAACGGTCGCCACGCGCGTCGGCGGCATCCCGGAATCGGTGCGGCACGAGGAGACCGGGCTGCTGGTGCCGGGCGCCGATCCCGTCGCATTAGCCGCCGCGATCGAACGCCTGTTGGCGAATCCGGATGAAGGCCGCCGCTTCGGCGTTGCCGGCCGCAAGCTCATGCTGGAGCGCTTCACACTCACCCGCACCGGCGCCGATCTCGCTGCTTTGTACGAGCGTGTTGCTCCTGTATCGTGACGTCCTTCTTCATGGCAAAAACGGTTCTGATCATCGACGATGATGCGCCCACGCGCGGCCTGCTCACGGCCGTGATGACGCGCGCCGGCCTCGCGGCCGTTGCCGTGTCGAACGGCGGCGAGGCAATCGACATCATCACAACACGCGATGACCTCTGCTGCATCGTTCTCGACTTGATGATGCCGGTCATCGACGGTGCCGCCGTGATCGCTCACCTTTCGTCGACGAAGAGCGCTGTGCCGGTGATCGTGTGCACGGCAGCAGGCCCGCGCCAGACTCCCGAATTTGATCGTGCGATCGTCCGGGCCGTGATCCAGAAGCCGTTCGACATCGAGCAACTCGCCGCGATGGTGAAGAATCTGTCGGAGTGAACGTGGTGGGCTTCATCCTGACCGTTGCCTGCGATATCGTCAGCTTCCGTGTTTCGCCGGTCGATCTCCCTCTCCGCAACTGACATCGGCGCCGACGAGCGCCTCCTCGTGGAGGAAGTCCTCCGCTCCGGCCGTCTGTCCAAAGGGCCGATGCTGGCCAATCTCGAGCGGGCGTTCGCCGAGCGCTTCGGCGCACGACACGCCATCGGCGTTTCCAACGGAACGGCCGCGATGCACCTCTCCGTTCTCGCCGCGGGCGTGCGCGACGGCGACATCGTCATCACCACGCCGTTCTCGTTCATCGCCTCGGCGAACGTGATCCTTTACGAACGCGCCATCCCGGTTTTCGTCGACATCGATCCGCAAACGCTGACCATCGACCCCGCCGCCGCGGTCGATGCGATTGAGACGCTGACGCTCCGCCGCAGCGGATGGGAACGCCTCCTGCCGCCGCGCGGCGGGATGCCGGCCGGACCGCTGCGAGCGATTATCCCGGTCGACGTCTTCGGCCGCGTCGCCGAGATGCAGGCCATCGTCACCGCCGCGCGCGCCGCCGGCATCGCCGTGATCGAGGATTCGTGCGAAGCCGTCGGCGCGTCGCTCGACGGCGTCCCCGCCGGCCGATGGGGCGACGCCGGCGCCTTCGCGTTTTATCCGAACAAACAGATGACCACCGGCGAGGGCGGCATGGTGCTGACGGACGACGACGACATTGCCCGCGAAGTCTCCAGCCTCCGTTCGCAGGGCCGCAGCGACGACCGCTCCTGGCTGCGGCATCAGCGCCTCGGCTACAACTACCGCCTCGACGAGATGAGCGCCGCCGTCGGCCTGGCGCAGTTCCGCCGCCTCGACGAACTGCTGCAGAAGCGCGAGGCCGTGGCTGCGATGTACACCGAGCGCCTGCGCGGCATCCATGGCATCGCGCCGCTGCCACCGCCGCGTCCTGGCGTGAACGTGAGCTGGTTCATCTATGTGATCCGCGTCGAAGACGGCATCAGCCGCGACGCGCTCGCCGCCGATCTGACCGCCCGTGGCATCCCCACGCGTCCCTACTTCTGGCCCATCCACCTCCAACCCCCGTACCGCGAGCGTTTCGGATTCGAGCCCGGCGCCTATCCGCACTCCGAAGCCGCCGGCAACTCCCTCCTCGCCCTCCCCTTCCACGGCAAGCTGACCGCGGACGAAGTCGACTACATCTGCGACTCGATCACCGCCGCCGTCGCGCAAACGGCCGGCGTGCGGTAACTGAGGCAGGAGTCAGGTCCGTGGGTAGGGGATTGCGCCGCCACGTCACTCCTCCTGTGAGGGGTCGTCCGCGATGGGTATCCTTGAGCCGCATCAGATCGAGCAGTTGATGAATGCGTTGAATGACGGGTTCGATCAATTCACGTTGAATGTTCTCGTCACGACGCGCATCGACAAGCATGGGCTCCAGAAGTACACCTCGCCGTATCTCCCGACTTCGATTCAGGCGTTCGAGCTGATCACCCACGCCGAAGCCGAGGACTTCACCTGGCAACTCATCAATGCGGCTCGAGAGCTGCGACCCGCCATCAAAGCTCTCCAGGACCTCGCCGACGAGCTGAAGATGACGCCCTTCGCGGCGCGCCCGGCCGTACGTGAGAAACTCGAAAGACTCGTCCGTCAAAAAAGACAGTTCAAGGATCTGTACCTGTTTCGGTCTCGTCTGGCCGAGATCGAGCCACAGGTGTGTCGCGTCGAGTTTCCTATGACCAATAGTGACGGCCGTGAAGCGGAGACTACGGGGACGGCATTCCTGATCGGGGCCGGCGCGATCATGACGAACTTTCACGTGATCGAGCCGCTGATCGAACGCTCCTCCGACGGATGGATCGGCCGTCCGCAGGATGTCATCGTGCGGTTCGATTACAAGAAGATCGGCGATAAGGAGATCAACGCCGGTGTGACCTGCGGGCTCGGCGATCCCTGGCTGATCGACTCGAGCCCGGTCGAAGAGCTCGATTACGCGATTCTGCGGCTGGACCACCAGGCAGGCAACGATCCGGTCGGAAACTGGTCCCTCGCGGCCGACCCGCCGAAGCGCCACTGGATGAAGCTGGCGAAGACAGGACATCCGTTCACGCTGGGAACGGAGCTCATCATGGTGCAGCATCCAAGCGAGTTGCCGCTGGTGATGGATGAGGGAGAGATCGTGTCGTTTGACGCCGCCGCGAACCGCGTCACGTACGACACCAACAGTGAGGATGGTTCCTCCGGTTCTCCCTGTTTCAACGCCGCGCTGGAACTCGTCGCGCTGCATCACGCAGGCGATCCGGTGTACGGGCCGGCGAAGTTCAACATCGGGATACCGATCGATGCGATCGTGAATCTCCTCGAGGAGCGAGGTATCGAGATTGCTGACTAAACTGAGGCAGCTCCTGACTACCGACGACCGTCAGATGCTGGCCGATGCGATCGCCGGCGCGTTTCCGGACATCGCTACGCTCACCGTTTTTCTTCGCAATAAACTGGGGATCAAAATCGACGACGTCTCCCGAGACGTCCTGTCGGTGACCATCGACGCGCTGATTGCCAGATACGAGGCGCGCGGAAGGGCGGAGCTCGTTCTCATGCTCGAGAAGTTTTCCGAGCGCACAAACGAAGTCCTTTCGGCCGTTGCGCGAAACTTGATCAACAAGTTGCCCGCTGCTCCGTTCTTCGAGGCCTTCGAGCATGGCGATCCATGCCAGTCGCTTTTTCCTCGCGACAGCGCACTTCTGAACCGCGACGAGGTTCGCATTCGGATGGCCGAGCTTCGCCTCCAGAACGGAGGCGGTGCCCGGACGCTCATCGTCGATGGCGTGCGGGCCAGCGGCAAGACGCATACCTTCGAGCTGGTCCGTCATGTCGCCGCCACCGGCGCGCCCCCGTTTCGGCACGTGTATGTCGACCTTCGAGGCGAGATCGCCGGTGGTTACGATGCCGGCGAGCTGATGAAGACGTTCGCGCGCAAGATCAAGCTGAACGTCAAGGACATGCCCGACAAGCAGGCGCAGACCTCGAAGTGGCTGCGAGAATTGCGCGACTGGTTCATCGGCGAGTTGAACGACCAGGACGAGCATTGGTGGCTGGTGATCGACGGCGTCAGTCAGACCGACACCATGCAGGATGTTCGCGACATGATCAGCCTGCTCGTGGCCGAGGCGGAACAGAACACCGACTCGCTGCGGCTCGTGCTGCTCGGATGCGCCGACCCGGGGATCATCCAAAGCGGCAAGAAGGTGGTCATCGCACAGACCGTGCCCTTCGGCGGCGACGACGTCAAGGCATTCGTCCGCACCGCCTGCAAACGTGCGCGCGTTTCGATCGGGGAGCCCTTGATCGACGAGGCCGCAGCCACGATCCTCAGCGACCTGCCGGACGATCCACAACGGCGTCTGGAGACCATCGCCCTGAGGACCGATGCGGTGATCCGGAATCTTCTAAAGAAAGGGCGAGAGTGATGGCCACGCAACGAACGCGCCTCACGCCGGAAATGGTTCGCGACACCCTCTCGAGCGTCGCGTCTCTGGTTTCGCCGGTGCAGCGGATCAATCCTCGCGTATGGGCCTACTACAAGGCCGCGGCGGTTCTCACGTCGTTCAATCCCGCGGAGTTACGGCCGGTCGGCGAGAGCGCCGCCAGCCGCGGTGATGCACTCCGCTCGCTGGTCTCCGATTGTGTGCCGGAAGTGGCGGAGGTGGGCGTCGCCTGGCGGCTTCGGGGCGACGTTCGCCGGTTCGTCCTGCAGCAAATGGTGCCCAAGGAGCTATCGGACGCCCTCGATCTGGTTTCGTCGCGTCTCGACAATCCCCTCGCGACGGCATTCCGCGTCTTGACCACCGGCGTCACACTGTCCGTCTTCCAGCGCACCGACGATCTCCAGCGTGCGTTGGTCGTGGCCGATTGGCTTGGACTCGATGAATCGATCCGGCGCCAGCTTCGGAAGCGTCTCGAGTTCGTCGAGCTGATGCAGCCATTCAACGACCTGGTGGGCGATCATTTCCGCGGGCGCGAAGACGAGTTGCGCACGCTCTCAGACTACGTCGGCGTTACCTCGCGCTCTTTCGGCGCCGAGTTGAAACGGCGCATTCAGCGTGCGGGCGCGCTCGCGGTGGTCGGGCCGGGCGGCGTCGGCAAGTCGACGCTCATCGCCCGGTTCATACTCGACCACGCCGAAGCGGCGGCGGAGGGTGGTCTCGCCTTCGCGTATCTCGATGCGGACCGCCCGACGGTGCTGCCCGAAGATCCGCGTTCGCTCCTGATGGAAGTGGGACGCCAGCTCTCGATCCAGTTCCCCGATGCCTCCATCGATCTGCAGGCGCTGCAGGACGAGATGGATGCCGCCGAAAAACAGTCGACGCAACAGACGGCCGGCGCGGTCCGGCTCGCCAGTGTCGAACAGCTCGGCATCATGCTGAAGCGCATCGGCCGTCCTTTCCTCCTCGTCCTCGATACGTTCGAGGAGATCCAGTACCGAAGCAGCGACTTCGTCCACGCCATTGGCGTCTTTCTCGAAGAGCTCAGTGCTGCCTGGCCGAATACTCGGACCGTCATCGCCAGCCGCGCCCCCATCCTCGAATTCAAGACCCAGTCGGTTTCCCTCGGCGCATTCGATGAAGCCGCTGCGATCGGTTTCTTGATGCACCGTCAGGTCCGGGACGAGGCGCTGGCCAAAACCGTCTTCAGCCAGCTAGGCGGCAATCCGCTGACGTTGCGCCTGGCCGCCGATCTGATCAACAGCGACGAGTCGGAAGGCTTGCAGGATGTGAAGAGCATCTCCAAGCGCAACCTCCTTCTGCTGCGGCTCGACGAGAGGGCCATTCAGGGCCAGCTCTATCGCCGGATCTTGAACCACATCAAAGACGAGACGGTGAAGAAGCTCGCTCACCCCGGCCTGGTCGTTCGCCGCGTGACGCCGGCCGTGATCCTGCGCGTCCTGGCGCAGCCGTGCGGCCTCGATATCGCCTCCATCGAAGACGCGCGCGACGTGTTCCAGCGCCTGGCCAGGGAAGTGAGTCTGGTCGAGCGCGACGGCGACGGACTCCGTCACCTCGGCTATCTCCGCAAAGTCATGCTGCGCCTGCTGATCGCTGACGAACCGGCCAAAGTGAAAGCCATCCATGAAGGCGCGGTGGAGTATTACCGGAAAGAGAAAGGGAGCCGCGCGCGGGCAGAGGAGCTTTACCACCGCCTGATGCTCGGTCAGCCGTCGAGCGAGATCGACCAGCGCTGGCGCGATGAATTGAAGGGATATCTCGCCGGCAGCCTGGACGAGCTGCCACCGGTAAGCCGTGCGTACCTGGCGACGAAGCTTGGTTACGAGATCGACGACGCCACGCGCAAGCAGGCGGAAACCGCGGTCTGGGAACGCGCGGCCGTGACGAAGGCGCAGGACCTTCTCGACCTAGATCGCCCGCAAGACGCGCTCAACGTTCTGCAGGAGCGGCCGGAACGTTCCGAGGGAAGCGCGATTTACGCGCTGGAGGTCGAGGCGCTGCGCGGTCTCAACAGGCTGACGGAAGCGGTCGGCGTGGTCGAGCGCGGACTCCCGTCGATCCGGATGGCCGGCGACCCGGCGCGATTCATCGAACTGGCGGAGCTCGGCGCGGCGGCGGCAGAGCAGCTCGGCGATCTCTCCCGGGCCATCAATCTATTGGAGAGTGCTTCGGTCGTCGCGCGTTCGGCTGGAAGCACACTCGGGCGTCTTAGCCTGGCTATCCGGCTCTACACGGTGCGCGGCGCCTCCTCGTCCGCCCCGCGCCCGGCCGAGCTCGAACAACTGATCGCGCTCTATCGCAATACACCTCGGCCAGAGCTGCTGTCTGATGAATTCGTGGTCACTGAGATCGCCGCGATCATCGCCGACCGGTTGCCGTCGGCGCTTGCCGACGCGGTTGAGGTGTCCGCCAACGGTTGGTGGAGCGACCGCTGGTTATCGGCGCTGGCCAACTATGTGCAGCGGCGAACCCGCAAGACGGAGGGAGCACGCGTCGTCACTCTTGACAGCATCGCACGAGAGCTGGACGAGTTGCGCATCGTTCGGCCGTCGATGCGCGCCCGCCGCATCCACCGTCTCCTGAGGCGATTCCTTGATGTCGAGTTCCCGACCGGCAGCGCCGCAACAGATCTCGCGCGCCTGATCCGCAGCGCGATCCTGCAGCCCGAGACGGAAGACGAAGCAAGCGGACCGCGGCTGACCGTCGCCTCGCGTTCGCGCCGCGCATCCAGCCGGCGCAAGCTCAAGAAGTAACCGCGCGCAGTCAGGTTTTCGTGACATCGACCGTGACGCCGTTTTTATCGCCGTACCCCACGTCGTACTTGTAGGGGGTGTCCAGGTTCTCCCACATCTGATTGAAGTCGCTTCGATAGTTGAACAGGATGCGCGGAGCGTCTCCGCGGTGAATGATTCGAGCGATCGACTCGGGGTGAGGATGTTTGAATCGCTTCCCGTTCGTCGACACCAGAAAGGTGTGGGAGCCGAGGGCTCCGAGTAGCCCGTTATCAAGGTTCGCGCGGCTGCCGTGATGAGGGATTTTCAGCACGCGGATCTTCTCCACGTCACTGGCGCTCATCCGGCCAATCGACTCGGTGAGCAAGCGGGGGAACGCGTCCGCGCCGAACAACACACCGCGATTCCCGTACTGCGCCACGAACGCGATACTGCTGCCGTTCGGTTTCTTGTTGTCCGATCGGAAAACGCTCTCCGCCATCACGTCGACATCGATGTCGCCCAGGAGATCGTCTTCCTCTTCGGGCGCCAGCCGCTCTTCGATCCCCGGCACCAGGCCCGCCGCCTCTACGGTTTCCTTCCATTCGTCCGCGAGATTGCCCAGGCGCTGAATGGTGGGGGAAAGCATCGTCACCGTCATGCCCGACACGTCGACGGTGGGCAGCGAAGAGTCCTCCGCGATCGCGATCATTTTGCCGTCGAACCGCGCGTTCCACGGAATGCGCAGCGTCACGATGAGCGCGGATAGCTTCTCGCCCTCGAGCCCTCCCAGGAGATCGCTCGCGGCCTCGACATGTGAGTATCCATTGAACCAGATCTCTTTGAACGTTACGCCGAGACGTGGCGCGTCCGCGAGAAGCGGGAGCACGCCACCTATGTGATCGATGTCGATGTGGGTCACCACCAGGAGCTCGAAAACGCGGTCTTCAGCCGGAAGTGCTTCGATCCGGCTGCGGAGAGCCGGATACGCCTTTGGCGTCCCGGCGTCGATGAGAATGCGCTTCGGGCGGGAGCTGTCGCCGTATTCGATCCAAAGGCAATCGCCATATTCGGCGGGAAGCATGGAAACGGTGTACATGATGATCTCCTCAGAGCCTCCAGTCCGCGTCGCCGTAGGCGATGAGCGTCACCGCGAACGGATCGCCATCCGCCAGCATTGCGCGTTTCGTCTCCAGCAGTGCATCACCAAACGTCGCGTCGCGCACGCCGCTCCAGCGGCTGAGTGCTTTCATGAAGCGTTCGACAAACCGGGTTGCATGCCGTCCCCGGATGACCGAGAGCGTGCCGAGCACCAGAGCCGCTCCCTTGATCTTGAAGCGGGCGACGAAGTTGTGAAAACCGATGCTCGTCAGCTCCGTGCTGCATCCGAGGAGGAGCACGATCGGTCCGGGCTCGCGAGTCGGTTGCCGCACGTACGGCTCTTCGATCATCGAGACCTTCAACGGCGTGTTCCCAATCTCCATTCGGGCGATTCCGCTGTCCTCGTCGGTGTGCGGCAAGAGCAGCAGAAGCGTTGGATCGGTTGCTGAGATTTCCGTTTTCCAACCTGCCCAGTCAGTGGCGTGGCTTGCCGTTGCGACGACCTTCTTGAGCGAGGTGAGAATGCCGTCGGCGCCGTTGATGTCGCCCGGGGCGACGCGCCGGCTGGCGCCGACCACCGCCGACTTCCACGGATCGAGCCGCGAGCGGTCCTTCTGCGGTTCGCTGAGCTTGTAGTCGTTGCGATTGTCGAAGTCCTGATGCGGCCGGCGTTCGATCACTCTGCTGAAGCCCCAGAACACCGTCGGGCAGACGAACTGCGGATCCGTCGAATTGGGGCACGGGCCGAATGTGGCTTCCTTGAGCGCCTGCCGTCCGTGAGGGCAGATCACCGCATCGTCCGCGGGAGCGTAAGAGGCGTAAAAATACTCGACGGGAAGGAAGGCGCCGTCCCGAGCCTCGACTACCTGAATGCGCGCCGCAGATTCGGAGAGCGCATTGGGCAGCTTCGCGCTGATGAGGTCGAACAGGAGCTTGCCGTGGGATGCGAGTGTGATGAGAAGCTTCACCACGTCCGGATCATCGAGCGTGAAGTCGCTGTCCGCCAGGCTGGTCATGCCGGAGACCGTCTTCTGAATGGCCTTGAGGACGTTGGGGAGTCCGGCAGGCTCCAGGAAGGAGATCGAGTTTTCCGCGGAGACGGTGACGCCGGAGACGCCGGCGTTATCGTTGACGATGATCGCCGCGTCGAAGCGCCGCTTCTGGTCGAGTGACTGGAAGGTGCCGTCAATAACGTTCTCTTCGGTGAATGCCGCCTCCGTCGCCGGCATCCCGAGCGGCGCCCGCAGGATCCATGTCTGCAGTACGCGATTCTCGTAAAGGACGATCACGCGCGCGATGAAGATTCCTTTCGCGGCGGTCTGTGCGCGAAACTGCGCCTCCGTACTCGCTCCCTGCGGCGGGAGGTGAATGCGCTGTTGTTGCGGCGGCGTGATCGGCCCGCGCTCGCCGTCGCGGAGCTCGATGAACGCCACGCTCAGCTCATGCCCGGTGGCTGATGGCGGAAGAGACGATTCGTCGAACGCTTCGGAGGCTGTGATCCATCCTGCGTTGGGCGGTGCGATGCGCACACGCAGCAGGTAGGCGGTCTCGGGGTTCACCCGCTCCGCTTCCCGTTCTTCGCCAACCACCTCGTAGAACCGCGCCTGAACGCGCCTCTCCTCGGGCTTCTCGACCAGCAGCCGCTCCAGCGAACGTGTAGGTACAGCAGGTGGGATCGCCCGCCTGAGCACAGCGGCAGCGGCTGGAATCGATCTGACTGTCACCGGCTGGCCAAGCTGCTCGTGCACGTCCGCACGGAGATCGACAATCGCGCGCGCTTCGTCCGACTCGTGGTCGTATCGGTAGTCGTGCGCCCGCGTCGTGAGGATGATTCCGGCCTCGAAGGCGCTGGGCGTAAACATATGCGGCATCTCCGGGAAGAGCCGTGACGCGGTGTGACCCGAGATCGTCAGCGACGGCGACTCGCGGCGGCTCTGGAGCTCGCGCCCCATTCGCGCTACAAAGTGCGAGATGCGCGCGAAGCGAGCGAGAGTCTCGGAGCAGACTACGACGGGTGCGCCCAGCGAATTCTTGCGGGCTGCATCTGCCAGGGCGACATCGATGGTGTGGTCGTGCGACAGAGCGGCCACCAGCGCGTGAAACCACTGATGCCTCTGCGGCTTCGGCACGCTCGCCAGAGCGACGCCTGCGGTCACCACCTCGGTCCGCAACGCGTTGAAAAGCGGAGCGATGCGGTCTTCCGTCACCTTCGCCCCGCCCATGACGATGACGCAGTCGGCTTGTACGCGGAATGACGCGCCGAGCACCCGTTGCAGGCTTGTTCGCAGGTTGTAAGGCAGCAGCAGGAGATCGCACCGCGTGGCCGTTGGGGTAAGTGTCACAAAGTCGACGAGCTGCCGCATCGACGAATTCGACAGCGCGCCGCGGAGAACTTCGGCGCGTGCGTCATCGAAGAGTCCGACGCGGAGCGGCCACTCCCACGCTACCGCCGCCGGTGGATCGTCGCGGCGGAAATACACCGCGTCCGCGGCGCCCGGTCCGGTCAGGATCGAAACAAGCGAGGCGTCGGGAGGCTCGTGTTCGATCTGCAGCCGGATCGGTGAGGTCGAAGTCCGGCGAATTTCCCGCCACACTTCGCGAAAATAGGTCGCGGGCAACGTTGCGCGAGATGGCGTCTTCGGTAGCGCCCACGAGTACACCGTTCCGCCTCGTGGATCGCTACTCGACGGAAGGATTATGTCGCTAGAGGCGCTAAGGCCAGCTGCGGCCAGCGCCTGCGCGAAGTCTTCGTTGTCGAGTTCGATTCCCCAGACACCGAGTTGAGATCGATCGAACATGTTTGTCAGTCCTGATGGGGAGTGTCCACCCAGCGGCTCTTTCCTACCCTCTTCGACCGGTTTTGTCGCAGTAGTCAGTGAATTGCTACTCGGCGGAGTTCCTGCCGAGCATCGCTTGCCAGAGTTCGGTGACGCCGAGGAGGTGTTCGTCCGACTGCTCGGGGGGCGTGTTGCCGGTTGCGGCCTCTTTCGCGAGGCGGGCGATGGCGACGCGGTTGGCGCGGTCGCGGGACCAGCCGGCGTAGTCGGAGAATGTGGGAGGTGGGGTGGCCAGCACGCGCCAGAGCGGGCGAGCCCAGAGCTGCGCTGCATCCTGCGATTGCAAGCGCGGAAGTGATGGCGCCGAGGGCATCCAGGCCACCGGTCCGAATGCTTCGTTGAGCGAGAGCACTCCGTCGTCGAAGCCGGCGGTGATGTTGTGGTTGACCCAGTTCGCGGAGCCGTCGTCGACCTCGGAGCTGATGCGTTGCAATTGAAAGGTGAGCGGTGCGCCGGGAACGATCGCGCGCGCGAGGTGGAAGAACGAGCCGGTGTCCCACGGCACGTGCTCCAGAGTGAATGGGCGAAGCGTCCCGATCGCGCGGCCGGCGATCTCGATCGCCGAGTAGAGCGCGCGCGGATTGGTCATCATGTTGACGAATAGAAGTTGCGACCGCTGCCTCGTCGCCTGAAACGCGGAGATGAACGTCGCCGCTGCATCGAGGTCGGAGTAGTGAGCATTGACGTGGTAAACCGCGCCGTGTTCACGCGCCGTCCGGCGGTGTGCGGCCACGTCGGCCGGGTACACAGGATGCTCCGCGAGGACGTGAATGCCGCGCGCGAGCAGGGCGGACGTGATGCCGTGGCCGTCGGGACCGGGGATGGCGACACATGCCGCATCGATCGCGTCCAGCGGGACATCGTCGACGCTCGCATAGAACGGCACGCCGCACTCCGCGGCCACCGCGCGCGAGCGTTCGCTGCGCGCCAGCACTCCCGCAATCAGGCCGTCCTCGTTCGCGTAGAGCGCGCGGAAGTACGTTGCGCCGTAGTTGGTGCCGCAGAGGAGGAAGCGCACGTCAGACCCGCGCCTGTCCGACGCAGAGGGCGTAAATCGTCTTCTCGTCGCCGCCCAGACCCAGCAGCGCATTGGCCTCATCGTCGTAGAAGCCGCCGAGGGCCACGGAAGCGAGGCCGAGCGCTCCGGAGACGAGGTAGAAGTTCTGTCCGAGGTGGCCGGCCTCGATCCAGACATAGCGATAGCCGCGCTGGCCGTACTTCCACATCGAGCGTGCGAACACCCCGGTGATGAAGAGAATCACGTTCGCGGTGACGAGCGTCTCCTGGCCGAACGTCATCGCCGCGAACTGCTCGTGGAAGTTGCCGGTGCGAATCTCCTCCAGCTCGTGCGCGAATGGATCGTAGTGATAGATGCCGTCGGCGATTCCCTCGACGCGCTGGATGACCGGATAGATCTCCAGCGGATAGAGCGCGCCGCCCGAGGGGTACGTGCGGGCGCTGAGGCTGACGCTTTCGAAACTGATCGTGCCGTTCACGCCGGCGCAGGTGAAGAGGAGCTTGCCGAGCAGTTCGGCCGGCAGGATCGTTTCGGAGTAATCGCGCATCGAGCGGCGCGCGGCAAGCGCGGCGCCGAGGGGAAGCGGGACATCGAGATCGGCGCCGCTGAGCGCGACGCGGCGCGCGCCGGGATGAAGCCGCCGCACGGACGGCTTGTGCTCGGGATCGGGCGGCAATTGCGCCGGCGTCGCGCGGACGTTCGACGAATTGAGGTGAAAGAGCTCGGCGGCATCGATGTCGAGCTCCGCCACCGTCGTCTCCTTCACGCCAGCGGATGCGGATGCGGATTCAGCGGACGGCCGCCGCTGTGCTTGGCCAGACGCGGATTGGCGAGCCGGCGGAAGCGCTCACCGAAATGGATCGGCTGCACGTCGAGCCCGATCGCGCGCGCCACGCGGAACGGAGAGTCGAAGAGATCGGGCGAGGTGACGTCGACCACGGCCACCTGCACTCCCGCTTTTTCCAGCCGGGCCGCGCACGCGGCGATGGAAACGTCATCGACGTGCGGAAGATCGGCGTATGCGATCGGCGCACGATCGGAGTTGCGGATGAAGTCGAAGATGGGGAGCCGTTCGGGCGTGAAGTAGTACGCCGCGTGATCGTCGAGCGTATGCACATCGGCCGGCGTGGCCGGCACCTTCCCCTGCGCCACCTGGCGCATCAGATACGGGCCGACGTGGGCCTGTTCCAGAATCGCCTTGCGGACGGCGACGCGCGGATCGAGATGGCAGGCCAGCGCGACGCTCACGGCGGGAAGCGCGCCTTCGCCCGTGGCCGAGGGTCCGCCGAGGGCGAGACACATGACCACAGGCATGTCCAGGTCGGTGCCGTCGAGCAAATACAGCTCGATTTCCGCGCCGCGATGCTTCACCTGCCGCACGACCTCGGCCATGCCCGGTTCGAGCGAGTCATCGAGCACGATTCGCCTCGACGGGAGCTGGCAGAGCCACGTGAGCATGAACGCATCGCGCTCGATCAGCTCGAACAGCGCCCGCATCGCGGCATCATCGACGTCCGCGCCGGCGGCGAGTCCGTTTGAGGAGACGTGGCAAAAGAACTCGTGCTTGCACGCCTCGAAGTTGAAGTACGCGGGTAGCGCCGGAACCCAAACCGGGTCTTTCGTGCCGAACCAAAAGCCGCGCGTCCAGTGAATGCTCTGGTTCTCGTCGAAGCGCGCGCAGGGGAAGTCGGGCTCCGCGTATTGTTCGTCGCTGTAAAGACAGAGCCGCCGCGGATCGACGAAGGCATCGGTCATCGCGTTTGCCGTCGACTGAAGCAGATCGGCCGCGCGATACCGCGCCGCCGAGTAGCGTTCGATCGCTTCGCCGGCCGCGCCGATGAGCGCGTCCACTTTCGTCAGGCCCTTGCCCGATCCGATCATCGGGTCGTGCGCGTGCCGCATCGTTCCCTCGGTATACGTGGAGACGATCGCGGTCGCGGTGGCGGGGAAGTCGTGGGGCGGCACGGCGCCGCTGTCGGCGGTCAGCATCTTGATGATGCCGACGTGACGGTCGACGATCCCCTCCAGCGCTTTCTTCAGCTCGTCCGCATCCTTCGCGTTGCTGAGGTTCTGATGCTCGCCGCTGCTCTCCTTCGCTCCCGCGGCGCCGCCGCAGACGTCGCACCACGGCATACGCAACACTTTGTGCCACGCGTTCTCACCCGAGATGAGGTTCTGCACGAGGAACCGGCCCGGGATGATGGTGTCGGTGTAGCGCGTAAGAAGTTTGATCGCTTCCATCGCCAGCGACTGGCCGGCGATGCCTGCCATCGGCGAGAGGTACGAGCGGGCGCGCGGCTGGCCCGGCGACGCGCTGAGCGACGCGTCGATTTCATGCGCGGACTGCACGTAGTCGGCGGCGCCGAGCCGGCGAAGGCGGAAGCAGTTCCAGCAGGCCGTCTCGCCCGGTACGACGGCGGGCCCGATCCACGACTCGACGCCGTCGAGGTGTCCGTGAAGTGACGGCATCCGCTTCTCGTGCGCGAAGGCCGCGATGCGCCGCAGTTGATAGACGTCGTCGCCATGAAGTCCGGTGACGAGGAGATCGAATGGTTCGTCGAGTGAGAAACGATCGTCCGAACCGATTGCCTGCGCCGCGATGGTGACCTGCGCGTTTCCCGCGATGCGCGCGATGACGTCGCGCACCGCCTCGCGGCGCGGCTTGCCGGAATCGCCCGGGATGAGCGCTCGGACGCCGACGACGTCGTCATCGGTAACCGTCCGATCATCGATCAGGTGCAGGCGGCCAACGCCCGCCGCGGCGAGCTCGATGGCCGCGGCCGCGCCCCACGGTTCCAATCCGACGACGGCCACGCGCGCATCGGCGAGCTGCCGCAACGCGGCACCCTCTCCCTTTTCAAACTTCTGAAAAAAGCGGTCCTCGGCGAGGCGGCGATCGGAGTCGGGGACGTTCTCGACGAGCCCTTGTTGCTGCAGCAGCGTGAGGAAGTTGGTGACGCTTTCCACGGAGTATTCAGAGAGCGCGGCCGCCACGGCGGCGGCGTCGCGCGTGCCGTCGAGCAGCGGGACGATCTGCGAGACGAAGAGCCGGACGTCTTCGCCATGCAGTTGGAACGTGCCTAGGTCGGAGCGGAGCACGACGCCGGATTGCGTCGTGGTGATGCTCGCCGACGGACTGAGACGGATCTTCTTCATCGACTCCTCGATTGTAATGGACCCTGCCGGCGTCGGTTGGCGCATCCCGACCCTTTATCCGGAGACGGCTACGAGCCGGCGCACGGAGTGCAGTTAGAGCACTGCACGCAATTCGTGCAGGGAGTGCAGTTGGTGCATGCCACGCACTTTGTGCACTGCATGCAGTTCGTAACGCACATCGCGCACGGCGTCTGGCACATCGCGCACATCGGCTGCGCGCACGCCGGCTGGCACATCGCGCACATCGGCTGTGCGCACATCGGCTGCGCACACATCGGCTGACACAGCGCACACATTGGCTGGCACGGCGCGCACATCGGCTGGCACGGCAGACAGTGATAGCACTGAACGCAATAGACGCACTGCGGGTGACAGGGCAGACAGGGCGGATGACAGGGTTGACAGTAGTTGACGACGCACGGACGAGCGATCTGGTCGAGCTTGTCGTTGAGCGCGGAGATCGCCGAGTGCAGTTCGGTCAAGCCGATATTCAGTTCTTTGGGCGGTTGTTTCGGATCGTCAGCCATACAGATTTCTCCTTCGCGGACGCCACCGGCAGGGTCACAACAAATTTTCGGGTGTGGGGATGCGCAGGCGGATGCTATGTCACTTAAGTGTCTGCGGCAAGATTGCCTGACATAGGGATCGAGAGATGACCGGGCCGCGCTACTTCCCCAATGATCGCGACCAGTGCATGCCGCCTACGCACGCCAATACAAGAAAGGGGAGGGCGTGAGCCCTCCCCTCATCCGAATGCGGAGCGATGCTGGGTTACGGCGTCGTGACGATCACGTCATCGATGAAGACGTTGTTGCCGAATGCGCTGATGCCGAGGAAACCGAGTTGGATGGTGGTGCCTTTGTAGGCGGTCAGATCGATGGTGTGCTGCTTCCAGCCGGTCGATCCGTCGTAGCGGTTGATCGCGGTGCCGACGCTGGCCCACGTTCCGGTCGAAACCTGCACCTGCACCCGGTCGGCTGACGACGTGTAGCCGGTGTCGTGGTACATCCAGAACTTCAGCGTGACCGTGGTGGCCGTGCCCGGGATGGCGAAACCGGTGGTCTGGTAGACCCGCGTCTGCGAGCCGCTCGACGAGTCGTACGAATTGAACTTCGCCAGGTAGCTGCCGCCGTGCGGGCTGGCCGTCGGAAGCGTGCCCGACGTGAGGAACGTCCAGGCGCCGGCGGTGCCGGAGACCTGCGCGGTGGCCCAGCCGGTGCCGGCGCTTTCGAAGCCGTTCGAGAAGAGCGTCGATGAGCTGCACGTCGCCGTGAAGTTGTTGCCGGTCACGTTCGCGCCGGCGACGGTCACGGAGAGAGTGGTTGGCGAGAAGGTGCATCCGCTCTTGCTCGGCGTCACGGTGTAGGTACCGTTGGCGAGGCCGCTGATGACGTAGTTGTTCGATGCGTCGCTGGTTGCGCCCTGCGATCCTGCAGTAACGGTCGCTCCCGATGTGCCGGCGCTGCCGGAGATCGAGTAGGTAGCCACCGGCGTCGTTACCGTGGCGGTTACGGTGTAGCTGCCGGCGGCGTAGCCGTTCACGCCCAACCACCAGGTACCCGTGGAGGGATTGGTCGCCGAGCAGGTCTCATTGCCGGATCCGGTGTACGGCCGGCAGATGTAGGTCGTCGATGTCGGCTTCGCGTTGAACTGCGTGTAGATGTCGACGTCGCCCGTCGCGCTGGTCGTGGCGAAGGTCAGGTTCGTCGCGCCGGCGGGGACGGAGATGTAGTAGTACTTCCACGCACCCAGGGCCACGCTTTCGCCGGTCAGCGCGACGCCGCTGGTGAGCTGCGTGTCGCCGGTGCCGCACGTTGCGGTGAAGTTGACGCCCGTCACGTTGGCCGAGGTGACCGTTACGGAGCTGGAGGCGGGCGAGAAGGTGCAGCCCGACTTGCTCGGTGTCACGGTGTACGTTCCCGCGACGAAGCCCGACATCGAATAGTTGCTCGATGCATCGCTGGTGGTGGACGACGATCCCGCGGTGACGGTGGCACCCGTGGTGCCGGCATTGCCGCTGATCGAGAATGTCGGCGCGGTGCACGAGGCGGTGAAGTTGATTCCCGTGACGTTGGCCGTGGTGATGGTGACGGAACTCGATGTGGGAGAGAACGTGCAGCCGCTCTTGCTCGGCGTCACGGTGTACGTGCCCGCCGCGAGGCTGGAGATTGTGTAGTTGCTCGATGCGTCGCTGGTCGCCGACCCGCCGCTGGTGGAGAGCGTGGCCCCCGTCGTTCCGGCGTTGCCGGAGATCGAGAACGTAGCAGTCGTCGACGTCGTGACCTTCGCCGTCCAGATTTCTTCCTTCGCGTTGTTCCGGCGGTCGGTCCAGGAGGGGAAGAATGAGTTGGCGTATCCGGAGAGGCTGTTGTAGTCGCCGAACTGGTTGCCCGAATCGGCACCTGAGACCGTCTCATCGGTCATGGCCGTCGTCACTTTGACCGCGGCCTGCCAGGTCGCGCCGCCGTCGGAGGACATCTGATAGTAGACGTCGACCTTCAATCGTCCCGCGTCGGCGACGGTGTCGTAGTAAATCGCTCCGAGAGTTCCGTTCGTTTCATCGACGGCAAGGAACGAATTGAACTGGTCATTGAGGCCGCTCTGGTTGTTCAGCTTTACGGCGGTGCTCCATGTGGCGCCGCCGTCCGTGGAGCGGGTGAACCAGATGCGCGTTTTGCACGTGGAGGTCACGCTGGATCCGGGCTCGCTGGTGGTGCTGCTGCAGCCCGCATCGCCCGAGAGGTCGGTCCAAAGCGCATAGACGTTGTTCGTCGTGCCGTTTTTGTAGACACCGCCCGAAACGTAGACGAGAGCGCGGCGGCTGTTGAACGACGGAACGCCGATGTCGTAGCCGCGGAACGTCGTCCTGATCTTCACCGGAGTGCCGTAGCTCGCGCCGCCGTTGGTCGACTTGGCCACGAAGATTCCGCGCGAGCCGGTGTCGGGGAAGAAGCCGAAGACATCGCCGGCGGAGTTGGTCTTCACGTCGGCGCCGATGCAGGTGCCGGTGGCCTGCGCGTCGCTGACCTGGATGGGAGTTCCCCATCCCGAGGACGTCCGGCGATTCATGAAGGCCGGATTGCCGTTGTGCCAGATGACGTAGTTGTTGTTCGCGAACGCCGACGTTGCGCTGTGATCGATCCACTGCATCTGCTTGTCGGTGTTCGTCTGGCTGCCGGAGATGGTTCCATCGAAGGTCCACGTCGCGCCGCCGTTGGCCGAGCGGTACGACTGCACTTTGAGTACGGTGCTGCCGGAGTTGATGCCCATCGTCGTCGACCACGCGGTGCCGTCGGAGCTCCAGTCGACCGTGGGGTCGGAGTGGAAGGCGTCGCCGCTGGCGAGCGGAAGGCTGCTCTGACCCCAGGTCACGCCGCCATCGGTGGAGTAGTACTCGCCCTGCATTCCCGAGCCGCCAATGTTGTTCGAGGCGGCGATGATCTTGGTCGGATCCCAATAGTTGATGCGGATGTCCGACTCGCTGCGCGAGACCGTCTGCGCTCCCGAACCGCGGACGTTCGTTCCGGCAGTGGCGCCGAGGGCGGTGAGACGGCGAAAACTCATCGCTGATGTCGTCCCCTCATCGGCATCCGCGTCGAGATCCTGAAAGTTTCGCCCCGGCGCCATGTTGGCCTCCGGATTACCCGGCTTCAGATCCTGGTGGGTCATCATCCACTCGAAGATTTCCTTCAGAACGAGTGGATACCCACCCGTCGGATCGTTCGCATTTTCATAGTTGGCTTCGGGATGTCCCTTGCGCCAGTACGTCTTGAGCCACGGTGGAACGATCGGGTCGTCCGCGTCTTTGTCTTTGAGCTTCGTGAAATCCTGGTTCTTCTTGATCAGCTTCTCGAGCTCGCTGCCAGGATTCGCGTGCGCCTTCTTGAGTTGATCGTCAACCGTGGGAAACTTCTTCGCTTGCCCGGGAGGAGTCGCGGGTTGGGCATAGATGGATGAAGCGAGAAACAAAACTACCAGGACGAGAGAGATTCTCTTCATTACTTTCCCTTCGTGAAACGTCAGTTTTTGGGGGGCGAAACAGTTCCGTTACATCAAGATCGGTGCCGCACGAAATCGGCCCCAAATCGCCCTTTTTGGCAGCTTTGTTGACCCTGAAGGGAGGAAACGAGGGCTCACGGGTTGAGCAGTGATGCAGAGGTTGACCCACGAAAAGAAGGCCGCAACCTCGGCGTCCGGAGAGGAGCTTCGGTTCGTCGAAGCGCAGAGCGTCGTCTTATGAGTTGCCGCGGCCAGATCACTCCGGATCGAGACCTCATTCGTCACAAGCTCCCCAGATACATCAGGGTGCGAGACGGGCCGCGCTGGCTGGACCAAGGTTCCAGTCGGTCCAGGTTGCACCGAGGGCTGCGAGCGTACGCCGGCCGAAGTCGGCCGAGGCCTTCATGAGCGCTGCGCGATCCATGGTCAGGGAGGACACGTAGGGCGGCTCGGTACACACCGTGGCGATATTGACGCCGGCCGGCGGCGGAGTGCGGCCGGAGGAGAGGTTGCGATACTGAGTGGATGCCTTCACGCGATCCCGGTACGTGCGCCAGGTGCCCGCGCTGCCGCGCGCGCACATCGTGCGGAAGAGGATGTGCTGCCAGAGCGCGTATTCATGCGACACATACCCGATCGGGTGGGACTGGAGGACCAGGATGTCGGTGCAGCCGTCGGCGATAGCTTGCCTGAGGGGAAAGGGGATCGCGAGTCCGCCGTCCACGCACGGTCGCCCGGCGACCATCACCGCGCGGTTGTAGAGGACGGGAACCGAGAGAGCGGCGTGCAGCACGGCGTAGGTGGACTCTTTCGCCAAGCCCGAGTCGACGACGATGCTCTCACCGGTCGAGCGGTCGAGCAAGGCGACGTGAAGACGCGAGGGGGATTGCCGCAGGCGCTCGAGGTCCAGGCGCTTACGTCCCTTCACGACGTCTTCCATGACGTAGTCGACATCGAGCACCTTCCAGCAGCGCCAGGGGTTGTAAAAGGCTCGGGTTGCCAGGTCGTCGAAATAGATGGTGATGCCCATATCCTCCTGCCGGGAAAGATAGTAGGCGGCGTTCATCACGCCGGCGGATGTGGCATAGACATCGTCGAACAGCCCGGACAACCCGAGGTGGGCGAGGGCGAGCGCGCCGCCGGCGGTGGTAGAGCCGCGCATGCCGCCGCCTTCGATCACCAGGCCGAGGCGCCGGCCGTCAGCAGCGTTGCTGCAGGTGAGCTGGCGTAGCGCCCGGTGGCGGATAGCGTCGATCACCCGATCGGGATCCGTGCCGTAGACGCCCCGCGGGCTGGGCTGGGAGGAGAAGATCGCGCGCGCGCCGGTGTGCACGGCTGCTGCGTCGCTCACCGTTGGGTCCTCTGTGGATCGACCCTCACTCCGTGCCGCAGCATGACGATGCCGAGGCCCATCCCCACGATGGCGAGGTAGCCTCCCAATACTTTCGAAAGCACCTCACCAAACAAGCCGAGCGCACGGCCTTCGAGGCTGGTTTTCCATCGTATGATCGTGATCTCGTTCATGCCTCCTAAGAAGATCTCGCGTGCTGAATTCGCCGTCATGTGCCAGGCCTTGGGGTCGGTACCCTGCATGATGGCGAGCCCAATCGCCGCAAACAGCGGCGTCAGCACGACAATGGGCCACGCGTAGGAGAGCGTGAGCTTGACGATGCCGCGCGTAACCTCGATCGCCTGCGTTAGGCTCGTGACTGCGTCTTGCGTATCCAGGAATTCAGGCCAATCCCTCGATGCCCGCAGGCCGTTGGTCATCATCGCCATCCCCAGGCCGAGACCCGCGCAAGTTACGGGAAAGGCGTAGCCGCAACGGTTGGTCACGAACAGCTCCTGAAGCAAGCGCCACACGTGCACGGGCTTGGATTGCGTCGTCCACCCGATCTGCACGAGCGCTTGGTCAGTGAAGACTCGTGCGATCAAAATCACGCAGACGACGCCAGCGACGAACGCGGAAATGCCGCCGTACAACAGAGCGGGGAAAGGGCGAAAAATCGAGAGGCGGCCGTACTCCCGGCCGATCACCATGCGATAGATGGTGAGGCCGAACACTGTACCTCCGCCGATGAGAAAACCGGCGGAAGCTGCCGCGAAGATGCCGCGGATGGCGCTCGCGCTGGCTTGCACCGCGGAATAATTAAATAAGCTGGGAAGCCACTTGATCGCCGCGGCTCCGGCCATCGCGAACATGATCGACGGGGCCAGGACAAAAAGAAATATATGTACCGAGCCTCGCAGCCGCACGAGGTGGCTGAGGCTCTGCACCGGCGCGGCCTGCCGGCGCGGCAGGCGCGCAAACCAGTCGGCGAAGCGCGGCCGCTTCTCTTCCATGTCGGATACCGAGACGAGGCGGGCCAGAGCCGCGCGTACATCCGCTGGCAGACGGGCGGCGCCCGGCGCGGAGTGCTCGCGGAGGATGCGATCGAACGCGGCCTCTCCATCGATCGAGACGAGGGCCTGCGCGGCGGCGAGTTTGACCTTTTCGCTTTCGTCTTTCATGAGCAGCTGGATCAACGGCTCCTGGAACTCGGCCGCATACGTGCCGCGCAACAGGCGGGCCGTGTTGCGCCGCAGATCCTCTGACTCCGCTGCCAGGGCTCGCCGCAGGGTTTCGTCCCAAATCGCGGGATGGTGACGCTTGAGGTCCTCCGAGAGGTCCTCCGGCGCCGTTCCGCTGGCGATCTCGCGCTCGAAATCGGCCCCGATGGAGCTCTGGATAAAACCCGCCAGAGCCTCGTACCCTTCCGCCTTGAGCAGATGGGGCGCTTTCTCCAGCAGGCGTCGTCCTTCGTCGAGGGCGACCCCTCGGGAAAGGAGCAGGCTGGAATCGCTATCCTTGGCCTTCCAGTGAATATGCGCCTGGTCAACCTGGCTGCGAATGCGCAGACATTCGCGGTTGCGCTGGATCCACTCGGAGATTCTCGGCCAGCTCTTCAACAGCGCTTCGTGCGTGAGAGTAACGGTGGCGGCTTCCTTGTCGTGATCGGTCGTGAGGAATCGTGCGTTCACGAGCGCCTTGGTGAGCAGCGCGCGCGAGCTTTCTGCATCGGCGCCCGTCAGGTCGTTCAGCCGCGGACGAAGGCGCACCGAAAGAAACTCCTCCCCCGACCCAGGGTCGACGGAAACGAGCAGCGGCAACAGCTCGTCCAAGGCGGCCTGGGTTTCTACCGGCAGGCCGGCAAAGACCGCGGCGGCCCGCCCTGTGATGGCTCCTTCGACTTTGCCGATCTCATCGTAGGCAGAGTTCGTGAGAACCAGGTGGCGCGGCGATCCTTGGGGCGATTCGCCGTCGTCGACCGCGGCCTCCTTGACGGCCTCCGCATCCTTGACGGACTGGCGGTACAGTTCGCCGAGGGCGAATTCGAGGAGCGGCAGCGCGCCGGGATCGTGAAGCGCATCTTTCAGGATGCGTTCGCTGAGCGCGCCGGTGGCGTCGCGCTGAAACGTAATGCCCGCCGTACGGGCAGGCTTCTCGATGATCTCGCGGAGCGCGACCTCGTCCGGCCGTGACAGATCGAAGAGTCCTCGGTCCCCTTTCATGCGCAGGAACGCCGGGCTCTCTTGGGCGTGATGATAGAAATCGCTGCGCAGGGTGGCCACAACCGCGAAGCCGGGAAGCTTCGCCAGGATCTCCACGGCCCGCAGGAACGCTTCCGGCGATATTTTCTTGTCCGACCAGAGCTCTTCCATCTGATCGAGCACCAACAGCACCGAGATCTTTCCTCTCGCGTTTTTTTCTTCCTCCCGGAACACCGGTTTCAGCAGCTCGCCGGCTGCCTGGGCGTTGCTCTCCTCTAGATACTCCTGGAGGTTCTGCCGCCGCTGTTCCACCGCGAGCGTCGGCAACGGGTCGGGCATTCGGAACGACTCGTCTTTCGTCTCGGGCGAAGCGGCAAGGCAATCGACAAGGGCGGCGAAGGGGTTTTGCCTGCCGCCAGGCAGGAGCACGGCCACCCGCCACTGCAGCACCGTTTCGTCGACAGAGCGGTTGATGAGCATTGCGGCGAGGCCGGCGCGAGCGAGCGATGATTTGCCCGAGCCGCTGGCGCCCACGATGCAGACAAAGGCACACCCTTCCCCGGTGCGATCGCGTAGCCGCTTGTGCAGGTCATACATCTCGTCTTCGCGGCCGCGGAAGATCGGGGCGTGGTGGACGTCGAACACATCGAGCCCCCGGTACGGCGGCTCTTTCCAGACAATTGAGCCTCCCTCCAGATCGAGCTGGTCGAGCAAGCCTTGCAGGTGCCGCTGCAGCTCGTAGGCGAATTCCAGCGGCTGCTTGAATTTGGAAAACGCGCGGGTATTGCGGCCCTGGGCATCCTCGAAGTTCTCTTTGCGAAAGCAGTTCAGCAGCTTCTGCTGCTGGAACACTTCGTCCCGCTCCTTCCCTGGCCCGACGCGAGAGCCCTCCGCCATGAATCCCGTGTCGTCATCACGAAAGTAAACGAGGATTTCGGGGCCTTTGATCTTGTTGCGCTTGTTTTCCTCCGCGAGCTCGAGCATGAAATCGAATTCGCGCTCGGTACCGCTCCGATACTCGGTGCCGTCGCGCCGCGTGATGCGCTCGTTGAGAGGGCTGCCCAGTCTCCACCAGAAAACAAAGATGGCGATATCGATCGCGGACTGGGTCCGGAGCTTTTCTTCGATCCCTACTTGAAACGGATCGGCCGCGGAAAGGGCCATATCCTCCCATGTGACTAATTCGAGGACCATCCGGTCTTCGAAAACGCGCTGCAGGGTATTGACGACCCTCCGCACTTTTTCCCGCTCCTCGTGCACATCGCCAGGGCTGCCGATGAATATGCGGACAGTCTTCATGCGCGGCGCCCTTTTTGCCGGACGCCGGCCGGCGACGGGGCGAGCCGGCGCCCGACGGACGACAGGCGATCGGGTGTTCCGCCGCGAGATCCGAGGTGCATGCGAGGGGAAAGGCGAAGCTGCGCCGACCGATTGGTTCGTTGTCTCATCAGAAAGTTGTTTCTTGAGTTTCGTTGCGTGCGGACCGAAAACGGGCGCCAGAGCAAGACTCGCGAACGTTTCTACCTAGGAGTGACGCCGGAGCGCTATTCCCTACCTCGGCACCGCCGAAACCAAGAAGTTCGACGCGACGGTACTTCTAATTGAGACTGGATATCGAGCCTTCATCAGCGATACAGAAAGGCGCTGTGGTCGTGTGGGTCGCGACTGAACCTCGAGACTTCCGGGAACACTGGATTCGCATGACGAAGGCGTCGTGCTGTTGTCGCTTAGCGAAGTTCCTAGGTCTAGGCAAGTGAGATGGCCGTGCCTGAAGAATCAAAATCCCGGAGCGGCCTTCGTGTCGGCCCGGGATGGGAAGTGTTACTTGCAGGTTGGTTCGACGGCATCTGTAGTAGCTTAGATTGGTATCCGAAGATGGGGGCTATTTCGCCCCGATGCGAGGGCGCGATCGCGTCTAAAAAGGGGACCATGTGTCGAAGCAGGGCGCTCGGAGAGACATCGCATACGACAACTACGATCTAAAGGCGGAAGCACCGGAAGCGAAGGTGTCGACGGTTCAATTCGCCTTTGAATTTCCCGAACTGCTTGCGCTTTTTCGCAAAGCCGACGAAGAAGCAGGCCGCGCCCGCGACCGCAATCGTGCCTGGGGTACGGCCGGCGTCGGTCTCGTCCTCGTCGCCCTTCTCTACGCGGCTGCGGCGCCCGTCTTGCGCGACATCCACAATGACGTGCATAAAGTCCTGGGGTTTGCCGCAGCCGTTTTCGGCTTCATGGGTACAATCCTCGGATTGTCCGGACTAAGCCACGCATCACAGCGCCGGCGTTGGCTTGCCGCCCGCTGGACGACAGAGACGCTGCGCCTCTTTCACTTTCACTACATTGCGGCCCGCGTTCCAGAGATCGAGGCGGCCGCGAAACGCGAGGATTTACAGTCCGCATATAAAACAACCCGCAAGGCCGCGCTCGATCGGCTCGTAGCAAGTCTTCCAACGCCCGACGACTTGGAAAGAGCTCTCGAGCCAGAAGCTCCCGAGCCGTTCTCGTTCATCGACAGTCAGTTCGCCACCGGACCCGTATCGCCCGTCGCCAGGGATCTGTTTGCCGCATGGGTCGCACTGCGTTTCAATTGGCAGCTCGGATACTGCGAGGCGAAGCTGGCTCAAAGAGCGACGGGACGCAAGTTGAGCCCCCGTCAGCAGGAGCGCGCGTTTTCGCTTCTCGCTTGGGTCTGCATCGCCATCATAGTGCTGCTCCACATTAGCTTTGTGGCGGGGGAGATGTTTCACGTCACCCTACCGTTGATCGAAACGGCTGTGATTTGGACGGCGTTGATCGCGCTCGCCGGCCGCGCGCTCGAGGACGGTCTGAAACCTCAACGGGAGGTCGAGCGCTATGAGCAATACCGCGTGAGCAGCCTGGTCGCGCACCAACGCTTCGGCGTGGCCCACAACATCGAGACCAAACTCGAAATCATGCGCAACTTCGAACAGGTCAGCTTGGAGGAGATGCGCACGTTTGTCCGCACCCATGCCCGCGCCGCCTATCTGCTCTGACAATGTAACGCGAGCCGCGAGATAACCGCGGCTTGACATTGGTTGCGGGGGCGGGATTTGAACCCGCGACCTTTGGGTTATGAGCCCAACGAGCTACCAGACTGCTCCACCCCGCGACACTTGGTGAGGACGCTGCGGCGGCTGGATGGCTCCGGCCGCGCGAGGGGCGCGATTATCGGATCGCGGCTCGCTAGCGTCAAGGGCCTTCGTAACCCTCCCTCCCCGATTGCCATTCCCGGGAAGAGGCTGGCACGGATATCGTTTGTCGCGATCCTCGGATGAAACGACTACTCCTGACTTTTCTCATCGCTGCGGCGGCCGACGCGTCGACGCTGCCGGGCTTTCACGTGCAGTTGGTGCAGGGTACGCCGGGGTTCGTCACCGCGCTCGCGGTCGACTCGCAGGCGACGCTGTACTTCTCGTTGAAGGGCGGCGACATCATTCGGGCCGGCGCGATGCCGGTGGTCGTCGCGCACGTGCCGACCGTCGGCGACGGCAACTCCGGGCTGATCGGGCTGGCGCTGCGCGACGATCACACTGCCATCGTGCACTACACGACGCCGAGGCAGACGTATGACGTCGTGTCGGCCGTGGATTTGAACACGGGGATCGAGACAGAGATCCATCGCTTCGCCACGGACAGGGATTTCCCGGAACGCGGCGCGTCGACGGAGCATCACGGGGGCAACCTCACCGTCGCGCCGGACGGCTCCATCTTTCTGGCCATCGGAGACTACGGCGTCGGCATCATCGCGTCGGAGCTCGACTGGAACGGCGGCAAGGTGTGGCGCATCCTCCCCGACGGGACGGCCGTGCAATTCGCGCACGGCTTCCGGAATCCGTTCGATCTGGCGTGGGACGCGGCGGCGCAGCGGATCATCCTCACCGACAACGGAGATGTGGTCGATGACGAGATCGACGTCGTGACGCTGGGCGACGACTGCGGCTGGCCATACACGGCTGGACATCAGCCGGCGGTGCCGGGGGCGCGCGCGCCGGTGTATGTCTTCCCGACCGTCGTTGCGCCGACCGGGCTTGCTCCGTTGAGCGGGCGCAATCCGATTCTTCATCGCGGCTATTTGCTGGGCAGCTACGTTGCGAAAGCGCTCTACTACGTACCTGATGTTTACGCGCAGCCGGTGCCCGATCCGGTGGCCGTGATTCGCGGAGAGACCGATGCGATCATCGACGTCGTCGAGGCGCCGAACGGGGACATCTATTTCGCGACCGGCTTCGGGATCTACCGGCTCATCGTTCCGATCCGCGGCGATTGCAACGGCGACGGCACCGTCAATTCAGAAGACATTGCCGCGCTCGGCAAGTTACTGGCAGACGGACCCCGGCCGATGACGACCGTGCAGAACACCTCGGCCGCTGCCAGTTGGGGCTGCGACGCCAATGGCGACGGCATGATTGACGGGCGCGACCTTGCGCTGGTGTTGGCGCTTGTTCGCGGACGCGCCGTCCGACGGTAGCGGGCGGCATCATCGCTGCAATAGCTCCTCCCGATTCTTACAGGGAGGAACCATGCTACGAACACGAATCGCGCGGCCGGCCATAGCCCTGGTCACCGTGCTCATACTGAGTGCCGGCGTCGCGGACGCCCAGACCAAGATCAAGCAGGGATTCAATCTTTTCTCGCCGCAGGACGACGTGAACGTCGGCCAGCAGTCGGCGGTGGCGGCGGAGCAACAACTCCCGATGCTGAACGATGCGCAGACGAATGCGTATCTGAATCGCATCGGTCAGCGGCTCGCTGCGAACGCGGGCGGACCGCAGTTCCAGTACCGCTTCCGCGTCGTCAACGCGTCGGACATCAACGCATTCGCGCTGCCGGGCGGCTTCGTCTACATCAACCGCGGCGTGATCGACACCGCCAGCAATGAAGGCGAGCTGGCCGGCGTCGTCGCGCACGAGATTTCGCATGTTGCGTTGCGGCACGGCACGCATCAGGCCTCGAAGGCCTACCTCGCGCAAGCCGGCATCAGCATCCTCGGCGGCCTCCTCGGCGGGCATGTCGGCGCGGGCGCGGCGCAGATCATCAACACCGTCGGCGGCATCGGTCTCAACGCGGTCTTTCTGAAGTACAGCCGCGATCTGGAGACGCAGGCCGACATCCGCGGCGCGCAGATCATGGCTGCGTCGGGATACAACCCGAGGGACATGGTGGCGTTCTTTCAGAAACTGGAGCGGGTGGATTCGTCGAGGAAGACCAACTGGATGTCCGACCATCCCGCGCCGCCGGACCGCATCGCGCGGATTCAGAAAGAGGGGCAGATGCTGCGCGTCAGCGGCACCGCGCCGGAGAACGTAGCGGAGTTGCAGGGCGTGCAGGGTCGGCTGCGCGGCTACGGCGCGGCGCCATCGTCGGGACAGATCGCGCGTCAGACGGCCGCGAATTCGCAGTCGCGGGGACGAGCAACGAACGGCGGCATGGCCAGCTCCGCGTCACCGACGATTAACGTTGAAGCTCCATCGGCGTCGATGAAGAACTATGTCAATCCGACGCGGCTCTTCAGCGTCAGCGTTCCGTCGAACTGGCAGGTTTATCAGCAGGGCAATACCGGGGTGACGTTCGCGCCGCAGGGCGGGATCGGAACCGTGAACGGACAGTCGGATGTCGTCGTCGGCGCGATCGTCAATCACTACGATCCGTTTGGAAACGCGAACAGCCTTCAGGGCAGCTCCAGCGGCGGCGGATACATGGGCAACGTGACGCTGCAGGATGCGACCGATGATCTGCTGGCCACGGTGCAGCGCAGCAGCCCGTATCTCCAGGTGGTCAGCGGATCGAAGAGGCAGCTCCGCGTAAACGGTGGCAGCGCGCTGAGCGCGGCGCTGCGCGGGCGCGATCCGAATACGAATCTCGATGAGCGCATCACCGTCGTGACGCGGCAGCTTTCCGACGAGCACCTCGTCTATCTGCTGTTCATCACACCGGAGCGCGACGCCAGCCGCTACGCAACCGTGCTGAACTCGATGGTGAGCTCGCTGCAGGTCAGCAACGCGGCGCATTGAGTCCGCGGGAGTGGGACCGCGTGCCCCACTCCCGAATTTTTCCATTACGATTCGGCTTCAACACGCCGGAGGAAACGAACCTATGTACGACGAACAGATCGCTGGTCCGATGCGCGAGGAGCTCACGCAGCTCGGATTCGAAGAGACTCGCACACCGCAAGAGGTAGACGCGGCACTGCAGGAGAAGAAGGGAACTGTGCTGGTGGTGGTCAACTCGGTGTGCGGATGCGCCGCCGGTGTGGCCCGTCCCGCCATCGCCCTCGCGCTCGATAGCGATGTGAAGCCTGACCGCATGATCACCGTCTTCGCCGGCAATGACCGCGAAGCGACGCAGCGCGCCCGAGAGTACTTTGTCGGATATCGCCCGTCATCCCCATCGGTCGCCCTTTTCCGCGACGGCGAGCTGGTGAAGATGATCGAGCGCCACCAGATCGAAGGCCGCGCCGCCTACGACATCGCCGCGGAGCTGACGGCCGCGTTCCATCAGTTCTGCGCGACCGAAGCCGCGGTCCAGTAGTCCGCATGAATCGACCACGGAGACACTGAGGGCACAGAGATTTTCTCTGTGTACCCTGTGTCTCCGTGGTGAAAAACTTTGAAATCGCGTCGTGCCGTGTTGTGGTCAGGCGCCGGCTATTTTCTCTTCCGCATGCGCCGGTCCGCGCAGCTTCGTGGCGACGCGATTGAACCGCACGGCCTGGATGAAATAGAGCACCGCCAGCAGGCCGAGGAAATACGGGGCGACATCGAGCACACCGCGTCGTAGAAAGACGATCAGAACGATCGCCACCGCGATCACCGACCAGTTGACCAGACCAGCGACGACGATCGACGACTCTTCGGCTTTGGACCTGATTACGCCGCGCATGATAGGCGTGTAGCCGGCAAAGGCTCGTTCGCGAAACGCGATCAGATCAGGCCCGAGCCGACGGAAAGCGAACGGAGCCTCGGCTGCGGTCGCGGTGCTTTTCTCCAGCGGATCGAGGTCGATACTCGTGATGCCGCCTGCGCGTTCGATCCTCCGGACAAAGATCGGAATACCGAGCCGGTAGTACGACGCGTTCCATGTCCAGTTCAGAACCATTTCACCGACGATGACGACAGCGACAATGGCTAAACCGATTTGCCATGGATGCATCGCCTAAGTCCTCCTCATCACCACGATGGTTTTGTCGTCGGTCGCTTTCGCGCCGCGCTCGAACGCGGTGACGGCGTCCAGCACGCGCGACGGGATTTCGTTTGTCGCCACGCCGCTCTGTGACAGGAACAGCTCGCGCAGGCGCTCGTTGCCGAATTCGACTTCGTCCGGATCGGCGGCTTCGTTGAGGCCGTCGGTGTAAAGGAAGAGCGTCGATCCCGCCGGCAACTCGATCGTCCCCTCGGTATATGACGACTCCGGAAGCAATCCGATCGGCCGGCCGGTCGATCCGATCTCGGTGAGCACGTTGCCGGCGATGATGTACGGCGGATTGTGCCCGGCGTTCACATAGCGCAGAACACCCGTCGACGGCGTGTAGCGGGCGAAGAAAAACGTGGCGTATTTGCGGCCGGTGGCGCTGCGAAAAATCAGCGCGTTGAGCCGGGCCACGAGACGGGCCAGATCATCCTCGATCGGCGCTGCGACGCGCAGCGCGGCCTGCACGCTGGACATGATCAACGCCGCGGAGACGCCTTTGCCGGAGACGTCGCCGATGGCCAGTCCGAGGTCGCCGTCGGGAAGCTCGAGGAAATCGAAATAGTCGCCGCCGACCTCGTAGCAGGGAAGGCTCAGCGCGCCCAGCTCCACGCCGCGGACATCGACCGGCGCGGACGGCAGCAGGCGGCTTTGAATTTCGCGGCCGAGGGCCAGCTCCTGCTCCATGCGTTGCTTTTCGAGCAGTTCCATGTGCAGCGTGGCGTTCTCCATGGCAATGGCCATGTGATCGGAGATGTCGCTCAGGAATTCGAGATCGCGCGGGCCGAAGGCGCCGTTCGTTTTATTCAAAAGCTGCAGCACGCCGACGACGCGCTGGCCGCGATTCTTGATCGGCACGCAGAGCATCGACCGCGTGCGGTAGCCTGTCTGCTGATCGAGCGAGCGGTCGAAGCGCGGATCGTCGTAAGCGTCGCGCAGGATGAGGGGCTCGCCGGTCGCGGCCACGCTGCCGGCGAGACCCTTCCCGATCGGCAGGCGGATCTCGCTCGACAGTTCGCCGGCGATCTTCGTCCAGATCTCCTGCTTCGCCTCATCGACGAAGTAAAGCGTGCCGCGCTCCACGTGCAGCTCGTTGCGGGCGACGGTGAGGATCGACGCGAAGAGCGTGTCGGGCTCGATCGACGAGTTGATCAGCTTCGACGCCTCGACGAGCGTGCGCAGGCGCTCCATCTCGTCGCGGTCGGCCAGCGTGGAGACGATGCGTCCGACCAAAACGCGATCGCGATCGCTGAACTGCAGGCCGCTCTGGAACGTGCTGTCCGCGCGCTCGCTGCGAAGAACGGTGCAATCGACCTCGATCTCCTCGCCGTCCCACGCGAAGCGGAGCGTGTGTGGACCGGCCATCAGAGGCTCGTCGTGTTCCACGCGGGTGCCGAGGATGCCGATGTCGACGATGCGGACCTCGCGATCGGCAACATGGCCGGCAATCGGCGACGGCAGCAACAGCCGTTCCGCACGGCGGCGATCCTGATCGAGCATGACGCGGATATTATGCGCGGCTTCGCAGGCGCTTTCGGATCCGGGTTACGTACGCGTTTTTCGGGCTCTCCCGGTCGTGTTTGGCGACGGCACGCGCCCAACTTCGTGGTGCGTCAATGCCCACGGTCGACGCCGGATGGCGTCGGAATCATCGCGGCTTATGCGCGCAGTAACCCCGCCTCGCACATCCCTTCGATTACGTGGTCGCCGGCGGCATTCTCGATCCACGCGTCGATCTCCAATCGATGCTTCGCGCGGTCGATGGAGCGGACGACGAAATGCGCGGTCACCGTCTCGTCGAGATGGACCGGGAGCAGAAACGTCAGCGTCTGCGAACGATAGATCGCTCCCGTGCCAGGCAGCAGCATGCCGACCATCGTGGAGAAGATCGACGCCGTCAGCATCCCATGCAGAACGCGGCGTCCGAACGGCGTTCGCGCGGCGAACTCGTCATCGACATGCAGCGGATTCACGTCACCCGTAATCTCGATGAACCGCCGCAGGTCGTCCTCGGTGAACGTCTTGGTGAAGGTGACGTGCTGTCCGATCTCGAAGTCGCCAATGCTCGCGACCACCATCACCCCAATGAATCCAGAATCTCCTCGACGGTCGAGCGCCGGCAGGTGTACATCGGCGTATCGCGCAGGGTGAACTTCGACGACTCCGTTTCGCGCAGCTCCTGGACGAGATCGAGGAACTCGGCGGCGGAATCGGCTTCGAAGGCGACCACGAAATCCTGATCGTCGAGGCCGAACGAGTAGGTCGTGTTGATTTTCACGCGCGGGTACTTGTGGCCAATGGCGATGTGCTCGTTCATGATGCGCTGGCGTTCGCTCTGCGGGAGCAGGTACCAGTCGCGCGTCTTCACGAACGGGTAGACGAAGAGAAACGGCTTCTTGCCGGGGACGATGCGCAGGCGGCGGCCTTCCTGTCCCTCGTGCACATGCTCGTCGACGTACTGCGAGTGCTTGGTCATCGAAAAGTACGAGACCGGGATGTCGAGATAGCGGCCCAGGATCGACTTGTTGATGTCGGCGGCCATCTGCTGGAACGGATCGAGGTCGTAGCCGATGCGCCAGAACATGAAGTCGGTATTCGGCTTGATGCCGACGGTCGAATACGGCATCACCATCATCGGACCGGTGTGGCGGTGGATGATCTCCGCGAATTCGCGTTTCGCCTCGGCTTTGACTTCACTGCTTTCGCGCCGCCAGGAACGATCGGTCTTGAAGAACATGAAGTTGACGAACTGGCGGGCCGGGGCGGCGGCCGCTACGGGCGCGGGCTGAGTCTGCGGCTCGGTGATGGTGGTCATGCGCCGGATTCTAGCGCTGTTGCGGAAAGAATCCGATCACTGCGATTGTACGGGTGCGCGAGTTTCTCCGAGGCGGGCACGGCCGTAAGTCCACACATTTGCATCAGTTGCAACGTCTCGGTTACGGCAATCAAAACCACGGACGAATGTCAAGAGGCATGTGGAAAGTGCAAACCGTCTTGGGCTACTGCACAAAAGCCGCTGCTAAGGATGCGTCTGATTTCCGATAAGTCAAATGAATGCATCAGTTAGGTCAATCCGCCCACAGAGTTGTGCAAAGCGGTCAGAAGCCCGCATTTGGCGCGCTCTTTCGAGTTTTGCACAGGCCTTTCCGCAGCGTTTTCCACAGAATCTGTGAAAAGCCGTGGAGGCGTTGGGAAGGACACGAGCCCATCGCTCGTAAACTTCAGGAGCGTCGATGGTTGACGCCCCGAGCGTGCTCAATCCGGCACACCTTTGGTTGCCTGCTGCAAATCGTGCGCGGCCGTTTTGCGTCCCGAAATCCATGGTTTCGATGTCGCCGAAGATCGCCATGCGGCGTCGACCCTCGTTTCGCGGGACGCAAGAATCATGGACGTTCGTACCCCGTCATCTCAACGTATCCGCGGCCGTTGACGGCGACGTTGCCGAATGAGCCGGCGGCGTCGACGGCGCCTTCCCAGTAGGTGACGCGCGTGGATCTGCTCGTGACCAGCTCCTGGTCCTTCATCACCGGCTGCAGATTCAGCGCGATGCCGAACGAGGGGACTGCGATGCGCCAGCCCATCGGGTACGTCGCGCCTGATTTTTTCGAATGCCACGAACCGGCCGGCGTGATCGAGATCTGCTCGCGGCGGAGGTGGATGACGTTTCCCTCGCTGCTGATGAGCGATCCGGACGAGGCAGGATCGGGCGTCCCGTCCTTGCGGCGGATCTGGTAGAGCATCAGCTCCGCGTCGTTGTCGAGCTGGACGGAGAACCAATCCCAACCCTGTTGGCTTTCGCGCAGGCCGGAGCTACCGAACTCGTGATCCATCCAGGCAGCGCCGTGACAGTTCGCTCCGTTCACGCGGCCGCGAACTTCGAGGCGCGACATCGAGTAGTAGTGCGATGCGTAGCCGGGACCCTCGGCTTTGACGCTAACGCCGTTCTCGCCGTGGATGGCCGGCGCTTTGCGCGACGTCATCACCAGATCGATCGCGTCCTTGCCGCCGTAGCCGACGATGCGCCACGAGCCATCGGCGAGTGTGACCGCGCGCCACCCTTCGTTGAAGACGTCGAGCGTCCCCGAGGCCGCGCCGGCGGTGAAGGGCGAGGAGCGATTCAACTTCTCGTAGTAGCGGAACTCGTTCGCCGCCACGTCGGTAATCGCAAAGTGCGCGAGCGAGAGATTGCGGAGATCCCATCGCGTTTTCGGATCCGTTCCGGGCGGCACGACGCCGACGCGGAAGAACGTCAGCTCGAATCCGTAGCGTTTGCCGGAATCCGTATCGAGGTGGCCCGTGTAGTACCACCACTCGGTCTTGTAGTCGTCGTGCGTGCCGTGATCGCGCGGGAACGAATAATCGTACCCGGGCAGCGCGGGCTGGAACTGCGGAAGCGCCAGAAGCAACGCCAATGCGGCGGCTCGAAGCATTCGGCCATAATATTCGCTCGCCTATGGCCGAGACCCCGGTCACTTCCCCAGCACGAACCCGCTTCCGCACCGTTGCCGCGGAAGGGAGCATTCCCATCGACGCCGACGATCTCGTCGCGCTCGCGCGGCGCTATGCCGATCAGGGGATGTACGACGAGGCCATCCATCTGTACGAGATGGCGGAGAAGCTCAAGCCGGGCTCCGTGGCCGTGCGCATCAACCTCGCGCGCGCTCGCGATCTCAAGTCGCAGGCCGAGGCGTCGCGGTATGAAACGGTGCGGCAGGATGTCGACGCGCAGCGGGCGCGCGATGAAGTCGACGCCTCGCAGTACGTCGGCTTGGCGCAGTACTACATGGCAAAGGACCAGACCTCGAAGGCTATCGAGTTGCTCGAGATCGCCAAGCTGAAGACGCCCAACAACTACCGGCCCTACGAAATCCTCGGACGCCTTCACTATTCGCAGGGCGAGTGGGATGCCGCGCACGACGAGATCGTCAAGGCGCGCAAGCTCAATCCGTTCGACCGAGGACTGGCGGAGATCTCCGGCCGCGTCGAGTTCGAGCTGCGCAACTTCGACCGCGCGCTGGAGGATTTCGTCGACGCCTTTCTCCTCTCCACCGATCAGAAGGGCGACAGCACCGAGCCGGTGCGGCGCATGATCAACACGCTCAAACGGATGGAGAACATCGAGACGAAGGAGCTGAACGCGCGCATCAAGCAGCGCGTCGAACAGCTTCAGCTCTGTACCGAGCGCCTCGAGCTGCGCAAGGACAACCTGTTCAAAGTCGAGTCGAAGAAAGGGCTGCGCGAGATCATCCAGAAGATCACGCGCGACGCCGAGACGCGCGACAACCTCATCACCATGGCCGCCGACCTTCGGGCGCTGACAGTCTTTCAGCACATCAAAGACGAGCAGCTCATCCGCCTGTCCAAGTTCGCGCGCGTCGAAGCGCTCGAAGAGGGCGGCCACGTCTTCCGCGAGGAAGACCGCTCGATGGATTTCTATGTCGTCAAGGACGGCCGCATCGAAATTCGCAAGGACACTCCCTTCGGTCCGCAGATCCTCGGATCGCTCACGTCCGGCACGATCTTCGGTGAGATGAATTTCATCGACCGCACGCATCGCTCCAGCGACGCCGTGGCCGTCGTTGCGTCGAGCTGCTTCACCTTCTCCTTCAGCGCGCTCGACCAGCTCATGGACGAAGACAAGCAGCTCGCCGTCGGCCTGCACTGGGCCTTCTGGCGCTCGCTCACCGAAAAAGTGCGCGACGCCAACGAGCAGCTCAAGCTCTTCTTCCAGGAGGACGCCAAGAAGGGGCAGGGCCGAAAGCGCGTCGAGGGCACGCGCGAGATGCAGCAGGTCACCGTCAAGTCGGAAGACAAGGTCGACCTGTTTAAGGAGCGCGGCCTCTCCGCCGGTGAAATGAAGCTGTTGGCGACGTTCTCGAGCGAGGAGCGTTTCCGCGAAGGCTCGATGGTTTTCCGCGAGGGCGAGAAGGGCGAGAAGCTCTACATCGTCCTGGACGGCCGCGTGCGCATCTCGAAATTCATCCCGGGCGTCGGCGAGGAAGCGCTGGCCGTGCTCGACCGCGGCGACTTCTTCGGCGAGATGGCCCTGATCGACGACAAGGCGCGCTCCGCCGATGCGAAAGCGCACGACGGCGACGCCACGGTTCTCTCGATCGACCGCGCAACGCTCAACGAGATCCTATCGATGGATCCGCACGCGTCACTGCAGTTCCTGAATCTTCTCTGCCGGATGATCAGCCGCCGCCTGCGCGAGATCAACGAGAAGATCGTGCAGTGGAAGTACATGTCGGGCGGGTTCTGATAGAGGCTTTTCACCACAGAGACACAGAGGGCACAGAGAAATCCCTCTGTGATCTCTGTGTCTCTGTGGTGTAAAGCTTTTCGAGCCTTGTAATCCGCAGCTCCTTCGAAAATCCGCGCACCACGTGCTCGCGCGCATTCGCGGCCACGCGCGTGCGACGCGGCCCGTCGTCGATCACCTCCGCGATCGCGCGAGCCAGCGGAGCAACCTGTTTGGCCGGAATCAGCCAGCCGACTTCGGGCGATGACACGAGCTCGCGATTTCCGCCGCAGTCGGTGGCGATGACCGGCTTGCGCATTGCCATGGCTTCGCGGATCGTGCCGGTGATCCCGGTGCCGGCCCATGACGCATCGACGACCAGATCGCACGACGCGAAAACGTTCGGCATGTCGTCGCGATACTCGACGGCCGTGACGTGTGACGCGACGCCACGCTCGCGCGCATATGCGTCGACCTCGGCCTGCTCGCTCGCATCGCGGCAACCGATCAACGCGAGATGCGCGTGCGGATGCGTCGGCAGGATCGAGGCGACGGCATCGATCAACTCCTTCCACCCTTTCCACATGCGCACGCCGACCTGCGCGATGAGGAAACGATCGTCCGCGATGCCCTTCTCGCGGCGGAAGGCGCGCGCATCCCACTTGTCGGGATCGAAGAGTGTGACGTCCGTTCCCGCATAGATCACGACTACTTTCTCGGGCGGCAATCCGCCGCTGGAGACGATCACGTCCTTGATCTGCTCGCAGACGGTGACGACGCGACTGACGCGACGCGTCCGGTATTTGATCCGGTTCCAGACATCGAGCGGAAACGAAACGCCGCGATTGACGACGAACGCGCGCACCGGCTGCACGAACGTCGCCGCGAGCGCGAGCGAATGCGCCACGCCTTTGTGGACATGCACGGCGTCGGGCTTGATCTCACGAAACAGCTTCCCGAGTCTCCACGCGCTGACGACATCGAACTGATGACTCATCGGCAGCCCAACGAAATTCACATCCGCCTCGGCTGCCTTCGACGCGAGCACCGCATCCGGCCGGCTGACAATGGTCACGTCATGTCCGCGCTCGCGCAATCCCGCGGCGGCCTGAAACATCTGGTGCACCGAACCGGTGTTGAACTGATTGAACTCGAGGATCTGAAAGATGCGCATCGGCGAGGGCGCGGATTGTAGCGGCGGTAGCGGGAAGCGCGCACTTGCTATATCGTTTCCGGTCCCCGGAACCGCCTAAACTACTGACGACAATGACCGACAAACCCAAATCCGAAATCAAAGTAACCGACAAGCGCATCTTCACTGCCGAGGGGGAGATTCGCGAGGAATTCCGGGAGGAGATCAAGGCGGGGGATCCGTTCGCAGCGAAGCCGGCCGACAAACCGGCCCCACCGAAAGAGGCGCCGCCGGAGCGGCGGCAGACGCCGGATCCGCAGCCGCCTCCGGGCGGCGAACGGCGCAACAAATCGATCGCCGATAAGGCGCAGAATCCGGGAACTCCGTTCGCCGATTTCGTCGAGCCGCTGATCGCGCAGGCCTACGTCTCGCTCGGCATGCTCCGCGATCCGTATGGCCAGAAGCCGAAGATCGACGTCGCGGCGGCACGGCAGATGATCGAGATGGTCACCATGCTCAAGGACAAGACGGCTGGCAATCTGACGCCGGACGAAGAGGATTTCCTCGCGACGCATCTTGGAGAATTGAAGCTCGCGTTCGTGCAGCGAACGAAAAGTCTCACATGAAACTCCGCCTTTCCCTGCTCCTCGCCGCGTCCGCGTGCCTCGGCTCTCTGACGGCACGCGCGGAGGAGCTTGCGCCGCGCGACATCTGGCCGCAGGCGACGTCCGCGGCGGATGCCGGGAACGTCGACGCGGCGGCGAAGAAGACGGCGCAACTCACCGAGTTCGGCAAATCGCTCGGCATCAGAGCGTTTCCCGCCTACGCGACGTCGGCCAACGCGTTGTCGCGGCAGGCGGCAAAACAGGGGAACAAGTCCGCCGCCGAATGGGGCGCGAAAGCGGCCGACGCGCTCGATCCTGTCTCGCCCGCCGTGGCTTTCATGCGCGCGGACGACGCGGCCGACTCAAAGGACTTCGCGGCGGCGCTGACGAACATTTTTCGCGGATTCGGCAACATCCTGCGCAACTACCGCTCGCGGCTTCTGAGCCGGGCCGATTTCCTGATCACGATCCTGATGGCCATCGCGCTGACGGCGGCCATCTTCGCCATCGCTCTCTTCATCCGCTACGGCCGTGCGATGGCCCACGACTTCCGCGAAATCCTCGGCGAGCGGATGCACGGCGGCTCCGTTTCGGTGCTCGCCTTCGCGCTGCTCTTCCTGCCGATTTTTCTCTGGCTCGGTCCGGTGTGGCTGGTCTTCTACTGGTTCATCATCTTCTTCGGCTACGCGAAACGCGGAGAGCGGATTCTGATCTTCGCCTTCTCGCTGCTCATCGCATCGGCGCCGGTGCTGCTCGACCTCGCCTCGCACTGGATTGCAGGCGTCGACAGCCCGGTGGTGACGTCCGCGATCGCCAGCGACGAGCGCAGCTATCAGCCGGACGCGCTGCGGCGGATGCAGGAGCTGATCAACATCGTCCCCGATGACGCCACGCTGCACCTGTTGATCGGCAATCTGTATCTTCAGGACGGAGACGAGCAGCAGGCCAGCCAGCACTACCACCGCTCGGCGGAGTTGCACGATTCTGCCGGTGCGCACGTAAACCTCGGCGACCTGCACTTCTTCAACAATGACTTCGCCACCGCGGTGACGGAGTACAACAAAGCCGAGGTACTCGATCCGAAACTGGCGATCGCGTTTTACGACGATTCCGTTGCACTCGGCGAGTTGTACAAATTCGATCAGCAGGCGCAGAAGCTCGACCACGCCAAGCAGCTCGACAGCTCGTCGATCGAGCGCATTTCATCCCAGCCTTCGCCGCAGAAAGTCGTGCTCTATCACCCGACGATCGCGCAGGCGTGGAGCGTGTCATCGAACATCGCGCGCCGCGGTGTGGCGCGGTCGCTCTTCGGAAATTACGCGTGGTTCGACCCGGTCGAAAGCGTCCGCAATCCGCTGACGCTCGGCGCGATTCTGACCATCCTTCTTGCGCCGTTCGTAAACGCCATCCGCCGCAAGACCGGTTACGCCGGCGCGTGCATCAAGTGCGGCCGGACATACTGCCCGCGCTGCAAGTCAGCGGCCGAGAGCGCCACGTTCTGCACGCAATGCATCCACATCTATCTGAAGCGCGACGGCGTTTCCATGGCCACCAAGCGCGCCAAGCTCGAAGAGGTCAGCGAACATCAGGGCGGCGTGCTGACGCGCAATCGCTGGCTGGCCACGTTCCTTCCGGGTTGCGCGCAGTTGATCGAAGGGCGCACGTTCGCCGGCACGATCGCAACCTTAGTTTTTGGGTTCTTCGTTTCGCTGGCGCTGCTCTCCGGCCGGTTGGCGCCGGTGCTCGCACCGGGCGACGCTGCCAGAATGTTCGTGCGCATCGTAGCCATCATCCTCGCGGTCGTCCTCTGGATTTCCATCACGCTGCCGATTTACCGGCGGCGCGTTTCGGTCTAAGTCATGGCACTCGAAGGCACACTCAAAGACTTCAGCCTCGCCGACATCTTCCAGCTCATCGGGCTGCAGCGGAAGACCGGCGTGCTGACGTTGCGCGCCAAGGACGACACAGTCACCGTCACGTTTCTCGATGGGAAGGTAGTCGGCGCCGACTCGTTCAGCCATCGCTTGGAGAACCGCCTCGGCCACGTCCTCATCCGCAGCGAATTACTGACGCAGGACCAACTCAATCGCGCTCTCGAGATCCAGAAGGAGACGCTGCAGCGCCTCGGCTTCATCCTCGTGCATTACGGGATCATCTCGGTCGACGCGCTCAAGCAGGCGCTCCAGCTCCAGATCCTGCAGATCGTCTTCCGGCTCTTCCGCTGGAAAGACGGCGACTACCACTTCTCGCAGGAGACGACGATCGAATACGACCGCGACTACGTCGTCCCGGTCAGCGCCGAATCGATCCTGATGGAAGGCGCGCGGATGATCGACGAGTGGCCGATCATCGAAAAGCGCATTCGCTCGTACGACATGGTCTTCCGCAAGAAGCTGACGGACCAGGAAATCGTGGTCGTCGGCGCGGAGGAGGCAGACGAGGTCGATTTCGACGCGTCCGATTCGTCGACGCGACGCCGCCGGCTGATCATCAGCGACAAGATCCGCATCTCGCGCGAAGAGAAGGTCATCTACGACATGGTCGACGGCACGATGAGCGTGCGCGACGTGATGGAGATGTCGAAGTTCTCCGAGTTCGACACCGCCAAAGCGTTGTACGAGCTGCTGACGCGCGACCTGATCGAGGAAGTGCGCGGAAGCGCCGCCGCCGAAGTGCTGGCACAGACAACGCCGCTCGACGAGACGGATGTGGCGGAAACGCCGGTTCCCTTGCCACTCGTGGCCGTGCTCGCGCTGCTGGCGATCGTTTCTCTGGCTACGTCGTTTCGGAATCCGCTGAACTCGTTGAACCCGCTCGGGCCGGCGCAGCGATCGTCGTCCGTCGAGGAGACGCGCAAAGCAATCTCCATTCAGCGCATCGGTCAGATCGGCGAAGCGGTCGAGGCGTACAACCTCGTCAACGGTCATCTTCCGGCGCGCCTGCAGGAGCTGACGCCGGTCTACATCTCGCCGTCACTGCTGCACGATCCGTGGGGCCACGCATACAAATACCTACCGCAGCCGCAGCGCTACCTCGTCATCGGCTTCACGCCGGACGAGAAGCCCGACACGGACCTCTTCCTCTCGCACATGATCGAGTCAGGATCGCCGTCGGCGGCCGCCTCGAAACCGGTAACGGGCGGAATTCAACTTCTCGACTGATCTCAAAGCGTTTCACGCGGAGTCGCGGAGAAAAGCCTCGCTCCGCGTTCTCCGCCTCTCCGCGCCCCCCGCGTGAAACCGTCCCCTTGGTCAAGGCCTTCAACACCGTCGGCAATCCGCTCTTCTTCAAGCCCTAATCGAAGCCTCGCGCTACCTCGAGCCGATGTGCATGGCTTGGGTCGTCCACGGTGTCATCTCAGGCACGTGGCTGCATGCATTCAAGATGCTGCTCAAATAAGTTCGGCGATAAATCGCGCCGTTCACCTCTTTGCCACAGCTTGCCGCCCTCCGAGGAGTAGCATTGCGCTCCGTCCGGGGCAGAGGTCTTGCAGCCCGGCCGGCAACGCTGGATCAGAGTTTTCAAACGGAGAGGTACTTTCGATGCGCAAACTCGCAGTCGCTTTCCTCTTTCTTGTGTTCGCTTCCACGTCGCTGAACGCACAGTACTTCGGGCGCAACAAAGTGCAGTGGGAGCACTTCGACTTCAAGGTCCTCAAGACCGAACACTTCGACATTTATTACTACGACCGTGAAGCGGACGTGGTGAACGACGTCGGACGGCAGGCGGAGCGCTGGTACACGCGCCTCTCGCGGACGTTCAACCATACGTTCGTCCGCAAGCCGATCGTCCTCTACGCAAACTCGGCCGACTTCCAGCAGACCACCACCACACCGGAGATGATCGGCGAAGGCACGGGCGGTTTCACGGATCCGTTCATGAACCGCGTCGTCCTGCCGCTGACCGGCGACTACGCCGAGAACGATCACGTCATCGGCCACGAAATGGTGCACGTGTTCCAGTTCGACATCGCTGCCGGGATCACCAGCAATCGGCGGCGTTTCAATCTGGAAATGATGCCGCTGTGGATCGTGGAGGGCATGGCCGAGTACTTCTCGAAAGGCCGCATCGATCCGCTGACGGCGATGTGGATTCGCGATGCCGAGGTACACAACCACCTGCCGAACCTGCGGCAACTCGAGCGCGATCCGTACTACTTCCCATACCGCTACGGCCAGGCGCTGCTCGCGTACATCGGCGGGCGTTTCGGCGATGACGCCGTGGTGCGCTACTTCCTCGCGGCCGGCCTGACCAGTCCCGAGGCCGCCTTCGACCGCGCGCTCGGTGTGCCGGCTAAGCAACTGTTCACCGACTGGCAGGAATCGGCGCACGAGATGTACGCGCCGATCGTGGCCGACCGACCGTCGCAACCCGGCACGCCGCTGATCGGAAGCAAACAGGGAACGCGCGGCAATCTCAACGTCGGACCGGCATACAGCCCCGACGGCAAGTACATCGCCTTCCTCTCCACGCGCGCTATCTTCGACATCGATCTCTTCCTCGCCGACGCGCAGACGGGACAGGTCATTCGCAAACTCGCCTCGAGCGACCGCAACGGGCACTACGAAGCGTTGCGCTTCATCGACTCCGCCGGCAGTTGGTCCGCGGATTCGAAGCGTCTCGCCTTCGTCACATTCGAAAAGGGCGACAACTACATCGGCATCGTCGATGTCGACTCGCGCAACTTCCAGAGCGTCCGCGTCCCGGGAATCGACGCCATCACGAATGTGGCGTGGTCGCCGGACAACCACACCATCGTCCTCGCCGGCCAGGCCACCGGCGTCTCCGACCTCTTCCTCTTCGACACGGAGTCGAAGGAAGTGCGGCGGCTGACGAACGACAAGTTCGCCGACATGCAGCCGGCCTTCTCGCCCGACGGCAAAACGATCGCGTTCGTGTCCGACCGCGGTTCAGGCCCGGAGGCAAATCTAGAGACGCTGTACTTCGAAGGGACGCGCATCTCCACGATCGATATCGCCAGCGGTTCGATCAAGAACCTGCCTTTGTTCGCGAACGCGAAGAACATCAATCCGGCATACGGTCCCGACGGCAGCATCTACTTCATCGCCAATCCCGAGGGGATGGCTGACATCTACCGTTACTCGCCGGACGGACGCGTCAGCCGCATCACGCGCGTGCAGAGTGGCGTCTCCGGCATCACCGAGCTGGCGCCGGCGCTTTCCGTGGCCACGCGCACCGGCGACATCGCCTTCTCGCTGTACGAGGGCGACAACTACAACATCTACAAGCTGTCGGCGAACCCACCCTCGCTTGCGGTCGCGACGACGAATACGGCGCCGTCGAGCGCGCGCGCCGGTCAGCTTCCGCCGCTGCGCGGCACCGGCTCGACGATCACCGCGTATCTGCAGAAACCTGAGGAAGGCCTGCTGCCCGCCAGCACGACCTTCACGCAGGCGTCGTACCACCCGAGCATGCACATCGCCTACCTCGGACCTCCGACGATCGGCGTCGGCGTCAGTTCGTTCGGCACCGGCGTGGGCGGCAGCATCAGCGCCTACTACAGCGACATCCTTGGCTACCACAACATCGGCATCACCTTCCAGGGCGGCGGCAGCTCCGGCGTCGGCACCGTCGGCGATCAGCTTGCCGGCGAAGTCTTCTACCTCAACCAACAGCATCGATTGAATTGGGGAATCGACACGACACACCTGCCGTACGTCACCGCGATCAACACCGTGGGCTCGACGGTGATCAATATCAATGGTGTAGCGACTCCGGCCGACGTCGTGATTCAGGAGCGCGACATCCAGCGCTTCGATGACGTGTCGGGCGTCGTCCAGTATCCGTTCAGCCAGACGCGGCGAATCGAGTTTACGGCCGGCGTTCAGCGTCAGGCGTTCAAGCAGGAAATCGAAACGGTTGTCTTCGTTGGCAACACGATCGTTGCCGACGACACGCAGAGGTCGCCGTTTAACTTTTCGTTCAGCCTCGGTCACGCGGCGACGGCGTTCGTCGGCGACAGTACCGTGTTCGGCTTCCTCTCTCCGGTCCGCGGCACCCGCTACCGCTACGAGCTGCAGGCGCTTACGGGCGACCTGAAGTTCCAGACTGCGCTGGCTGACTGGCGCAAGTACTTCTTCCTGAACCCGGTCACGTTCGCCGTGCGTGGCATCTACTACGGCCGCTACGGCACCGATTCCGAAAGCGGAAAAATCTCGCCGCTCTACATCGGTCAGGATTCGCTCATCCACGGCTACGACATCAACTCCATCGGTCCCGAGGAGTGCGTACGCACGCCGGGTTCCGCGGCCTGCCCCGTGTTCGACCGTCTGGTCGGCTCGAAGATCGGCGTAGCGAATTTCGAAGTGCGGGTGCCGGTGATCGGCACGAAACAGTTCGGCCTCGCAAGCGGCTTCGTTCCGACGGAGTTGTTCGGCTTTGTCGACGCCGGTGCCGCATGGAGCAGCAATCAGCATCTCAAGGTTCGCTTCGCGCGCAACAACGCAACCGACCGCGTGCCGGTGGTGAGCGCGGGCGCGGGTGTTCGCCTCCTGCTCGCCTACATCCCGCTGGAGTTCTACGCCGCGAAGCCGTTCCAGCGCCCGACGCAGGGTTGGGTGACCGGTTTCAACATCATTACGGGCTGGTAGTGGCCGTCAATCCCGCCGAGTTCGAGCGCCTCGTCGAAGAGGCGCTCGACTCGCTCCCCGAGCGCTTCGCCGCACTGCTCGATAACGTGGTGGTGGTCGTCGAAGAAGAGCCGAATGCTTCGGACCTCGAGGTCCTGGATCACGACCATGGACACGGTCACAGCGAGCTCCTCGGCATCTATCGCGGTACGCCGATGACGCGACGAACGTACGACTCCTTCCGCATGCCCGACCAGATCGCGATCTTCCGCGGCCCGATCCTGCGCGTCAGCCGCACTCGCGGCGACGCGCACCGCCAGATCCGCGAGACGGTGATCCACGAGCTGGGACACTATTTCGGCTTGAGCGATGAGGAGATGGTGTTTTAGTCACGCGGAGACGCGGAGGGTGTTCTGGTTTTCTCCGCGTCCCCGCGCCTCCGCGTGAAACGTTCTCAATCCCGCGGAATCTCGAACGGCACTTCCTCGCGCTGCGCGACTTCGTACTCGCGCTCTTCTTCGCGATGCTCGTCTTTCTCTTCCTCGATGCGGTAGTTGCGAATGTCTTCCATCACGGTCTCCTGCCGAACTGCGCGGCTTCGGTCGAATCGGCCAGTGCGGTCGTCGATGACTGCCCATTCGAGATCACTTTCATCACTTCGTCGAAGTAGCCCGTGCCCACTTCGTGCTGGTGTTTCGTCGCGGTGTACCCGTGCTCCTCGGCGGCGAACTCCGACTGCTGCATGCGCGAGTACGCGGCCATCCCTTCGTCGCGGTATTGGCGCGCCAGTTCGAACATCGAGAAGTTGAGCGCGTGGAATCCGGCCAACGTGACGAACTGGAACTTGTAGCCGAGCGTTGCCAGCTCCTGCTGAAAGTTCGCGATGGCCTCGGACGAAAGTTTCTGCGCCCAGTTGAACGACGGCGAACAATTGTAGGCCAGCATCTTCCCCGGATACTTCGCGTGAATCGCGTCTGCAAACTTCCGCGCCTCGCCGATGTCCGGCGTCGACGTCTCCATCCACAGCAGATCGGCGTAGGGCGCGTACGCGATCGCGCGCGCGATCGCCGCATCGACGCCGCTTTTGATCATGAAGAAGCCTTCCGGCGTGCGCTCGCCAGAGAGGAACGGATGATCGCGTTCGTCGACGTCGCTGGTCAGCAGCGTGGCGCTGTTCGCGTCCGTGCGCGCGACGACGAGCGCCGGCACGCCCATCACGTCCGCTGCCAGTCTCGCCGCGGACAACGTGCGGATGAACTGCGACGTCGGCAACAGAACTTTCCCGCCGAGGTGGCCGCATTTCTTTTCGGAGGCGAGTTGGTCTTCGAAATGGACGGCCGCCGCGCCGCATTCGATCATCTGCTTCATCAGCTCGAACGCGTTCAGACATCCGCCGAACCCCGCTTCGGCGTCGGCCACGATCGGCGCGAACCAGTAGGTGTCGCTCTTCCCTTCGCTGTGATCGATCTGATCGGCGCGCTGCAACGCCTGATTGATCCGCTTCACCACCTGCGGCACGGAGTTGGAGGGATAGAGACTCTGATCCGGATACATCTGCCCGGCCAGGTTCGCATCCGCGGCAACCTGCCAGCCACTGAGATAGATTGCCTTGAGGCCGGCGCGCACCTGCTGAATGGCCTGATTCCCAGTCAGCGCGCCGAGCGCGTTCACGTACGGCTCGTCCTGCAGGAGCTCCCACAAACGCTCGGCTCCCATCTTCGCGAACGTGTGCTCGACATCGATCGAGCCGCGCAGGCGCAGTACGTCGTCGGCCGTGTAGTCGCGCGTGATGCCGTTCCAGCGCGGATTGTTTTCCCAATCGCGCTCGATCTGCTTCGGATCGCGTACTGCCTTCAGCTTCGCCATCGCTACTCCTTCTCCAGTCGCAGCAGCTCCTCGTACGCCGGGAGCGTGAGGAAATCAGCCAGTTCGTCGTTGAGGATCAAGTCGTTGAAGATCGACGCGGCCTTCTCGATGTGCGGACGCGATCCGATCTTCTGTAGCTCTTCATCGCAGATCTGCCGATAGAGCTCGGGCGTCACGGCGCGGCCGTCGTCGAGATGCGCGTGGTGATGAATCCACTGCCAGAGTTGCGTGCGCGAAATCTCGGCGGTGGCCGCGTCCTCCATCAGGTTGTAAAGCGGGACGCACCCGAGACCGCCGAGCCACGCCTCTAGGTAGAGGATTCCGACGTTCACGTTCTGCCGGAATCCCGCTTCAGTGATCGCGCCCTCGGGGACGCGCAGAAGGTCGGCCGCCGTGACCTGCACGTCGTCGCGCTTGCGCTCGATCTGATTCGGTCCGGCCATGTGCTCGTCGAAAATCTTCTTCGCGATCGGAACCAGCCCCGGATGCGCGACCCAGGTGCCGTCATGCCCGGCGCGCGCTTCGCGCAGCTTGTCGGCGATGACTTTCTGCATGGCCGCATCGTTCGCAGCGTCATCGTTCTTGATCGGAATCTGCGCCGCCATCCCGCCCATCGCGTGGATGCCGCGGCGATGACAGGTCTTGATCAGCAGTGCCACATACGACGCGAGAAAGTGCTTCTCCATCGTCACGCTGCCGCGGTCGGGCAGCACGAAATCCTGGCGCGCGCGCAGCTTTTTGATGAAGGAGAAGATGTAATCCCAGCGGCCGCAATTCAGCCCCGAGGAGTGATCGCGGAGTTCGTAAAGGATCTCGTCCATCTCGAACGCGCCGAGGATCGTCTCGATCAGCACCGTGGCGCGGATGCTTCCGTTCGGAATGCCGATCGCCCCCTGCGCATGGACGAAGACATCGTTCCAGAGCCGCGCCTCGAGATGCGACTCCATCTTCGGCAGATAAAAGTACGGACCGGTCCCGCGCGCAATCGCTTCCTTCGCGTTGTGAAAAAAGTAGAGACCGAAGTCGAACAGACTGGCGGACATCGGTTCGCCATCGACAAAGAGATGCTTCTCCAGCAGATGCCATCCGCGCGGCCGGACGACGAGCGTGGCAGTCTTCTCATTCAGCGCGTAGTGCTTCTCACCGCTCGAAAACGAAATGGTCCGCCGCACGGCATCGCGCAAGTTGAACTGCCCTTCGATGTTGTTCGCCCAAGTCGGCGCATTCGCATCCTCAAAATCGGCCATGAAGACGTTCGCACCGCAATTGAGCGCGTTGATGATCATCTTCCGATCGACAGGACCTGTGATCTCGACACGACGATCCTGCAGATCGTCCGGAATCGTCGCGACGGTCCAATCGCCATCGCGGACGTCCTTCGTCTCCGGCAGAAAGTCGGGAAGCTCGCCGCGGTCGATCCGCAGCTTCCGAGCCTGGCGCGCCGCGAGCAATCCCTCGCGCCGCCCGTTGAACTGACGATGCAGTCCCGCGACAAACGCGAGCGCATCGTCGGAAAGGATGTCCTCCCACTCCGGCCGCCGCTCTCCAAGTACTTCGACGCTGCTCATCGTTACCGGCTTGAGCACTAAGTGCGCCAACCTGTAACTTACGGAGCCATCTAAACTAAGCCCCCTCCGCGTCCCCGCGCCTCCGCGTGAAAAGGGCTAGCTCCATGAACCGAGTCCCAGCCACAGGATTGAATCGGTACGGCTCGATCTCAACAAAGCCGAGGGATTGATACAGCGGGATTGCTGCGCTCATCGTCGGCAGCGTGTCGAGACGCATCCGTTTGTAGCCGCGGGCGCGGGCGGCATCGATGATGTGCGTCGCGAGCTCGCGTCCGAGGTTGAGGCCACGAAATGCCGGGCGGACGTAGAGCCGCTTCATCTCGCAGATTTCGTCGTCGATGCGGCGGAGGGCGACGCATCCGGCGACGCGGTCGTCATCGCGCGCAAGAAAGATCAGTTCGTAGAAGACGTCGAGCGTCGACAGCTCGTGATCGAGATCCTGGAACGAGAGATCGACACCGAGGGAGTTCGCGTATTCGGTGATCAGCTCGCGGACGATGGTGAGGTCGTCGGCGGGCGCGATGGTGATCACGTCAGCAGTTCGCCGCGAAAAACAGTCACCGCGTGGCCGGCCAGTTTGACGCGGTCGCCGTCGAGGCGAACGCGAATGGCGCCGCCGCGGGGCGAGGCCTGGTACGCATTCATCTCGGTCTTGCCGAGGCGGTCGGACCAGTAGGGCGTGAGGCAGCAGTGCGAGGAGCCCGTCACTGGATCTTCGTCGACGCCGGCACCGGGAGCGAAGAATCGCGAGATGAAATCGTAATCGCCGGCGCCGCGGCTGGTGACGATGACGCCGCGCACGGGCAGTTGGCGCAGCACGCTGTGATCGGGCTTCAGCGCGCGGACCTCGGCTTCCGAGGGCAGCTCGACGATGTAATCGAACTGGTTGCGGCCGACGTACGACGCGCTGCTGACGCCGAGGGCGTCGAGCAGGCCGGCCGGAGCCGCGATTGGCTCTTCGCGCTTGGCGGGGAAATCGAGCTCGATCATGTCGCCGTCGTGCTTCGCCGTCAGTACGCCGCTGCGTGTGTGGAATCGGAGGACGTTATCGCTGCTGATGTTCTCGCTCCAGATCGCGTGCGCCGAGGCCAGCGTGGCGTGGCCGCAGAGATCGACTTCGACGGTCGGCGTGAACCAGCGCAGTCCCCATCCGTCGTTGCCCGGCGTGAGGAATGCGGTCTCCGCCAGATTCATCTCGGCAGCGACGTTGGCCATCCACTGGTCGTCCCGCGCGCCGTCCATGAAACAGACGGCGGCGGGATTTCCCTTGAATGCATCGCTGGTGAAGGCGTCGATCTGGAAAAGCTTCAACTCAGAAACCTTGCACGGCCACTGCTTTCGCGTACATCCAACGGACGAAGAGGAAGCCGAGGATGATCACGCCGACAAGGCTGCCGTCGCGGACGAGCGGGCTCGCGCCGTAGACGGTCGGGTAATGGTTGCTGATCATGAGGAAGATCAGCGGCACGGACATGTAGGTGTTCTGGCGCGAGCGGAGGCCGGCCTGGCGCACGGTTTCGGCGTCAGCAGCGGGCTGATCGCCTTTTACGCCCTTGATGATTTTCTGCTGGTACGGCCAGATCACCATCCAGACGTTGAGGGCCATCATCGTGCCGAAAATGCCACCGGCGTGGATGTAGAGCGCGCGGCCGCTGAAGTGGCCGAGGCACTCGAGGACGCCGTAGACGACGGCGAAGAGCACCAGGTTGATCACGCTCGCCACGACGACGTTCGCGACCTTCTTCAGCACGAGGTTGTAGATCACGAAGCCGACGGCCAGCGCGATCAGGACGACGGCCAGCCAGAGCCACGGATTGCCGACGTGGTCCTGATCGAAGAGCACGGTCTTGGTCTGGTAGTAGATGAGGCCAAGCAGCAGGAAGCCGGTGATCCAGGTCCAGGCCGCGCCCCAGCGGAACCAGAAGAGCGCACGCGGCATCAGCTCCGGCACGACGAGCTTTTTGGTATCCGCGTTCATCTTGCCGGCGAACGGTCCATTGACGAAGTTGAAGAACCAAAGGTGTCCGATCCACATCACGCCGGCCACGACGTGACCCCATCGGAAAACGAGTTGCATCCAGTTGTTCAGATCGGGATTCATATGCTCTCCTCAATCTCTACGGTTTGGGGTAGCCTGCGCCGGATTATATGCCGCCCCAAGAATTCGAAGGCCGCGTGGCCATCGTCGCGGGCGCGTCGTCAGGAATTGGGCGAGCGACGGCGGAGATGCTGGCGTCGCGCGGCGCGTTGGTGGTGGCCTTCGCGCGGACTGCGACGAAAGCCGGTCTCGAAATGCTCACGATTGATGGCGATGTCAGCGATCCGGACGCAATCGAGCGGCTTTTCACGACTACGGAATCGCGGCTCGGCGACTGCGACATCCTCGTCAACTGTGCGGGGATGATCGATCCGAAGATTCTGACCGAGGTGACGCCGGAGAAGTGGGATCGGATGTTCGCGGTGAACGTGCGTGGGACGTATCTCGCGTCGCGACGCGCCTTGCCGAGCATGATCGCGCGGCGTGCCGGGGCAATCGTCAATGTTGCTTCGATTTCCGGCGTGCCCGGACCGGAGAAGTTTCCGGGCTGGGTGTCGTACTGCGCGTCGAAGGCTGCCGTGATTGGGCTTTCCGAGGCGTTGGCGGTCGAGGTCAAGCAATACGGCATCCGCGTGAACAGCGTCAGCCCGGGATCGGTGGACACAAAGATGTGGGCGGAGGCGAGCGGTGGCGCTCCGGCGGCGATGACGGCGGACGAGGTTGCTGAAGTCATCTGCTTCCTGGCCTCGAAACGGGCGCGCGCTGTGAACGGGCAGGACGTGCATGTCTACTCTTCGTGAGTCGCGGCCGACGTATGCGCTCATCGATCTCGATCGGTTCGAACGCAATGTCGATGTGATCGCGCGGTCGTTGCCCGAGGGCGCACGGCTGGTCGCGGTGCTGAAAGCGGATGGTTACGGACATGGCGCGGTCGAGTTGGCAAAACGGCTGACCGCCGATCGGGTGGCGATGATCGCCGTGTCGTTGCTGGAGGAGGCGATCGAATTGCGGCGCGCCGCGATCGATCTGCCGCTGCTCGTCCTCGGAGCGGTGACTCGCGAACAGATTCTCCTCGCACTCGACAATCGCATCACGATCGGTGTCATTGGTCCTGAGGAGCTTGATAACGTCTGTGCCATCGCCCGCGAACGCGACGTCAGCATCCATCTCAAACTCGACACGGGCATGGGTCGGATGGGGGTGATCGACAGCGAATTGCCGGCCGTGATCGAGATGATTCGCGCCACGCCGCGGCTGCGCATCGACGGCATCTATACGCACTTTGCGAACGCGGACGACGCCGCCGATCCCTTCACCGAAATCCAGATTGCCAACTACGACCGTATGCTCGCTGTGCTTCGCGAAGCCGGCATCGACGCGCCGCTGCATCACTTCGCCAACTCCGCGGCGACGCTGCGCGGACTGGTGCGGCCGGGCGATTTCGCCCGTGTCGGCATCGCGTTGTATGGGTCGCAGCCGATTACGATCGCAACCGGCACGATTGAGCCCGTTCTTCGCTGGCGGACAGAGATCATGCGGCTGAAAGAACTGCCGGCCGGTCACGCCATCGGCTACGGGACGACGTTTCATACGACGCGCGCCAGCCGCATCGCCACGCTGCCGGTGGGTTACGCGGACGGTTACGACCGGCTGCTGTCGAACAACGCGGAGGTTTTGATCCGAGGAAAACGCGCGCCGGTGGTCGGACGCGTGTCGATGGATCTGGTCACGATCGACGTCACCGACATCCCCAACGCTGCCATCGGCGACGAAGTGGTCCTCATCGGCGATGGCATCACCGCCGATGAGCTGGCGAAGAGATCGCAGACGATCTCGTATGAAGTGTTCTGCCGCATCAGCGCGCGCGTGTCTCGGGTTTATCGCGACGACACCGCGTTTCGGATACGCTCGCGGTTCGCCGAATGAACCTGCTCGAACGGATCGGCCGCGTTTTCATCCACCTCTTCGAAGAGACCGGCCTCTGGTTCGGCATGCTCGGGAGGACCATCGCCTGGACCTTCCGCCCGCCGTTCGAAGGCGGCGAGTGGTTGCGCCAGATGGTGCGCGTCGGCGTCGACTCTATCCCCGTCGTCTTCCTGACCACGATGTTCACCGGCATGGTCATGGCGCTGCAGACGTACAACGGCTTCCATCGCGTACACGCCGAGAATTTCGTCGGTAGCGTCGTGGCGCTGGCGATGCTGCGCGAGCTGTCGCCGGTGCTCGTGGCGCTGATGGTGACCGGCCGCGTCGGCTCGTCCATGGCCGCCGAAATCGGAACGATGCGCGTGACCGAGCAACTCGATGCGCTCCAGGCGCTGGCCACCGATCCCGTGCAGTACCTCTTCGTACCGCGCGTGATTGCCGGCATCGTGATGCTGCCGCTTCTGACGATTCTCGGCGATGCTCTCGGCGTCGGTGGCGGCTACCTCGTCGGCGTGAAGCTGATGGGCGCGAATCCGATCGTCTACCAGCAGAACACGTATCAGTTTCTGCACATGAACGATGTCTGGAGCGGCTTGATCAAGTCGGCGTTCTTCGGCCTGATCCTGACGCTGACCGGCTGCGTACGCGGCTACTACACCAGCGGCGGCGCGGAAGGCGTGGGGCGCGCCACGACCGCGGCGGTGGTGAGCGCGTCGCTGATCATTTTGTTTACCGACTTCTTCCTGACCAAGCTTCTGTTCTGAAATGGCCACGAACACTCCGATGATCTCGCTGCAGCATGTCGACAAAACGCTCGGCGGGCGGAAGGTGCTCGACGACATGTCCATCGACGTCGAACGCGGCGAGGCGCTGGTCATCGTCGGCGGCTCGGGGGTCGGAAAGAGCGTCACGCTCAAGCACATCATCGGACTGATGAAGCCCGACCGCGGCCACATCATCATCGACGGCCAGGACATCAGCACGATGCGGCCGGTGGAGCTGAACAACTTCCGCCGCAAGTTCGGGATGTCGTTTCAGGAAGGAGCGCTCTTCGACTCGATGTCGGTCTTCGAGAACATCGCCTTCCCGCTGCGGCGGCATACGAAGTACACGGAACAGCAGATCCGCGAGCGCGTCGACGAATGCCTCGACCTCGTGCACCTGCCTGACGTCGCGTCGAAGCGGCCGTCGGAACTCTCCGGCGGTATGCGGCGCCGCGTCGGCTTTGCGCGTGCCATTTCGCTGAAACCCGAAATCCTGCTCTTCGACGAGCCGACCACCGGCCTCGATCCGGTCATCAGCGACGTCATCGCCGAACTGATCGTGGAGATGGACCGCACGCTCAACACGACCACCGTCACGATCACGCATGACATGAAAGTCGCGTTCAAGATCGCCGACCGCGTGGCCATGCTCTACAAAGGACAGATCGTCGAAGAAGGGACGCCGGAAATGTTCCAGCAGTCGAAGAATCCGATCGTGCAACAGTTCATCGAAGGACGGGCGGAAGGGCCGTTGACTGAGTAGTACTTTCAAATATAAAGTACTTTGTGTGCGAACAATCCGGCGCGTCAAGCTCATTCTTCCTGCATTGACGGAGGCGACCAGCCCCTACTGGCGCCCGATCAAGTACTCGCTCTTCCCACCCCCTGGACTGGCCACTCTGGCCGCCTACCTCGATCCGAGTCTCGATATCTCGCTGCAGGACGAACACGTCGAGAAGCTCGATCTCGACGACGATCCTGACCTGGTGATCATTCAGCTTTACATCACCAACGCCTATCGCGCCTACCAGATCGCGGATCACTATCGCGCCCGCGGCGCATACGTGGCGCTGGGCGGCCTTCACGTGACGTCGCTGCCAGACGAAGCGGCGCCGCACGCGGACACGATCTTCCTCGGGCCGGGCGAGGACACGTTCCCGATGTTTCTGCAGGACCTCGCGGCGGGAACACCGCGGTCGCGTTACGAATCCTCAGTCCGTACTCTGAAAGAACTCCCGCCGATTCGCCGCGATCTCATTCAGCGGCACCGCTACCTCGTCCCGAATTCGATCGTGGTCTCCCGCGGCTGCCCCCACCATTGCACCTTCTGCTACAAGGACGGCTTCTTCGCCGGCGGCCGCACGTTCTACACGCAAGTCGTCGACGATGCGCTCGCGGAAATCGCTCGCCTTCCCGGCCGGCATCTCTACTTCCTCGACGATCATCTCTTCGGCAGTCCAAAGTTCGCGCGCGAACTGTTCCGCGGCATGCGTGGGATGGGCCGGGTCTTCCAAGGCGCGGCAACCGTCGATTCGATTCTGCGCGACGACGTCGTCGAAGAAGCCGCGGCGGCCGGGCTGCGCAGCCTGTTCGTCGGCTTCGAGACGCTTTCCAGTGCAAGCTTGGCCGGCGCCGGCAAGCGGCAGAACCTCAACCGCAGCTACCAAGACGTCGTGCGCCGCCTGGACAGCCTCGGCATCATGATCAACGGCAGCTTCGTCTTCGGTCTCGATGGCGACGATCGCGATGTCTTCTCACGCACCGTCGACTGGGCCGTCCAGTCGGGCCTGACCACGTCCACGTTCCACATCCTCACTCCCTATCCCGGCACGGCCCTGTTCACGGAAATGGAAGCGCAAGGCCGCGTCGCAACGCGAAACTGGGATCTCTACGACACGCGCAACGTGGTCTATCGCCCGACCAGCATGTCACCGGACGAACTGAAGCGCGGCTACGACTGGGCCTACGAATCGTTCTATCGCTGGGGTGCGATCTTCAAGGCGTCGGCGGCGCACGAATCGTTCAAGCACCGGCTGAAGCACTTCTTCTACAGCGCTGGATGGAAAAAGTTCGAGCCCGCGTGGGACCTCGTCATCCGGATCAAACAGCTCTCGCAAATGCGGCCGATACTCGAAGCGGTCCTCGCGCCGGTGGGCAAAAAATCACCACAGAGACACAGAGATCAGAGAGAGTTCTCTGTGTTCTCTGTGCCTCCGTGGTGAAAACCCAGGGCGTTGGTCTACGATGCCGCGTCATGAAACGTATTGCACTCGTGCTGCCGCTGCTCTTCATTGCCTTCGCGCTTTCCGCCGCGCCGATCACATTGCATGTCGATGCGACGAATGTCGCTTCGAACATCTACCACGCGCATCTGAACCTTCCGGCGGCACCGGGACCGATGACGCTTTTCTATCCGAAGTGGATCCCGGGCGAGCATGGGCCGACCGGGCCGATCAACGGCCTGGCTGGTCTGCGCATCACTGCGAATGGACAAGCCGTGACCTGGCTGCGCGATCCGGTGGAGATGTTCGCGTTCAACGTCGACGTCCCGGCCGGCGCGACGTCGCTCGACATCGATCTCGACTTTCTCGCACCCGCTCCCGGCGCGAACTTCACCGCCGGCGCTTCGACCACGCCGCGGCTGGCGGTGCTGAGCTGGAACACGGTCCTGCTGTATCCCCGAGGCGTGGCGAGTGATTCGTTGCAGGTCGACGCGTCGCTGCGCATCCCGGCCGGATGGCTTTACGCGACGGCACTGGAAACGCTCGGGCGCAACGGTGACGAGATCCACTTCGAGCCGGCCACGCTGACCACTGTCGTCGACTCGCCGGTGCAGCTCGGGCAGACGCTGCGCAAGATCGATCTGGTCAGCCACTCGCCGCTGCGGCACACGCTGAACCTTCTTTCCGAGAGCACCGAAGCCACGCAGACGCCGGACGATTTCGCGACGCAGTATGGAAGGCTCGTCGATGAGACCACCGCCGTCTTCGGCGCGAATCACTATCGCCATTACGACTGGCTGCTCACGCTCAGCGACGCCGTCGCGCACTTCGGTCTCGAGCATCACGAGTCGAGCGACGACCGCACGGACGAGGCGACGTTGCGCGAAGACACGAGCCGCAAGTGGGTGTCAGGCCTGATGGCGCACGAGTTCGTTCATTCATGGAACGGCAAGTACCGCCGACCGGCCGGTCTGGCTACCAGCAACTACGACAAACCGATGACCGGCGAACTGCTCTGGGTCTACGAAGGCTTGACCGAATACCTCGGCGATCTCCTTCCGGTGCGCAGCGGCATCCTGACCGCCGAGGACTATCGCGACAACCTGGCCTTGACCGCCGCGCAGATGACCCAGCACACCGGTCGCACATGGCGTCCGCTGCTAGACACCGCCGTCGCCGCGCAACTTTTGTATGAAGCGCCTGGTGCGTCGACGAACTGGCGCCGCAGCGTCGACTACTACCCGGAAGGCGAGCTGCTCTGGCTCGACGCGGACATGACCATCCGGTCGCTGACGAACGGAAAGAAATCGCTCGACGATTTCACGCGCTCGTTCTACGGCGGCGCGAGCGGGCATGCGGACCTGAAACCGTACACGTTCGATGACCTCGTAGCCGCGCTCAACGCCGTGGCGCCGCACGATTGGCGCGCGTTTTTAAACCAACGCCTGACGTCGATGTCGGCCACGCCTCCGCTGGGCGGCATCGAGCAGTCCGGATGGCATCTCATCTACAACGACAAGCCGAACGTAGCGCTGCAATTTCAGGAGAGCCGCTCCAAAGGCGCGGACCTCAACGCATCGCTCGGCTTCAACGTCCGCGACAACGGCTCGGTCGGCGACGTCGTGCCGGAGTCGATCGCCGCCCGCGCCGGCCTCGCGCCGGGAGCGCACATCGTGGCGGTGAACGGCCGCGCCTACAGCACCGCGCGGCTTCGCGATGCGTTGAAAGCATCGAGCAAGGCCACGACGCCGATGACACTGATCGTGCAGAACGGCGAATTCTTCACGACCGCGTCGATCGACTACCACGGCGGCGAACGCTACCCGCATCTCGAGCGCACGACCGGCAAGCCCGATTGGATGGAGACGCTGATCAAGCCGCTCGCGCCGCCGGCGGCAGCGGCTTCAAAGAAGAAGTAGTTGGATCGCTCTCCCTCCCTCTACAAAATACAGAGTGTCTGAGCCACGCACGAAGCCGGTGTGGCACAGACACTCTTGTCTGTGCTTGGGCAAGATGCAGTAGCTGACAATTAGGAGCGCGGGTAGATTTTCTCAGACCTCGCGAGCCTCACCAGCACAGACAAGAGTGTCTGTGCCACACAAACGGCGCCGCGTCGGAGCCTCATGACGTCTGTCTTAACGGTTGGATAGCAACGAAAAGGGCGCGGTCGCCCGCGCCCTGCCGTACTGCGTTCATCGACCACGAATTAGTCTTTGTGCATCCGGCGGTGATGCTTCGTGGTCGTCTTTGCCGTCGTGTCAGTAGTGGTGTCCGTGGTGGTCGTCTGCGTTTCGGTCGTGCTCGAGCTCATCGGAGCGGGAGTCTCGACGATTACCGGAGCGGGGGCCGGCGTTTCAACGATTACCGGAGTCTCGACGATCACCGGTGCGGGCGCGGGCGTAATCACGGTCGTCTCCGTGGTCTCGACCGTAGCCGGCGATTGCGTAACGACAACACTCGAGCTGCTGCTGTTCTTCGGGATCAGGTTCACGTTCGTGTTCGTGCCAATATTCGAGCCGTTGCCGGTTCCGCCGGCAGAGCTGCTGGTGTAGGCGCGGCCACTGTTGTCGACTGCCGCCGGGCCGGAGATCACGGCCGGAGTCGGCGAGGTGGCGACGCCCTGCGTGTTGACCGGTGCGGGAACTGTTGCGACCGTGGTCCCGCTCGCGTCCGCTGTTGCCGGCGCCTCGGTGCGGATCTGGCCGTAGCCCTGATCCGCGGCTACATCATGGTGTGCACATGCGCTCATCGCGATCACGAGCGCCGCCGACCCCAGGCCGGCAACTGCTTTTTTCAGAATCGATTCTGTTCTCATTTTTCCTGCTCCTTGCTGCCTTCGGACGGCAGCCGTCAAAGTGCCTCGCGGCACTCAACGGAAGAGCAACTAGCTTGCCTGAATTGATTTCAATAACATGCGCGGCATGGCCGAGCGCGTCTGGAAAGTAAGTGAGCTCATCCGTCAGATCAACGTAGAGCTCTTTCGTTACAACGACATAAGCGTCGAAGGCGAAGCGACGAACGTAGTCCGTTCCGCGGCCGGTCATATTTATTTTTCGATCAAGGATTCGCGGGCGCAGATGCGGGTAGTGCTCTTCGCCACGAATTCGCGGTTCCTCCGATTCCGCATCGAAAACGGATTGCAGCTCGTGGTCCGCGGCCGTCTGACGCTGTACGAGCAGAAGGGCGAGTTCCAGCTCAACGCGGTCGCCGTCGAGCCGGCCGGCCTCGGCGCGCTGCAACTGGCATTCGAGCAACTAAAGAAGCAGCTGGCCGAGGAAGGCCTTTTCGATCCCGCGCGCAAGAAGCCGATTCCGATGCTGCCGCAGCGGATTGCCATCGTGACCAGCCCGAGCGGCGCCGCCATCCGCGACGTCCTGAACGTCCTAGGCCGCCGCTTCGCTGGCCTGAGCGTTCAAATTTACCCCGTCCGCGTGCAGGGCCGCGACGCCGCGCGCGAGATCACAATCGCCATCCGTCACCTTTCGCGCTGGCAGTTGCACGACGTCGTGCTGATCTGCCGCGGCGGAGGATCGCTGGAGGATTTGTGGGCCTTCAACGAGGAATCCGTCGCCCGCGCGATCGCCGCCTGTTCGATTCCGACGATCTCCGCAATCGGCCACGAGACCGACTTCACCATCTGCGACTTCGTAGCCGACCTGCGCGCGCCGACGCCGTCCGCTGCGGCTGAAGTTGTGATCCGGGCCAAGAGCGAGATTTATACGCAGATCGATCACATGACGCGGCGCGTGCGGCACGTGGTCGAATCGCGCATCCGCAACTACCGCCACGAGCTTCGTCATCTCGCGTCGTCCGATCGACTCGGCTTGGTGCCGCGCCGCATCGCCCTCCGCCGCGAGCGCCTCAACCGCAGCCGCGTGACGCTTTTTCGCATGCTCGAAGCGCGAGCCCGATCGATGCGCTCGCGCCTTGTCGCCGTGAACGCGCCCCTGCTCCGCTTCCCCGCACAAGTCGCGCGCGAACGCGAACGACTCCGCTCCACCGCCGCCACCCTCGGCGCCGTCTCGCCGCTCTCCGTCCTCTCCCGCGGCTATGCCATCGCCTTCTCCCGCACGAAACGCGGCAAGCGGAAGCCGATCATGGACGTCGCGGCGGTTGCAATCGGCGAACCGATTGAAGTGCAGTTGAAAACCGGCCGCCTCGCGTGCACGGTTGACGGGAAGACGATGGGGCTTGAGACTGTCTGGCCCACAACAGGGGAGTAATGGCGCGCAAGTCGAACGAATTCGAAAAAGCCTTTCAGCACCTCGAGACGATCGTGAAGCGTCTGGAGTCGGAGGAGATGCCGCTCGACGAATCGCTGCAGCTCTTCGAGGAGGGCATCCGCCTCTCGCGCTTCTGTAATCAGAAGCTGGAAGAGGTGGAGAAAAAGATCGAGCTGATCCTGGCTGACGCCAAAGGGCAGCCGCGCATCGAGCCGTTCGAGAGCGAGGAGCTCGATGAGCAGTCCGAACTGCCTGCCGAGGATGATGAGGAGTGAGTGAGCTCAGCGACTACCTCAACGAAAAGCGGCAACTCGTCGATCGCGTGCTCGACGCGAACCTTCCTCCGGCCGAAACGCCTCCGGCTGTCATCCACGAAGCGATGCGCTACGCCGTCCTCGGCGGGGGGAAGCGCATCCGTCCGATCGTTGCCATCGCCGCGGCGGAAACGTGCGGTGCAAATGTCGATGAGTTGCTCGTTCCGATCGCGGCTCTGGAACTGATCCATACCTACTCGCTGGTCCACGACGATCTCCCGGCGCTGGATGACGACGACCTTCGCCGCGGAAGCAAGACTACGCACGTCGTCTTCGGCGAGGCCATGGGCATCCTCACCGGCGACGCGTTGCTCACCGAAGCGTTCGCGTGGCTGGCGAGACCGGTGGTTGGAGTGGATGCGGTGCACCAGCTTCGCGCCATCCGCGAAGTCGCCGTCGCCGTCGATTCCCAGGGAATGATCGGCGGTCAGGTTGCCGACATCATCGCCACGGGCGCGGACGAAGCGACGCCCGAGTTGCTCGACTTCATCCATCGCAACAAGACCGGCAAGTTGCTGACCGCCTCGGTCGTCCTCGGCGGGCTACTGGCAAACGCGCCCGACGACAAGATCGACGCGCTGCGAAGCTACGGCAATGCGGTCGGCCTGGCCTTCCAGATCGTCGACGACCTCCTCGATCAGGAAGAAGACGCGGCAACGCTCGGCAAAACGGCTGGGAAAGATGTTGCACAAGGCAAGCTCACCTACCCGGCGCTCTTCGGCACGGATGCGGCACGGGCCAAGGTGGAGTCGCTCTTCGGCGAGGCGCTCCGCAACGCTGCTATCATCGCCGGCTCTGTGAACTATCTCCCCGGCATCGCGCGTTTCATCTGCGAACGGCGATCCTGAGAGGCGCCGCACCTGCCATGACGCTCCTCGACACCATCAACTCGCCGCACGATCTGCGCAAACTGGACCGCAAACAGCTCCACGAGCTTGCGGCCGAGATCCGGCACCGCATCATCGAAGTGGTCTCGAAGATCGGCGGCCACTTCGGCGGCAACCTCGGCATCGTCGAACTGACGCTGGCGCTGCACTACGTCTTCGACACGCCGCGCGATCAGGTCGTGTTCGATACCGGTCATCAGACCTATCCGCACAAGCTGATCACCGGCCGCCGCGACACCTTCGACACCATCCGCATGCATGGCGGGATCTCCGGCTTCTGCAAGCGCGAGGAGTCGGAGTACGACGTCTTCAACGCCGGCCACGCTTCGACCTCGATCTCCGCCGCCCTCGGCATTGCCGTGGCGCGCGACGTCAAGCATGACGACTACCGCGTCGTTGCCATCATCGGCGACGGCGCGCTGTCTGGCGGACTGGCGCTCGAAGGCCTCAACCAAGCCGGGCATTTGAAAAGAAAATTGATGATCATCCTCAACGACAACGACATGTCGATCTCGACGAACGTCGGGGCGATGTCGGGATATCTGAACGGGATCATCAAAGGGCAGGCCTACAACCAGGCCAAAGATCTGGCGCGCGGCATCATGGATCGCATCCCGCTCGTCGGCGGGAAGCTCCACGGCATGGCCAGCGATATGGAGCAGCTCTTCAAGCACATGATCGTGCCCGGCACGCTCTTCGAGGAGCTCGGCTTCAAATACCTCGGGCCGTACGACGGCCACGATCTCGATTTCCTGATCGATCTTTTCGAGAAGAACAAGGACTACAACGGCCCGCTCCTCGTGCACGTGATCACGAAAAAGGGCAAAGGCTACGTGCCGGCTGAGAACAGGCCGATCTGGTCACACGGAGTCTCGCCGTTCGATATCGACTCGGGCGACGTTGTGAAGTCGACCAAGCCGTCACCGCCGAGCTACACGGCCGTTTTCGCAGAGACGCTGATCGAGCTGGCCAAACGCGATCCGAAGATCGTCGGCATCACCGCGGCCATGCCGGACGGCACGGGGATGGACAAGTTCGGAAAGGCGTTCCCGGATCGCATGTTCGACGTGGGGATCGCCGAGGAGCATGCGGTGACGTTCTGCGGCGGCATGGCCACGCAGGGGATGAAGCCGATTGCGGCGATCTACTCGACGTTTCTGCAGCGCGCCTTCGATCAGGTCTTTCACGACGTGGCCATCATGGATCTGCCGGTAGTCTTCGCTTTGGACCGCGGCGGCATCGCCGGCGCCGACGGGCCGACGCATCACGGCATCTACGACATGGCCTACCTGCGCATCTTTCCGAACATGGTCTGCATGGCGCCGAAGGACGAAAACGAGCTGCGGCACATGCTCAAGACCTCGTTCGAGACCGGCCATCCGACCTCGCTGCGCTACCCGCGCGGCAACGGCTTCGGCGTGACGATGGACGCGGAACTGCAGTCGCTGCCGATCGGCAAGGGCGAGGTGATGCGCGAAGGCAACGCCGGCGCGATCTTCGCCATCGGCAACGAAGTCTGGCCGTCGATGCAGGCGGCCGAGATGCTTGCCAAAGAAGGAGTGGAGATCGCCGTCATTAACGCCCGCTTCATCAAGCCACTCGACGATGAGCTGATCGCGAAGTACTGCCGCCCGTTCACGAAGATCATCACCGTCGAAGAAGGCTCCCTCGCCGGCGGCTTCGGCTCCGCGATCATGGAGCGCGTCCAGCAACTCGGCATCCGCGACGTTGCCTTCCACCGCATTGGCATCCCCGACGAATACGTCCACCACGGCGCACAGGACGTCCTCCGCGCGCAGTACGACCTCGACGCGAACGGGATTGCGAAGAGGGTTCGGGAGTTTGTGGGGAAACAAAAATCCGGCACGCTTGGCGAGCTCGGTGCGATTCTCGACGAAAGAGGCAGCCGAATCCCGGACGCCGATCTGAAGCGAATGCATGACCGTGGTGTTGATTCCGACCATATCGACGAGGTTGTGTATGGTCTCCGGCGACGCGTTGCGAAGTGATGCCGGAATACTTCGTCGACACTTGGTACCTTATCGCGCGCATCGATCGCTTTGACGCGCATCACTCGCGGGCTCGCCGTCTTGAATCTCGCCTGAGGCTGGCGACTCTCGTCACCCATGACGCCGTTCTGACGGAACTCCTGGCGTACTTCTCCGGTGAGGGAGCAAACGCGCGCATCGAGGCAGTTCATGCGGTCCGCGAGGTTGCCGCAAGGTTCATCGTCATTCCTGGCAGCCGCGATCTTTTCGAGCGAGCGCTGAGTCTTTACGAGCAACGCCCCGACAAGGAGTACTCGCTCGTCGACTGCATGTCGATGACGCTCATGCGCGAGCGCGGCATCACCCACGTCCTTACAAACGACCATCACTTCCGCCAGGAAGGGTTCACCGTCGTCAACGAATGAAGAAGCAGCGGTTGGACGTCGCCCTTGTCGAGCGCGGACTTTGCGAGACGCGGTCGAAGGCGCAGTCGCTGATCATGGCCCGGCGGATTCTGGTTAATGGCCAGCACGTCGACAAGGCCGGCGCGAACGTCGCCGATGACGACGAGTTGCGCATCGAGGAGCTGGAGCATCCCTGGGTCGGGCGCGGCGGGATGAAGCTTGCGCATGCGCTGCGCGAATTCGGGATCAGTGTCGACGGGAAAATCTGCGCGGACATCGGCGCATCGACCGGGGGCTTCACCGACGTGATGTTGAAGAGCGGCGCGAAGAAGGTTTACGCGATCGACGTCGGCTACGGACAGATCGACGTTTCGCTTCGCAACGATCCGCGTGTGGTCAACCGCGAGAAGGTCAACGCGCGCTTTCTCACCGACGCGGATTTCGAGGACGTCGTCGAGTTCGTTTCCATCGACGTGTCGTTCATTCCGCTGAAGCTGATCCTGCCCGCGGTGGCCACGTTCCTTCGCGGGGAGCTGGTTGCGTTGATCAAACCGCAGTTCGAAGTCGGGAAGGCGGATGTCGGAAAAGGCGGGATCGTGCGCGATGAAATCAAGCGCGCCACAGCTGTCGATGCGGTTGTCGTTTTCGCGCGCGAGATCGGTTTCGACGTCCGTGGCGTCATCGAAAGTCCGGTCAAGGGCGCCGAGGGAAATGTTGAATACCTGATGCACGCGGGGAATCTGGCGGATAGGGCCATCTAATCAGGGCAGCCGGATTCCGGCGGTGTGAGCTGCGCTTCGTCTGGGTCGCGTGGTTTAGCCAATGGGTCCGGCTGCACTTTTTTCAGGAACGCTGCTGCAGGTACTCGCGCAGTCCTTCTTCCCAAGACTCCGGTTTCAGGCCGGTGATCCGTTCGTAGTGTTCGGTCGAAAGGACGGAGTACGCCGGCCGCTTCGCCAGCCGCGGGAAAGCGTCGCTCGAGACAGGAACCACGGTCGTTTGGTCGCCGGCGATCGCACGCGCGAAGTCGAACCACGTGCACTCCGGCTCATCGGCGTAGTGAATGATGCCGCGCGTGTTCTCGTCGTCGTGCGCGCGTTGCGCGAGACGGACGATGGCGGTTGCAAGATGCGGCGTGTACGTCGGCCGTCCGCGCTGATCGTTGACGACGCGCAGCGGATTCGTTCCTTTGCGGACCTGATTCCGGATCGCCTCGACGAAGTTCGGACCGTGAACGCCGAAGAGCCAGGCCGTGCGGAGGACGATGTGCTTCCGGGCCATGCGCGCAGCCTGCTCGCCGACGAGTTTCGAACGTCCATACGCCGACAGCGGCGCCGGCGCGTCGTTGACTTCGTACGGCGTCCGTTTTGCGCCGTCAAACACAAAATCTGTCGAGATCTGTACGAGCAACGCGTCAGCATCATTCGCCGCGCCCGCGAGAAACTCGACCGCCGATCCGTTGATCGCCGTCGCCAGGTGCTCGTTTGCTTCCGCATCGTCGACTTTCGTGTAGGCGGCGCAGTTGACGATGACGTCCGGCCGCGCGCGGCAGACGGCCTCTCGAACGGCGCCCGCATCGGTGATGTCGAGATCGGCTTTCGTCAGCCGCAGGACAGTCTCACCGCGCGATTCCAGCGCGGCGCAGACATCGTGGCCGACCATGCCGCCCGCTCCGGTGACGAGCCAGCGCAACGTCACGCGTACTTGCCGCCGTCGGTCTTGAGCTGGACCTTGATCTGGCGCGGCTCGCGCGGAACGATCAGGCCGAGGGCGAAGAACGCGTAGAGGATGCGCGCGTTGTCCGCGGATGCCAGCGGCGGCGTATTCACCAGCTCGTAGAGGACTTTGCGTCCGTCGACGGCGTCGAGCAGTTGCTGTTCGTCGTCATCGAGCACTAACCCTTCGGTGTGGCCCGTCGACCGGCCGAAGAGCGTCGTCTTTGTGCCGAGGCGCGCCACGAGAGAACGCGCGTCCGCGACGTGGCGAACGCCGTGCAGGATCGCCATCGGCACCGGGATGTCGACCTTGATGAACTCGAGCCGTTTGTCGCGTCCGGCGATGAAGCTGACCGTGCCCAGATCCCAGCCGAAGATCGGCCAGATGATCTCTTCGATCTGACCGCGCACAGCGGCGAAGAGCTCTTCGGCCGAGAGCGCCTTCATTTCCACCAGAGTGGTTCCGTGGCGATTGCCGGTCTCGCGCGTGCGCGTGACGCTTTCCTCGTACTGGCGGCGCGTGATGCGGCCCTCGCGGAGAAGCTTGTCGCCGAGCGATTCGGCGAGCTGGTTGGTCGTCGCGAAAACGATCTGGCCGTGATCGAGGTAGATCCGCTTGACCTCATCGCCGCGTTTGCAATCGACCCGTCCCGGCGCACGGTATCGATGGATCTTCACCAGCACCTCGGCCAGAGGCATCTGGGAGATCTCCGTCTGGTACAGAGGTGCTGCCGGTTCCGGCGTCAGTGGCAAAGCGCGGCCCTTCGAAACGGGTTAGACGTTTTTCTTCTCTTCCAGCGTCGCGGCCTTCTTCTCGTCGCGCGCCTTGAGGCCATCACGGAAATTGGAGATGCCTTCACCGAGGCCCTTGCCGAGCTGCGGCAGTTTGCCGGCGCCGAAGACGACCAGGATGATGGCGAAGATGATGAGGAGCTCAGGTACTCCGAGTGAACCGAACATTTAATAAGCCTCCGAGTTTGGTTGCCGCGGCGGCCCCTGCTCCCGCATCGACGAACCTGCAAAGTGTATTACGAATCGGTGATTTGCCGTCAGAACAAGCCGCAATGGCGAATGGATTTCGCCTCGAAAAACGGCTGTTACCATGCGCCCGAATGATCGACCTCACCGGACTCAACCCCCAGCAGCGCGAAGCCGTGACGCACGGCGAAGGGCCGCTGCTCGTCCTGGCCGGAGCGGGGTCCGGAAAGACGCGCGTGATCACGTATCGCATCGCGTGGCTGATCGGCGAGCTCGGTGTGAATCCGACGAACATCCTGGCCGTCACGTTTACGAACAAGGCCGCCAGCGAGATGGTCAGCCGCGTTGGCCACCTCGTTCCCGGCAGCGGCGCGCGGGCGCATGGGAACCTCTGGATCGGGACGTTTCACTCGACGTCGCTCCGCATGCTGCGCCGCTACGCCGACCGCCTCGGCTACACGAAGTCCTTCGCCGTCTACGACACTTCGGATCAACTGACGCTCGTGCGCCGCTGCATGCGCGAGTTGCAGATGAACGATGAAGCCTTCCCGCCGCGGTCGATCCTTAATCGCATTTCGAGCTCGAAGAATGAGCTGATCGGACCGGCTGAGTACGAGAAAGAGAATCTCGACTTCTTCGGCTCGAGGGTTTCCGAGGTGTATCGGATGTACCAGCGGCGGCTCAAAGAGTACGACGCCATGGATTTCGATGACCTCATCGGAAACTACGTCGCGCTGATCGAGAAAAACGAGGACATCGCCGAAGAGATCCACAACCGTTTTCAGCATCTGCTGATCGACGAATATCAGGACACGAACCGCGCGCAGTACATGCTCATCAAGGCGCTGGCGGGCAAGCGGCAGAACATCGTCGCGGTCGGTGATGAGGATCAGTCGATCTACCGATTCCGGGGTGCCGACATCAACAACATCCTGAATTTCGAGCGCGATTTTCCGGGCGCGCGGATCATCAAACTCGAACAGAACTACCGGTCGACGGGCAACATCCTCGATGCGGCGACCGGAGTCGTCGCCAACAACATCGCCCGAAAGGGGAAGACGCTCTTCACCGACTCCGGCAGTGGCGAGCCGGTGCGCGTGGTGACGTGCAGCAACGAGCGCGAGGAAGCGACGTTCGTCATCGACAAGATGACCAGCATGCGCGCGCGGTACAAGCTCTCCGACTACGCGATTCTGTTTCGCACCAACGCCCAGTCGCGGCCGTTTGAAGAAGAGCTGCTGCGCGGCAACATCCCCTACTCCGTCGTCGGCGGCGTAAAGTTTTACGAGCGTGCTGAGATCAAGGATGTGCTGTCGTTTCTGCGGCTGGCCATTCGTCCGCACGACACGCCGTCGATCGAGCGCGTGATCAATGTGCCGTCGCGCGGTATCGGCGATACGACCATGAAGTCTCTCAACGATCAGGCCACGGCGCAGAACGTCACGCTCTGGACGATCATCGAAGGCGATCTGTCGTTCCTCCCGCCGCGCGCGTCGAAGGCGGTGAAGGAGTTCCGGGAGATCGTGCATGACCTGCAGCGCGCGGCGAACAATCCGCTTCCGGAGCTGTACGACTATCTGCTGCTGCGCACCGGCTACCGGCGCATGTTGACGGAGTCGCGCGACGTGCAGGACGAGTCGCGCCTGCAGAACATCGACGAAATGATGAACTCCGCGCGCGAGTACTCGGAACAGAATCCTGGCGCGACCCTCGGCGACTACCTCGACTCGCTGACGCTGATGTCGGACCTCGACAAATACGAATCGCAGAAAGGCGTCACGCTGATGACGTTGCACGCGGCGAAGGGGCTGGAGTTCAAGGTCGTCTTCCTCACCGGCATGGAGGAAGGCATCCTGCCGCATTCGCAGTCGAAGGATTCGAACGAGGATCTCGAGGAAGAGCGCCGCCTCTGCTACGTCGGCATGACCCGCGCCCGCGAGCAACTCTGGTGCGTGCACTGCCTGGAGCGCAGGCTGCACGGGCAGTTCCGCGAGCAGAGTCCGTCGCCGTTCATCACCGAGATTCCGGAGAACGTGCGCGAGGAAGTGCGCATGGCTCGCGCGCGCTACGTGCCGGACGCGCCGTCGTGGCGCGAACGGCCGATGCGGCAATCCGATCGTTACAGCGACCGCTACTCCGGCGAGCCGCGCCGCGCGCAGCCGTCGTCGTATTCGCGTCCGGCTTCGCCGCCGCCGCGCATTGCATCGCCCGCACCCGCGCCGCCTCCTCCCCGAAAGAACGACTCCGTCAACGGCGTGCTGTCGTTTTTCAAAGAGTCGCCGGTGCAGCTCGATCCCGCTGCTCTCCGTCCCGCCACGCCGCCGAGCGCGCCCGCGGCGTTGAAACGCGGTCAGCGCGTGCGCCACGAACAGTTCGGCGACGGCACCATCCTGACGATGGAAGGCTCCGGCCCCGACGCCAAGCTCACAGTCTATTTCGACCGAGGCATCGGCTCGAAAAAGTTCATCGCCAAGTACGCGAAATTAATGCGGCTGTGAATTCGCCGGCAGCAGATAGATCACCTCGCCGCGCTTCGACATGCCCAACTCCTCGCGGGCGATGCGCTCGACGGCGAAGGTCGACTTCTTCACGCTGTCGATTTCGGCACGGAGCCGGGCGTTCTCTTTTTCGAGCTGGCGAATCTCAGCGTTGAGCGACTCCACGCGTTTGCGCGACTGCTGCAGCTCCGACGTCGCGCGGCCGGTGACGAAGAGCGATGCGATACCGCCGAGGATCAAAATCGCGACAAGCATCACCGCGATGCGGCGGATCGCTTGCGTGGCGCGGCGCGGAGAGCGCGTGGAGACGGCCGGCTGCATGTGTGAAGGTAGTGTCGCGGGTCGGTGCGGCAGTGTCAACGCCGTATAATTCGCCGCGGTGACGCGCGACACCGCACAGAACCCTCTCAACGAGCGGTACGCCTCGAAGGAGATGTCGTATCTCTTCTCCGCCGATTACAAATTCCGGACGTGGCGCAAGCTCTGGATAGCGCTGGCCGAGGCGGAGAAAGAGCTCGGCTTGTCGATCACCGATTCCCAGATCGCCGAGCTGAAAGCCAGCGCGAACGACATCAACTACGCCGACGCCGAACGCCGCGAACACGAAATCCGCCACGACGTGATGTCGCACATCTACGCCTTAAGCCTTCAGGCTCCATCCGCCAAGGGGATCATCCACCTCGGCGCGACCTCCGCTTTCGTCACCGACAACACCGACATCCTCCAGATGCGCGAAGCCCTCGGCATCGTCCGCCGGCGCATCGTCAACCTGATGGCCAAGCTGCGCGACTTCGCGTGGCAATGGCGCGCGACGCCGACGCTGGCATTCACGCATTTCCAGCCCGCGCAGCTGACAACTGTTGGTAAGCGCGCAACGCTGTGGCTGCACGATCTGCTGCTCGATTTTCGCGAGATCGAGTTCCGCCTCTCCCAACTCGCGCTCCTCGGCGTGAAAGGCGCGACGGGCACGCAGGCGTCGTTCCTTAGCCTCTTCAACGGCGATGAGACGAAAGTGAATCGACTCGAGCAACTCGTTGCCGAAAAAGTCGGAATGCGCCACAGCTATCCCGTTTCGGGGCAGACGTATTCGCGCAAGGTCGACTCGCAGGCCGTGAACGTGCTCTCCGGCTTCGCGCAGTCGGCATCGAAGTTCGCGTACGACATGCGCCTGCTCCAGCATCTGCGCGAGATCGAGGAGCCGTTTGAGGCGGAGCAGGTCGGCTCGTCGGCGATGGCCTACAAGCGCAATCCGATGCGCGCCGAACGCATTGATGCGCTGGCGCGGCACCTCATCGTCAACGCGCTCAATCCCGCATTCACCGCAGCCACGCAATGGTTCGAGCGGACGCTCGACGATTCCGCCAACCGCCGCATCGCCATCCCCGAAGCGTTCCTGGCGGCGGATGCGATCGCGCTGATCTATGACAACATCGCGGCCGGACTGGTGGTCCACGAAGAAGTGATCGCGGCCAACGTCCGGCGGGAGCTGCCGTTCATGATGACCGAGAACCTGATGATGGAAGGGACGCGGCGCGGCGGCGACCGGCAGGTGCTGCACGAGCGCGTGCGCATTCATTCACAGGCCGCGGCGGACGCGCTGAAGTCCGGAGCGAACGAGAACGATCTTTTCGACCGCATCGCCGCCGATCCGCTGTTCGGCATCGATCGCGCATCGATTGCGGGAATGGCGCGGCCGGAAAATTACACGGGCCTTTCGAAGCAGCAGACAGAACGATTTCTCATTGAGGATGTCGATCCCATCCTCGCAGCAGAGCGGTCACACATCGGAACGGAAGTCGGCGAGGTGCGTGTATGAAACGAATTCTCCTGTCGTTGGCCGCGGTGACACTGGCAGCATGTTCGTGGCACGCCGCGCCGGATTCGAATCCATCAGCGACGGCCATCGCGGCCTCGAATACACAGACCCCGCCGCAGCAGATGTCGTCGCACGGTCTGGCCGGATGGATCGGCCAGGAGTTCGCCGGACGGACGACGGCGAACGGCGAGATTTTCGATCCGATGCTGATGACGGCATCGCACCGGACGTTGCCATTCGGGACGCTGCTCGATGTGCATAACGCGAAGACCGGCCAGACGGTGCGCGTCCGCGTCAACGACCGCGGCCCGTACGTCGGCGATCGCCTGATCGATCTTTCGTATGCAGCCGCGCAGCAGATCGGAATCGCCGAAAGCGGCGGCGGCGAGATCGACATGAACGTGGTGAAGATGGGCCGCGGCGACCGCGAGCCTCCCGCGGCGTTCAACGTGACGGTGCCCGACACCAGCGCCGTCGCGGCGACGCCGACTCCGACGCCTGCTCCCGTTCCTGCGACTCCGCAGCCGCAGCCTGCCGCTCCTGCGACCGTCGAAAGCGTTCAGGTAACCGAGCAGCACGCGAGCGACGTCGAAACGCGCCGCCAGGTGGCCGCGAACGGCACCACCATCGAAGACGTGCCGGTGAAAACGTCGCCGTTGCCGGCTACACCCGCGCCGACTCCTCGCGTAACGCCCCAACCACAGCCGCGTCCTGCGACGCCGCGAACCGGACGCTACGTCGTCCAGGTCGGCGCGTTTTCGCAGGAAGCGAATGCAAAAGCGCTGCAGAAGAAGCTCGCAAGCATCGGCCAGGACGCGACGATCGATCACACCTCGCTCTACCTCCTCCGCATCGGCCCGTTCGAGACGCGCGATCAGGCGGCGAGCGTTCGCGCAAAGCTGGAAGCGGCCGGGATTTCGGCAATCATCACGACGCAGTGAGTGGGGAGTAGGGCGTGGGGAGTGGGAGCGCGTATAGGCGCGACACCGCTTTCGTCTTTGCTCCCACTCCCCACACCCACCCCCCCACTCCCAACCCGCATATAATCCGCCGCCCAATTCGCCTCAGAAGGACAAACACACCCATGTCGAATCGCACGTTTACGATCATCAAGCCGGACTCGGTCCGCAAAGGGAACTTCGGAAAAATCATCAGCCGGCTCGAGTCCGAGGGCTTTCGCATTCTCGGGCTCAAGAAGGTCAACCTCTCCACAAAACAGGCCGAGGCCTTCTACGGCGTTCATCGCGAACGGCCGTTCTTCTCGGACCTCGTCAGGTACATGACCTCCGGCACCGTCTATGTCGCCGCGCTGGAAAAAGAAGGGGCCGTGCCCGCGCTGCGCACGCTGATGGGCGCGACCGATCCGTCGAAAGCCGACGCCGGCACGATTCGCAAGGAGTTCGGAGAGTCGATCGAGCAGAACGCGATCCACGGGTCCGACTCCGATGACAACGCGAAGATCGAGATCGCGTTCTTTTTCGCCGAATCAGAGCTGATGTAGGCGGCGGTCGGGAGTGGCAACGGCCGCTCCCGACGCCCTGCCCGCCGCGCCGCTGATCGCGATCGGCAGCGTGGCCGCGGCGGCGTCGTAGTCGACCGGCAGGTAGAGCGAGAAACAGGAACCTTCGCCGAACACCGACTGCACCTCGATCCGCCCGTGATGCAGTTCGACGAAATTGCGCGTGAGCGACAGACCGAGTCCCGTTCCGCCTCGCCGCGCCCGCCTGCCTTCCTCGGTTTGATAGAACTCGTCGAAGATGCGTTGCAGTTCGTCGGGCGGGATGCCGATGCCGCGGTCGGCGACGTCGATGCGCACGCTGTCGACCGCCAGCGGCGAGGTCGTGCGCGGCAGCGACGTCACCGCGATCGTCACCGGCCCGCCGTCGGGCGAGAACTTCACCGCGTTCGACAGCAGATTGAAGAGGATCTGTTTGAGGCGCCCTTCATCCAACCGCACCATCGGCACGGAAGGCTCGATCGACGCGGTTATGTTGACGCGCGCTTCCGCGGCGAAGCCTTTCATCACGCGCTCGACGGACGCGATCGTGTCGCGCAGGTCGAATTCGTCGGTTCGAAGCTCCATCTTGCCGGCTTCGATCTTCGACAGATCGAGGATGTCGTTGATCAGCTCCAGCAGGTGGTTGCCGGCCACGTGGATGTTTTCGAGGAACTTGTACAGCCGCTGCGGAACGACGGAACGCGTGTTCTCCAGCAGCACGCTCGAAAAACCGATGATCGAGTTCAGCGGCGTGCGGAGCTCATGGGACATGTTGGCCAAAAACTGGTTCTTGGAACGGTCCGCTGCGAGGAGGCGCAGATTCGTCTCGCGCAACTCGTTCGTCCGCTCCAGCACGCGCTGCTCGAGCGCGTACGTGAGGCCCTCGAGGTCTTTGTAGAGGTGCGCGTTCTCGATGGCGACAGCCGCCTGATTCGCGATCGCGGTGAGCAGCAGCATGTCGTCGTTCGTGAACGCGTTTTTCTTGAAGCTCTCGACCGAGATGACGCCGATGAGCCGATCGCGCGCGATCATCGGAACGCCGAGCCACGATTCGGTCGGCTTCGTATCGACGACCGCTTTCACGCCGATGCGCTTCTCGTCGGCCACGCTCCCGATGAGCAGCGGCTCGTGATGCGAGGCCACCCACGAGTTCAGCCCCTCGCCGAGGCGGATACGCTCCTTCGGAAGGCGAACGCCATCGCGAACGTCGAGCTCGAAGGACAGCTCGTTCGTCGACTCCTCGAGCAGCGCGATGGTGAATAGCGTGCAGTCGACGGACCGTTTGCACTCGTTGTAAATCGCGTTCAGCAGCTCCTCGGTCGTGTACCGCAGCGAGATCGTTTTGCCGATGTTGGTCAGCGATGCGATTCGCTGCAGTTGTTGCAGACTCTTGATTCGGGTCTTGGCTAAGTTGCGCGCGACGCCAATGGCCACGCTGCCGCTGAACGCCAGCGCGATCAGCGCGCTCCAGCCTAGGGAGGCGAAGGAGAGCGCCGTCATCACGGCGTAGGGGACAGTGAGCAGGTAGATGGCCAGATCGACGCCGTCCAGACGCATGATCTTGCGCAATGAGTAGCCGTACGACTGCGCCACCCGAAACATCAGCAGGATGTTCGTCACGCTCAGGACCACTCCGCAAAGCGCGACCTTGACCGCGGCGAGGAACGTGGCGTGCGCCAACGGCAGCTCGCCGTTCAGATGCTCGTACAGCGTCGCCGCGGCCACGACCGGGATGCCGTACGTTCCGAAGAGTCCGAAGGTCTTGACGTATTCGACGAAGCGGTCGGTCGTTTCGATTTTCGCGGGACCGATCTGTTTCAACGCCAGCACCCGCGCGAATCCCGCCACGATCACGGCCAGCCACGAGGACATGACCACGCCGAGGATGGGGACCATGACCGTGTATGCAGTGAGAACGAGCGAGACGAAGATCAGTTCCGTCAGCTCGAACTTCAGCAGCGCCAGAGTGGTGGCGAAGGCGATCAGGATGAGGATGACGCCGGCCGCATTCGGCTGCAGGCGATGCAGGATGACCTCGGTCTGGTCGAAGCGCAGCCAGGTCACCCACAACATCAACAGCAGACCGGCGAAGCCCTGCGTGAGAAAGACGGTTAGCGTGCGCCGTCGTGCGGAGTCGGGACCGTTAGCCATGGGAGTGGGAGTGAGCAGTTATCGTAGCACCGGCACAGACCGGAGTGTCTGTCTTACACGCGTCAAAAACTTCTGCACGCCACGGCGCGACTTGACTGCGATTCCGCCTCGCGTAGAGAGCACGGCATCCGGCGCGCCGCTTGATCAATGTCCCGTCCCATGAACGACATTGAATTCATTCAGGAACGCGAAAACGGAACCGAACGGATGTCGAACGTGCTGACCGGCTGGGAGACGGTCGTTTTTCAGGTCGAGGACGATCCGGGATCGGCTTCCTGTACCGCCTCGTTCGCGCCTTTGAACCCGATCTTCGAGTGAGTGCCGTCGCAGAACGGCTTGGTCGTCGATCCGCCGCAACGGCAGAGCGCGGGTTTCTTCACCTCGACCGGATTGCCCTGCGCGTCGGTCAGGGTGAACTCGCCTTCGACAAGGTACGGACCGTTGTCGCGAATCTTGATGTTGATGGCCATTGACTCTCCTAGAAGATCACGATGGGTGCCCGTTCCTCGTGATGCAGGTGCCAGTTGTAGGTGTAGCCGGGGAACTGAATCGGAACGGTGTAGTCGGCCGTGACGGTGATCTCGCCGGTGGTGCGGACGATCGTGATGTTTTCTTCCGTCACAGGAAGGTTGTCCTCGCGTGCCTTCGCCACGATCGCGGCACGAATGCGGTCGTCGTTGTGCGTGCCTGCCGAATGCGCCTCATTGACGATGGTCTGCCGCAACTCGGCCACCTTCACTTTTACGGGGATCATCTTCCACGCCAGGAAAATGGCCAGACCGAGAAGGATGAGTCCGATCAGGCAGCCGAACTGACTCTCACCCCGCTCGCGACGACTCTTGCGCATAACGACCTCCGACGGCGGTGAGTATACCTACTGGATGAGTCTGAAGAGACGGGGTGTGGTGTGTGGGGTGTGGGACGTGGGAGATGAGGCGGCGCTCGGAGAAGTTGCTTCTACCACTCCCCACTCCCTACTCCCCACTCCCGCTCGCGAGGACCACAACACCATCCTCGCGCGGCCAACGACTGCTTCGCGCGGCAGCACGCCCCAGCTTCGGCTGTCGAGAGAGTCGGCGCGGTTGTCGCCGAGAACGAAGTAGTTGTCCGCCGGGATGATCTGGGGTGAGATCGCGCCGCTCGTTGCCTGCGCTGCGATGTACGGCTCCGGCAGCGCGTGGCCGCAGACGATGACGCGGCCGGCGCGCGTCTCGACGAGGTCTCCGGGAGTGCCGATGACGCGCTTGATCATCATTTCATCCGCGGCCCGCGGCGAGCGGAAGACGATGACGTCGCCGCGGTTGGGCTTCTTTCCGAAGCGGTACGGCGTCACGACGATGTGATCGCCCGGCACCAGCGTCGGCGCCATCGACGACGACGGAATCACGTACAGCCGCATCGCCGCGCGCACGCCGAAGGCGAGCACGATGGCGATGAGCAAGGGCTCTGTGATCAATCGGAGCGGAGACTTTTGCGTCACGGCCGATTAAACCCGTTGCTTGAGCGCACCATTTCGAACGTCAAAAGCAAATGTTGAATGGTGAATGTTCAATGTTGAATGAAAGCAAGACTCGAGCGGGCCCTTCCATTCAACATTCAACATTTAACACTCAACATTCAACATTTCGTCTTTGACTTTCGAAACCCGCCCCGACTACTGTTCGCGTCGCATGCCGATCGAGCAACGACAGCCGCAGGGCCTTGTCGACATCCTCGACAAGATCCTCGACAAGGGTCTGGTCGTCGCGGGTGACATCAAAGTCTCGCTTGCGAACGTCGAGCTCCTGACCATCCAGCTTCGCCTGGTCATCTGCTCGATCGACAAGGCCGAGGCCATCGGCATCAACTGGTGGCGCTCGGACCGGTTCTACTCCGCGGCGCCGAACGCCGGCACCGCCGAAGAGTACGACGCGTTGAAGGCGCGCATGAACGAGCTGGAAGCAAAGCTCGAGGGGCGCGCGCTTCCGCGTGCGACGCAAACGAAAGCAGACGAGAGGAAAGGCAGGTAAGTCATGGCAGTTGAACGCGCACCAGGCGGCACCAGTCTTATCGACGTACTCGACCGGATCCTCGACAAGGGCATCGTCGTCGATGCCTGGGTCAGGATCTCGCTCGTCGGCATCGACCTGATCACGGTTGAAGCGCGCGTCGTCATCGCTTCGATCGACACGTACCTGAAGTACGCCGAGGCGGTCGGTATCACCTCGACCGTTGCCCGTCCGGCCCTCGGGCCCGGCGAAGGCGGCGGTGGCGGTGGCGGAACCGGCAGCACCACACCGGCGTCAAACGTCGGACGCGCCTAGCCGGCACGTTTCAGTCGATGCAAAAACGCCTGCCGCGCAGCAGCGCACGGCAGGCGTTTTCATTGATTGCGTGGCCTAATGATGCCGGTCGAAGCGAACTCCGCGCTCGCATTCGGTGATCGCGTCGTTCGTGTACTTCAGCGCGGCCTCGCGATGGCCGCCTTTGTCGCGGTCGGCGTGTTGCAACTCCGTGCGAGCGAGGCGTAGATGTTCGAGCGCCGCCTGCATTCGCGGCTGGTCGGCGCTGGCGCGTCCGGCTACAAATCCCGAGGCAATGGCCGTGATGACGAGCAGGGCAATGACGAGACGATGAAGTTTCATGGGTCCTCCTCCTTATCCATCAATCGACGCGGAATGCGCCGAAATCGCTTACGGCTAGTGGAATTAGTAAATTGTAAGCAGCGGTCAGCCGCGCGAAAAGCCACCGGAGGTGGCTCGTAGGGTAGCCGGTGGTCCAAGCGAAGCGAGCGACCACCGGACACGCAAGCGACGATGAAGACCGACCCCGGCCGGGGTCGCGGATCAAATACCAAGCGGCGTGAATTTTCTCCGTGACCCCTGCCGGGGTCGTGAAAAATTCGCCCCTTCGGTTTCCGGTGGTCGCTCGCTTCGCTCGGACCACCGGCTACCGTCCGTGCCTCCTCCGGAGGCGGTGTTTTCACTTTAACCACTGATCGAACCAATCCCCCACCGTCTGGTACCAAAGCTTCGAATTCTGCGGCTTCAGGACCCAGTGGCCTTCGTCGGGGAAGTAGACCATCTTCGACGGGATGTTGCGGCGCTGCAGCGCGGTGAAAAGCTCCAGGCCCTGATTGATCGGGACGCGGAAATCGAGCTCGCCGTGCGTGACGAGCGTCGGGGTCTTGAAGTTCTTCACGAAGTTGTCCGGCGACCACTTCTGATACGGCTCCGGGTTGTCCCACGGATTCCCCTGGAACTCCCACTCCGGAAACCACAGCTCCTCGGTCACTCCATACTCCGACTTCAGATCGTAGACGCCGGCGTGCGACACGAGCGCTTTGAAACGATCGGTATGGCCGAGGATCCAGTCGACCATGTAGCCGCCATAGGAGCCGCCAGCGGCACCGATGCGCGTCCCGTCGACGTACGGCATGGCCGCGAGCATGTCCACGCCGTTCATGATGTCGACGTAGGCCTTGCCGCCCCAGTCGCCGGAGACTTCTTCGAGGAACTTCTGGCCGAAGCCGCTGGAGCCGCGCGGATTCGGCATCAGGACGACATAGCCGCGCGCCGCGAACATCTCAGGATTCCAGCGATACGACCACGCATCGCTCCATGCGCCCTGCGGGCCGCCATGGATCAAGACGATGGCAGGGTACTTTTTCGTCGGGTCGAAACCCTGAGGAGTCACCAGGTGCCCCTGGATTCGCGCGTTGTCCGCTCCGGTCCAGTACACGGAATGTGTCATGCCGAGGCGCAGGCTCGTAAGCAACACATCGTTCTCGTGTGTCAGTTGCTCCGCGGCGGCCGTCCGCTTGTTGACCGCGTAGATGTCCGTCGGCCGAGTCAGTGCGGAGCGCGCACAGTACAGCGTTTGCCCGTTTTTCGAGACGGCCAGAGCGCTTGTCGAACTATGGTCATCGATCGAGCTGACCTTACCGTCGAGTGCCACCTCGTACACCACGTCTCGTCCGCCGTACGGCGCGATGACGAACATCGATTTCGAGTCCGCAGCCCATGTCGCCGACTCGACCCAGTTCGGAAAGTCGGCGACGACGGGGCGCGAGGGGCCGCCGGTCCGGTCGTAGAGCCACAGTTCCCACAGGTCGGATTCGTAACCCGCGCGCGCCTGTGTGCGATAGGCGATCCAGCGGCCGTCGGGCGAATAGTGCGGTGACGTGTCAGCGCCCGTGCGCGTGGTGATCCGTTTCGGAGCGCCGCCGGCAATCGGCACGATGAAGAGATCGGAGTTCGTCGAGACCTCGGGATGCTCGGCGGTATCGCGGGCGAAGACGAGCTCTTTGCCGTCGGGCGAAACATCGAACTCGTCGCCACCGCCGACCGAGAACGGCGGCGCGTCGAAGGCTCCCGGCGTGAGGTCGCGCGGAGCGCCGCCATTCAGCGGCACATAGATGATGTGGCTGCGCGTCGGCTCCTGCCACGCTTTCCAGTGGCGATAGAGAAGGCTGGTCAGCACGCGCGCTTTGGTCGGCGCGCTGCCCTCCGCCACGGTCTTGTCCTTGATGCATGCCGGATCGACGCCGCAATCCGGATAGATGTCCGACACGACAACGACACCCGATCCGTCCGGAATCCACTTGACCGTGCCCGCGCCGCCCGCGAGATCGCTCACTTTGCGCGACGTGCCTGCCGCGACGTCGTAGAGATACGCCTGATGCGCGCCGCCGTCGCGATTCGACGCGTACGCGATCGTCTTCCCGTCCGGCGACCACGCCGGGCCGTTGTCCTGATGCTTCGCGTCGCTGATCAGCTTCGGAGTTCCGCCGGCGGACGGGATCAGGTAAACGCCGCTGAAACTCTTGTTCGCCGCGAGGTCCGGAGTGGAGACGTCGTAAGCGATCCACTTCCCGTCGGGCGAGAGTTGCGGCGCGCCGATGCGATGAATCGCGGCGAGATCCTCGAAGCGCATCGCATGCTGCGCGAATGCCGAGGCCGAAATGAAAAGCGTGATGACAATCGCAAGTTTTTTCATCGTATGTACCCCAATGACTTCAGGTTCTCGTAATACTCCTTGTTGACTTTGGCAGAGTGTGCGTACCTGATTCGCGTGCCGTACGTAACGATGCGAGCCGGCTCGTTGCCCACAAGCGTGCGGCCGGACATTTCGGTCGACGGAGGAAAACCCATCAGCGAGCAAAGCGTCGGCGCGACGTCGAACGGCGTCGTTGTCGTTGCCAAGGTCATCGTCGACGCGACGACTGCTCGATCGCGCTGGTTGTCGCCGGGCATTCCCGCAACGATCACATCGAATCCGCGTGCGCGCAACGCCATGATCGTCGCCACCACGCCGTCGAGTACGCGCACCGAGGCGATCAACTTTTCGGATGGATCGATCGCGAGCCGGTTGAGAACGATATCGAGCGCCGGCAGATAGACGGTGGCGAAGCGAGCCTGATCGCTGTCGGCGGCGCGAAGAAGCCGCTGCGATGCCTCGGCGTCGACATGCAGCGCGAACGCCGATGGACTGAGGTGGGCATTCGCCGGAACTGCGAAGATCGACATCTGCCCGATGGAGTCGAGCGCCCCGGCGTGAGAGTCCGCGATCGTCCACCAGTTCACGGCCACGCTGGGGATGCCGCGGGCCGCGAAGATCTCCCAGACGAAATCGCGTCGACGCACCGTCGGAGGCAGCGGCTCCAGGCGCGCCATCCCGATCGTTTCGGCGAGGTCGCGCAGGACGACGTCGCTTGCCGAGACCGACTGAAGAAGATGACGCCCTTTGCGCAGCCGGACGCCCTCGACTGCGCGAACGCCGTGCAGATACGTCTTCACGCCCGTACCGAGCGACGCCCACCGCTCGGTCGTCGATCCGCCGCGCAGCGAGGCGACGGCGTATGCGGAAGGAAGCGCTTTCGCCAGATCGGAGCGGGCGCGATAGATGTCCCATGTCAACCCATCGACCGCGACGAGCGCCACGCGGAGAGAGGTAGGGCTGGTGACCACCTGCAACGGAGCGGGCGCGTTGGTGCGATTATCCTGCGCAGCGAACGTGGGCAGGAAAAGGAACGCAATCAGGATCGACGCCGCGATCGTCATCGGCACTCCCCGCGGCTTCTGATGAATGGCCGGAATGCGCTGCAATTCGTAAATCGAGAATGACAAAAGAGCAGCGGAGATGGCGATCGTGGCGATGAGAAAGAAGGCGGCCATCGCTGCGATGCCGGTCAGCATCTCCGGCCACGACGGCGCGGTCGGAAAGCGGTACCACCAGATCGCGATCGGCGCGGCCAGCAGCGACGCGGCGGCGAACGAAATCGCCAGCAGCGCGCGCGGCGTGTCGATGACCATGGTCGGCCGCAATTTCAAAATCAGCGCGATTCCGACGAGCAGAAGAAACGAAATCCCGAATCCTGTCACTCCATAGAGCAGAGACATGAGCAAGGTCTCGCCCGCGGAGAGTGGATGGTTGCGAAAGAGCATGATGCCGGTGAGGGGAAGGATCGCGAAGGCGGCGATCAGGAGGGCCGCTTTTCCGGCGGCGGTGAAGAGCTCGAGCCAGAAGGCGCGGGAGGAGCGGCCGGCGGTGAACGGGTCGTGCGCGAACCACCGCTCGATGGCGTGCGAGAGGTAGCCCCGCTCCCGCAGATCGCGCCGCAAATCGTCGACGGACGGCACCGGCACGGCGCGGAATATAGCACCCGGCCCGGCGTTCTATCGCCCGATTCTTCAATGGATTCCGGCGCGGCCACCCCTGACAATGCGGTCGATCAAAAGGCGTTCTCCGCACAGCCGGACGATCGCGCGCCGAAGCGCCACCCGTTCGCGAAATTCTTCTCCGGCGCCGCCATTACCATTGCCTTCGTCCTGCTCAAACTGAAGGCGCTCGTCTTCATCGTCTTCGACTTCTTCCGCGGTTACGCGGTCAATCCGTTCGAAGGCTTCGGCCTGATGCAGTTCTCCGTGGCCGGCGTTTCGATGGGTCTTTCGATCTGGGCGATGGCGCTGAAGGCTCCCCTGCCACTCGTGGTCGGATTCGTGGCCATCATTCTCATCCACGAGATTGGTCACGCGGTCGCCATCCGCGCGAAAGGTCTGCACGCCGGGATCATGGTCTTCATCCCCTTCATTGGCGGCGCCGTGACGTTGAAAGATCAGCCGCGCTCGGCGTACGACGACGCGCAGATCGGTCTGGCGGGCCCAATCGCCGGCACGTTCGCATCACTCGTGGCGCTGCAGATCTACAAGTGGAACGACCAGCCGCTCTACCTGGCCATCGCCGCGGCCGGATTCGCCGTGAACCTGCTCAACCTCCTGCCGATCGGGATGCTCGACGGCGGCCGCATCTCCGCCGCGGTCACGAAATGGATGTGGGTCTTCGGCGGCGGCGTCCTCGTCTACAAAGTCGTGAAGCAGCCCAATCCGCTGATGCTGGTGATCATCGTGCTGGTCGCGTTCCAGGTCTACCTCTCCATCGTCCGCGAGAAGGACGACAAAGCTTTCTACGACGTGACCATCTCCCAACGCGTCTTCATCGCCATCGCCTACTTCGGCCTCGTCATCTTCCTCGGCCACCAGACCTACATGAATCTGAACCGCCTGGCCGCTCTCGCGAAGTAGCGGAATGCCGTCCCGGCTAATTGGTTTGATACGCTACGCCCGCCGTATGAACCTTTACCTCCTTCTTGCCATCGCCCTCGGCGCGATCACCGGAACGACCGAAGCACCGGTCGCGCGGCCGCGTGTGGCCAATGTCGCGGCGGAGTGCGGGGTGATCACGAGCGAGCAGTCGATCGCGTCACCGCGCAGCAGCCAGCATCACGCGCGTTCTGAAACGACGACCCCGCGCGTCATCGACGAAGCCCCTGCCCGCATCGAAGCGCCCCTGGCCGGCGCCGCCACGCCGCGCGCCCCTGCAACCAACTGCTGAGCCTCTCTTTCGGTTCGCGGTTTGTTTGTTGCTGGGAAGGAAATCATCATGATCGATAAAGTTCTCACCTCCATTTTTGGCTCGAAGCACGAGCGCGACGTCAAGAAGATGCTGCCCATCGTCGCGCAGATCAACGCGCTCGAGCCCGAGATCAGCAAGCTGTCCGACGACGGACTCCGAGCGAAAACGCTGGAGTTCCGGGAGCGCCTTCGTCCCGCCGTCGAGGCGCTCGACGCGGCCAGGAAAGAAATCCCGCGTGACGAAGTCCTCGTCCGCACGGCGAAGGACGACCTGCAGGCCGCGCTCGATGACGTTCTCCCCGAGGCTTTTGCGGTCGCGAGAGAGGGCAGCAAGCGCATCCTCAACATGCGCCACTTCGACGTCCAGCTCATGGGCGGCGTCGTCCTGCACCGCGGCAAGATCGCCGAGATGAAGACCGGCGAAGGCAAGACCCTCGTGGCCACACTGCCGGTCTACCTCAACGCGCTCACCGGACGCGGCGTGCACGTCGTCACGGTCAACGACTATCTGGCCCGCCGCGACTCCGAGTGGATGGGGCGCCTTTACAAGTTCCTCGGCTTGACCGTCGGCGTGATCCAGAACCATCACGGCGACCGCGAACGGCAGGAGGCTTACGGCTGCGACGTCACCTACGGCACGAACAACGAGTACGGCTTCGACTATCTGCGCGACAACATGAAGTTCGATCTCGAGGCCATGGTCCAGCGCGACCACGTCTACGCCATCGTCGACGAGGTCGACTCGATCCTCATCGACGAAGCGCGCACGCCGCTCATCATCAGCGGCCCGTCGGAAGAACGTCCGGACAAGTACTACTCCGTCGACCGCATCGTGCCTCGTCTGGTGAAAGAAAAAGATTACCAGGTCGATGAGAAGCAGCACACGGCTGTGTTGACCGAGGAGGGCGTGCTACACGCCGAGAAACTCCTCGGCGTCAACAATCTCTACGACCCCGACAACATGGACACGCTCCACGCTGTCCAGCAGGCTCTGCGCGCGCACACGCTGTACAAGCTCGACGTCGAGTACGTCGTCAAAGATGGTGAAGTCCTCATCGTCGACGAGTTCACCGGACGCCTCATGCCCGGCCGCCGCTGGAGCGACGGTTTGCACCAGGCCGTCGAAGCGAAAGAAGGCGTGAAGATCGAGGCCGAGAACCAGACCCTGGCCACGATCACGTTCCAGAACCTCTTCCGCATGTACGAGAAGCTGGCCGGCATGACCGGTACCGCGGACACGGAGGCCGCCGAGTTTTACAGCATCTACAAGCTCGAGGTGGTGGTCATCCCGCCGAACCGCCAGATGGTGCGCAAGGATCAGGGCGATCTCGTCTACCGCACCGAGCGCGAGAAGTTCAACGCCATCGTCGACGAGATCAAGGTCCTCAACGAAAAAGGACAGCCCGCGCTGGTCGGGACGATCTCGATCGAAAAATCGGAGGCGCTGTCATCGGCGCTGAAGCGCAAAGGCGTCCCGCACGTCGTCCTCAACGCGAAGTACCACGAGAAGGAAGCAGAAATCGTCGCTCAGGCCGGACGCAAAGGCGCGGTCACGATCGCCACGAACATGGCCGGCCGCGGTACGGATATTCTCCTCGGCGGTAATCCCGAGTTCGCGGCGACACAGAAGAACAAAGATGTCGCCGATCCCGTCGAACGCAAACGCATCGAGGAAGAGATCAACACCCAATGGAAACACGATCACGATGAGGTAGTCCGCCTCGGCGGGCTGCACATCGTCGGCACCGAACGCCATGAGTCGCGCCGCATCGACAACCAGCTTCGCGGCCGCTCCGGACGCCAGGGCGATCCCGGAGCATCGCGTTTCTACCTCTCGCTCGAAGACGATCTGATGCGCATCTTCGGCGGCGATCGCCTCATGGGCTGGATGGAACGCCTCGGTATGGAAGAAGGCGTCCCCATCGAGCACGGCATGGTCACCCGTTCGATCGAGCGCGCGCAGAAGCAGGTCGAAGGCCGCAACTTCGAGGCGCGCAAGCACCTCCTCGAATACGACGACGTGATGAACAAGCAGCGCGAGTCGGTCTACACGCTGCGCCGCTCCATCCTCGAAGGCCGCGAGGGGAAGGACTACATCCTCAACGCTGCCGACGAGATTGTCGATTACCTGATCGAGACCTACATCCCCGCCGACCAGCGCGAGCAACCGGACGAGGAGAAGCTGAACGCGGAGCTCTACGATTTCTTCGGCGTCGATCTGAAAACCGCCGGCGTCGATCTGGCCACGATGCCGCCGGCCGCGGTGAAGGACGCCGTGATCGAAGCCGTCAACCGGCGCTACGAGCAGAAGGAGTCGTCGATCGGCCCCGAGATGATGCGCCTGCACGAGAAGTACATCCTCCTGCAGGTCATCGATCAGCTCTGGAAGGACCACCTCCTCAATGTCGATCACCTGAAGGAAGGCATCGGCCTGCGCGGCTACGGCCAGCGCGATCCGCTCATCGAGTACAAGAAGGAGTCGTACGAGATCTTCCAGGAAATGATGGAGTTGATCCAGGACCGCGTGGTCAAGTACCTCTGGAAGACGGAGGTTGTCGTCGAGCGCGAAGGCGAACGGCAGGAGGATGTCCAGCGCGTGCAACGCGCCATGCCGCCGCCAAAACAGAAAGCCCCGGCGATGGTCTTCTCCGGCGCCGGCGGCAGCGCAGGTCCAGCGCAGGTCCAGCGCAAGGAACCAAAGATTGGCCGCAACGACCCCTGCTGGTGCGGCAGCGGGAAAAAGTACAAGAAGTGCCACGGGACCGCCGCCTAAATCCATCGGCGTAAACTGAGCGTCTCATGCCGCATCGCCATCGATTACGACAAGGAAAAACTCCGCGACTTCTGCCGCAAGTGGAAGATCACGGAGTTCTCCCTTTTCGGCAGCGTCGTCCGCGACGACTTCGGGCCGGAGAGCGATGTTGATGTCCTCGTTACATTCGAAGAGGATGCGCCGTGGACCTTGTTTTCCATGGTTCACACGGAAGATGAGCTAGTCGAGATTTTTGGGCGGCCTGTCGACCTGCTGACCCGGCGCTCCATCGAGCGCAGTCGGAATCCCATCCGTCGGGATTCAATTCTTGGGAACGCGGTGTCGCTTGAGCTCTGAAGACGCGGTTCTCCTGCGAGAGATGGTTGATTTCGCCTATCGGGTTCGAGGCTACGTTGAAGGCATGACCTTGGCGGAGTTTGAGGCGAACCAGGAGAAGCAGGACGCAGTGACATACCGCGTGGGGGTCATCGGAGAAGCTGCGCGTAACGTCTCAGTTGATACCACTGACGCAATTGATCTGGATTGGCGCGGCATCACCAGCATGCGTAATCGACTTTTCCATGGCTATGGAGAGGTCGATGTCAACCTCCTCTGCAAGACTGTCGCGAACTACCTGCCGCCGATGATCGCCACCTTGGAACGCTACCTCGCGCCCTGACGTATCATCCCGCGCCATGCTTCCTGAAAAAACGTTTGAGAACCGCGTCGGCATCATCACCGGCGGCGGGACGGGAATCGGATTCGCCATCGCCCGCGAGCTGGCCAAACTCGGCGCCACCGTCATCATCGCCAGCCGCAGCGAAGAACACCTCGGCCCCGCCGTCGAGCAACTGCGCAGCGAAACCGGACGCACCAATGCTGCCGATTTCTTCGTGCTCGACGTCCGCGAGCCCGAGCAGGTCGAGGCGATGGCGGCGAAGGTTCACGCCGATCACGGCCGGATCGACTTCCTCGTCAACAACGCCGCCGGCAACTTCATCTCGCCCGCCGATCAGCTCAGCGTGAACGGCTGGAACGCCGTCATCGGCATCGTCCTCAACGGAACGTTCTACTGCACCAGCGCCGTCGGCAAGCGGATGATCGCCGCCAAGAGCGGCACGATCCTCAATATCATCGCCAACTACGCCTGGACCGGCGCCCCGGGCGTCGTCCACTCCGCCAGCGCCAAAGCGGGCGTCCTCGCGATGACGCAAACGCTGGCCGTGGAGTGGGCCCGCCACAAAATCCGCGTCAACGCCATCGCCCCCGGACCGGTCCACACCGAAGGCGCCTCGAAGCGACTCTTCCCAAACGAGATGATCGAGGAAGGAATCCGCAAGACCATCCCTTTGCGCCGCTTCGCCAATCTCGAAGAAGTCGCCAACGCCGCCTCCTACCTCCTCTCCGACTACGCCTCCTACGTCACCGGCGAAGCGTTAGTCATCGACGGCGGTCAATGGCTCAGCGGCGCGGATTACTGGACGCGGGTGCAGCAGATGGCGCCGAAGTGACCGCCGCTTCGGCGCATGCTGCGGGACTAGCCTTTCGCCTGCAACCGAAATGAAACAGGCGGCCTTGGAATGCGCATGTTGAGGATCGTTGCGTTTGCTCTTCTCGCCGGATCGACCGTGGCATTCGCCACCGTGGTTTATGTCAATAGCGATTGGAATTGGGCTCCGGTGCAGGTACCTCTACCAGGACCGGCACTCGCTGTAGCTTATCCTTTCGAAATCACAACCGGCGGTCGATTTACGATCGACGCCACTGTCCCAGTTGACGAGGAGGCTAAGTCCGGACCCGGCTTGCCCGAATCACCTCCTGTAGCTTGTCAACTTGAGGTACAAATCGAAGGATCGAACCGTTTTCGTACTACGATCCCAATCGTCCAGTTCAGATCTAGCGGCGGCTATGGCTTCGGAAAAACAGAGTCGTTTAGTTCGGACCGGGACGTTGAGCTTTCAAGAGGTACATACGACTTTAGGCTAATCAATCGAGGTACGACGTCCCCTTTTGGTGAGCGCGGTGCGATGGTGACATTTACGCGGTTCGAACTGCCAACCGAGTTCTATCTGCGGGGGGTATTACTGAGAGGATTCGGCTGGTTCGGCCTCATCGCCGGAATCATCGCCGCCTGCGCTTCAGAGGTGCTGGCCAAGCGTTATCGGGCGGAAAGGCCGCCCAGCTAGCCAGCGTATTCGACACAAAACCATGATTCTCGTAACTTGGAACGCTGCCGCGGCGGGTTTGCCACCAAGATTCCTCTCCTTGCGCCTGTCTCTCCCGACATTGCCGTCGTGCCGGAGTGTGCGCGACCGATCGCGGAGTCCGACACCTGCTTATGGTTCGGCGACAATCCACGACAAGGGATTGCGGTCACAACTTCGGGCGAGTATCGGATTCATACACTTCTCACGAAGACGCGGGTTCCCAGATTTGTCATTCCCCTTCAAGTCACCGGACCCGAATCATTCACTCTGTTCGCGGTCTGGTCGAAGAGCAACCAGAAGTATCGCTATGTAACTGCGGTCATCGAGGGAATTCAGAAATACCGATCCCTCTTCGCTCACTCGCCGGTCGTGGTCATGGGCGATCTGAACACAAACCTTCTGTGGGACAGCCATCATCCAAAGGGCGAGAACCACACAGCCCTGATCGATCTGATGGACGAGCTCGGCCTGGTCAGCGCGTACCATCAATTCTCCGGTGAGGCGCAGGGATGTGAGACACAACCCACCTACTATTTCCTGTGGAAACGAGAGCGCCCATATCACATCGACTACTGCTTCATCCCAAGGCCTGGGCGAACCGTATCCGGCGGGTCGAGGTCGGAACTTACGACAAATGGAAGCGCCACAGCGATCACAGGCCGCTGGTAGTCGAGCTCTCGTCAGGCGTCTCCTAGAAGCTGCATTTGGCGCCCTTTCATTTGCGGTTCGAACCGATCAGAAGGGGGGGCGTTTCAGGCACGTGGCTTCTTTTCCGACCAGCGTGAAACGTTTGATGCTTCTCCGACACTAATAAACGAGTGAAAGGCGGCAACAAATGAAAAAAGTAACAACTATGAAGTCCCTCATGGTGTCGATGGCACTACTGGTCTGTGGTTCCTTGGCACTGGCACAAGCAACGCGTCAGACAGCTTCTCGGAATCCTCTAAACCCCGCTGACCTTGAAAGACAGGCGGCCGTCCCGTCACTGGAGCAAGCGATTCTTCGCGCGGCGGCTGCATCAGTTCGACAGGACAAGAAAGCGACAGGATTAGTCGAGGTGACGGTGACTGTGAATACAACGACTCAACCGGCACCGTACGACCCATGTGCCTCGATTTGTGTGGGGAGTGGTAAGAATAGAATGTGCTACATGCCTCGTTGCTTCCGTCCCGATTAATACGTTGTTTGTCAGTCGTCAGATGTGCAAGGCAGACTGACGATTGCTATTTCGAAGCCAAACCGTTCTACCAAGAACCTTACAGCTTTGATAAATAGTCGACCGCCACATGCGCCATCGCGCGCACACCGAGCTCCAGACCGCTCTCATCCACATAGAACAGCGGCGAGTGATTTGACGCGGCCTCCTCGGCGGTCTTGTCCTTCGGACGCGTGCCGAGCCAGAAGAAGAGGCCGGAGACTTTTTGCTGGAAGAAGGAAAAGTCCTCGGCGCCGAGGACGGCGTTGACTACTTGCACGTTCGCGGCGCCGGCGATGCGGCGGAGGGTGGGGGCCATCCGCTCCGTGATGGCGGGGTCGTTGTAGGGTGATCGGGTAGCCCTCGGTAATCGTCACAGTCGCGGTCGCACCGCCGCTGCGGGCGATGTCTTCGGCGGTGCGTTTTGATTCTGGCGTTGATGTCGTCGCGCATCTTCGCGTCCAGCGACCGGATCGTGCCGATCATCTCCACGTCGTCGGGAGCTTGGAATACGCTCTTGTTCTCAGAATTGAATGCGATACGACTTCGACTTTCTATCCAGCGACGCTCTTGCGGAACGGGCTGATGAGCCCGCGCAACCGGTGGACTTCAACGACAGCGAGCTTCTCGATGCCTATTCCTCCGCGGTAACCTCGGCTGCCGCGCGGATCACCCCGGCGGTCGTGAACATCGAAGTGAAGTCACAGGGCCGTCGCGGCGAACAGCGTGGTGGCGGGTCCGGCTTTCTGTTCACGCCGGATGGATTCATCCTCACCAACAGCCATGTCGTGACGGGTGCGTCCTCGATCGACGTGACGCTGATCGACGGCACGCGCTGCGGCGCCAGCGTGGTCGGCAATGACCCCGATACCGATCTCGCCGTGGTGCGCATATCCGCGCCGAACCAAATTCCGGCGCGGCTGGGCGACTCCGATTCGATCCGTCCCGGTCAACTCGCGATCGCGGTCGGCAATCCGCTCGGTTTTCAGACTACGGTCACCGCCGGTGTCGTGAGCGCGCTTGGACGCACCATGCGGGCGAAGAGCGGAAGGCTGATCGACAGCGTGATCCAGACGGACGCCGCGCTCAACCCCGGCAACTCCGGCGGGCCGCTTGTCAACTCGCGCGGCGAAGTAATCGGCGTGAATACCGCGGTCATTCTTCCGGCGCAGGGCATCTGCTTCGCGATCGCCATCAACATGGCGAAGTTCGTCGCCGCGCGTCTCATTCGGGATGGCCGGATCACCCGTAGTTACATCGGCGTGTCCGGTCAATCCGTTCCGATTCACCGCCGCGTCGTTCGCTTCTACGATCTGGCCATCGAGAGCGGCGTGCTCGTTGTGGGCATGGAAAAGGAGAGTCCGGCCGGGAGCTCAGGACTGCGCGAAGGAGACGTCATCGTCGCGTTTGGCGATAAGCCCGTAGCCAACGTCGATCATCTTCATCGCATCCTTACGGAAGAACAGGTCGGCAAGCGGTCCGAGCTCATTGTGATCCGAGGTACGGAGAAACTCGCGCTGTCGGTTGTCCCGGCTCAGGCGCGCGTAAGAGGTTAGTTCAGCTACGGCGTGTGATGCCCGAGGCAAAGTAGCGGGACGAGCACGGCCGGCGCGATCGTCAGAATCATCGACAGCGCCAGGCCAACGACAAATGACGTTCGTCCGAGTTTGCTGGCGATCTCCTTCCCCATCGTGACGCGCGCGACGATCTCTGCGAACGCGCCGAGGGTGTAGCAGACGTTGGCCATGACGCCGTAGCCGATGATGAGCAGCAACGCGAAGAGCGGCGGGTCGGGGATGCCGCAGTCGTCGCCGCGGATGAGGGAGTTGGCGACGAGCAGGCCCACTGAGACAACGCCGGTGATTCCGATGACGATGTTGTAGGCGAGACGGCGCGATTCCCACCAGAGCAACACCGCGCCGGCGCCGGTGGGCACCTCATCGCGGTTGAACGGATAGCGATCGAGGACGCTCATGGCGTCTTCAGATAGTCGATCGCCACATGCGACATCGCGCGGACGCCCAGCTCCAATCCACTTTCATCGACGTAGAACAGCGGCGAGTGATTCGAGGCGGCTTCCTCCGCCGTCTTGTCCTTCGGCCGCGTGCCTAGCCAGAAGAAGAGGCCGGGGACTTTTTGCTGGAAGAAGGAAAAGTCCTCGGCGCCGAGGACGGCGTTGACGACTTGCACGTTCGAGGCGCCGGCGGTACGGCGGAGGGTGGGAGCCATCCGCTCGGTGACGGCGGGATCGTTGTAGGTGATCGGGTAGCCCTCGGTGATCGTCACCGTCGCGGTGGCGCCGCCGCTGCGGGCGATGTCTTCAGCGGTGCGTTTGATTCTGGCGTGGATGTCGTCGCGCATCTTCGCGTCCAGTGAACGGATCGTCCCAATCATCTCCACGTCGTCGGGGATGATGTTGTTTCGGACGCCGCCGTGGATGGCGCCGACGGTGACGATCGACGGGGCCAGCGACGAATCGACCTGGCGGCTGGGGATGGTCTGCAGGCCGAGGACGATCTGCGAGGCGACGACGATCGGATCGACTCCGAGCCAGGGGTAGGCGCCGTGGGTCTGCTTGCCGTGTACGACGATCTTGAACGAATCGACAGCGGCCATCATCGAGCCGGGGCGGTAGGCGATCTCGCCGACGGGATAGCGCGACGTCACGTGCAGGCCGAAGACGGCGTCGACCTTCGGATTTTCGAGCGCGCCTTCCTTCACCATCAGCATCGCGCCGCCTTCCTCCCCCTCCGGCGCGCCCTCCTCGGCGGGCTGGAAGAGAAACTTGACCGTGCCGGGGATCTCGTCGCGCATGCCGGCCAGGACTTCGGCCACGCCGAGAAGGATGGCCACGTGCGCGTCGTGTCCGCAGGCGTGCATGACGCCGACTTCGTGTCCGTTGAACGTCGTGCGCACGGTCGATTTGAAGGGGAGGTCGACTTGTTCGATGACCGGCAGCGCATCCATGTCGGCGCGAAGCGCGACCACGCGTCCCGGCTTGCCGCCGCGTAGGAGGCCGACGACGCCGGTGTGGGCGACGGGAGTCTTCACCTCGATGCCGAGCTCGCGCAGGCGATCGGCGACGATCTTCGACGTGCGCGTCTCACGGTTGCCGAGCTCCGGATGTTCGTGGATGTCGCGGCGGCAGGCGATGACTTTCGACTCAACCTTCTTCGCGGCGTCGTCGATACGTTGATCGAGCGTGGTTGTGGCGTCGAGCGTAGCGGACATGAGAACCTCCAAGGCGAGGATGGCGAGCAGGCGCATTTATCCGCAGATTACGCAGATGTGCCGCAGATGGGAACGAAAAATCTATTGCGGCACGATCTCGCCACGCAGCGCTTCCGCTTTTCGAATCAGTTCGCCGAACCATTCCGCGAAGTGCGCTTCGCCGCGTTCCTCGGCCAGCGCTTTCGTCCCCGAGGCCATGGTGATGAATTGAGCGATGAAGCCGCGAAGTTCGTCGCTGACGCCCATCAGCAGCAGCGTCGACGACTGCGCCTCGATGGTCTTGAACGCCTGCAGCGCTTGTGCGTACTCGTTCGAAAAGTACGCGAACATTTCGCGGGCTTCATCGGAGCGCTGGTCGTCGGTCATGGCGGTGTCGGTGTGCGGATTTTGGGCCATGGACTGTCACCTCTGTGCAAGCGCATGCAGATCTTCGATCGTTCGCACTACACCGCCGCGAACGACGTAGCGAATCTTGCGGACGTTGGCGATGTCGGAAGACGGATCGGCGCCGAGGATGACCAGGTCCGCGTCCTTCCCCTTCTCCACCGTGCCGAATTCCGTCTCGCGGCGCATGGCGCGGGCGGCGACGGCCGTCGAGGAGATGAGCACCTGCATCGGCGTCATGCCTGCCTTCTGCATCGACTCCATCTCCGCGTAAATCGCGGGACCGTGCAGGGTCAGGGGATTGCCGGCGTCAGTGCCGGTCGCGATCGGGATTCCGGTGGCGATGAGCGCCTTCAGATTCTGCGCGGCGATCTGCTCCTGTTTCGCTGTGCGGTCATCGCGGCGCGTCAGTTGTTCCGCCGTCAGCGTGGTCGGCGCCGAGGGCGTCTCGGCGATTCGTGCGAGCGTTGATTTGTCGACGCAGCCGTTCGGATCATCGACTGCGACCGGCGTGTGCTCGACGGCCGATCGGAACATGCGCACGTAACCGCGCGACACCGTCAGCGTCGGGATGAGAATCGTGCCGCTGCGTTTGGCGAGGTCGAGGAACTCCTGATCGACAGGTTGATCGGAGACGCTGTGGACGAGCAGCGTCGCGCCGGCCCGCAGCGCCGCTTTGGCCTCGGCAAGCCCCGTTGCGTGCACGATGAGCGGCAGGTTGTGTTTGCGCGCTTCGTCGCCTGCGGCGGCAACCGCGGCTGCGGACGCCTCGACCGGGAGATCGGGCGGACGGACGATGTACCAGACCTTCACCGCGTGCGCGCCCTGCGACGCGAGATAACGAACGCCGTCGCGCGCCGAGGCGTCGTTGAGGAGGATGAACTGCCGCTCGGCGGGAAGGTTGAGCCAGTGATCGAGCGTGGAGAGCAGCGGCCCCGCGGCATCGACGTGCGGCGCGAGCGTGTTCGGCTCGAAGCGGTCGTGAAGCCGCAGTGTCCACGCGTAGCCACCGACGTCGTAGACCGCGGTGACGCCGGAGCAAACGTACGAACGGCCGTACCGTTCCGGGTCCGACTTCAGCTCGGCCTCGGTCTGGTCATACGGATGCGTGGCGCGCATGTCGAGCGAATCGGGCCGCCCATCCGCCCAGCCGGTCTGCGAGAAATGGACGTGCGCATCGACCAGCCCCGGCATGATCCAGAGCCCGCGCACATCCGTGACGTCGACGCCCTCGGGGACAGGACACTGCGCCGCCGTTCCCGCGCAATCGATCTTGCCGTCGCGCAGGATGATATTCGCGTTCGCGACCGGAACGCCGCCGCGGCCGTCGATCATCGTCGCGCCGGTGAGCGCGCGCGGCGGAGCGGGCGTGCCGGCGGGCGAATCGATCGCGCCGGTGACCGCGATCTTCCAGCCGTCGGGCGTGCTCACGAAGAGCCGCTCGGAGATGCCCACATGCTCGTCGCTGCCGTAGCGGACGCGATAGCGATAGGCGCCGTAGACGATTCCAGGTTGCAACGGCGTGAGGTGGATATCGTTCGCCTCGATCAGATCGGGCCATTGCGCGCCGACACCTTTGGCGAAGGAATCGAAGCCGGTGTCGAAACCTTCCGCGCCGCCGCGGACGAGCGCAGGCGAATGAAGGTAGTACGACAGATAGGCCTCGCGATTGCGCTGGCGGATGGCGTTGATGTTCGCCTCGAACACCGCGCGCGCCGCGGTGACGTCGTCCGCCGGCGCGGCCAGCAGCGGTGCGGTAATCAATAGAAATAGCGTTATTGCCGGCTTCATTCGCATAGGACCATTGTAGAATCCGCGGCGCCGGTACCCCGAAAAGGAAACGTTCATGCGCTCCTCGAGTTGCCTGCTTCTGCTCTTCCTCGCGCTTCCCACGTCCGCCGCGCCGCAGACTCCCGCCATTCCGCACGCGGCCGAAAGTGTCGAGGTCTCCATCGTCAATGTCGATGCGGTCGTGGTCGACAAACTGGGCCATCGCGCGCAGGGACTCCGCCGCGACGACTTCGAGATCTTCGAGAACGGCGCCCATCAGCCGATCACGAATTTCGCTGAATACTCCTCGGCACCCCAGCAGCAAACCGCCACTATCTCCGCGCAGCTCCCCACCGCAGCGCCGCAACCGCCGCCGCCGCAGCAGCGCTCGATCGTCGTATTCGTCGAACGCTTTCAGCTTCCGGCGTTCCGCAGCGATCCGATGTTCGCAGCGATGAAGAAGCTGCTCCATGATTCGGTGCGGTCCGGCGACAGGGTCATGGTCGTGTCGTGGAATCAGGGCATCGTCGGGATGCGGCAGAATTTCACCGACGATCTCGCGAAAGTCGACAAGGCGCTCGATGCGATCGCCAGCCGCACCATCACCCTGAATCACAACAACATGGATGACCTCCGGCAGGAGCTCGAAGCCGTCCGCGCCTTCGAGTCCGAGGCGAGTGTATTCGGCAGCGGCGGATCGCCGGCACTCGAGGACAGCGGCCTCTCATTCTTCGGCGAGCAGTCGGCACGGATGAGGGCGAAAATCGCCATGGCCGACGAGAAGCGCAAGGTGGAGACGCTGAAGGCGCTGATGCGCTCGATGGGCGGCGCGGACGGCAAGAAGATGCTTCTGCTGGCGACGCATCGCCTGTCCGAGTACGCCGGCGGCGAGGCGTTTTACCTGGGCGGCGCGGGCGGCGAGTTGTCGGCAGACATCCGGAACGAGTTCGACGCCAAGCCGCTGATCCGCACGCTCGTCGAGACCGCAAACGCGAACGGTGTCACGATCTATCCGATCTACGCGGAAGGCCTTGGATCGACGTCGATGCCGACCTCCGACGCGCACAGCACCCTCGGCACCGGATTCGACTACCTCATCCTCAACAACGAGATTCCGATGCTCGACTACGTGGCGAAAGAGACCGGCGGCGTGCCGGCCTGGGACAGCACAGAGATCACGAAACTGCTGCCGAGGATCGCCGACGATTTCGATTCCTACTACTCGCTCGCGTACCGCGCTACGCCCGGTAAAGCCGCGGCGCGCAAGGTCGAGGTTCGCGTCAAAGATCCGCGGTTTTCGGTGCGCTCGCGGAAGCAGTTCGTGCCGAAAACCGAGAACACGCGCATGGAAGACCGCGTGATCGGCGCGCTCTTCGGCAATACGCCAGTGTCGGCCTTCCGGTTCGCGGTGAAGAGCGATCCGCCGACACGAACGAAAGACAAGACCTACCTGATCCCGCTGACGGTGCAGGTGCCGATCGCCGCGCTGACATCGCTGCGCGGTCAGGGCGACGCGTACAACGGCGCGTTCTCGGTTTACATGGCGTGGGGATCGACCATCGGCGGCGTTAGCGAGACGCATCACGACACGCAGCAGTTCTCGATCAAAGCCACCGATCTGGAGCGCGCGAAGAAGGGCCACTTCACGTACACGATCTCGGTGGCGTCGCTATCGCCGTCGCTGCGCGTGGCGCTGGGCGTGTACGACGAAGTGTCGCGCGATTATGCGGTGGGACTGGTCAATCTG
>Ga0233356_1000008_pt1 | contig 101555 bp, 94 predicted proteins | sample GEONSFMMS_FD_180700 | JGI IMG/M metagenome (GOLD analysis project Ga0233356, IMG submission 180700) | Soil microbial communities from Shasta-Trinity National Forest, California, United States - GEON-SFM-MS | ecosystem: Environmental > Terrestrial > Soil > Temperate forest > Bulk soil | place...
CGATCTCTTCCACGGGCCGGCTTGCTCCTGCACGTCCGCGCCATCCATTCCGCGCCGAGTGTCGCACATGCTCAGGACCCCAATGGCCTTGACTTAGCGCGACGGAACGTCGCTGGCGGAGTTTCTCACTACCGCCAACGATCCCGACATCGTCGCGACGCGAAAAAGCTGCAGCAGCAGTTGGCGCAGTACCGGCCGTAGCGCTATCCTCTCCCGATCGTCAGAGGGGTTGAACCATGCGGATTGCCGCGTTGTCCACAGCCATCGTGCTCACGCTCGTCGCCGCCACGGGAGTTTCCCGGCGGCATGCGGCGTCACCTCCAGCGCCGCCGATCACGCAGCTCGATCCGCGCCGCTCCATGGTCATCACCGACCTCGCGTTGTTGGAGGGATTCACATTTCAGCGCGTTCTCGACCAGCTCATTGCGCGTAGCGGCGTACCCAACATCACCAGCGCGCAGCTGTTCAGGCAATGGTTCGACACACAAAACCCGAAGCCGGGATTGGCGGATCCGGGCGGACCGCATTGCGATGACTTCATGACCGATGGCTCGCCGTCGTTCAACGGTTTCCCGCGGCGATGCCCAACATTGGAGGGGGCATTGGCGGCAACGCCCTTCACGTCCGGTGAGTACTTCCCGATCGCGCTCGTGAACCGGTTCGATCAGGCGCCGGCCGACGGCTCGAATTGCGGACAGTTTCGTCTCATCTTCGCCCGCACCATGCCATTCGCGCAGCGGCTCCACATCATCATGGAGCCGGTTCTCCGCAATCCCAACCCGGCGACCGGTCTCGCCGGCTGCCGTGCCGTCGCGCAGTTCTGGGCCGGATTGACGAACGTCGATCCGCTAGCGGATCGACGCGCCAGGCTGGAATCGTTCTTCTTCGACGGCATCGCCGGCATGCCGCCGGTGATCGATCCCGACAACTTCACGGCAGCCAGCGGCGGCGGCATCCGCACTACGCAACAAGGAGCCGACCACCGTCCAAGGAATTATCAGTTCCGCCTGACGAAAGTCTGCAGCACCGCGTGCTCGCTGCGTATGACGCCGGACGTTCTCCAGAACATGCCGATCGCGCGACTCTTTGATTCTTCTTCGACCATGCCCGGCGCACAGGCGTTTCAGGATGCATTCGTCGAGCAGGTGCCGAACCTCGCAGTCCGCGACGTCAACGAATACTTCATGGAGATTCCGCGCGCCTTGCTCCTGGCGGAGAGCAATCCCTTCGACAACGAGGCGGCGTTCATCTACGGAACGCCATTCGACGGAAGCAAAGTTGCGTCCCCCGGCTTCCGTAACCGCATCCAGGAAAAGCTGACGGCGATCGGCAGCACGCTGACACCCGAACAGATCGTCGACCGCGCCGACACGCAGAATTGCATCGGCTGCCATGCCGTCTCCGGGCCCATGGGCGAAGGCGTCGAATTCCCGCGCTCACTCGACATCCTCCAACACGTCACGGAGGACGCACCGGAAGCCGGCGAGCTGGGGCAGCGCTACCGGATCTCCCCCGCAATGCAGGACGTCTTCATCCCGCATCGGATGAAGATCCTCATGGATTTCCTCAACACCGGCAAAGCACCGGTGCGGTCGCAGTAGCGCTGGGATGTGGCACAGACACTCTTGTCTGTGCTGGCGAGGCTCCTGCTGGGAATGCGGCGTGACCCCGCCGCGTATTCGCAGCCGTGATGCGCGTGTGTGAGCTTCGCAACCTTCATCTCGTCACCTACGAGAACGGCATGCGGCTGCAGCAGAAGCTCGTTGAACTGCGGCAGGAAGAGGCGATTCCCGATCAGCTTCTCCTGCTCGAACATCCGCCCGTCATCACCCTCGGACGCGGCGGCGACGTCCGCAATCTCATCGCGCCCGCGGCCACGCTCGATGCACAGCGCGTCCGATTCTTCGAGACCACCCGCGGCGGCGACATCACCTATCACGGTCCCGGCCAGCTCGTCGGCTATCCGATCATCCACCTCGGCGAAGGCAATCGCGACGTGCGCAAGTACGTGACCAGGCTCGAAGAAGTGTTGATCCAAACTGTTGCGGAGTACGGCATCACCGCCGAGCGCGCCGACGGGAAGCGCGGCATCTGGGTTGGCAACGACAAGATCGCCGCGATCGGCGTACGCATCGCGCGATGGGTCACGTCACATGGCTTCGCGCTGAACGTCACCACGAACCTCGATCACTTCCGACTCATCACACCGTGCGGATTGCACGGAACCGGCGTGACGTCGATCTCCAGTCTCGTCGGACGCAACGTCGCGCTCGCCGAAGTCCGCGAGATCGTCGCCGCGAAATTCGCGCAAGTTTTCGAGCGCGATGTCGTGCCGCGATCGGAGAGCATTCGACTAGTTAAAATCCTAGTCCACGACGGCGAGCGCGTTCTGCTTCTGCATCGCCGTCCTGAGCGCGGCAACTTCTGGCAACCGATCACCGGCTCGATCGAAGAGGGCGAGTTGCCGCTCGATACCGCGCGCCGCGAGTTGATCGAGGAGACGGGACACAGCGGCGAGCCGGAAGCGATCGATCTCGAGCAGTCGTTCATGATCGAGTCGCACTTTCTCGCCGCGAAGTATCCGCCGCCGATCATCGCGTCGGAGACGGGATTCGCGGTCGAGGTCCCGCCCGGAATGCCGATCCGAATGGACGCGGAGGAGCACGACGATTACGGCTGGTTCACATTCGCCGAGGCCTATGAAAGGATCCGCTGGACCGACGACCGCGAGGCGTTGGAGAAGGTGGAAAGCAGGCTGTCGGCGCTCGCGCCTCAATGAAATGACTGCATCGATTGACCCATCCGAACCGAAGAACCGCCGCGCCGGACATCGTCCCGAGTGGCTGAAGATCCGCGTGCCGGGCGACCTGGCGCAGCTTCCGGTCTCGAAGCTGATGAACGACCTGGCGCTCAACACCGTCTGCCAGGAAGCGCGCTGCCCGAACATTTTCGAGTGCTGGAGCGCCGGCACCGCCACGTTCATGATTCTCGGCGAGATCTGCACGCGCCGCTGCACGTTCTGCGCGGTTGAAAAAGGGAAACCGCTCGTTGCCGATGCCGACGAGCCGCGGCGCGTGGCCGAGGCGGTATCGAAGATGGGCGTGCGGCACGCGGTGATCACGATGGTGAATCGCGACGACATGCCCGACGGCGGCGCCGAACATCTCGCGCAGACCGTGCTCGCCGTGCGTGAGCAAACCGGCGCCGCGGTCGAAGTGCTGATCTCCGATCTGGAAGGCAACCGCGACGCGCTACGCACCGTCATCGCCTCGGCGCCGGAAGTGCTCGGACACAACGTCGAAACGGTGCCGCGGCTCTATTCGGCCGTGCGTCCCGTCGCGAAGTACAAACGCTCGCTCGACATCCTCCGCTGGGCCGGTGACGAGCGCAACGTCAACATGTTGACGAAGTCGTCCGTCATGCTCGGCCTCGGCGAAACCGAAGAGGAAGTGCTCGAAGTCGCCTCCGATCTCCGCGCCGCCGGCGTCGATATCATGACCTTCGGCCAGTATCTCGCGCCCACCGGCAACCACCACCCCGTCCGCCGCTACTACACCCCCGACGAGTTCACCGCCCTCGGCGCCAAGGCCCGAGCCCTCGGCTTCCACCACGTGGAGTCCGCCCCCCTCGTGCGCAGCTCCTACATGGCCCACCGAGCCCTCGAATAGCTTTTCTCCGCGTCCCCGCGCCTCCGCGTGAAAGCCTTTGACTCTCAACCGAATACAATCCCCCCGATGCCGCGCGTCACATTCGTCGACGAAGGAAAGGCGGCGGAGTTCCCCGCGGGATCGACGCTCCTCTCCTGCGCCGGCGCCATGGACGTCCGCGTCAGTCACGTCTGCGGCGGCGACGGTGCGTGCGGGACTTGCAGGGTGGAAGTCGTCGACGGCTGGGACAACCTCACGCCGCCAACGCCCGACGAAACGTACAAGGAGCTCGAAGCGCCATACCGCCTGTCCTGCCAGTCGAAACTGCTCGGCGATGTAATCTTGAAAGTAGCGAAAATTGAGTGAATGGACTTGAAATGACCGCAATCGAAGCAACTCCCGTCATCCTCACCAACCAGCAGCTCAACACCGTTTTTCAGTACACCGTCGAGGCGTACAAAACGTTCGAGAAGCTGGCCGAAAACCTCCCCAATCCGCTGACCGCGAACATGTTCAAGCAGTTCGCCGTCGACGAGCGGGCCACGCGCGATCTCATCGAGATGAAGATCGCCGCCACCGGCACAGCGCGCAGCAAAGTGACGCTCGCGAATGACCTGGCCTTTCAGGACATCCTCGAAGGCGACCTGTCGTACCGCGAGACGACGGAGTTTCTCATCGCGCGCGAACGGACGATGGAACGCAAGCTGGCGGAGCTGGGCCGCGGCGTTTCCGCGATCGAGCGCGGCTTCCTCGTCTACCTCGCCGCGTCCAAGCGTGCGCACATCGTCGAGCTGGAACGCGAACTGGAATTGACGAAACTCGACCGCGACTGGTTCAAACGCGAGGACGCCGAGACGCGCCTGGTGCGCGGTGCGGCAACGGAATGAACGTTTCGATCACGCAGACCGCGGCGGAGCATCTGCAGCAGGAGCTGGACGGCCGCATCCTTCGCATCGCCTTCACCACCGGCTGCGGCGGCAGCGGCTACCGCCTCGCCTACGCGGATGCTCCGATCGACGGCGACGAAGTCGTCAACGTGAACGGCATCCGCATCGCCCTCGACGACATGTCCGCCTCCCGCCTCGATGGCGCCATCATCCAATACGACGTCGACGAAGACGGCTACCTGCTCGATCATCCGGACGCGGTCAGCGTCGTCTGGTGCGGGTGAGAGGCTTTGCACCACAAAGCCACAAAGGACACGAAGAAATCTCTTTGTGTCCTTTGTGCCTTTGTGGTGAAGAAGTTTTCATCCCTGCGAGGCGAATTCGACCGCGTGGTACGTGATGATCAAATCAGCCCCCGCCCGTTTGATTGACGTGAGGATCTCGTTCATCACGCGCGGGCCATCGATCCATCCGCGTTCCGCAGCCGCCTTCACCATCGAGTACTCGCCGCTGACGTTGTAGGCCGCCACCGGCAGATCGAAGTTGTCGCGCGCGGCGCGGATGACGTCGAGGTACGACAGCGCCGGCTTGACCATGATCATGTCGGCCCCTTCTTCGACGTCCAGCTCCATTTCCCGGATCGCTTCCCGCACATTGGCCGGATCCATCTGATAGCTGCGCCGGTCACCGAACTGCGGCGCTGACTCGGCGGCCTCGCGGAACGGTCCATAAAACCCCGATGCATACTTTGCGGAGTACGCCATGATCCCGACTTCGGCCAGATCCGCATCGTCCAGCGACTCGCGAATCGCGGCCACGCGCCCGTCCATCATGTCCGACGGCGCGACGAAATCGGCGCCCGCCGCGGCGAACGACACCGCCTGCTTCGCCAGCAGCGGCAAAGTCTGATCGTTGTCGACGTCCTTCGTCCCGTTGCGATCGACGATGACGCCGCAGTGTCCGTGATCCGTGTACTCGCAGAGGCAGACGTCCGCCATCACTGTCATCTGCGGCACCGCGCGTTTGATCGCTTCGATGGCCGACTGCACCGGCCCGGTCGGATCCCACGACGCCGACCCGATCCCGTCCTTGTACTCGGGGAGCCCGAAGAGCAGCAGAGCGCGGATGCCCAGGTCGTACGCGCGCCGCGCTTCATCCACTGCCTCGCGCACGCGCAACTGCCACACACCCGGCATCGATCCGATCTCCACCTTCGGCCGCGTGTTCGGCACGACGAAGAGCGGATAGATGAGGTCTTCCGGCCGTACCACCGTCTCGCGCACGAGCGCCCGGATCGACTCCGTTCGCCGCAGCCGGCGCGGGCGCCGATCGGGTGCGATCGCATCAAGCGTCGGCGTCGTCATCACTTTCGTCGTCATCGCCATCTCCGTAGAAAAACGCGCGTGCGCACTCGTGCGAACAGAACCGCCGTCCGGTGGCCCGATACGCGCAGTCGGCACAGAAGTACTTGCCACAAGCGACGCACCGGTCGAGCAGCGCCGCCCCCTCGGCAACGCCGCACCGGATGCACTGCCGCCCCTCGACGTCGGACATTCAACGCTCCGCGCGCCGAAATTTTCCGCGCCGCGCGGCGTTGAGTATATCTTCCGGGCCGGCACGGCCGGCAGCGTTGGTCGCCCAAGGCTCAGCCAACAGTGCCGTTAAATTTTAGCCTCCGTGATTCCCACCTCCTGGCGGTGTAGCTCAGATGGTTAGAGCGGGCGTCTCATAAGCGCTAGGTCAGAGGTTCGACTCCTCTCACCGCCACCAACGACCCGCCCGCGGTTCCGGTCGCATCTGCCGGCGTTTCGTCCCTACAACGACGCCAGCGCCTGGTCCGCTGCTCTTTCTCCCGACTGCACGGCTCCGCTGAACGCTGCGTACGGATAGGTCGCAAGATCGACGCTCGCCCAATACACGTTCTTGAACGGGGTTCCCCGCGCGGGACCGAATCCATAGGCCGTCAGCACGCCCGGACCGGGGACGGCTGCGTAGTCGCCGCGCGTGAACTCGTCCTGCGCCCAGTTCCATTCGAAATAGGAGTCGGGCTCGGGGCATTGCGGCAGCACGGCCGGGAACTTGATCTTCTTCGACAGTTGCGCCGCTTCTTTGGTCTGGAAGCGGTGCTCGATCTCACGGAGCACGAGCGCCTTGCGCCGCGCCCGGCTCATCGCCGCAAACTCGCGCGCGCGATCGCCGGCAATGAACACGTTCATCAGTCCGGGGCGGTCCTGGCCCAACTCCAAACCAGCGTCGCGCGAATTCGCGATGAAGTCCTTGCCGTAAATCGAAACGGTCTCACCGTTCAGTCCCAACTTCTTCGACCGCCACCACGCCTTGTCGTAGCAGAGCCAGATCTTCCACACCTCTCCCTGCGGCATGCGCTGCTGCAGGAGTGCGCGGGCCGGCGGAAGGACCGGATCGAAGCGAATGAAATTCGCCATCGCTGTGCCGGTGGCGACAATGACGCGGCGCGCATGAACCGACACGTTCTCCGAGCTGACCGTGACGCTACGCCCCTCCTGCGTGATCTGACGAACGGGATTGCAGAGCAGGAGGTTCTCGCCGAGATTCGCAGCGATGATTTTCGCCATCGCCTGCGCACCTCCCTTCACTCGAAATTGTTCCGCTTCCCCCTCGCCGGATCCGATCATGTTCACGAAGTTCGACTGAAACGCGAAGTTGATCATCTTCGAGAACTTCGACTGAAACGTCTTCAGCATGAACAGGAAGTGGAGAAGCGAAGCCGCCGCCGGACTCACTCCCAACACTCCGGTGACCGCGTTTCCCAGGAGCGCTTTTGCATCGGCGGAAGTCATGTTCAGATCGATCCACGTCTGAATCGTCATCTGATCCGCTTCGCGCGTCGTCTTCGGGCCGATGAGACTCAACGGAAGCTCGAACGCAACGTCCTCCCATGGCACCTCGGCATTCACGTTCGCTGACATTGCGCTCAACGCGAAAATGGCCGACCCAACATCCAGTTGTGCCGCGAACCCGAAGTCTGGCAACCGCTCCAGCACGTTCTTGCTGAGCGGCTTGTACGTCGACGGTTTCCCATCCGAGCCGACGAAGATCGTCTTCGCTTCGGATGTCTTCGTCTTCGGGTCGAGCGGCACCGGCCCGATGTACTGATCGTAGGGGTCGACGTTCAGTTCTGCCATCAGCGCGCGAATGTGGGGCTGCGCTGTGGGCTCCGCGACCCAGGCTCCACCGATGTCGAACGGCGTTCCGTCCGAAAGACACTCGGTCCAGACTCGGCCGCCGGGATGGTTTCCGGCCTCCAGGACAATGACGGAGTGCTGCTTCTTCTGCAGTTTGTGTGCTGCGGCAAGGCCGGCGTATCCCGCACCGACCACGCAAAAATCCGCTTGGAGTCGAGTCTTCGGCACATCATCCTCCCTCGTGACGAGTCGAGCGTCGGAGTAGCGATGGGATGGAAACCTCGATCAGAATAGCACGCACTGTTTTGGAGCAACTCTCCGGAGTCTCGAGCCCCACCCAAATCAGCATGCGGTCGCTTCCAGGACTGCCAGAATCCTCTTCCGGGCGCCGAAGGCACGAGGTGCGCCGCACTCGCTACAATCGCGCTGAAGGGATTCAGACATGCGCGCTATTGCGATCTCGATTCTTCTCCTTTCCACCGTCAACGTTTCCGCCCAGATGGAGCAGCACGACCATCACGCCGAGGGTGTCGAGCGGCTAGGCACAGTCAATTTCCCAATCAGCTGCGCGCCCGCCGCGCAAGCCAAATTCACGCGCGCGGTCGCGCTGCTGCATTCGTTCTGGTATGAGGAGGCGGAGAAGGCATTCACCGAAACGGCGAGCGTCGATCCGCAATGTGGGGTGGCGTGGTGGGGCGTGGCGATGAGCAACTACCACCCCGTTTGGCCGAGTCCCTATTCGCCGGCGGAGCTGGCGCGTGGCGTTGCCGCGGCGGCGAAAGCGAAAGCGATCGGCGCGAAGACGGCTCGCGAGAAAGGCTACATCGACGCGATCGCAGCGTTCTACAACGACGCCGATCACGCCGATCTCAACACCCGCGCACGTGCCTACGAGGCGGGGATGCAGCGCGTTACGACGGCGTTTCCGGACGACGATGAAGCGGCCATCTTTTACGGACTCTCGCTGATCGCGCACGGCATGTCGATGCCGACGGACAAGACCTACGCGTATCAGAAGCAGGCGGCGGAGATTTTCAATCGGCTGCTGAAGACGCATCCCGATCATCCAGGCATCGCGCACTACCTGATCCACTCCTTCGACTATCCCGCGCTCGCGCCGCTCGCGCTCAACGCGGCGTACGCGTACGCGAAGATCGCTCCGTCGTCGCCGCACGCGCTCCATATGCCGTCGCACATTTTCGTCCGCCTCGGCATGTGGCAGGAGACGATCGATTCGAATCTCAAGTCGGCGAAAGCGGCGCGCGATCATGCGGCGAAGGCGCATCCGGGCGCTGTGGCCTTCGACAACCTTCACGCATCCGACTACCTCGCCTACGCCTATCTCCAGCTGGGCAAGGACGAACCTGTTCGTCAATTAGTTGACGAGCTCGCGGCGATCAAATCGCTCGACGTCGAGAACTTCGCCGGCTACTACGCCATGGCCTCCGTGCCCGCGCGGTACGCGCTGGAGCGCAAGCGCTGGGCGGATGCAGCGGCCCTCACCATGCGGCCAGCGAATTTTCCCTGGGACCGTTACGCGTACGCCGAGGCCGTGACGTACTTCGCCTCGGGGATGGGCAAGGCGCGCGGCGGCAATCCTGCGGGAGCGCACGCGGACGTCGAGCAACTCAAGCGGCTGCGGCAGATGCTGCTCGATCAGAAGAACGGATATTGGGCCGATCAGGTCACCGTGCAGATCGACGCCGTTGACGGCTGGACTGCGCACGCCGAGGGGCATGAGGATGCGGCGGAAGCAGCGCTGCGCAAGGCGGCGGATCTCGAAGACTCGATGGACAAGAGTCCCGTCACGCCGGGCTCGATCCTTCCCGCCCGCGAGATGCTCGGCGATTTCCTGCTGGCGGCGAATCGTCCGCAGGATGCGCTCGATGCATACGAGCGATCGTTGAAGGATTCGCCCGGACGATTGAACGGCCTCTCCGGCGCCGCACACGCCGCGCAACTGGCCGGCGATCGCGAGAAGGCGCGCACGTACTACCTGCAGGTCGCGAAGCTGCTCGTATTCTCGGCCTCGAGGTAACCGATGCGGCGCCACTGCTCCTCCGTCGCGTCGTCCCATCGATCCGTGTGCGAGATCGCGCTCCAGATGACGATGCCAGACAGGTTCGCGCGGGTTAACTACGAACTGATTGCGGAGCGATCCAATAAACCACGCTCCCGCAACAACCTGCGCACCTGCTCCACAGCCACTTCGGGTTCGACCACCCCCACCTGCATCGTCGCCCACCCATCCCCCGACCCGGCGTCGACGATCGTGCCGATGCGGCGCTTCTCGATCTCTGCTTCGAGCGCCTGACGCTCGTGCAGCTCGTCCGGTGTGGCCATGCCGTCGCCGGCAAGCTTTAGTCTGACGAGAATCCGCGGCCGGAGATCCTCGGCGCGAATGCGTTCGGCCTCGCGGCGGACGTAGAGTCCGAAGATCACCAGGACGAGCAGTGGGACGAGGACCCAGATCACGGTTCGACCGTTGCGGCGCGGCTGCGCTGCGTCTTGGCCAGGCGCTGCAGGAAGTCGTAGGCGATGCCGCCGCTGGTCTTGCGCAGCGTCATAAAGTAGACCGCCAGGGCGATGATGCCGCCGATCCATGACAGCGCGCCGAGCTCGCGCGAGTGCGGAAAAAACGGCCAGATCATGAACAGCAGCGAACCGATGACGCCTGCCACCAGCAGTGCGATCCGTTGCACTTTCGGCGCGTCGACGTCGCGGTTGCAGACGAGCGTAACGACCGCGTCGCCGGCTTCGCCCGCTGCCCACGAAACGGTGCACTCCACTCCGCCCGCCGCGGCGATCCCGCGCCGCAGCGGGAGAATGAAGCGCCGCTCGTTCTCACGCGATGCGGTCAACTCGCCGCCGTAGAGTTCGATGAGATCGAAGACCGTCTCCTCGATCCCTTCGCGCGGAATGCGATCCTCGGTGAATTGCACGGGACGCGCGCCGGCGTCAGTCAACGGTGTCGTTTCGGGCATGGGCGTTGGACGGTAGCGGAGGAGGCGGCGCAGCGCAAGAACGCCGTCAATCCCGCACGGCGACGATGTTGTACTTCTGAATCTTCGACTTCAGCGTGTTGCGGGCCAGGCCGAGGCGGCGGGCGGCTTCGCGGATGCGGCCGCCGGACGATTCCAGAGCGCGCTCGATGAGCTGGCGGTCGACTGACGACATCACCTCGTCGTAGACATCGCTCGTGATCTCCATCCGTCCGACCATCGGATTCAGCACCGACGTCGGCATCGGCAGCGGACCGCTGGCTGCCACGGCGACACCCGCGTCGGCGAAGAGGCTGTAGAAATCGTTGCGGGTGATCGTGTCGTCGTTCGCCATCACGATGGCGCGATGAAGCGTCGACTCCAGCTCGCGCACATTGCCGGGCCACTTGTAGCGCATGAAAAGGTCGAGCACGCCCGGCTCCAGACGCTTCGTCTCCACGCCGAGGTCCTTGCAGATTTTGCGGATGAAGTGCTCCGCCAGGAGCGGGATGTCGTCCTTCCGTTCGCGCAGCGGCGGGAGAATCAGCGGGATGATGTTCAGGCGGTAGTAGAGGTCCTCGCGGAAGCTCCCCTGCTCGATGGCCTTCTCGATGTCGAGGTTGGTTGCGGCGATGATCTTGACGTCGGTCTTGAGCGTTTGCGTACCGCCGACGCGCTCGAACTCCTTGTCTTCCACGACGCGCAGCAGCTTGGCCTGCACCGACATGCTGACCTTGCCGATCTCGTCGAGGAAGATCGTGCCGCCGTTGGCCAGCTCGAATCGGCCCAGCTTGCGGCGGTCGGCGCCGGTGAACGAGCCCTTCTCGTGGCCGAACAGCTCCGACTCGGCCAGGGTCTCCGGAATCGCCGCGCAGTTGAACATGATGAACGGCCCGTTCCGGCGCGGCGAAACGTTGTGGATGATGCGGGCGATCAGTCCTTTGCCGGTGCCGGATTCGCCGCGCAGAAGCACGGTCGAATGCCCTGCCGAAGCCTTGCGGATCGAGAACTGAATCTTCGCCACGGCCTCCGAGTTCCCGACCACCGAGTCGAGGTGCTTCTCGACCAACACCTCGCGGCGTAGCGACTCGTTCTCCAGCGACAGCCGCGCCCGCGCTTCCTCCAGCTCCTCGTAAAGCCTCGCGTTCTCGATCGCGATCGCTGCCTGATCGGCGAACGCTTCGATGAACGTCAAGTCCTTCTGCGAGAACAGATGCCGCGCCTCGCGGTGATCGACGTAAATCGCGCCGGCGATGCGGTCGCGGATCACTAGCGGGACGCAAAGGATCGACATGATGTTCTCGGCGATCACCGACTCCGACTCCACGAATCGCGCGTCGGCACGCGCATCGGCGGAGATCACCGACTGGCCTGACTGGATCACTTCCTTGACGATCGATTGCGGCGACCGCCGCGACCCGCCCTCGGTATCTTTGATGTTGCGGACGATGCGCGTCCGGAGCCCGCTGGTGATCGGATCGAGCAGGATGATCATGCCGCGTTCCGCGCGCACGCGGCGGATGGCCAGGTCGAGAACGCGGTTCAGCACCTCCTCGAGGTTCAGCGTCGAGTTGATGATTTTCACCACCTCGTACAGGCCGACCACGCCGCTGTCGGGCGCCTTGCCGGCGGGCTTGATGCGGAAGAGCGCTCCGCGGGCGCGCTCGAGATCGTGCGTCGCTTCGAGCTTCTCGAAGATTCGGATGGCGCTGCGAATCGTTTGCGTCGCCTCTTCCGGTTCGTCCTTGAGCAGACCGACGTCGAAGAGCAACCGCGCCAGCTCGTAGGGCGTCTGCAACTCCTCGAACGTCGTGCGCGCGGCGTCGAACTTCGCATTGGCCGCTTCGCGGTCACCCTGCGAGGAGAGGATCTTTCCCCACATCCAGTCGTTCTTGGCCAGCGTGAAGCGGTCGTCGAGCTGGCTCGCGTACTTGCCGCCGAGCTCCGCGTGGCTGCGCGCGTCGTCGATGCGCTGCTGTGTGAAGGCCATGCTCGCCGCGGCCGTGTGCGCGCGCGCGAGTCCTTGTGTCGTCTGATGCGATTCGAAAATCGACATGCTGCGCGCGAGGTAGCGCTCGGCCTCGGTGTAGTTCTCCCGCTCGTCCTCGATATTCGCCAGGACGTAGCAAGCCTCGGCCACGAGATCTTCATCCCGCGCACGTTCGGCGGCGGCGAGCGCCTTCTGCCCGTACGCCATCGCCTTCGCGATGTCGCCCTTCTTGTTCATCAGACGCGCGAGCGGTACGTAGACGGACGATCGCGAGGCCCTCGTCTCGTCGAAGCCCTGCAAGGCGAGACAGCGGTTGTACTGGACCAGCGCGTCCTTCCAACGGCCGAGCATCTCGAAGGCCTCGGCCAGATTCTCGCGCGCCATCGCCTCGTACTCGACCGCGCCGATCTTCTCGTCGATGCGGACGCTCTTTTGGAAGTAATCGACCGCGGTCGCAAAATCGCCGCGGCTGAACTCGATGATCCCGACGTTGTTGTACGCGGTGATGAGGTCCCACAGATCACCCTCAGACTCCGAAAGCGCTAGATTCATCTTGTAGTACTGCAGTGCGTTGATCCAATCGCCCAGCTTCCAGAGAGTGTTGCCGAGGTTCGTCGACGCGACCTTGCTGAGCTGCTCCGAACCAACCTTCTCGGCGACCCTGAGCGCATCCATCAGCATCTCGCGCGACTTTTGCCAATTGCCGAGGCTGAACTCGATGCAACCGAGCATGTTCATGACATAGCCGAAGACGATGTTCGGTTCGTTCGGATCGAGCAATTCCAAGGCTCGGCTGGCCGAGGCGCGCGCGGCCTCCGGATCGTCTTTCTCGCGATGAAGCCAGGCAGTGCGGTTCAACAGCTCGGCCACGTCGTTCGTCATGCCGAGGCGTTCGAAGTGATCGATCGCATTCTGAAAATACGACAGCGCCGCTTCCTGATCGCCGCGTTTGGCGAGCACCTTGCCGATTTTCTTCATGACGCGGGCAAGGTCGGCATTCGGCGCGTCGTCGTTGCTGCGCGCCTGGATGCTCTTCAACAGGAACTGGTACGCCTGCATGGCGGCGCGGTTGTCGCTGCTGCGGTAATACGCGTCGGCCAGTTTCTCGCGCACCTCGGATTTGCGCGCTTCATCCGCGCCTGCGAGGTCCATCAGCTCCAGCGCGCTGCGATAAAAATCCGTCGCCCCTTGGTGCGCGATCGTGCTCATGGCCATGTCGCCCGCCTGGACCGCGTAGCGGATTCCTTTGGCCTTGTCGGTGGCGCGGGCGTAGTGGAACGCCACCTGCCCGAGCAGATGCGCTGCGCCGCCGAGCAGGGCCGGCTCGAGCGCATCTGCCACGCGCTGATGCAACTCCGTCCGCCGCCGCTCCGTCATCGCGTTGTAGACCGCTTCGCGAAGATGAATCTGCGGGAAGGTGCTGGTCTTACCGTCGTTCGATTCGTCGAGGAGTCCGAGCGCGACGACTTCGCGCAATGCTCGATACGCCTCCTCCTGCGACCGCGAGGCGACACTGGTCAGCAGATCGACGCTGGATGATTCGCCGACGACGGCCGCGGCTTCGATCACCTCGCGATGCTTCGGCGCCAGCGACTCGACGCGCTCCATGAGAATCGACGCGGCGCCGCCCGGGATGCGCAGTCCCTGGATGCGGTCCATCTCGGCGACCCAGCCGTTTGCCTCCCAGCGCAGATAGCCGTGCGCGATGAGGTAGTCGACGACGCGGCGGATGATGAGCGGCGAACCCGCCGACTCCCACAACGTCCAGCGGACGAGATCCTCGGAGACATCGTCTTCACCGAGAAGTGATTGCAGATGCTCGCGAACGAGCGGCTCGCTGAGTGCATCGACGCGGATGATCGGGAAGTTTCCTTCGCGCGCGCGAAGCTCCCACGCCGCCAGATGCGCGCCCGGTTCCGTAGCTGCCTCGCTGGACGAATCGATCGTCAGCGTTCCGATGACCAGCAGCCGGTTCTGGCGCGCTTCGCCGATGAGAAACGAGAAGAGATCGGCCGTCGACGGATCGGCCCACTGGACATCATCGATCACCAGAATGAGCGGCGACGCGCTTGCCTCGCCCTCGGACGAACTGGCGCTGAGGAAGCCGTACATGTCCTGCATCGCCTGCACGATGCGGTTGAAGAGGCGGTATTTCTGGCCGGTAGCGGGGGCGGCATCCTCCCCTTTCGCAGCGATGACGACTGGCCGCAGCAGCCGCCGGATTTCGGCGGAGACGTCGGCGTCGGGATTCACCGCCATCAACATCTGCTGAAAAATCTCGAAGAACGGTGCGTAGATGGTCTTGCGGTTGATCGGGCAGCGTCCGCAGAAAACGCGCGCTCCTTCGAGTTGCGCGCGAAGCGTAGCGTCGCGCACGATGCGGCTCTTGCCCATCCCCTCGGCGCCCGCGACGATGACGCCGTTTCCGCGCCCTTCGCGCGCCTCGTCGATCAAGGACGCGAGCTGCGCGACCTCGGTCTTCCGTCCGATCAGCGGCGCGGCGAACAGCTCGCCTCGGCCGACTAGCAGCTCGCCGGCATCGGCGCGTTTTCCCGCGGCCGCCGCAACGTCCTGCAGGAGTGCCGCTGCCGAGGGATAGCGATGCCGCGGATCCTTTTCGAGCAGCCGCATAATGATCAGCTCGAGCTCCGGCGGCACACGCGGATTGATCGACGATGGCGGACGGATGTCCTCGTCGAGGTGCATCCGGATCACCTCGATCGACGGCTTGCCATATCCAGGCAACGCGCCCGTCACCGTCTCGTAGAGCGTCATGCCGAGGGCGTAGAGATCGGCGCGCGAGTCGACGCGATCCTGTTTCAACACCTCGGGCGGCATGTAATGCAGCGAGCCGCGAATCTGCCGGTCGAGCACCTGCCGGCTCTCCACAGCCACGCCGAAATCCATGATCTTCGCGTGACCGCGCTCGTCGACGAGGATGTTCGATGGCTTCAGATCGAGATGGATGATTCCGAGGTGATGGATGTGGTGCAGAGCAGAGGCGATCTGCAGGATCACGTCATACAGCGCCGGCCAACTATGTCCGTCGAAGTACTCCGAAATCTTCTTCCCCGCGAAGTACTCCATTGTGAAGTAGGGAAAGCGGTCTTGCAGTAACCCGTACTCGCGAACCTTCACGATGCTCTCGTGCTCAAGCGAGGCCAGCGTCGAAAATTCGGTTCTGAATCGGAGGAGTTGCTGCGGCTCGGAAAGCTCGTGGCGCAGGATCTTGATCGCTTCGTCCTGCTGGCTGGCCACGTCGAAGACGCGGTAGACGCACGTGGCCGGTGTTTCTTTGAGGATCGCGCGAAGCTGGTAGCGGGCCGGAAGCTGCAGCGTTGGTTCGATCGTAGGCTCGGCAGTTGTCGTCATTGGCTCTGATACGTTTCTGTTAACGGGTCAAATATAACCCTGCCTGCGAAAACCGTGGTCAGAAAGTTGACCATGACCGCGTCGTACAATGCGCGCGTTCCGTGTCCGATCTCCCGCAAAGCGTTGACCGCTTCGACGTTGTCCGCATTCTCGGCAAGGGCGGGATGGGGACGGTCTACCTCGCGCGCGATCAGCGCCTGGACCGGCTGGTAGCGATCAAAGTTCTACACACTGAAGACCTCGCCGCCGAAGACCGCCGCGCTCGTTTTCTGCGAGAAGCGCGAACTGCCGCAGCCATCCGCCACGCGAATGTCGCCACGATTTACGAAGTCGGCGAGACCGGCGAAGGCGTTCCATTCATCGTCATGGAGTACTGCGAGGGCGAAACGCTCTCGCAGCGGATGCGGCGGCGGCCAATCGAAGCCGGCGAGTTTTTGAGCATCGCGCGGCAGATCGCCGCCGGTGCGGCGGCGGCGCACGAAGGCGGCATCGTTCATCGCGATCTGAAGTCGGCCAACATCATGATCGAGCCGACCGGACAGGTGAAGATTCTCGACTTCGGTCTGGCCAAGACGCTGCCGACGGAGCTGACGCGTTCGCGCGAATCATCGGCCAGCCGGATGTTCGGCACGCTGCACTACCTCGCGCCCGAGCAGGTGCGCGGCCAGCCTGCCGACGCGCGCACCGATCTCTTCTCGGTCGGCATCATCTTTTTTCAGATGGCGACCGGCCAGTTGCCGTTCAATGCCGACGCGCCGTTGATGGTCCTGGAAAAAATTCGCGACGCCGAGCCGGAGCCGTTCGTGGCGCGCGATCCCGCGTTTCCAACAGCGGCGACGAAGATCATCGGCAAGCTGCTGAAGAAAGAGCCGGACAATCGCTATCAGACCGCGCGCGATCTGCTCGCCGATCTCGAAGAAGTCGACACGCCCACGGCGCGTTACCCGACGTCCGCCAGCCGTTCCCACTCCTCGCTCGGCCGCACGCGCGCGCGGCCACGCTGGATGCGTTTGGTGCTGACGATCCTCGCATTCGTCATCGGCGCCGGCGCCATCATCTACTTCAATCGACACACGACGCCGCCTGAGACACCCCCGCCGTCGGCGGCACCGACGCCAATTCGTTCGATGGCGGTCATGCCGCTCGACAACATTTCGAACAACACGAAGGACGACTTTCTCTCCGTCGGTCTGGCCGACGCGCTCGTGACCAAGCTGCAGCAGATTCCATCGCTGCAGGTGCGCCCGACGTCTGCCATCGCCGGCTTCCACAACAAGAAGGTGGACACGAAGACCGCCGCCGATCAGTTGCACGTCGACAGCGTTCTCGAAGGACACTTTCTCGCCGCCGGCGATCTCGTGCGTGTGAATTTGCAACTCACCGATTCGCGCACCGGCTACAACGTCTGGGCCGACACGATCGACGGCAAGCGCGCCGATCTCATCAAGCTGATTGACGACGTCTCGTCGCGCACCGTGGCGGGCCTCAATCAAAAACTCGGCGTCCAGAAATCCGGCAACGCCTCCGAGCCGCGGTCGTCGAATCCGCGCGCGTTCGAGGAGTACCTCCGCGCCCGCGCGCTCAGCGGCAGTCTCGTTCCCGCGGAGCATCAGGCCGAAGAGACCGCGCTGCGCCGCGCGATCGCCCTCGACTCCAACTTCGCCGCCGCGTACGCCGATCTCGCCATCGCCATGTCCCTCGGCCAGGCGCGCGGACTCGAGAACGGCGCCGACGTCGCACAACGCGCGGAGTTCTACGCGCGTCAAGCCGTCCGCCTCGATCCGAATCTCGCCGCGGCGCACCTCGCCCTCGGACGCGTCTTCGTCCGATTGCCGGACCGTTTCCGCGAAGCCGTCCGCGAGAATCTGGCCGCGCTGCGCCTCAATCCGAACGACACGACGGCGCTCAACAACGTCGCCAACTACTACGTCTCGGTCGGCGACACGCAGCGCGTCCGTTGTCTTGGCGATCGCCTGATCAGTCTCGATCCGAATTCGAATGAAGCGAAAATCCGCGGCTACTGGTACGTCAACGCCGTCGATCCCGACGGCGCTCTGTCCAATTCGCAGCCGGCGCTAGCGAGCAAAGATACCGAACTGGCCGGACGCGACATCCGCGCCAACGCCTTCATCCTCCTCGGCAACCTTCCTGCCGCGGAGGCGGAGGCGGCGCGCATCACGAAACTCGTTCCGCAGCACTACCTCGGCAAGAGTCTTCGGGCCATGATCGCCGCCGCGAAGGGCGACAACGCCACCGCCGAGGCCGCACTGAAATCGTTCGAGCCGGACGCCAATCGCCTGCATTGGGCCGCCATGCGCCAGGCGCTCGTCTACGCGAAGCTCGGCAACCGCGACGCGGCCATGCATTGGGTCAACCGCAGTGCGGAGCTCGGAAACCACAGCTGGTTCGCGTGGGTGAAGCATCCCTGGACGCAGTCGCTGCAGACCGATCCCGAGTTCCAGACGATTCTCGGCAGGATGAAAGCGGATCTCGATGACGTCGGCGGCGACGTGATCGGCGTGTATCAACTCATCTGCCGTCCGAGCGGACCCGCGGTGTAGCCCGTAACCGGCGACGGCGCCCTCGCACTCGTTCCGCCTCCCCTGCTATCATCCGAATCGCCTGTGCGGCGCGCGGCCTGCGCGCCCCGGATTAACAGATCTCGAGGAGCGTGAATGGATTTCCGTCTTACCGACGAGCAGCGACAGATTCAAGAGATGGTGCGCGAGTTCGCGCTCAGCGAGATCAAGCCTCAGCTCATGGAGTGGGATGAGGCGCAGCATTTTCCCACCGAGGTTTTCAAGCGCGCCGGCGGGCTCGGCATGCTCGGCGTAACGGTTCCCGAGGAGTATGGCGGGGCGGGATTGTCGTACGTTGATTACGTACACGTGATCGAGGAGCTCGGCGTCGTCGACAGCGGTTTCGCGCTCAGCGTCGCTGCGCACAACTCCCTTGGCACGGGTCACATTTATCTCGCAGGCAACGACGAACAGAAAAAGAAGTGGCTACCGAAACTGACCTCGGGCGAGTGGATTGCCGCGTGGGGATTGACGGAGCCCGGCTCCGGCAGCGACGCCTCCGGCATGCGCACAACGGCCGTGCAGGACGGCGATGAGTGGGTACTGAACGGGACAAAGAACTTCATCACCAACGCGACCTACGCGGACATCTCTGTCGTTCTTGTCGTCACCGACAAGTCCGATCAGAAGCACGGCATCACGGCATTCGCGGTGGAGATGGATCGTCCCGGAATCCGGCCCGGCAAGAAAGAGAACAAGCTCGGGATGCGCGTCTCCGACACGGCCGAGCTGGTGATGGAAGACTGCCGGGTGCCGTCATCGAACATCCTCGGCAAGATCGGCTACGGCTTCATCGACGCGATGAAAGTGCTCGACGGCGGCCGCATTTCGATCGGCGCGCTGGCGGTCGGCATCGCGCGCGGTGCGTACGAGGCGGCGCGCGACTATTCGAAACAGCGCCAGGCGTTCGGCAAATCGATCTCCGACTTCCAGGCCATCCAGTTCATGCTCGCCGACATGGCCACCGAGATTGACGCCGCGCGCCTGCTCTGCTATCGCGCCGCGACGATCAAGGATGCCGGGGAGAAAGTGACGCAGGCCTCGGCCATGGCCAAGTTGTATGCCTCCGAGGTTGCGGTGCGCGCGACCGAGAAAGGCGTGCAGATTTTCGGCGGCTACGGCTTCATCAAAGACTTCCCGGCCGAGAAGTACTACCGCGATGTGAAGCTGTGCACGATCGGCGAAGGGACGAGCGAGATCCAGCGGATGGTGATCGCGCGCAACCTGCTCGCGGACGGCGCCCGGTAGCGCTCCATGTCCGAGCTGACCGACCTCGCCGGCGCTCTTCGCAGCGGCAAGTACCGCGCGCTGGCGCAGGCGGTAACGCTGGTCGAGCGCGATGACGGCCGCGCGGAGCGGCTGCTCGCCAACATTTATCCGGCGACCGGAAATGCGCGAATCGTCGGCATCACCGGCTCGCCCGGCGCGGGCAAGTCGACGCTCGTTGCGTCGCTGGCCAAGTACTACCGCGCGCAGGAAAAGAAGGTCGGCATCATCGCCGTCGATCCAACTTCCCCCTTCACCGGCGGCGCGCTCCTCGGCGACCGCATTCGTATGGCCGATCTCTACACCGACCGCGGCGTCTTCATCCGCTCCATGGCCACGCGCGGATTTCTCGGCGGGCTGGCGCGCGCGACGAATGACGTCGTCGATCTCCTCGATGCGGCCGGATTCGACATCGTGCTCGTCGAGACCGTCGGCGTCGGTCAGGACGAAGTCGAGATCATCCGCACCGTGCAGACGAACGTGGTCGTGCTCGTGCCGGGCATGGGCGACGACATCCAGGCCATCAAGGCCGGCATCATGGAGATCGGCGACGTCTTCGCCGTCAACAAAGCCGATCGTCCCGGCGCCGACCGCACCGTCACCGAGATCACGATGATGATGTCGCTGGTCGAGGAACACGGCGACTGGATTCCGCCGATCGTGAAGACGGTCGCATCGACGAATCAGGGCACCGGCGATCTCGATGCTGCGATCACCAAGCACTTCGAGCACCTGCAAACGTCCGGCGAACTCGATCGCCGCAACCGCGAGCGCGTACGCATCCGGATCGAGACCATGCTGAAGGAAAAGTTCATGGATCGGCTGATCGGCAAGACGATCACGCGCGATGACTACGAGCAGCTTCTCGACGACGTCCTGCACAAGAAAGGCAATCCGCACGACGCCGCGGAAGGCTTGCTCGCGCGCGTGTCCTTCGGGCGATGAACCTTGTCTTCGGCGCGCTGCTGATCCTCGGAATCGGCGCACTCATCGTGCTGCTCGGCGTCATTGCGATCGGCACCATCTCGCGCAGCCGCGGCAAGCACGGGACCTCCGGCTCCCTCAGTTCGGCGGCGCTCGAGATTCAGTCAATTCTGGAGCCGGAGAAGAAGCGTGTCGTGGAAACGATGCGTGCCGAGGAAGCGTCTGAGGACGAAGATGATCAGCTACAATCGCCGCCCCGATGAAGTTCTCCCGCGACTGGCTCAACGACTACGTCGATCTTTCCGATCTCAGCGATGACCAGCTCGGCGTCCGCCTGACGGAGATCGGCCACGCCGTCGAGGCGACGGAGCAACACGGCGACGACACGGTTTTCGATCTCGAGATCACCACGAACCGCGTCGACGCCATGTCGCACATCGGCATGGGTCGCGAGCTGGCGGCGGCACTTGGCCGATCGAGGAAAGAAACCCCGGCGGCTGTATTTGCCGGCGCGACATCATCCGCACCGCCGACGATCCGCATCGACGCGCCGGACATGTGCTCGCGCTACACCGCGCTGGTGATCCGAAACATTGCCGTCAAACCGTCATCTCCGCTCGTCGCAAGACGGTTGGAAGAAGTCGGCCTCCGTCCGATCAACAACATCGTCGACATCACCAACTACGTGATGATCGCCCTCGGCCATCCGCTGCACGCGTTCGACCTGGACCGCGTCAGCGGCCAGACCATCATCGTCCGCCGCGGCAAACCGGGCGAGACGATGAAGAGCCTGGACGGCGAGATGCGGAAGCTCGACTCCGACACCGTCGTCATCACCGACGCGCAACGCCCAGTCGGCCTCGGCGGCATCATCGGCGGCTTCGAATCCGAGATCACGCAGGCGACAAAGAACGTATTGCTCGAATGCGCCTGGTTCGATCCTCCCACGATCCGCCGCACGGCGCGGCGCCTCGGCCTGAAAACCGACGCGTCGTATCGCTTCGAGCGCCGCGTTGATCCGAACGACACGCTCGCGGTGATTACCGAAGCGGCGCGCATGATCGTCGAAAGCGGCGGTGGCACCGCCGAGGCTCCGATCGACGTCGTTGCATCCGAAGTGAAGCCGAAAACGATCCGTCTTCGCACCGACAAACTGCACGAAGCCTCGGCCAGTTCCGTCGGCATCGGGTACGCGCTCGATCTCTTCCGCCGCCTCGGCTTCGAGGCGAAACAGGTTCACGACGGCTTGCTCGTCACTGTTCCGACGTATCGCGGCGACATCTTCGAAGAGATGGACCTCGTCGAGGAAGTGCTCCGCTTCTTCGGTCTGAACAACGTTCCGGCAATGCTGCCGCGCGTTACAACGGGCGATGTTCGCCGCGAATCGACCGATGTCGCCGAGGATGCAATTCGCGACGTGCTGGTCGGATGCGGCTTATCCGAAGTCATCAACTATTCGTTCATTCGGCCGGAGTGGAACGCGCTGGTATCGGATGAAAAGCCGATCGCGATCTCGAACGCTCTCTCCGAGGCGATTGCGGCGATGCGTCTGTCGCTGTTGCCGGGAATGCTCGATACAGTCGTATTCAATCGCTCGTATGGAACGCGCGACGGCGGGCTCTTCGAGGTTGGCCGTACGTATCACCGGGAGGGAGTCGGGAGCCGGGAGTCGGGAGTCGAAGAAAAGACTAGCTCCGACACCCGACACCCGACACCCGACACCCGCGTAATCGAGCACCATCGCATCGCCGTCGTTCTCTACGGATCGATCGGTACGTTCTGGGGCGATGCGAAGCGGCCGGTCGATTTCTTCGACATCAAAGGCATCGTCGAGCAGATCACGGCGAAGATGCACGTCGATGTCACTTTCGCGGTCTCGGATCAGCCCTGGCTGCGCAGCGGAAAGCGAGCGATTGCGTGGCATGGCGATCGGCAAATCGCGAATGTCGGATTCCTTGCCGCTGGCGTGTTGCAGGCATTCGGAATCAAAGGCGACGTCGCGGTCGCCGACATCGACGTCGAGGCGATGATCGCCTCATCGAATACCGAGTGGACGATGGCGCCGGTCGCTCGCTTCCCTGGCGTGCCGATGATCCTCGCGCTCACGCACGGACGCGACCTCGAGTACCAGCGCATCGTCGACGCGATCCGATCGTTCGATGTCCCGTACCTGCACGAAGTCGGGTTGCGCGATCGCTTTGTCCCCGCGGAAACGGACGACATCATCAAGACCACGCTGGGCATGTGGTATCAGGCATTCGACCGTTCGCTCACACAGGACGAGATTGCCGCACATCATCACCAGCTCGCAACGCGCCTGGCGGCCATGCTGCCGGTGAAACTACTCTGAGAGAGAAAACCAACGTGAAGAAGACCCGCGAAAACGACCAGCTCACCCTTGCCGGCACCGAGGAAGAAGAAATCCTGGGGCGCCTCAACGACCGCGTGGAAAAAGCGATCGCCACGATTCAGGAACTGCGCAAGGAGCGCGACACGCTCCGCCGTCAGCTCGACGACGTCACCTCGCGCTTGCAGGAACAGGGCGACGCAACCGAGCGTGCATCGACGCTCGAAGAAGACAACGAGCGCTTCAAGCGCGAACGTGGCGAAATCCGCGAGCGCATCGAATCGATCCTGACCAATCTGGAAACGCTCGAAGAAAGCGAAAGCTGATAACCACAGAGGCACAGAGGACACAGAGAAAGCCTCTGTGATCTCTGTGTCTCTGTGGTGAAACGCCTTACCCCCGCAGAACCCCGCGCGAGAACTTGATGAAGTAGTCGATGCCCGAGACGAGCGCGAAGAGCATCACTACCCAAAGCGCCAGCTCGCCGATGAAGCGGAACTCGCCGAGCTCGTAGCCCACGATCAGCAATCCGATCGCAAACACCTGCGCCACCATCTTCGTCTTGCCAAGCGGCGAGGCGGCGATGGTCACGCCGTGCTGCGCGGCGATGGAGCGCAGTCCCGACACGGCGAACTCGCGGCCGATGATGATCACGATCATCCAGGCGCGGGCGAGTCCCAGTTCGACGAGCGAGATGAACGCGGCGGACATCAACAGCTTGTCGGCGATCGGATCGAGCAGTGCGCCGAGCCGCGTCATCTTGTTGTACTTGCGCGCGAAGTAGCCGTCGAAAAAGTCGGTGATCGCCGCGACGAAGAAGATGCCCAGGCCGAGGTAGTTGGAGTACTTCGTCAGAAGCACGGCCACCATGAACGGGACGAGGAAGATGCGGAAGAGCGTCAGCGAGTTCGGGAGGTTCCAGATCTCGGTAGCGACGTTTTCCGGCGGCGGAACGGCGGTGGGTTTGGCGCGCTCCAGCACCGCGGGCGCGGCTTCGGTCGGCTGCATGGAAGGTTCTCGAAAGGTGTTCTGCACGTGAGGATAGCCGCTTTGCGCAGCCGCTCCAAGGAATACCGATTCGCCGATTGACATTCCACCACGCGCAACCGAAAATCTCGGTCCCGCTCGAATGCGAAAGTGGCGGAATTGGTAGACGCGCAGGTCTCAGAAGCCTGTGGTCATTAGACCATGGGGGTTCGATTCCCCCCTTTCGCACCAACCTCCTCTCCATCGGCTGCTTCCTGGCAGCGTCACCTGACGAGCGAGTACACTCTCACCTCTGCCTTTCCTTCCACGAGAGCTTGCCGGGGTTCCCAGGAGAAAGCCAAATGAAATCGAGCGCCCGCATCGCCGTCGTTCTGATTCTCTTTGCCGCAAGCGCCTCCCACGCTCAGCAGGTGCTGGTAGGTCAGATGAATCCAAGGGTCGAGATATTCTTCAATTCATCCGTCGCTGGGACTCTCATCGACACGAACAATCCCGCGAATGCCGCCGGCGTACTCACCACGGCAACTGTGCAATGGGTGACGAACGTCTCACCCTGCGCGACAACGTTCCGAATCCGCTTTTACCGGCAGCTCACTGCAGGCAACCTGACCATGGTCACCGAACGCGGTCCGTTTACGGCCACGACGGGAGCGGCAATGTCTATTCCGCTCACGCCGTCGGTGGGTGTTAACGCTGGTGATCTGATTGGAGTAGCCATGTTCGGCGATGTGAACTGCGGCGTGGGGGCGGCGCAGAGCCTGGGAAACCAGACCTTCCTCGCCATTCCAGGCGACTTCACCGGAGGATCGACCACAAGCGCCTCGGTCAGGTCAGGAGTCCCGCTTTCGCTACGCGCCAGCTCGAGCGATTCCGTGCTTGTGGGGGTTATCCCCGCCGTCGGCTCCGTCCAGGGCGTCGGCGGAGCCGCGTTCCGAACAACGTTTCAGACGACGAACGAAGGCGATTCTCCGTTAAAGGTCATCTACAGGTACCATCCGTCCAAGACTCCCGGGAGCGAGTCAGATCCCTCCACAACCCTGGTCATTGCGCCTCACGCAACCGACTCCACCGACGTCCTCTCCGCCATGGGCGTAACGGGTCTGGGCAGCCTCGATGTCCTTTCCACGACCTGGTCGCCATTCGTCACAGCGCACGTCTTCAACGATACGGGCAATGGAACGAATGGGTTCATTGAACCGATGGTCTCAGTGAAGGATGTGATCCACTCAGCCGCGACGTTCCGTCTGGTCATCCCGAACGACACCGCGAATTACCGAATGAACATCGGCTCGCGTTCACTCGCCAGCGCCCTGCACGTGGGATGCTTCCTTTACGATGCCGCCGGGCAGCAAGCCGGGACCGTCTCGAAGTCATACCCAGCAAACTATTTTGAACAGGTGACGCTGCAGGAGTTCATCGGCGCCTCGGTGGCCGTGCCACCGGCGGGCACCCTCGACTGCCAGGCTTTCTTCGGCGATTTGATCATTTATTCTTCGATTACGGACAACAGGACAAACGACAGCGCGATTTACATAGCACGACACTGAGATGGATGTGTGTCGCGTGCTACTGTGCGCCGGCAATTCAATTTCCAATCAAACTCCTGGGGGATTCCATGCGACTTCGCGCGTCGCTTCTGACGTCTTGTGTCTTAGCAGCCCTTTCCTTGCCCGCGTTTGCTGCCGATCCCGCACAAGCGCGCGCCGACTACGACCGCCTGCAGAAGTGGCAGTTCACCGCGGCGCCCGTGACGCTGACGCAGCCGGTGTCGTTCACGCGCGACACCGCCACGATCACCCTCACATCCGGCACGGTTCACCTCATGCAGCCGGTGTCGTCCGGCCGCGTGACCGGGCTCGTGTTCGAAGGCGACGGCCGCTTCACCATGTCCGTTCCCGATCGCATCGAAGTCGCGCAACTCCGGCGCTTCTCGCGCAAGGACATCACTTCGGTCGATCAGAAGTTCACGCAACTGGTCCTGCGCACTTCGGACGACGCCATCGACAAAGCCTTTCCCGGCGCGGCGAAAGATCCGTTCACGAAGAATTCGCTCGCTGAGAACCGCCAGAACCACTGGCTCATCGACCTCGGCAACGATGTCGACGCGCAGGTCGTCGCCGCGATGCTGAATCCCGGCGCGCTGCAGATGACCGCCGCGATGAAGACCGCCGATTTCGACTGGCTTGAATACGACTACAACTCCTCACGCCGCGAGGAGATCCAGCTCGTGCACTGGGATCGCCGCAGCGCCGAGGTGTGGGTCAGTCTGGATCGAGCGGAGGATAGAAATCCGAAAGGCGGACCGGGCGAGCGCGATGTGCGGCCTGCTTCGATCAGCCACCTCGACGTCGTGGCCGATCTCTCGAAAGGCAAATGGAACGCCCGCCGCGTCGGGATGACCGAGCAGGCCATGCTCAACGGCCACTACACGGTGCAGGAAGAGATCGCGGCGAACGTCGACGGACTCGTCGCGCTGCGGCTCCAGCTCTATCCGACGGCGAAGGACGTGACCGCGACGGATGAGAAAGGGCAGGCCCTCGCCGTCTTGCGCGATCACATCGGCGCACGCAGCGCGAGCATCGACAACGAGATTTACGACTTCACGACCACGGTGATTTTTCCGATGCCGCTGAAAGCGCATGAGCCGCACGTAGTCACGTTTCACTACGACCTCGAAACGCCGAACTACGCGTTCGGAAATCTCTGGTATCCGACCGTTCCGGACGCATTCGACGCCACCACCGCGAAACTCGAGCTGCGAGTGAACAAGCGAAACGAAGTTCGGGCCATGGGACGAAAAGCGAGCGAGACGGAGTCGCCGGACGGCAGCAAAGTCTCGACGTGGCTCATCGAACGGCCCGCGAAGATGATTACGTTCTCTACTGCCGAGCGCTTCACGGAAGTTCCGCTCGAAATCCCCGGCGTACCGAAGGTCATCTCCTTCGGAACGGTGACGGGCCTCGATCCCGGAGCGCGCATCCGCAACGCCGGAGCGGACGTGATCAACTCGCTGCGATTTTACGAGTTCCTCCTCGACGACAAGCTCGACAACCCGCAGATTTACGTGACCGCGATCGCCGCCGGCCACGGGCAGGCATTCGACGGCTTCCTTCATCTTTCCGAGTTCACGTACGAGGAGCATCCCGGCGCGACGGAGCTTTTTCGCGCGCACGAGGTGGCGCACGAATGGTTCGGCCACAAGATCGGCTGGAAGACCTATCGCGATCAGTGGCTCAGCGAGTCGTTTGCCGAATACGCGTCGATGATGTTCGTGCAGGCCACGGTCAAAGGCGGCGACAAGTACTACGACGAGATCATCAACGCCTACGACGGCATCGTCCAGGGTACGCTCGCCGGCGGCTTCAGCAAGTTCAACCGGCCGTGGCTGGTCGAGATGAACGCCAACGTCCGCGCGCGCCTCGGGCCCATCGGCGTCGGCTACCGCGCGGGCACTTCAGACATTCCGGCCGGCTATGAGATTCAGGCCTACCACAAGGGTCCGCTCGTCCTGCACATGATGCGCACGATGCTGCGATTCAAAACTCACAGCGACGACACGTTCGTCAAGATCCTGCGCGACTTCGTGAAGGAGTACAGCGGCAAGGACGCAAGCACCGCCGACTTCCAGCGCGTGGTCGAGAAGGACGCGCCGGGCGACTGGAGCTACTTCTTCGACGCGTGGGTGTACGACTCGGCCATCCCCACGCTTCGCTGGAACTACAAGGTCGATCCGACGCCGACCGGCGGATCGAAGTTGACGGTGACGGTGAAGCGCAGCGGCGTGCGCGACGACTTCATGATGGTGGCTCCGGTGAAGATCGAGTTCGACGGCGGCCGCGCCGGCCTTTTCTTCATGCCCATCCGCAAGAACGAGGAGACCGTGTCGCAGGAGCTCCCTTCCGTCCCGCGTAAAGTGGTCTTCGCACCCGATCATTCGTTGCTAGCCAATATCCGCCGGGAGTAACCTGTTGCGTCCGCGAGAAATCTTTATGCGCCTTTCCTCAATCGCTGCAGTTGTGATCATCGCTACGCCGCTCGCCGCGGCCATACGCGTGCCACGCGACATACGGCAGTCCGCATCTCCCACCGTTCCGAGAACCGGAGTCCGCGCCGAGCTGCTCCATGATCTCGACGACATGCAGAAGAAGATTCTGTCGCTGGCCATGGCCATGCCGTCGGAGAAGTATTCGTGGCGTCCCGGACGCGGCGTCCGATCCGTCAGCGAGGTCTACATGCACATCGCGGGCGGCAACTACACGCTGGCCAGTTTCGTCGGCGACAAAGCGATGGACACGCGCTCGTTCGAACGGATCACGGACAAGACGCGCGTGCTCGAGGAGTTGCGGCGCTCGTTCGACTACCTGCGCGATTCGATCATCGGTACGAGCGACGCCGAGCTCGACAAGCCGATCCGGATGTTCGGCAACGACAGCACCGAGCGCGCCGCCTTCATGATGGCCCTGAACCACCTGCACGAGCACCTCGGCCAGTCCGTCGCCTACGCGCGCATGAACGGCGTGGTGCCACCGTGGAGCACCGAGTAATCAGCGTTTGTAGCACGTGGCGTACTCCGGCGCGATCAGGCCGGCGGTAACCCGCGCGTCGTCAATCGGCGCAGACGGCGTAAGCGTCAGCGGAATGACGCCGGCCCAGATCGGCAATGTGTAGTCCTCTTCATCGTCGATCGGCGGACCCGTGCGAATTTTCGCGCTGGCCTCGGCCAGTGGAATCGCAAGAACAAGCGTTTGCCTCAGCTCCGCTTCGTTCGGCGGACGGACATCGCGCATGCGGCCGGCGCAGACGTGCTCGACGAGCGCATCGAGTACGCGCAGCTTCTCGTCGCGGTCGATGACCTCGCGGCCTTTGCCGAGGACGACGACGGAGCGGTAGTTCATGGAGTGGTGAAAGGAGGAGCGGGCCATGACCAGGCCATCGAGAATCGTCACGGTCACGCAGGCATCGACGCCGTCGCGCAGCGAGCGGAGCATGCGGCTGGCAGCGGAGCCGTGAAAGTAAAGCGTGTGGCCGACCCGCGTGTGAATTGTCGGGATGACGACCGGCGCGCCGTCGACGACAAAGCCGACATGGCAGATGAGCGCCTCGTCGAGGATGGCGTTGATGGTGTTGCGGTCGTAGTCGCCTCGTTTGGGCAATCGTTTTGACGGTCGTTCGCGGCGATTTCAATGAAGCGCTTTGTTCTAGTACAGTGTTGTTCATATGGTAGTACAAACGTACCTCACCGGAACGACCGCCGTCAAGATCGCCGCGAGCGCGGAGGCCGCCGTGGCGTCCGGCAGGATCGCCGCCGGCAATCGCCTGCCTCCGGTACGCACTCTCGGGCAGCACCTCGGCGTCAGCCCGGCCACCGTCGCCGCGGCGTATCGCATCCTGCAGGAGCGCGGCATCGCCTTCGCGGAAGGACGGCGCGGCACGATCATCCGTCCCGCCTCCCCTGCCTCGCCGCCGGTTCCCGTCACACTCCCGCCAAACGTTCGCGATCTGGCCTCGGGGAACCCCGCGGCCGATCTGCTGCCGAACCTGGCGTCGTTCCTCCGGAAGCTGGATGGCGCGCCGCGGCTCTATCGCGATGACCTGAACGATCCCGAGCTCGTCGCACTGGCGCGCAAACAGTTTCACGCGGACGGCGTCCCGTCCGATTCCGTTGCGGTGGTAAGCGGCGCCCTGGACGGCATCGAACGCGTGCTGCGCGAACAGCTCCGTCCCGGAGATCGCGTCCTGGTGGAAGATCCGTGCTTCACCGGCGTAGCCGATCTTCTCCACGCGCTTGCGCTCGTCCCGGTGCCTGTCGCCGTCGACGACGAAGGCCTCCTGCCTGCCGCCATCCAACGCGCGCCCGCCGCTGAAGCGATCATCGTGACGCCGCGCGCGCAGAACCCCACGGGAGCCGCCTTCACCGAACGCCGCGGACGTCAGCTTCGAACGATTCTGAAGCATCGCCCCGAACTCCTCATCATCGAAGACGATCATGCCGGCCCGATTGCCGGCGCGCCGTACGTGACGCTCGTGGACAGCGCGCGCGAACGGTGGGCCGTCGTCCGCTCCGTGTCGAAATCGCTCGGGCCTGATCTGCGCGTCGCGATCATGGCCGGCGACGCCCGGACGATCGCCCGCGTCGAAGGCCGGCAAACCCTCGGCATCCGCTGGGTCAGCCACATCCTGCAGCGCCTCGTCGTCGCCCTTTGGAGCGACAAGACTGTGTACAAACAACTCGCCCGCGCCGAGCGGACGTACATGCAACGCCGCACGGCCCTGATCAACGCTTTGCAAAGCCACAACATCGACGCTCACGGCTCGTCGGGATTGAATGTCTGGATTCCGCTCCCCGAGGAGAGCGCCGTCATCCAATCGCTTTTCCAACGCGGATGGGCCGTCGCCGCCGGAGAGCGCTACCGGCTCAGAACGCCGCCCGCCATCCGCGTCACCACCGCCTCGCTCGACGCGCAAGACGCCTTGAAGTTCGCAAACGATCTCGCCGAGGTGCTGCGCCCGTCGCAACGGCGGGCGGCGGGAAGTTGAAGATGCGCAGAAGCAGTTCTAGGATGACGTCATGACCATTCAGATCGATGTCGCGCAACTCGGCCCGGCACTGGTAGAGGATCTGTCGCAAAACGGCGGCGAGATCACATTGACGCGCGACGGGAAACCGGTCGCGAAGTTGGTGCGAGTGGTATCAGACAATGGCCCGATGGCCGGCAGCATCCTCTATGAGGGAGACATCATCAGCCCCGTGATTTGTGAGACCGACCCAGCTCCTCCGGAGAACGAACGCGTCCTCTACAACGGCCGGTGGATGATTCCTGCCGCGGCGGAACAGGAACGTTCGATCGAGCACCTCCGCGGATCGGGGCGCATCCTCGGAGACATCGTTGCGCCGATCGATGACGTGGAGTGGGATAGCAACGAGTGATCGTCGTTGACACTCACACGCTGGTCTGGTGGGTTCTGGAACCAGCAAAGCTTTCGCCCGGAGCGCGGGCAGCAATCGAGTCATCGGAAACGATCGGATTCGCCGCGGTTTCCTGCTGGGAGATGGGCATGCTTTCGCAGCGCGGCCGAATCGACCTCGACGTAGAACCTGCGCTATGGCTTCACAACGTCATCGAAGCCCGAAACGTATCGATACTCCCCATGACGATTGACGTCAGCGTCCTCGCCGCAGAGCTTCACGACATCTTGCGCAACCCTGCGGATTGCCTGATCGCCGCCTCGCCCTCACCCACGGCGTGCCGCTCGTCACGAAGGACGAGCGCATTCAGCGCAGCGGCGTTGTGGCCACGATCTGGTGATTACGCCTCCACCAACTGCTTCGCGAACATCCCCGGCGTGTATGCGGTGACGTGGCCGGTGAATGCTGAGGCGGCGACGGTGAGCGGGGACGCGAGCCAGAGTTTGCCGGGGCCGCTGCGGCCTTTGTAATTGCGGTTGATGGCGCTGATCGTGACCTGTTCGGAATCGTCGGAGACTCCCGGACCGCAGCCGATGCAAGCACCGCAGCCGGGATTGAGAACGACCGCGCCGGCGCGTTCGAACGTGTCGAGCAATCCGTGTTCGCGGGCGAACGTCTCGACTGCTTGCGAGCCGAACTGGATGTAGAACTTCACGCCTTCGGCGACTTTGAGACCCGCGTCGACAGCTTCCTTCGCCACCTGGTGATAGAAGAGGAAATCGTCGATCTTGCCGGCGGTGCAGGAACCAGCGTAGGCGATGTCGATTTTCGTGTTCTCAAACTCGCTGACGAACGCTCCATTGGTCGGATCGGACGGGATACCGCGGTCGGGATCGCCGGGATGGGCCACCATTGGCTGGATCGCGGCGAGGTCGATCGTGTGGATGCCGCCGGCGTATTCGGCATCGGGATCGGGAGAGACGGCGCGCGATTTCAGCGACTCGATATCGATTCCCGGACGCATCGCAGCGATCCATGCGAACGTCTTCTCATCCGCTTCGATGATCGCCGTGCGCGCCGCGCATTCGGTGGCCATGTTGGCCAGCGTGGCCCGTTCGTCCAACGAAAGTGAGCGGAGGCCGGGACCGGTGAACTCCATGATCCGGTCGAGCGTCAGTTGCGGTTTCGCATAGTGCAGCAGGATGTAGAGCATCACGTCCTTGGCCGTGACGTTCTCGCGCAGCGTGCCGGTCAGCTCGAAGCGGATCGACTCCGAAACCTCCACCTGCGTGAAACCGGAGTGCACGAGGTTCGCGTACTCGGTGGCGCCGACGCCCCAGGCCAGCGCGTTGTTCACGCCGCCCATGCAGGTGTGACTGTCGGTGGCCTGAATGAAATCGCCGGGATCGATGATGAACTCGCGCGCCACCTCGTGACAGATGCCGGGCGAGATGTTGTTGGTCGCTGAGAAGTCGCGGCAGCCGGTGTGCTGCTGAAACTCGCGCTGGAGGTCGCGCAGCGTCTGGATCTTGCCCATGAACGGCCGCATGCGCGCCACGTCGTCGGCGTAGATGAGGTGATCCTCGAAGACCGCGAACTTCTGCGGATTCTTGATCGTGTAGTCCGGCCCGTACTCCTGCTCGAGGAAGTAGTGGACCTGCGCGGTCGTGAATTCGTGCGTGTATCCGCCGTCCACTTCGACGACGACGGCATCGCCGGGCTTCACGTAGACGCGGCTGTCGGGTGCCGGGTGTCGGGTGTCGGAGATGTCCTGTGTGCTTCGACCCCCGACTCCCGACTCCCCACTCCCCCGAAGAACGTGCCGGGCCAGGATCTTCTCCCCCATCGTCATAGCCCGCTTTGGCGTATTGGGAACCGGCACTGGCAGCTCGCCGCGTTCCACTGCCTTCGCGAACGGAAAGAGTCCGCCTTCTCTGATGATCAGTTGCGTGATGGCATCATGGCCTTCGCAGAACTCGCTGATGTCCAGCCCCTCACCGGCCTGCAGACGCTCCAGCATGGCGTGGTTCGCCATGAGCAAGCCCTGATTGATGTTGTTGCCGGCGTGGATGGGCGCGAACGAGGCAGCAACAGCGATGCGGATGCCGCTCCAGACCTCGCACTGCGTCGCGGTCTCGCGCGAGCTGCCCACGCCTTTGCGATAGCCGCTGACGATCACCTCGAAGTTGCCGTTGATCAGCGCGTCGTGCTCGAAGAGGCGCTTGCCGTCGACGATAAGGCCCGCGTAGGCATCGCGGGCGATGTCTTCCGGCTTGTGGCTGAAGCAGACCCAGGCCGGTGTCATGGCGTCGGTGTTGATGTCGTCGAGCAGATCATCGACCGAGAGGTCCTTCATCTGCAGGTCGAGCTCGCCGCGCAACTGCTTGCGGATCAGCTCCGGCTCTTTGGTGAGGAAGAGGACGCGTTTGCCGGGCGTCAGGCGGATGGTCGGTTCGGGTTTCATGACTGAGTAGATTAGTAGATTCGTGGGTTAGTAGATTAGTCGATTGGTGGGAACAGCCTTCTCTAATCTACCAATCCACTAATCTACGAATCCACTGATCTCCCGTGACATGATTCGGACCCATGCTTGCCCCGGGCACGCTGCTCGGTCCGTACAAAATTCTCATGGCCATCGGCGCGGGCGGCATGGGCGAGGTGTACCGCGCGCAGGACACGCGCCTGCAGCGCGACGTGGCCGTCAAAGTCCTCACCCGCAATCTCTCCACCGACGCCGATGCGCTGCGCCGTTTCGAGCAGGAAGCGCGCGCGGCCGGGATGCTGAACCATCCCAACATCCTGGCCATCTACGACATCGGCGACGAGGACGGCCTCCACTACATCGTCTCGGAGCTGCTGGAAGGTGAATCGCTGCGCGCCCGCATCCGCCAGAGCGCCGTTCCGCCGCGCAAGGCGTTGGACTACGCGGCGCAGATCGCCCGCGGACTGGCGGCCGCGCACGAGCGCAACATCGTCCATCGCGATCTCAAGCCGGAGAACCTTTTCATCACCCGCGATGGCCACGTCAAGATCCTCGACTTCGGGCTGGCCAAGCTGGCCGGGCCGCGCATTCCGAATGCGACTCCCGGCTACGAGCACGAGCCGACGCTGCCCGCAACGCCAACGGAGCCCGGGCGCCTCATGGGGACCGTCGGCTACATGGCGCCGGAGCAGGTGCGCGGCGGCAGCGGCGACAACCGCTCCGACATCTTCGCCTTCGGCTGCATCCTCTACGAGATGCTGGCCGGCGTTCCGGCCTTCCGAGGGGAGTCGCCGATCGAGACGCTCAACGCCATCCTGAAAGACGATCCGCCGGACTTTTTCGAGTTGAACGTGCGCGTTCCCGGCGCGCTCGACCGCGTGGTCCGGCACTGCCTGGAGAAAATCCCCGACGAACGTTTCCAGTCCGCGCGCGATCTCGCCTTCGACCTCGGCTCTCTCTCCGGCCTCACCAGTCAGGCCATCTCGTTCCGTCCGAACTGGCGCATCCGTCCGCGCGAAGCCATCAAGCCGCTGGCGATCGCGCTCGCGTTGCTGGCCGCCGCCGGCATCGCCTACGTCGCTGGCAAGCATCGCGGCACACAGCCGCCTCCGGCATACAACCGTCTCACCTTCCGCAGCGGCACGATCTTCAACGCGCGTTTCTCACCCGACGGCGAAACCGTTTTCTACGGCGCGCGGTGGAGCGGCAAGCCGATGGCGATTTTCTCCGTCCGCGCCGACTCGCCGGAGTCGCGCGACCTGCAGATGGGCGATGACACCGACCTGCTCGCGGTTTCGCGCACCGGCCAGCTCGCCATCTCATTGCATCGCCACGCCATCGGCTATCTCCGCGAGAGCGGAACCCTGGCCCAGGTGCCGATCGCGGGAGGCGCGCCGCGGCCGATCCTCGATGACGTCGAATTCGCCGACTGGTCGCCGGACGGCCGCCTCGCCGTCGTGCGCACGGTCGCCGGACGTTGCCGGCTCGAGTTCCCGATTGGCAACGTCGTCTACGACACTGTCGGCTGGATTGCCCATCCGCGATTCAATCCGTCGGGCGATGCGATCGCTCTGCTCGACCACCCATTTCTCAACGACGACCGCGGCTCGGTCGTTCTCGTCACGTTCGCCGAAAAAACGCATCTCGCGCTTACGAAGGAATCGCAGAGTGTGGAAGGGCTGGCCTGGTCGCCTGACGGGAAAGAAATCATCTTCTCGTCCGAAGAAGGCAACAACGCCCGGGCGGTCGCGGCGGTGACGTTGAACGGGAAGCAGCGCCTCGTCGCAGCCAGCGCCGGCCCACTCTGGCTGCACGATGTCGCGCCGGATGGCCGCGCTCTCGTTTCGCGCGAGATCGTCCGCGCCGGGATCGTCGGCATCCACGGCAATGCGCAGCCGATCGATCTCTCCTGGTTCGACTACTCCGTCGTGCGCGACCTCTCCAACGACGGCAAGACGATCATCTTCTCCGAGTCGGGCGAAGCGGGCGGCGCGATCTTCGGCGTCTACTTGCGCGGCACCGACGGCTCGCCTGCAATCCGGCTTGGCGACGGCACGTCCGAGGGACTGTCGCCGGACGGCCGATGGGTGTTGTCGATTCCGCGCAACCGCAAGCCGGCGCAGATCACGATGCTGCCCACCGGCACCGGCCAGCCCCGCCAGATCACGCACGACCGCATCAATCACCGCAACGCGCGCTGGATGCCGGACGGATCGCACATTTTTTTCCAGGGAAACGAAGAGCGGCAGGCGCCGCGCCTCTGGATTCAGGCGCTCGACGGCAGCGCGCCGCGTCCGATCAGTCCCGAAAACGTCGCCGCCTCGCAGGTCACACCCGACGGCCGTTTCATCCTGGGCCGCGCGCCGGACCACAGGTTCTATCTGTATCCGGTCGGCGGCGGGGCGCCGGTCGCGGTTTCCGCGCTGAAGAATGGAGACGTCCCGACGCGCTTCTCCGCCGACGGCCGCTCAATCTTCGTGGCGACGTTCGGCAAGATTCCGGCGATGCTTTACAAAGTCGATCTCACCACCGGCGCCCGCACCGAATGGCGCGAAGCGATGCCCGCCGATCCCGCGGGCCTGATCAACGTCGGACCGATTCTCGTCACCCCCGACGGCGCCACGACCGTCTACAGCTACACGCGGCTTCTGTCAGACCTGTACATCGTCAGTACTTCAGCAGAACATTAGCGATCGTGCCGCAGATCGTCTTCCTCTCCCTGTTCCTCGGGCTGGTCACCGGATTTCAGAACGTCAGCCTGCGCGTGGATGACGGTGTGAAATCGGTCCGGATCGAGCTCGGCGGGCGCGAGGTGGCGCGGATAGACCAGGCTCCGTGGTCGGCGCGCGTCGACTTTGGCGCGGCGCTGACGCCACGGGAACTGACGGCGATCGCGTATGACTCCGACGGCAAAGAGATCACGCGCATCGCGCAGGTCATCAACCTGGCGCGGCCTGCGGCGGAGATGGAGATCGTCATTCGTCGCGAAGGACAACGGCCGGTCGAAGCGGAACTGGTCGGACGGCACCGCCTGCACAAGTCCGCCTCCGGAGCGAAGCTCTCGGTCGACGGAATCGCCGTCCGCGTCGGACGCGACTTCCGCGCGCGGCTGCAGGATCTGGATCCTGCGCATCCGCATGTAGTGTCTGCGGAGATGGAGTTCGAAGATGGAGCGGTGGCGCGGCGCGACATCGTCCTGTCGTCGCGCGCATTCTCCCGCTCCGTGGAATCGGAGTTGACGCCGATGCTGGTGATGTCTGAAGGCAATCGCCGCGACCCGATTCTGGAGACCTGCTTCGCTTCCGGCGGCGCCCCATTGAAAGCGACCGCGATCGAGAAAAGCGATGCGTTCGTGGTGATGGTCAGAGATCCGGCCACGCGGCCGATCGTGAGTCCCGGGGTGCAGTTGCGATTCGACGCGGAGACGGCCGAACGCATTCTCTGGCCGGTCTCCCGTCCGATCAACGCGCCGGGCGAGCCGACCGCAATCGCATTTCCGCAGTCGGTCAATCACGGAAAAGTGGCCAATGTGTCCTGGTTGTTGACGCAACGCCTCTCGCCGGTGCCCGCGCCAACGGAGCCGCGACAGTTCGCCGATGCCGTGGCCGTCGCGGCGCTGACCACACTCGAGAAAGGTCACCGACGCGCCGTCGTGCTCGTGGTGAGCAAGTCGCCCGACACGAGTCTCTACTCGCCGCAGGTGGTCCGCGGCTATCTCCAAGAAGTCGGCGTGCCGCTCTTCGTCTGGTCCGCCGACGGACCGCGGCCCGATCTGGCGGCGGCGTGGGGACGCATCGACGACGTCTCCACTCCGGCCGGAATGGAGGCCGCGGTGAATCGTCTCAACGCGTCGCTCGAGGCGCAGCGCATCATCTGGGTGGCCGCGGAGCCGCTGACCGCGCTGCGCGCCGAGGAGTCGGCCGCGTGCGGTTTGATACCGGTTGCGCATCGACAGGCAGCAAAACCATAGTGAGGTGAACTTGTGAAACGTCTCGTCATCGCAGCAGTCGTAGCGTTTACCGGATCGGTGTCGATGGCGCAGGAAGTTGCGGAATCGATCGAGGTGCGCGTCGTCAATGTCGACGTCGTCGTCCGCGACCGCGCCGGCAAACCGGTTACCGGCCTGACGAAAGCCGACTTCGAGATCTTCGAGAACGGCCAGAAACGGGAAATCACCAACCTCTACGAAGTGCGCGCACCGGCTCCTGCCGCGGCCGCGGCGAACGCGGCACCCGTTGCACCCGCACCCGCGGCGACTGCGGAGACGCCGGTCGAAATCCGTCCGCGCAACATCGTCATGTTCGTCGACAACTATTCGCTCGACCCGTTCCGGCGCGACAAAGTCCTCCAGTCGCTCGACAAATTCGTCGAACAGCTCGGGCCGCAGGACCGCGTCATGCTCGTTCTCTGTACGCAGAAGACGACCGTCATCACGCCGTTCACGAACGACCGCAATGCCATCCGCGCGGGTGTGGAGACTGTCAAGAAAGGCGGCAGTGCATTCAATCGCACAGCGTCGCTCGACCATCTCAAGCAGACCGTGAACGAATACATCGCTACCGCGAAGGAGCCAAGTGGAAGGCTCTCCTGGCGCGATGCGTACTCGCACGCCACCTCGGACGTCGAGAGCCACGTCGAGGAGGAGATCTTCAGCGCGCGCAACACGCTGGCCGCCCTCGGTCAGATCACCGCCGCGCTGGCGGGCATGGAAGGAAAGAACGTCGTCATCTTCGCCGGCGCGCATCTCCCCGAAAAACCCGGCGTCGAGCTATACCAATGGCTTTACAACGCCTTCTCTACCTACATGCCCGGCCTCACCCTCGGCAGCGAGAGCATCAGCGGAAAGACGGGATCGATGCAGCATTACTCGATCGAAGAAGCGGCGAAACAGGCCAGCGCCAACGGCGTCGCGCTCTACATGATCGACGCCGCCGACTCACGCGACTCCGGCAGCGCCGAAACGACCGCGGCGTCGGATCGTGTCGAAGCCTTTTTGACGTTCACCAACACGGCCATGGCCTACCAGACTCTCGCGCGCATCAGCGGCGGCCTGGCCATCACGAACACCAGCAATTTCGACTCTGCTTTCCAGACCCTCGCCAACGATCTCAACTCCTACTACTCCCTCGGCTTCAAACCAGGAGACTCTTCCGCGCAAGGCCTCCGCAAGATCGTGGTGAAGATGAAGAATCCCGAGTATCGCTTCCGCGCGCGCGAGACCTACATCCCGAACGCGAAGCCGGCGCAGGACGAGATGAGCACGCGCGTCATCGCCAATCTCTACACGACCGACGCGCGCAACGCCTGGGAGATCAGCGTCAAGCCCGGCGCGCCGCAGAAAGAGGGGCCCGAGTATCGCGTGCCCTTCGAAGTGACGATGGCGCCGACGATCACGCTCGCGCCGGAGGGCGACAACCTCGTCGGCAACTTCACCATCTTCGTGGTCGTCGGCAACGGCGAGAGCACGTCGAAAGTGATCCGCAACGCTCACGCCGTAAAGGTACCGGTGGATGCCGAGGATGATTTCCGGGAGAAGAAGATCACGTACAAGGCGACGATCACGATGAACCCCGGCGACAACATTCTCTCAGTCGCGGTCGTCGATCAGGCCAGCAAGATGGCCGGTTTCGCGCGGGCGAAAGTCGCGCTTCCGTGAAGGTGGAGAAGGACCCCGAGCGGGATCCTTCTCCGGCGACAATTACTGACGCAGCGTGAACTCGGCGCGGCAACCGTTCGATACCCAGATACCGTCCGCGTCATAGCCCCAGGTCTTGCCCTGTACGCAGCCGGAATCGCTGAGTTGGCGGGAGAGCGTCACGCCGTTTAGCGTGTTCGCGGAGCAGTGATGGTTCATCCCATTCGGTGACTCGCACGTGATGGTCGTCAACGACGATGCCATCGGCGGCAGCGCCGTATTGGTCGTAAAGTCCGCCCGGCAACCGTCCTTGACCCAGATGCCGTTGTTGTCCCAACCCCAATCGCGATTCAGAATGCACGAGTGTTTGCTGATCTGCCGCGCGAGCTGGACGCCGTTTGCCGTCATGGCCGCGCAGCGTTTCGTGTGACCTGGGATTGACTCGCAGGTGACGGTCTGCAGGACGCCGTTCGGAAGCTGCGCCGATCCGCCGCCCACAAGGAACTCGGCCCGGCAGCCGGCGTCGACCCAGATTCCGTCGTTGTTACGCGTCGTGCCCCACGTCTTTCCGCGGACGCAGATGTCCTTGCTGAACTGACGATTGAGCGTGACGCCGGTGGCCACGTCGGCCCTGCACGTGTGGCGAACATTGTTGATCGATTCGCAGTTGAGCAGAGTGCCGTTCGTCTGCGCACTAGCGGCGAACGCCGCCATAATCAGGACTGCTGAAAGAAGCACAATTCTTCTCATTTGTTTTGTCCTCCTTCTGCGGGTGCAATGCGGCTCGCGTTCCAAAATCGGCGGTCTGAGCCGCTCGAAGCGGCACGCAAAATGCCTATTATTTGAAATATGAAAACAGCCATGATCGCAGTTCTCATGCTTCTTGCCACTGCCGCGTATGCGCAAGACAATACGCGAGTTACCCCAACGCAAGCACCGCCTGGCCCAATCCTTCAGGTGGTCCCGAATGACGACGCCAATGGCCGTGTCGATGTCGAAGTCGGAGTCGTTCGTTTGACGACCCATAGCGGCCGCTACACGTTCGCGTATCTGCCCGTACTCGCGCCGCTGCAAGGCACGGCGTTCCGTCCGTCGATCGAGATGCCGAACGCGCTGGCGCTGACCGGAACGTCGATTCCGTTGCGTCCGCACACGCGCCCTCGCGCGTTGGTGAATATCCGTTGACCGATTTTTTGTAACCGTTGGAGCCGAAGCAGCGTCACAATGGCATGATGATGAACCGCACCGCCCTGCTGCTCATCCTCCTCCTCGCACTTGCGACGCCGCTTCTGGCCGACGACGCCCCGAAGCCGGACTACTCGCAGGACGCGCTCTTCCGCTTCGCGCACGAGTTCGTTCTCCGTCCGCAATCCAAGGTCGGCGACTTCGACCTCGGCAACGTCGGTGCAGTCAACGTCTACAAGTACGGCGTAAGGGGCAAGTTGATGTACCTGCCGTTCCTCGCTCCGCTCCTGGGCACACGACTCGCGGACGTGGCGACGGTGCCGAACGCGTTCGCGCTGACGAATACGCCGATCGCCCGCTCGATGCCGTACGTGCCCGACGAGCTGGCCAGTTCCGCTGGCGTCCGCCAGCAGCTCAAGGTCGTTCTGAAACTCCTCGGCGAGTAATCGTGCGCACAGTTTTCATCTCCGCCGCCTTCATCGTCGTTCTGACCTCGGCAATCGCGGAGGGGCAGCCCACGACGCAGCCCGATTACTCGCGCGACGCGCTCTTCCACTTCGTCGCTCGTAGCGACATCAAAATGTCTCCGCTGCCAGACCACCTCCCGCCGGATCGTATTCAATGGCACATCGGCTGGATGGAGTTCCGCGGCCTCGGCATGCAGTGGCGAATCGTCTACCTGCCAATCGCCGTGCCGCTCGCGGGATCAGGTCTCCACAACGTCGCCCGCGTACCGAATCCTCTCGAAATGACCGCGCCCATCGCCGGCAGCCCTCAACTTCTGGCCCAGCGAAGCGCCTCCGTCAATCGCGAGATGAAGCGCGTGCTCAAGCTGCAGCGCCAAGCGACGAAGCAGTAACTTCTTCTACTTGCGCGCGGCGCGAATCTCAACCATGCCGTTGCGGACGCGAACGTCGTAGCAGCGCGCCGGAAACGTCGTCGGTCCGTTGACAACGTGGCCATCTTCCAACGCAAGCTCCGAGCCGTGCCACGGACACTGGATGGCGTCGCCGACGAGTTTTCCTTCATCGAGCGGACCGCCGAGATGCGGGCAGGTGGCGCTGAGCGCGAAGATGCGGCCGGCGCGCTTCACGAGCACGACCGCGGTGTTCTGCACTTCGACGCGCGTCGGCGTGTCGTCGACTAGCTTGTCCTCGGCGATGACGGCGCGAAAATCCTCGGGCTGCGCCGCGTCGGCAGTCGCGGTGTGATCGACGCCGAGTTGCTCACCGAAGACGAGGTGCCCGCCGAGGTATGCGGAGGCATTGGCGATGGCGAAGCCGAGCATCGAGAGCGCGATGCCGGCCGAGCGCTGCTTCTTCTGTTTGCGTAAGAAGAAGGAGGTCGTGTAGAGCGCAGTCGCGGCAACGTTCAGCAGGCCGTGAAGCAAGCCGATGGTCTTGGCGCGGCCGTCGGTTTCCGACCAGTCTGTCGCGCCGGTGACGGCGGAGCCGACTGCACCGAGGAGGCCGAATCCGATCGCGAAATCGGCTCCGCCGCGGAGTTCCTTGCGCGCGCCGAGGCCATCAAGCGCATCGAGCACCATCGCTAGCGTCCACGCGCCGACTGGGATATCGGTGAACACAGGATGCAGGGGATGTCCGAGCCACGTTCCGTGCAACGCGTTCTTGACCGCGCGGCCGGCGTCGCCCGGAAAGAGGTCGCGGATGGCTTTGGAAATCGGATCGGCGGCTGCCTCCAACCACTCCTGTTTCGCGATCGTGTCGAAGATGATTTCGTTGCTCATGCGCGGACAGAGGCGCAAGAGCGATGCCCGACGATCACCGCTGATGCTTGCCGCAAAAGTACGTCGTTCTGCCAAACACGACCGTGCGCTGGATTGTGCCGCCGCAGCGGGGACAACGATCGCCTTCTTCGCGATGCTGAACGAGCCAGCGGCCCGGGTAATCGCCGCCACGCGATTTGAAGGCGATCGCCTCTTTGAGCACGCCGCGGATGCCGGTGAAGATTGCTTTCGCCTCGGCATCAGTGAGCGCATCGACAGCGCGCCGCGGATGAATCGACGCGCGATAGAGCGTCTCGTCGACGTACAGGTTCCCCATCCCTGCGACAATTTCCTGCGTCATCAGCAGCGACTTGACCGCCCCACGGCGCCCATGAACGATCCGGCGAAATGCGGGCAGACGAAACGCGGCATCAAGCGGATCGGGCCCGAGGCGATGCTCGGCGATGAACGCCTCCGGATCGGGCGTGACGTCGACGACGCCGAAGAGGCGCATGTCGTCGTACGCGAGACGCGCTCCGTTCTCGAACTCGAAAACCACGCGCGCAAACCGCGGCTGAGCATCGTTTTGAAGATAATAAAAAAGATCGCCGCTCATGCCGAAGTGCAAGTGCAACCAGGAAGAGCCGGCGTCGGCGAAGAGATGCTTGCCGTGACGGCGCACCTGCGCGAACTCGCGTCCTACCACCGCCCGCTTCAGTACGGCGGTGCGCACGCCGAGGATGCGCTCGTCGAGCACGCGCACCGCGGCAACGCGCTGGTGCAGCGCATGCGCTGCGAAATAGCGGCAGTAAAGCTCGACCTCCGGCAACTCGGGCACGACGGGAAGTGTACGATGTGCCGATGGCCCGCGTTCCTGACGCCGACGTCGATCAACTCGATCGCTCCATCCGCGCCGTGCTCGACGCGCAGGCGAAAAAGTGGGGCGCGCCGCTGCTGAATCACCTGATCTACGCGCGTCGCCCGTCGATTTTCAAAGGCGCTCGCATGATGTGGAGCGGCCTCGATGCCTCGGGACTCATCGATCCCCGCCTTGTGGCGCTGATCAATCGGCGAGTGGCCTTCCTCAACGGCTGCGAGTTCTGACAGGACATCAACGCTGCGGTCGGCAGCGCACTCGGCATCGCAGACGAGAAGCTACTGGCGCTGTCTGATTGGGAAGCGTCGCCTCTTTTCGATGATGTCGAGCGTCTGGTCCTCGAATTCGCCGACGCCATGACCATCACCGGCCGCGAAGTCTCGGACGAACTCTTCGCACGTGTGCGCGCGCACTTCGACCACGACGCGATCGTGGAGCTGACGGAAACCGTCGCGTGGGAAAACGCGTCGTCAAAATTCAACCGCGCGGTGCGTATCCCGTCGCAGAAGCTCTGGAAGCGGTCTTAGAAAACAACGCGGCAGGCCATTCAAGGCGCAGTGCTAACTGAGCCTTGGGCAACAACCGCCGCCCGCCGTGCCGGCTAACGTTTCTTGCGCGGTTTCGCGCTGCCCCACGCTGCGCTCAGCATCGCGATCATCTCTTTGATGTTGCTCGCATCAGACAGGACCACGCCGCTTTGGGCTGCGGCTTCGATCAGCGAGCGGATCAGTTCGGCGCGCGAGATGGCGAAGCCAAATTGCAGACGGATGTCGACCGCGATCCGATCGAGATATGCCACGTGCCGGTCGAGCAGGACGACCGTAATTTTGGCCCATGAATCAGGTTGCGTTACCACGGGCCGTTCTTGTTCGCGTTTCACCATGCACGCGATTGTACTGCCCGAACAGTAACAATCGTTACTTATGCGGTTACTGCTCGCTAACAACTACGCCGTCGCCCTCGAAACGAATCTTGAATCCGGCCTCACCGGCGTTCTCGATCATGACATTTTCGAGCGATTTGTCGTCCATCACCGTCGGGATCACGTTTCCCGTCCAGGCGACGAGCGCATTCGAAGAAATCGACAGCGGATATTCGCGGGTGACGCGCAGCGTGAGCGGCTCGATGTGCGTGGAGATAGCCAGCGAGCCTTTGCCGAAAATCTTCACGGTGTCGATTTTGCGTTGATAGGTGCTGTCGTAAATCGGCTCGACGCGATAGGTCAGCGTGTCTTCCAGAGCCAGCAGATTGCTGCCTTCGACGTAAATGAATTCTTCATTGAGATCGAGGAGGAAGGTCTTCCGGCCCTTCTCGTAGACGAAAATCTTTCCCTGCCCTACGGCTTTCACCAGCGTCTGCGCGGTTGTGCCTAGGAGTCCTGACTCGGCCACGAACTTCAGATTGCCGGAGTAGCTCGAGACGGTTCCGCGCTTCACGTGCACGCTGCGGCCAAAGTTGATCTCGAGGAATCCGTTCTCGTGCAATGTGAAGGTCTTCGAGGCCCCTTCGATCTTCTTGCCGAGGTCGAGCCGTTTCTCCTCGGCGAGCTGCGTTTCGTCGACTGCGTCCTGCAACTTGCGGGCGGCGGTGTGGGCGGTGTCGACCCGGGGCCCATCAGACGGCGTCGCGACGCCGGGCTGCGTCACCATCGGCTTCACCTGCGCCGTTCGTGCGTCGGTTAGCGGCACGATCTTTTGCGTGATTTCGCGCCGCTGCGTTGCCGGAGCGGGAGGTGGTGGCGGGGGCGTGCCGGCCGGCCGCATCTCGGCTTCGACTTCGCGCACGATCTTGTCGGCGCCGGCGAAGCGAAGGTGCTCGATCGCCAGTCCGTACTTGCGGCGTTGGCGGTACAGGAGGCCGAGGTAGAGATGGGACTTCGCGTAGTTCGGCCGCAGGTCGATCGCGCGCAGCAGGAACTGCTCCGATTCGTCGAGCTTCCCCTGTTTAAAAAGGATCAAGCCGAGGTTGGAGTGCAGGATGAAGACGTTCGGATTCTCCAGCGCGAGCCTGCGATAGATGACTTCGGCCTCGGGGAATGCATTCGTCTTGAAGTAGACGAGGCCGAGGAGGTTGAGCACATCGGCATCGTCGGGGCGAAGCCGCTGCGCGTTCTCAAGCTCCCGCCGCGCCTCGGCGTACCTCGCCTCCTGAAAGGCTTCTCGTCCGCGGTTGTAGTGGAGGAGGAAGACGCCTTGATCGAACGGCGGGGCGACAGCAGGATCGCGTTCGGGCATTCCGTGGCCGATTGTATCAGCGGCTCAATTGGTGCCGAGGTAACGCATGCCCGGAAGCATGGCCACAAGCGGCTGCGTGGCAGCGCCGAATCCGCCGGTGAGCTTGCGCCCGCCGCGACGTCCCGCAAAACTGGTGGCCTGCCCATACGGCGTGCCGTAGTAGACCGTGAGGGCGCGCTTGACGTACGTCATCGTCTCTTCGTACGGCGGGATGCCGCGATACTTGGCCACCGCGCCATCGCCGGCGTTGTACGCCGCGAGCACCTGACGAAGATCGTCGCGGTATCGCGCAAGCAGGTCTGCGAGGTTGTGAATGCCGCCGCGAATGTTGTCCTCGGGATCGAAGACGTTGCGGACGCCATACTCCCGCGCCGTTTCCGGCATGAGCTGCATCAGCCCGCGGGCGCCTTTGTTCGAAACGCAGCGAGGATTGAAATCCGACTCGACCTGGATGACGGCGCGGACGAAGACTGGATCGACGCGATACTGCGCCGCGTAGCGGTCGATGTAGGCGTCGAAGCTGGAACGGCGGTCGCGCTGTTTCGCCCACCAGTTCCAATCGCTCCGATGCTTTGAGGCTGCCTCGCCAAAGTTGGAGATGACTTTCGTGCCGTCGCTCTTGATGATGAGGTGCACCTGCGCCTGCATGGAGAAGGCGACAACGGTGAGCAGGACGATGGCGGCGCGGCGCATTGGAGAGGAAATCCTAGCACGCTACTTCCGCGTCCACCGATCGGCGTCGCGAACGCGGTACTTGGTCATGGCCGCGGCAAACACGTCGTCGAGATCGATCCCGAGCGAATTCGCCATGCATACGGCGACGAAAATCAGATCGCACAATTCTTCGGCGACGTCGCCCTTCGCCTCGCCGCTCTTCGGCTTCTTGAAACCGGCGCCGTGACTGAGTGCACGGGCGAGCTCGCCAAGTTCCTCCGTCAGCCGGGCCAGCATCGACAGCGGCGGAAAGTAGCCTTCCTTGAATTGCGAGATGTAGTCGTCGACTTCTTTCTGGACCGGCGCGAAGCTCATCTGAGCAGTTTTGCACAGCCCACCCGTAAATTTTGGTCTATGATGGCGCCACACTTAAATCGAATAATCGCCGACCCGCCCGCTGGCCGGACGTGTCAGCAGCGCGCCGGCATTCGAGGAGGACCGACTATGGATGGCCTCTTGCGCTCTCTGATCAAGACGGTGCGCCGCCGCGTTCGCGCCGACGAAGAGTTGACCGTCGAAGCGGTGACGAAGGAGCTCGGCTACACACGACAATACGTCTCCGGCCGGTTCCACCGCCTCACCGGCCGCCTGCTCAGCCACTTCCTCAAGGAAAAACGCCTGGAAAAAGCAGCCCGGCTCCTCAAGAGCGGCAATATGCGTGTATCGCAGATTGCCCGCCGCTGCGGCTTCGACTCGGAGAACTACTTCCGCCAGCAATTCCGCGAACGCTTCGGCATGTCGCCCCGCCAGTTCCGCGCAAACGGAACGCTGCGCGCGCTCACGACGCCGAAAGCGTCGATACAGCCGCAAATGGCGTGAGTCCCACATTTGGTACCATCAAGACGTCATGGCCACGCAGAAGATTCGCGCGTTTCTCGATACGAACGTCCTGCTCGAGTATTTCCGAGGTAAGGCGGAACTGCAGCATCTCTTCTCTGAGGAAGTGCGCGAGCGTGCGGCGTTCGCCATCAACGGGATCGTTGCGCAGGAACTGCTGCTCTCCGGAGTGAATGATGACGACCTCGCGGCAATAGAACACGTTGAAATCGTGGACTTGGACCTTAACCCGTCTTCGCCTGAGTGGCAATCGATGTTCCGCGACGAACGAAATCGCTCGCTGCATGTGAACGACATTCTCATTCTCGCGACCGCGCGAACATTCGATGTTCTGCTGACCTACGATCGCGATCTGCTTGAGGCGGGAAAACCGGTACTTCGTTCTGAAACGCCTGAAGAGTTTCTCGTTGAACTTGGCGCGGCGGCGTGAAGGCATATCTCGACGCTGGGTATTCCTCGACTACCTGATCGGAGAAGGTCATCCAAGCGCGAACCTTCGCTCAACAAAAAGGCGCGGCCGAAACCCTGAGCGCCTTCGGATTGACGTCGAAAAGTGCCTGACGGCAATTCACGACCGCCACACCGGAGTAACGTCCACTGTGACCTGTTGGGAAGTTGAAGAGGCAATGTATGGAGAACTCGTTCGGCAGTCTCCGGAATCCCGCTTCAACGCGAGACGCGTACTTGTCCCAGGAGCGCGACTCCTCGTGAGACAGACACTCGGAGCGATCGACTACTTCCGGGTTGAGCTCGTCGACCTTACACGGCTCATCATCACCGCGCAGTGCGGCAACTTCGAACTTCAAGACCGCGGCATTCGCGCAGCCGATTCGCTCCACATCACGACTGCTCTCGCCGAAAACGCAGAACTTCTCATTACGACCGACTCAAATTTGATTCGCCTCGACAACGTCTTCGAAAATTCGGCCGGTGCGTCTCTTCGATGCGTCGATACGGATCAAGCGCTCGCGCTTTTGGCTTGATCTCCGTGGTCGTACCCCGCCTCGATCCAGAGATAGCGCAGCGTGTTCGCGTCGCGCGCGCGGGTGACGATCGCGTGATGGACGAAGAGCAGCAGCCGGCGTAGCAGCGAATGTGGGACGCCGTTTTTTTCGAGGTACTCGCGGTGCGCGGCGACGGTATCAAAGCTCATCGAGCGCAGGACGTTGTTCAGTCGAACGACGGTTCCCTGCACGCCTAATTCCCCGCGGCGAAGGAGGTGGCGGCGGTGGAAGAGGCGCAGCTCGCCGTCGGTGACGCCGATGCGCAGCGGTTTGCCGGCGTACATCGGGATCGATCGAATCCGGAATCCCCAGGCGTTCTGCGCGCGCATGGCGTCGGTGATCTCGCGGGCGATCGCGTCGTCGACGATCTCGCGCTCGCGGACGATGAGTAGCCAGTCGTCCGTCGCCGCATCGACGGCGCGGTTCAGTTCCGCGCGATGTTTCGACAGCGGATCGTCGAACGGAACATCGAGCACGAGTTGCTCGAGGTGCTGCAGGTGCGGCGTCAGCGCATTCAACTCCTCGGCATGCACATGCCCGAGCGTGATCACGCCGAGCCGCAAGAACTACTCCTCGACCTTCTCGTGAATGCGGATGATGCGCGACGCTTTGCCGGTGGTCTCCTCCACTTCGATCATCGCGCCCGAGAGTCGGATGTCGCGCTTGGCGACCTCCAGCTTCTTCGGCGTGTTCATGAGGAAGCGGTAGAGCACTTCGTCGGGACGGAATCCGATGATCGAGTCGTACGCACCGGTCATCCCGACGTCGGTCTGGAACGCGGTGCCGAGCGGCAGAATGCGCTCGTCGGCCGTCGGCACATGCGTGTGCGTGCCGACCACCACGGAGACGCGGCCGTCGAGATGGCGTCCCATGGCCTGCTTCTCCGAGGTGGCCTCGCAGTGGATGTCGACGATGATGACTTTCGCAGAGTCGCCGATCTCCTTCAGCTCGCGCTCCATCACGTAGAACGGGTTGTCGCACGGCGGCATGAACACGTTGCCCATCACCTGCACAACCGCTACATTCACGCCTGCCGCGGTCTGCCTGATCACGCGTCCCTTGCCGGGATTGGCCTGCGGGTAATTGGCCGGCCGGATCACGTGCTCATAGTGCTCGTAGTTGTCGACGAAATCCTTCTTGTCCCAGATGTGATTGCCCGAGGTGTAGGCGTTGATGGGAAGCTCCGACAGCTCGTGCATGATCGCCTCGGTGACGCCGAAGCCTCCGGCGGCGTTCTCGATATTGACGATCGTGAAGTCGATCTTCTCGCGATCGACGACATGATTCAGCTTCTGATGCAGCGCCTTACGGCCCGGCTGGCCGACGACGTCACCGATGTAGAGGATGTTGATCATTTCGCGTAATCGACCGCTCTCATCTCGCGGATGACTGTGACCTTGATCTGACCGGGATACTGCAGCTCCGCTTCGATCTTGCGGGCCACATCTTTCGAGAGCCAGATCGACTGTTCGTCGGTGATCTTTTCGGCATTGACGATGATGCGAAGCTCGCGTCCGGCCTGGATAGCGAAACTCTTCGAGACGCCTTCCATCGAGTTGGCGATGCTTTCCAGACGCTCGAGACGATGCACATAGTTTTCGAGGATCTCGCGCCGCGCGCCGGGGCGGGCCGCGGAGAGCGCATCAGCGGCGTTGACGAGGACCGCTTCGACCGTCGTCGGATCGTAGTCGCCGTGGTGGCACTCCATCGCGTGAATGATTTCGCGCTTCTCGTCGTACTTCTCCAGCACCTGACGCCCGAGCTCGAGATGCGTTCCTTCCATCTCGCGGTCGATCGCTTTGCCAATGTCGTGTAGGAGGCCGCCGCGCTTGGCAATCGTGTCGTTGACTCCCAGCTCGATGGCCATGAGCGCCGCGAGCTGCGCCACTTCCAGCGAGTGCATCAACACGTTCTGGCCGTACGACGTGCGATAGCGCAGTCTGCCGAGGAGCCGGAGCACCTCGGGATGAATGTCGGTGATGCCGAGCGAGAAGGCTGCGGCCTCCCCTTCCTCGAAGAGCTTCTGATCGAGCTCCTGACGCACCTTCTCGACCAGCTCCTCGATGCGCGCCGGATGGATGCGGCCGTCCTGCATGAGGCGTTCGAGCGAGATGCGGGCGATCTCGCGGCGGATCGGATCGAAGCCGGAGAGGATGACTGCTTCCGGGGTGTCGTCGACGATGAGATCGACGCCCGTAGCCAGCTCCAGCGCGCGGATGTTGCGTCCTTCGCGCCCGATGATGCGGCCCTTCATGTCCTCGCTCGGGAGATCGACGACGGACACCGTGTTTTCGGCGACGTAATCCGAGGCCATGCGCTGGATGGCCATGCCGAGGATCTTGCGGGCTTTGAGGTGACCTTGCTCGTTTGCTTCGGTCTCGATGCGCTTGATGATCTGCGCCGCTTCGAGCTTGGCGTCGTTTTCGATACCGCGGATCAGCTCGCGCTTGGCTTCGTCGGTCGTGAGGCCGGCCACCTGTTCGAGTTTGTGGCGCTGCGCTTCGATCAACTCGCCGAGCTCGCCTTCGCGTTGCTCCAGCATTTTCTCGCGATCGCCGATTGCCCGGTCGCGTTTCTCGACCTCGCCCATGCGCGTGTCGAGCTGCTGCGTCTTCTTGTCGAGGTTCTCTTCCTTCTGCTGCAGCCTACGCTCGCTGACTTTCAGCTCATCGTTGCGTTGCTGAGACTTGCGGTCGAAGTCCGACCGCATCTGCAGAAGTTTTTCTTTGACCTCGAGGTCGGCTTCCTTGGTTTTCGACTCGGCGGCCTTGCGGGCGTCCTCGAGGATTCGGTCGGCATTCCGGCGCGCTTCGTCGAGCAGCGCGGCGCCACGCTTGCGGGATACGGCGGCCCAGATGGCGGCGAGGACGACTGCCCCGGCCAGCCCGATGAGCACTGCAATCACATAACTAACGTTGATACTCAAACTGCACCTCCCCAGTCGGGAGGCTTGCGCGCTACTCGCGAGGAAATTCGGAGGACCCCGCCTGAGCCGTGTGTCGGATTCTTACTTGAACCTGCCGGAACAGGTGGGCGCTCTACCCGTGCCGTTTAGCTACCGTCTCCATATCCCGAACGGTTACCCGCTCGGGACCGACGGCATGCACGCGGCACGAAGACGCGAGCACCCGGAAGTAAGAAAAGCATCGGTTCAAGAGTTAGATCGTTCATCACGAACTCTGCAGGGACTCCGAAAACTGCCTGTCTGAAAAACTTGTGCTCAGGTGATGATCTTCCCGAGCCGCTCCGACATTTCCTCTGTTTTCTCGATCCAGATTCCGACCGCGTTGCTGCGCTCTTTTCTGTACCGCGAAAACTCATCGGCGATATTGAGAGCCGCCAGGATGGCGATTTTCATTGGGTCGACCGTGGCAACCTTCGCCGCGACCTCGCGCATCCTGGAATCGACGAACCGCGCAAGCTCCGTTAAATAGTTCGGGTCTCCCTCTCCACGAACGTTATACGTCTGACCAAAGATCTCGACGGAAGTCGAGTCGTATTCACCGTCCATCGAAAAAAATTACCAAGAACGCGCGGATTATAGCAGGAGAAGCGAAGGGTGAAGAGTGAAGGGTGAAGAGTGAAAAAAACCAAAGGCCGACCCTTTGTTTTCACTCTTCACTCTTCACCCTTCACTCTTTCGATACCCATCCTGCATCCATCCCATTTGCACGAAAACCGCAGAGGCACTGTTTCCGTGCAAACGGGTACAGTGCCACCGCAGATTGACTTACGCCTGATTACCGCCTAAGTTGACGTTGCGACTCCCCATGGCCGTACTTGCCCGCCGTCTCGCCACGCAGTTCCAGCTCCTCGAAGCTCCCTCGATCCTCAAGCCAGCGTCATCTCCACAGATCGTAGAATCCGGTGAAGGCGAGGCCATCCGCAACCTCCGGGCGACGCTCGAAGCCTCGATCGCGTCGAAACTCACCAGCGGCTCCGAGCTGGTCCGCGCCGTCGCCCGGCAGCGCCGCGAAGAAGTCCTTCCGACGACGATCCCTCTACTCGATGCGCTCCTCGGCGGCGGACTGGCGCGCGGCAAGATGACCGAGATCGCCGGCCGCGGCACGCGCTTCTCGATCGTGATCGCCACGCTCGCCGCGGCCACGAGCATCGGCGAGGCGGCGGCACTCATCGATGCGAGCGATTCGTTCGATCCACAGCTCGCCGAGTCCGCCGGCGTCGATCTGCGGAGGCTGTTGTGGGTGCGGCCGCAGACGATGAAAGAGACGGTGACCGCCGCTGAGATGACCGGCGCGACCGGTTTTCAGCTCGTGATCATCGATATGGGATCGCGTCGTCCGCCCGGACGGCGCGTTCCCGACGCCGCGTGGGTGCGCCTGGCGCGCGTGGCCGAGTCGCACGGCGCCACGATCCTCGTCTCCGCTCCATACGCCCTGACCGGCACGACCTCGGAGGCGATGATCCTCGCGCACGCGCCGCGCCCACGCTGGCTCGGCCGCGGCAACGCGCCGCGCGTCCTCGCCGGCGTCGAGACAAAGCTGAAACTCGAAAAACACCGCCGTCTGCGCCCTGGTCAGACGACGACGGTCTTTTTCCAATGTGAAGAGGCGATTCGCGGGGGTCGGGAGTCGGGAGTCGGGAGTCGGATCTCAGAGGACGTTTTCTCCGACGCCCGACTCGCGACACCCGACACCCGCAAAGCATCATGACCCGCCTGGCCTGTTTCTACGTCCCGATGTTCGTCCTGGCGGCGCGGCTTCGCAGCGAGCCCGATCTGCTCAACGAGGCGGTCGGCATCGTCGAAGGGAACGGCAGCAACGCGCACATCGTCGCGGCGACGCGGCGCGCGCGAAAAAAAGGGATTCAGCCCGGCCTCTCGCTGTCGCAGGCGCGCTCGCTCCTGCCGAAACTCATCGCTCGCGGCCGCGACGCCGAATGCGAACGCACCGCGCAGGAAGCGCTGCTCGAAGTGGCCGAGACGTTTTCTCCGCGCGTCGAAGATGCCGGCGAAGGGGTGGTCTTTCTCGATGTGACCGGGATGGAGCGGCATTTCGCGGATGACTTCGGGAGCGCGGACGCCCCGTCCGCATCGGACGCCGAGCTACGTTTGGCCCGCGCCGCGCTCCGCGCATGCGACGCCGTCTCCCTCCCCGCCCGCGTCGGCATCGCGGCCAGCAAACTGGCGGCACGCGTCGCGGCAGAGTTGCCGAAGTCGCCGACCGTCGTCGCGGCCGGCGAGGAAGCGACCTTTCTCGCGCCGCTGCCGCTGACGCGGCTCTCGCCCGAGCTCGAAGCGGCGGCCATGCTGCAGCGTTTCGGCCTTATCTCGATCGGCGACCTCGCCAAACTTCCCGAGAGCGAAATCGCCAGCCGCCTCGGCGAAGTCGGACGCGAGCTGCACTGGGCCGCGCGCGGCATCGATCCGCGTCCGCTCATGCCGCGCCCGCTCCCGCCGGAATTTCGCGAAGGGATGGAGTTGGAGTGGCCGCTGGTCGCGCTCGAGCCGTTCCTCTTCATCGCCAACGCCGCGCTCGACCGGCTGTCGAAAAGGATGGAGATTCAGGGCTTCGCGTGCAAGCGGTTGGAGTTCACGCTGACGCTTGACCCCGAGGGCTATGACGCGCGCGGCATCGACCTGCCGGCGCCGACGCGCGACGTCAAAACGATGCTGACGCTGATGCGCCTCGACCTCGAGAAAACGCCGCCCGGCGCGCCGGTGGTCGGCTTCTCGTTCGTCGCGCATCCCGACCGTCCGCGCCGCGCGCAACTTTCGCTCTTCGGTCCGAGCGCCGTCTCGCCCGAGAAACTTGCGACGACGATCGCCAAACTGGTTTCCATCCTCGGCGACGGCCGCGTCGGGATGCCGATGACGGTCGATGGCCACCTTCCCGAGCGCTACGCCATCAATGTCTTCTCCCCGCCTCCGCCGCCGGATATGAAACGAACGCCGGCACGTGCTCGCGGTCTGCTCGCTGTCCGAACCTTTCGTCCGCCGATTCCGATCGAAGTGACGACGCGCGAAGCCGACGGGGATGACGTGCAGATCGCGTCGATCCGCAGCATCGCGGACTCCGAGACTCCATCTCCCATGCCCAATTCGCGCAACCGCGTTGAAGCCGGTGCGAAAGTCGAGATCGGCGGCACGGTCCGCATCTGCTCCGGTCCGTGGCGCATTGAAGAAGGTTGGTGGAGCGATCGTCCTGATATTCGCGAGTACTGGGACGTGGAACTCGAGCGCGGCGGCGTCTATCGCGTCTTTCGCGGCGGCGCGGAGTGGTTTGTCGATGCCCGATACGAAATGTAGGTGACGCATGAAAGACATCCAGGGACGTGCATTCGATTTTGCCTGCAGCGTGGTCCGGCTTTACCGCACGACCACGGCAACGAAGACTGCGGAGCCGATGCTCGGCGAGCTGCTCCGCTTCGGCCTCTCCATCGGATCGATCCTCGAAGAAGCCGAGTCGATCCATGACAAAGCGGACTTCATCGCCCGTTGCCGCGTCTCGCTCCGCGAAGCCCGCAAAACGCTCTACTGGCTCCGGCTTCTCGACGCGACGCGAACGATCAAGTCGCCGCGGCTCGCTCCGCTGACAAAAGAAGCGCGCGAGATCGTGGCGTCGCTGTCGGCGATTATCAGGAACGCGAATCTGCCTAAGTGATCCGCAGATGACGCAGATGAACACAGATAAAAGGCATCAACATCTGCGTCGATCTGCGTCATCTGCGGATCGGCTTCGTTTAGTCAAACCAAATAGGCCGTATGCGGAGATGCGCGCCGCGAGTGCGTTTTCGTTCCTCGACGGCGCGAGTTTGCCCGAGGACCTAATCTTCAACGCCGCGCAGAAGGACATTCCGGCGATGGCGCTCATCGATACGAACGGCGTCTACGGAGCGCCGCGGTTTTACGGCGCGGCGAAGAAGGCGGGGGTCAAGGCGATCGTCGGCGCCGAGGTCGTGATCGACAACGACGCGACCATCAAAGGGCTGAAGCTCACGCGCATGGATGCGGCGCGCTCGAATGCGCGCGAGGCGCGGCTCACGCTGCTCGTCGAGAATCACGATGGCTATCGCAATCTCTGCAAACTGTTGACCGCTGGCGCGCTCAATCGGCCGAAGGGCGAAGCGCGGTTCACGTGGGACCTCATCGCGCAACATGCGGCTGGATTGCACTGCATCACCGGCGGCGATGAAGGGCCGCTTGCACATGCGCTCATGAAGGGCGGCATCGTCGAAACCGAAACGTTGCTGCACAAGATCAGTGGCATCTTCGGCGGACGCACGCATATTGAATTGCAGCGGCATCACCGGCGGGATGAAGAGCATCGCAACATCGCCCTCGTCGATCTCGCGCGCCGCTTCCGGCTGCCGCTCATCGCCACGAATGGCGTCCGCTATGCGCGTGCCGAGGACAAAGAGCTGCACGATGTCCTCACGTGTGTGCGCGAGGGGCGCAACGTCGACAACGCCGGCCGGCTCCTCGGCGTCAATCGCGAGCGGTATGTGAAAAGTGCAGACGAGATGGCCGCGCTCTTCGCTGATCTCCCGGAGGCGCTCGATGGCGCGTGGACGCTCGCCAACACTCTCGATTTCACGCTTGCCAACCTCGGCTACAAGTTTCCTGATTACCCGCTGCCGGAAGGGGAATCGGCGATGTCGTTTCTGCGCAAGATCGCCTGGAATGGAGCCACGACGCGCTTCCGGCCGTTGACCGCGAAAGCGCAGGCGCAGATTGAGAAAGAGCTCAATACCATCGAGAAGATCAACCTGGCCGGCTACTTCCTCATCGTCTGGGACATCGTCCAATTCTGCCAACGCGAGAAGATCCTCGTGCAGGGGCGCGGCTCCGCGGCGAACAGCGCGGTCTGTTACGCGCTCGGCATCACCGCCGTCGATCCGGTCTCGATGGAGCTTTTGTTCGAACGGTTCTTATCCGAGGAACGCGGCGAATGGCCGGACATCGATCTCGATCTGCCCTCGGGCGATCAACGCGAACGCGTCATCCAGCACGTCTACAAAACGTACGGCGTCCACGGCGCGGCGATGACCGCGAACGTGATTACCTACCGCGACCGCTCCGCGGCGCGCGAAGTCGGCAAAGCGCTTGGCTTCTCGCTCGAACAGGCAGACAAACTTTCGAAGACGCTCGGCACCTGGAACTTCGGCGAGATCCGCGAGCGCGTCGAGACCATGCCCGCGGAACTCGAAGGCGCGGGCTTCGATCCGACCGATCTGCGCGTGCAACACTTCATGCGCCTCCAGACGCAGATCCAGAATCTGCCGCGGCACCTCGGGCAGCATTCCGGCGGAATGGTCATGGCGAAGGGACGGCTGGACGAAGTCGTCCCGCTCGAACCGGCAGCGATGCCGGGCCGCGTCGTCATCCAGTGGGACAAAGATGACTGCGCGGACCTCGGCATTATCAAAGTCGATCTCCTCGGCCTCGGCATGCTCGCGGCGATCGAAGAAATGATCCCGCTCATCCGCACGAACGAAGGCATCGACGTCGACCTCGCGCATCTGCCTCAGGACGACAAACGCGTTTACAAGATGCTGAACGAGGCCGACACCGTCGGCATGTTTCAGGTCGAGAGCCGCGCGCAGATGGCGTCGCTGCCACGCAACGCGCCAGCGAAGTTTTACGACATCGTCGTGCAGGTGGCGATCATCCGTCCCGGCCCCATCGTCGGCGGCATGGTCAAACCGTTCTTCGACAGGCGGCAGGGAAAAGCGAAGCCCGAATATCCGCACCCCTCCCTCGAGCCAATCCTGCGGCGAACCCTCGGCGTGCCGCTGTTTCAGGAACAACTGCTGCGCATCGCCATGGTCGCCGCCGACTTCACCGGTGGCGAAGCTGAGGAGTTGCGGCGCGCGATGGGATTCAAACGGTCGATGGAGCGCATGGTCGAGATCGAGAAGCGCCTGCGCTTGGGGATGACGAAGAACGGCATCAACGGCCCGGCACAGGATCAGATCGTGAAGTCGATCACATCGTTCGCGCTGTACGGCTTCCCCGAGTCGCATGCGGCCAGCTTCGCGTTGATCGCGTACGCCAGCGCGTATCTGAAAGCGCATCATCCGGCGGCGTTCTACATCGCGCTGCTGAACGCGTGGCCGATGGGTTTCTACCATCCGGCCACGTTGATCAAGGATGCGGAGCGGCACGGCGTGACGGTGCTGCCGATCGACGTGAATCATTCCGGCTGGCACTGCCGCTGGGAACGTGGCGCCGTCCGCCTCGGCATGAAGTTCGTGAAGGGACTGCGCGCGGCGGCTGCAAACGCGATCGAGGAATCCGCGCCGTTCGTCTCCGCCGACGATCTGGCCCGCCGCGCAAATCTTCGCGGCGAACAACTCACGAAACTCGCCTACGCCGGCGCATTGGCATCCCTCGGACTGCAACGCCGCGCAGCGTTGTGGCAATCGGCACAGGCGGCGAAACAGGCAGGCGAGTTGTTCGAAGGCGCGGTCCAGGATGACGCATCACCGCTTCATGAAATGTCGACTGGCGAAGAGACGCTCGCCGATTACGACGCAACGGACCTCACCGCCGGCCCTCATCTGCTCACGCATTTCCGTCCGCAACTGAAGCGCGACGGCGTCTACACGGCGATGCAACTCAAGAAGCTGCCGAATGGGAAACGGGTCGCCACTGCCGGCGCAATCATCGTGCGTCAGAGGCCAGGCACGGCCAAGGGATTCGTTTTTTTGACGCTCGAAGACGAAACAGGCATCTCACAGGCCATCGTGAAGCCGGATCTCTTCCGCGAGCATCGCGCGCTGATCGTCGGCTCGCCGGGATTGATCGTCGAAGGCGTGTTGCAGAACGAAGATGGCCAGTGCTCCGTGCGTGCGGATAAATTCTGGACCTTGGACGGAATCGGCGAAGTCGTCAGCCACGACTTCCATTGAAGAGCGGGCAGGCCGCGTGGCCTGCCCGCTCCATGAGTCGTTACGGACGGAGTTTCATCGTCGGATCGCCGAAGAGAATCCACGATTTGCGGACATCCGGATCGCTGGCCGCGAACTTCGCGCGCATGACCGCCTGGCCGAGGGTGAGCGACGTGTTGGTGCGGAAGAGCTGCGAGAAGAGCTCGCGACCCATCTGCGCCTGTTGATCGGGCTGCGTAAGCGCCGACGACGCCCACACCGCAACCGCTCCGCCGTTCGGCGCCTTCAGCAACGCCTCGGCAAGCGACTCCGTGTTGATGTCGTGGAAGTAGCCGTTCAGGCAGTCCAGACCGATGACGACCGGCAGACGATTGCCGTTGGTGAGTGCAGTGGCGTCCGACGACGCGAAGACGTAGTCGGCCCAGATCTCGACCGACGCGTGGCCGATGTAGGTGACGAGGAGCGAGCCGTTATTCATCGCCGAAACGATGTCGGAGTGCGGCGACGAGCTCGTGGCGAAGTCGATGGTCTGGCTCGTGATGGACGACGGCAACAGCTTGATGAGCGACTTCGCCACACCGGCGAAGTCGTAGTCGGTCGTGTGATCGGCGATGAATACCGCATTGCGTGCCCACGCGCCGCTCGGCGTGCCGCGCGAAGTGATCTTGCCGAGGACGAGCTGCGCGTCCGCCGCGGTGCGGACCGGGATGCGGCCGATGGGGATGTCCGCGATGCCGTCGTTGTTGAAATCAGTGAACCAGTCGTCGGACGCCGTGCGGAGCAGCGTCGTAATCACCAGCTTGGTCGGGACGTAATCGTACGTACCAGTGCCGAGGTAGTTGCGGGGATCGAGGCTCGCGTCGCCGAGGAGCATGACTGCGCCCGGAGCGCGCTTCCAGGTCGATGCAAGCTGGAAGAACGAGCGGATCGCTTCCGGCGAACGGATGCCGAAGTTGAACTCGTCGTAGAGGTCGTCAACGTCGACGATGGAGGTGTCGGTGCCTTCCTTGTCGCGTACAGTTTTCAGCGTTCCGGCCGCGGCGACGAAGGCCTTATTGCTGACGATGTAGAAGTCGGCCGGTCCTTTCGAGCCGTTGCTGCTGCCGTTGCTGTTGTCGTTGCTATTGCCGTTGTTGTTGCCGTTGTTGTTGCCGTTGTTGTTGCCGTTGCCGTTGCTGTTCGTGTCGCTCCACGACGAGGGTGTATTCGGCGCCAACTCGGCCGGCGTAATCAGGCGCGAACCATCGAACGCCATGATCGTGCGCTGCGCGCCGGCGAGCGACGTGAACGTCACCGCGAAGCCGCCCTGCGGATCGGCTGCGACGGCCGTCTTTAGCTCGGTTGGATGCGCGGCGTCCGTGACGTCGAATGCGCGAACCGTATTTGCGCCGAAGCCGCCGATCGTAATGGCGCGGCCGCCGGCGACGGTCGCGTCGAATGCTCCGTTGTCGGCGCGAAGGAGATGCTGGTACGTGAGGCGCGACTTGGCAACGACGCTGACATCCCAATCGCCGTTGCGCGACGTGAGCGTCACGTTGTTCGTGCCGTTCGTCAGCCACGAATTCGGCAGCGTGAACGTGCCGGTCCTGGAGTCGACACCGCCCAGCGTGATGGTGCCGAGGAAGTGCCCGCTGAAGTTGACGTCGACGATGTGCAGTCCGTCCGTGCCGCCCTGGATCTTCAACTCATACGTGGCGTTACCGCCGTATGACGTGTCGAGATTCGCGACCGTGAGCGGCTCGATGCCGCCATCGCTGGTGATGAGCGTGCCGAAGAACGAGTCGGCACTATCGTCGCCGACGAGCGAGTCGAAGATGCTCCGCCCGATGCGCTGGTAGGTGAACGGAACGCTGCTGGTGATCGGATCGCCGCCGTTGATCTTCGAAACAGTCACGCGGTTGCTGTCGCCCTTTTTCGGGCGCAGCCAGTAGGTGCGCGCGCCCGTCGATGGTGTGTCGAGTGGATAGCCGTAGAACTCGATGGCGTCGTTCGGACCGAACTTTCCGTCGCCGCTGTCGGCGACGATGATCGACTGCTCGTTGCCGAGCATGTAAAGCGACAGAGCGCGCGAATCGTTGCCCGGATCGAAGCCAGCCGCGGTCATCGAGGCGCGGGTGACGCGCTGCCAACCTTCCCGCGTCACGTAGATCTTGATGCCGTCGTCCGCTGCCAGAACGAGCTGCTGTTTGTACTGCGCCGGAGTCGCGGGATCTTGCGCGGTGGAATGCGCGGCACCGAAGCCGTCGGGCGAGGTGAAGGACGAGCCCCCCTCTCCCAATCCTGCCAGCGGCGTCGTGTTCGCGGGCGTCGTAATGCCGCCGTTGATCGCCGAGACCGGACCGTTCATCGTGTGGCGGCCGGCGGTGTCGACGTCTTCGAGCCAGTACTGCGCGAACACGCCTTCCTCGGCCTTGTCGTTGTACCGGTATATGTGACCGGCCTCCCGGTCGTTCTTCTTCGACGTCAGACCGGTGCCGGCGATGAGGTGTTCGTTCATCTTCGTGCGCTGGCCGCCGACTTCGCTATAGAGGTTGAAGCCGAGGTTGTTGGCCTCAAAGCTTGTCTGCCAGGTAATCTGAATTTTCTTCTTGTCCTGCGTGACGGTGAAGTCGCGCAGACGGACCAGCGTGACGGCGAGAACCGTCGTCGTCGCGGTCGACGAGTCGTTCGCCGGCACCGAGTCGACCTCGGTGCGCGTCACGGTAGCGGTGTTGGTCACTGTACCGGCCGTGTTGGCCTGTACGACCACATCGACGAACTGCGAGTTTCCGACGGGCAGCGTGCCCAGCGTGCAGTTGATCGTGGTCGGCGTCGTCGGCAGATTGTTCGTGCACTGTCCAATGCTCGGATTCGCTGAGATGAGGTCCACCGTGGCCGGCAGCGGATCATTGGCGGTGACGTTCGTCGCAATCGCCGGTCCGTTGTTCGTGACGGTCAGGCGATAGGTGATGAACTGTCCGACGCCGACAGGATCCGGCGAGTCGGTCTTGACGATGCCGACGTCGGCGCTGGTCCGCGCCACGACGAGATTGGTCGTGGAGGCGTTGTTGTTGCTCCCGATGCTGTCCGTGGAGATGGTCGTGATGCCCGCCAGGCACGTGAGAGTCGTTCCCGCCGCAGTGGTCGGGTTGACCTGGACGACCGGCGAGAACGTGGCGCTGGCGTTCGCGGCGAACGAGGCGATGGTACAGGTGATGTTGCCGCCCGAACCGACCGCGGGGGTTACGCACGCCCATCCGATCGGCGGAGTCAGCGATTGGAAGTTTGTCCCTGCCGGCAGCTGAAGCGTGACGACGTCGTTCGCAGCCGCAGCCGGGCCATTATTGGTTGCGACGGCTGTGTAGGTGTAGTTCTGGGCAGGGCTGACCGGATTCGGAAGGTTGGAGATCGTGATCGCGACGTCGCCGGATCCGGCTGCAACCACCGTTGCCGGGATGCTGGCGGTGTTGTTCGGCAGATATGGATCGCGCGAGTTGCTCGACACGGAGGACGTCGCCGAAAGCGGTGTGTTGGCGCCTGTGCCTGGGTTCACCTTCATCGTGATCGGAAGGGAGAACGATGCGCCGGAAGCCAATGTCGGGCCGCTGCAAGTGATCGTGCCCGTACCCCCCACCGCGGGCGTGATGCATGTCCAGCCGGCAGGCGGAGCCCCCATGCTCTGGTAGGTCTCGTTGGGAGGAACGTTCATCGTGAACGTCGGAACGTTGGCGACAAAGCTGCCGAGGTTCGAGACCACGTTCGTGTAGACGATGTTCGCACCCGCCACCGGTACGCTCGTACTCTCGGCAATCGTGACCGCCATGTCCGCGAACGTATCGGCGGCGGGAGACGCTTCGACGATTGTCGTGGCCGTGGCCTTGTTGTTGGCCGGATTCGAATCGGGCGTATTGCTGGAGACGGAATTCGTCTCCGACACGATGTATCCAGCTGGAGTGCCGTTGAAAGCGTTCACGACGAGGGAGAAATTGGCCGTAGCGCCGTTCGCGAGCGTCGGGTTCGTGCAGATGACGACACCGCCGGCGCCGACCGCGGGCAGGACGCAGGTCCAGCCCGGCGGGGGCGCGGACATGGAGACGAAGGTGCAGCTGGCCGGAATCGGGGCCATGTAGACGACGCCGTCAGCCGCTGTCGGACCGTTGTTCGTCACTGCCTGCGTGAACGTAACGTTGTTGCCGGCCTGAATCGCCGGCGCGCTGACCACGTTGGTAACCGCCAGATCGGTGATGGCGCACGACGCGCCGTCGCCGCCGGGGAGCACGTTGTTTCCGGTGATCGTTTGAACGACTCCGACGGTGCCTGGCTGCGCGTCGTAGTCATCGACGGCAGTCGTCGTCAATCCATTGATGCCGCCCGTAACGCTGGTCGAGGTGGCTGCGCTGGAAAGCAGAATGAACCCGCCGCCGCCTCCGCCGCCGGGGCCGTGACGTTCGCCCGGGTCACCCGCGGGAGGCTGCGCGATCCACGCGCTGCCGCCGTTGCCGCCGTTGGCCTGCACATTGAGTTGCGTCGTAGCGCCGGCGAGAGCGCCCATCTGCACGGTGAAGAGAACCGATCCACCGGCGCCGCCGCCGCCCGAGCCGTCGCGGCCGGTGTTGTAGGCGTTGAAGCCGTTCGCTGTGAGCGTGGCCGTACCGGTAGCCTGCAGCGCGCGAATGATGATCGTGCCGCCGCCGTTGGCGCCGCTGCTGTAGTAGCCGACCGCGTTCGCGGCATTGGGACCGCCGGAGTCGGCGAGAACAGTGCCCACCGCATCGGTGGCCGAGCCGTTGTTGGTGGTGCCGGCGCCGCCGCCGCCACCCATCGTGATGCGGGTCAGGCTCGGCGAGATGCCGCCGCCACCCTGTCCGCCAACGCCAACGTTGCTGAACCAACTGTTGCCGCCCGCGCCGCCGCTTCCACCGTTGCCACCACCGCCGCCGCCGCTGTTATAACCGTTGTCGACGGTTGGATTGCCGTCCGTGGAACCTCCGCCAGCGTTGCCGGGCGCTCCCCGGCCGAAACTGCCGTTGAGGTAACCTTCGACGCCAGTGTCCAACGCTACTGTGCCGGCATTCGGCGCGCCGATGTTCGCGCCGTCCTTGTAGACGTAGCGCGGTGTTCCGGCGATGCCTTCGCCCTTGGAACCGTTCGTCATATTGATCGTCGGCGCCGTAGCCGAGTCCGGAGCGAGCGTACGGAAGTCAGTGGACGCAATGCCCGGAGTCGTCGCGTCGCCGGTCAACTTGACACCACCACCACCACGGAATCCCAGTCCGTTGACGGAAACGTTGGCGCCGCCGAGGGCGAGAGTGCCGCTGATGTCGATCGCGAGAATGCCGCCGGTGGAGCCGTTCCACGGCGTGGCCGTCAATGTCGATGTAAACGTTGCGGTCGTGTACTGAGGAACGCGGATCACCTGGAACGTGCGCTGGCCCTGGGTCGTCGTGGCTGCAAACGATTGCGCCGTGTATGTGTAGAGCAGACCGCCGCCGGCACCGCCGCCCGCGATCGTGATCGTGCCGCCAGCCGCCGCGATGCCCGGGGGTGATACGGGGTTCGTCGCCGTAACGACGGCGTACTCCCAGCGGCCGGCGTTATTCAGCGCCGTGGCCGCACCGCTGCCGGTACCGGTGGCGCGGGTCGAGCCTGTGCCTTCACCGTACGTCTCGTCATTCGACGTATCGAAGGCCGCGTCCTGCATCTGCATGACGATGACGAGATCGCCGGTGGTGAGGTTGTTGAGCGCACCAAGGGTGTTGCGGGTGCCTACGACGATGCTCGTCGCGCCGGCGTTCACCGTCGCCGTGCCCGGCCAGTAATCGTTCTTGATGCCGCCGAGGTTGCCGCCGGCGCCATCTTTGCCCGGCGTCGCGCAGATCTTGGCCTCGGTCAGAGTTTTGATCGTTTCGGAGAAGTTGGTCTTCGCGTTGCCATTCCAGGACACCGTCGCCGTGTTGGAGATGGTTCCGGCCGCATTGGCGATGACGGTGATCGTGATCGGCGCTGACGTCGCGCCTGCGGTCAGAGTGCCGATGTTGCAGGTTACCGGGCCCACGCCTGTGCAGCCGGTCTGCGACACAAACGTAGCGCCGGCAGGGATCGCGTCGGTGATAATCACGTTCAGGACACTCGCCGCGCTGTAGTTCGTGGCCCGCAGCGTGTAGGTGATCGAGTCGCCGAGCTTGATGACGTCCGAGGTCGACGTCTTCGCGAGCGCGACGGAAACCGCCTTCAGGGGGATCGCTTCGATGGCCCAGTTGGCCGCGGTCGTCGTCCAGCCCATAGCGATGTTCGTGTAGCCGCGCGCGCCGCTGCTGCCCGAGGCGAAGTTCGGCCCGGCCGTGTTCGTGTTCCAGCGGATGTCCTGACTCAGGCCCGAGACCAAGGCCGTGTTGCCCGCGAATCCGACGACGTCGACGACGTAGTCATAGGGCGTATTCGTCGTGGTGACCGTGGCGACTCCGCTGTTTGCAGATGCGCCGATCGCCGTTCCAATCGGCGCGAACTGATCGACGTTGCTGAACGACTGCGCACCCGCGGTCACGGAGAGATTGCGATTTCCCGAATTCAGCACCGACACCGCGATCGTGTTCGCGCCGCTGGCGGGAGCAGCTAAGCCCCATAGTTCGGCGCGCACCGTGGTCGTTCGCGTGGTGCCGCCGAGGAACGTCATCGGAGTGCCGCCGTAGGTCACGCCGGTCACGTTCACGTTCCCCGGGACCGTACCGCCGGCGAGGTTGATCGCTATGCCGACGACGATGTAGCGGTTCGCGGCGGTCGTGGTCGTGTGGCTCCAGCTCACGACGACCGGATTGGCATTCGATGTCAGGCCCGCCGATGCGCGGCTGGCGGTGTCGAAAAGAATCTGCGGATTTGCCGACTGCAACGGCACCGCGACCTCAGCCCAGGCCTGCGCAACGCCGGTCGCGGTCCAACCCATCGCGGCATTTGCGGCGCCTGTTCTGCTGCCCGAGGCGCCTGAAAACACCGGCGCTGCGCTGGTCAGGTTGAACGTATTCGTCTGACCCGACGACGGGGTCAGCGCCACGTTGCCGTTGTACGCAACTGCATCGACCACATAGTCGAACACACCGCTGGCGGTGGTCACGGAAGGCGTGAGACTCGTGTTGGTTGCTGTGACAGCCGCTCCGTTTGGCGCGGTCTGGAACACGTTGCTGAACGATTTCGCGCCCGCGACGACCACGGTGTTCTGTCCCCCGCCGTTGGTCACTGTCAGCGTGATCTGGTGCGTTCCGGCTGTCGGATTGGCGAGGCCGTAGATTTCGGCGCGATCGATGGTGCCGTTGTTGACGCTACCCAGGAGGGTCATCGTCTGAAGGGGACCACCGACTTCTGTTCCGAAAACGACAGCGCCGGTCTGCGCGCCGCCGTTTCTCTTGATCGCGACGCTCACGGTCAGGTACGGTTTCTTGGCCGTTCCAATCGTGTGATTCCAGGAGACGGCAATCGAAGCGGCGTTCGAGACCGTTGCCGGGCTCGCGTTCGACGCGGAGTCGAACACTACCTGCGCATGGCCACGGACGGAGACAAGAACGATGGCGACGGCGCATGCGATGGCTCGCACACTCGTCCGGTTGACGGCGTCTCTAATATTCACAGTGTTTCCCCTCGCTGAACCGATTCGGGCGGGCAGATGTTATTAGCGGTATCGTCTGTAACACGTGCGACGCCCCGCAAAAATTTCGTCACGGCTCCGCTCGGAACCGTGCCGCTACCAGCCCTTGGCTGCCTCTCGATTGTCGTCGGACCGTTTGTTAGTGCTGAAACGCGGACCGCAGCCGTCGGACGAGGACGGCCGCGAAACGCATGATTGTCGCCGATTCGGGGGCCGTTTGGCGAGCAGTTATTACGTTTTCGACGCTCTCCACGCGTCCGAGGACGTCCGAGGACGCCACGGGGCGATCGGAGCGGAGCGCGTTATCACCGCGCATCGTGATCCTCAGACCTCCCTCGGCATCGCGAATCCGGACGATGCGATGCGCCGTCAATCCGCGCTCCGTCGTCGCCAGAATGATGTCGCCGAGGCGAAGTTTCGAAGCGTCGCACGGGACGATGTGCAGATAGTCGCCGCTGCGGATCGCGGGATACATGCTGTCTCCCGACGCGCAAAACCGCGCCGTGTGGCCGGCGGCCAGCACCTCGCGCAGCGTCGGCTCGAATTCGCTCACGCCGCGCTCCGGATGCAATCGATGACGCTGCGGTCCGGCAGGAAGCGGAGCGCACGAACGGGCAGATCACGCACGATGCGGTCGAGACACTCCAGCGTGAAGCTCAGCGCCTCGGCATCATAAAACGGAGGAAACGTACAGCCGAAGAGTGCCGCCGCCGCTTGCGCCGGCGGCAACGAAACGAGTTCCGTTCGCGACGCCTGCACGAGGAGATGGATCGCCGCCAGAGGCGCGGATAGAGCCGCCGAAAGCTCGGCCTCGCCATGCCACGGCGTGCCGAACATCCTCCACTCGCCGTCGACGAAACGAACGATGACGCGATCGTCGCTCACGATGTCGTAGTGCCCCTCAGCCAACCAGACGCGCGCTGTAGTCGTCTTGCCCGCGCCCGACTGACCGACGAAAAGCTGCCCGCGGCCGTCGCGGTCGATGATGCCGCAGCCGTGCAACTCCACGCCGCGTCCGCGCCCGAGGAGATGCGCGACGACTACCTCGTCGAGCGGATAGTCGAGCGCGTGCATCGTGTGGAGGTACGCGTCAGGACGAACGAGAATGCGGCCTTCGCGCAACTCGCGATCGAAGAACGCCGATTTGTAGGGGACATCGCCGAAGACTTCGCTCGAGCAGTCGATGCGAAATCCGCCGTTATCGTCGTACGCGCGCCAGACGGCGCCGGAGTCGAAAAGAAGACGGCCGGGCCGCGGAAGATCAGCCGGCATCACATCGACAGTGATGACGATGTCCGGCTCGGCATTGGTGTCGCCAGAGGTGACCGCAAATCGGCTCACCGTTTCGGAAAGCGGCCGCCGCAGCGATTCATCTGCGTAACGGATTCCGATCGCAATGTTGGCAATGCGAACGATCTCGCCCGCGGAGTTGCTCATTCGCAGAACGGAGCCGCCACTACGAGCCGGGAACCTGACAGGCGCGAGCGCTGCGGCAACCGATCGTTGACGGGCCGCTGGCCGCGTTCGTCTTGCAGAAGCCGAGGACTGCTTCATCCGGACGTAGCGGAAAACGTTTCGCTTCCGGTTTCTCGTACTTTTTCTTCTCGTTGCGTTCCTGCTCCATCGTTCTCCCCTTTAACGAGCGGCGTCGCTCGCAACCGAACAACTACCACAACTTCCCGTACCGCAGCCGCCCGCGGCGGGCTGCGACGGCTCATACGGAATCGCCGCAATCCGTTCCGCCTCACCAGACCTCAGCGCCTCGGCGGCGGAGCGCACGAGGTGGTGTCCCGAACCGCCAACGCAATATTCGCAATCGCCGTGCGCACGCACCGGTATGTCGAGCGTCTCCGCACGAAGATGCGCCACCTGGCAGAGGAAGTCGACCGGCGATTCCGCATCGCCGTTTTCGAGCTCCCCATTCGCGGCGCACATGCCGCACATCGACTTCAATCCGCAGCCGGTACATTTTGTCGGACGCGTGATCTCGCGCTGACGAACGGCCAGCAGGTATTTCTCCCAACCTTCGCGAAACGTGCCGTCCCTCACGTTGTAACGATCGACGTGCGACAACACGCAGATCGAGAGGTCTCCATACGGATCGATGGCGAAAGAATTGATACCACCGCCGCATCCATAAATCTGCCGCGCCTCTCCTTCGACATAGACGGGTGGTTGGAAATCCCGCGCCAGCCGCTTCCACTCCGAAACCCGGTCGGCGTTTTCGAGATCGAGCTCCACGATCTCCGACGGCTTCAGCCGCACGGCCAGCGGGCTTGCCGAACAATCGATGCGCGGATTGATCATCGCGTCGAACGTGAACTCCACGCCACGATCCTCGGCCATTTTCCGCATCAGCGGAATCTCGTGCTTCGTGATCGAGAGCGCGACCGTTTTCAACTTCAGCGGCAGGTTCCGCTCCAGCAGCAGGTCGATACCGCGCAGGCAACGGTCATACGATCCGGGGATGCCGGTCAGGTTCTCGTAGGTTTCCTTCGTGCCGCCGTAAAGCGTGATCTCGATCGTGAACGGACGCATCTCGGCAAGGAAATCGGCAATCTTCTCGGTGATCATCGTTCCGTTCGTGAAGAGCGTGATCAGGAAGCCTTTGCGTTTGGCGTACGTGTAGATGTCGAGGAAGTCGCGGCGCGCGAAAATCTCGCCGCCTGAGAAAAGCAGCCAGAGGCAGCCGAGTTCGGCCAGTTCATCGAGCAACCGCTTGTAGTCGTCGAACGTCAGCTCACGAGCGCGCGCGACGAAATCGTTCATCGGCAGGTTGTTGTAGCAGTGCTTGCACTGCAGCGGGCAGCGGTGCGAAACCTCGATCGTGCCATTGACCGGAACCCGCATCGGCTCAGCATGTCCGTGCACGGTGAGGCTGAAGTCGGTGTAGGTGCCTGTCTCGATTGCGCTCATGATTTTGTCTCGATCGCCGCGCCGATCAACGCCGCTCCTTCGAGCGAGCCGAGAAGCTCGTCGAGGTCGGCGCGGACGACGTTCGGCTCCGCATCGTACTCGCTGCAGATCGTTGCCACGATGGAATCGACGTCGCGTTCACCATCGATCAGCGACCAGATCCGCGCCGCGACCGTCGTGAATACGTAGACAGAGTCGAGATCTCCAACGTGATTTCGAACAGGAACGAGGATGCTTTCAGTGCCTACCTGCCGCAGCGCGAACTCGCCGCGTTGCGCGAAAACTCGATTATCCATAGTTGATTGCCGCTCGGCCGGCTCCCGGCATTGTCACACGCTCAAGTGCGCGCGGCAACTCCGAACGCCGTCCGCCGTATCTCCATGATGCGTATTGTTTACCCGCCGTCTACAATCGAAGACAGATGAGCACGAATCCGTTCCCTCTCGTCCCGCCCGATCCGGATGAGGTTCCCGAGACGCAGACGGTCGCCCCTCGCCCCCGTCCTTCCAACGAAGAAATCGCTGCGTGGGTCATCTTCGCCGGGCTCTTTCTCTTCGTCATGTTCCGGCACCTCGTGCCCGGCGTCGTCGGCGGCCTGGTGCTCTACCTCGTCCTCGACCGTCTCTCGCGATCGTTTTCGAAACGGATGCCGGGAACCGCCGCCCGTCCGCTGGCGCTGATCCTGGTCACACTCGTCGGCGGTGGCGTGATGGTCGGCGTGATCGCGCTGCTGATCTCTTTCCTCCGCCATCACGTCGACAACATCCCCGCGATCATGACGAAGATGTCCGACATCCTGCAGTCGACGCGCGCCTGGCTCGGCGGCTACGGCGAGGATCTGATCCCCGAGGTCATGACCGACGCCGACACGATCAAAACGGCGCTGGCTGACTGGCTGAAGCTGCACGCTGAGACTCTGAAGCTGGCCGGCAGCAGCGTCAGCATCGGCTTGGTGCACATGGTCATGGGCATGCTGCTGGCCGTTCTGGTCTTTTTCCGCCATGTCACGCACCACGCGGATCGCGTTCCGGGAACGCTCAGCGCCGCGCTGGAACAGAAGGTTGAGCGCTTCGCGCGCGCCTTCGGCCAGATCGCCAGCGCGCAGGTGAAAATCTCGCTGCTCAACACCTCGCTCACCGCGCTCTACGTGCTGGTGGCTCTGCCGCTGTTCGGACAACACATCCCCTTCGCCACCACCATCGTCTTCGTGACATTCGTCTGCGGCTTGATCCCGGTCCTCGGCAATCTGATCTCGAACACTGTGATCGTAATCCTCTCCCTCGGCATCTCGCCCGCAATCGCCATCGCCTCGCTCGTCTTTCTGGTCGTCATCCACAAGCTCGAGTACCTGACGAATTCGCGCATCGTAGGCGGCCAGACGGACTCGCAAGCCTGGGAAATCCTGCTGGCCATCCTCCTCGGCGAGACGGCATTCGGAGTAGCCGGCGTAGTGATGGCCCCAATCCTCTACGCGTTCGTCAAGCGCGAGCTGCGCGAACGGGGATTGGTGTAGCGCGGCACACGAAACCGGTTTCACACAAAGGACGCAAAGAAATCCCTCTCTGTGATCTCTGTGTCTCTGTGGTTCAAATCGGTTGTTGATCGCGATCACAGTTTCACATCGCGCAGATGTCATATCTTGCGCACTTCTCTCGCCCACAAAAACCTACAACCGGAGGTCATTGAGCATGCATCGATTTCGCTCGTCCCTGGCGCTCGTTCTCGCCGCATTTTCCCTTCCCGCGCTGGCCGCTGAGGGTACAGTCAACGGCGCGCTCACCGCGAACGGCAAGACGTTCGCGCTCAAACATGCCTACGCGCAGATGCGCAAGAGTCCCTTCGACAAGAAGAAGCAGGTGCTGCAACTCACCTTCACCGATCAGGAGCTCTCCCCCGCCGCCGCCTCGGACGACATCGAGCTGATGCAGGCGCAGGACAAGCAGCAGCTCAGTGGCTTCACCGCCACCATCGACGACGACAAGAAGATCATCAGCGGCACGGTCTTCAGTCCCGCGTTCAAGAAGATGCACCAATTCTCCAGCGTCGGAACGCAGAAGCTCGATCTGACGACGATGACTCCGACTCACGTGGCCGGCAGCGTGAAGATGCCGAAAATGGACGACTTCTTCGATGAGAAGTTCCAGTACAGCGCCACGTTCGACCTTCCCGTCGGCAAGCCTGCCGGCCCCCCACCGCCGCCCGTTCTCAAGGGAGCTCCGCTGCCGGCCGGCGGCGGCGAGCCCGGCAAGGCGTACATGGCCTACCTCAAGCTTCTCGCCGGCGGCGACATGAAAGCCTTCCTCGGCGGCGTGACCGCGGCCCGCGCGAAGGAAGCGTCGTCCGATCCCGATTTCAAGAAGCTCTTCCCGCTGATCCAAGCTATGCAGCCGACCGCCGTCAAAGTCACCGGAGGCGCCGTCGACGGCAATAACGCGACGCTGCTCGCCACCGGCAAAGACGGCGACCAAACCTCCAACGGCAAGATCACGATGGTCAAAGAAGGCGGCGCGTGGAAGGTCGAGAAAGAGGAGTGGAAGACGCGCTCGGAGTAACCGGCACGGCCGGCAGCGCTGATTGCACAAGGCTCGGCCACCAGTTCCACATGAATCAACGGCGGGCGGGCAGTTCCTATGAATCAATCTTCGCTGCAAGCACAAAGTCGGCGCGCGTCAAGCCGCCGGCTTTGTGCGTCCAGATCGTCACGCGCACTTTTCCCCACGCCAGGTAAATGTCCGGATGGTGCCCCTGCCCTTCCGCAATCGCGCCGACGCGGTTCGTGAACGCCAGCGCCTCCGCGAAATCGGGAAACGTGAACTCCTTCTCCAGGTGATGCTCGTCGATGATGCGCCAGTCGCCGCCGAGCTCTTTCGCCAGCGCGGTCAGCTCCTCCCCTTTCATCGGTGGCACACCGCCGCGGCAGGGAACGCAAGTCTCCTGCGCCAATGACCGCCGAGGCTCGCGCTTCGCGATCCACGCCGCGAGCTCGTCGGCGGTGACGCGATGCCGGAACGCTTCCACGCCGTCGACGTAGATCACCGGCACATCGTCCGTGAACTTTGCCTGCAGTGCGGGATCGTCGTCGATATCGACGAGCGAGATCGACAGCGGCAGGTGATGCAGCACCGTCGCCGCCCGCACCGCCGCCTCGGCGGCATCGCAAAGCGAACAATCGCGGCGTGTGTAGAACGTCACTTCATGGGTCATCGCATAAACTCCGTCGCCGTCGAGGATACCTGATGGATGCGAATGCGATGACGACGCTCGATTTGACCGGGAAGGTCGTCGTGATCACCGGCGCCTCGCGCGGCATCGGCGCGGAGACGGCGCGGCGGATGGCGGCGGCAGGCGCGCGCGTCGTCATCAACTATCACAGCAGCGACGCCGCGGCTGAGGCGGTCGTCGCCGAGATCGGCGAGCGCGCCGTCGCCATCCGCGCCGATGTTGCCGATCCCGATGCCGTGAAACAGATGATCGACGAAGTCGTGGAGCGATTCGGAACGATCGACGTCCTGGTCAACAACGCCGCCGTCTTCGAATACAACCCCTTCGACGGCGACGATTACGAGGCGTGGCAGCGCGGCTGGAAACGGACCTTCGGCCTGAACGTCTTCGCCGCCGCGAACGCCGCATGGCTGGCCTTGCGCGCGATGCGCCGCAGCGGCGGCGGCAAGATCATCAACGTGGCCTCGCGCGCCGCGTGGCGCGGCGAAACCGAGTTCGCCGACTACGGCGCCTCGAAGGCCGCCCTCGTCAACCTCACCCGCTCGATCGCCCGCGCCTGCGCCAAGGACAACATCGTGGCCAGTTGCGTCGCCCCCGGCTTCATCGAAACGGAGATGGCCAAGCCGGAGCTCGTCAAGCACTACGACGAGATCGTGAACCAGATCCCGCTCCGCCGCGTCGGCAGCGTCGGCGACGTGGCCGGCGTGATTCTGTTTCTGGCGTCGCCGATGGGGGATTACCTCAACGGGGTGACCATCGACATTAATGGCGGATCGTGGTTTCAGTGAGCGGCGAAACCGAAGCAGCTTGGTCGCGCGGAGACGAAGCCGGCAGTTCGGTCGCGCGCGGAAGGCGCGCTCGATAATCCAGCCCCGCGCTCTGCGCGGGGTTGGGCACGCCGATGATTCCGCGGCCGCGGAGGCGGCCGCCACAAGATCTCGCGCCGCGCGAGCATTTTGTAGTGGCCGCCTCCGCGGCCACGAACGTCGTATGCCTCGTTTCCCCGCGCAAAGCGCGGGGCTAGATTGTCGAGCGCGCCTCCGCGCGCGACAACATTCGGCCGAGTTTCGACCCGTTGCGTCACAACTTTCACGACGACAACGATCGCACTCTGCGCAGCAATCGCAGCACGCCCCGCGCGCCGCGCCAGACGTACAGCGCTGGCAGCGCGGCGGTCGGCGCGGATGGAAAACTCTGGCGCATGAATCCAACTGGCGGGAGCGCTAACTCGCGCATACGCCGCAACCGTTCGCGCCAGGAGAGCGATTTGAGATCGTCCGCGAGAACCGCGCCGCGCGTGCGGCTGTGATCCAGAAACGCGGCCGACGGTTCGTCCTGAGCGCGCTCGCCTTCGGTGAGAAAATCGCGCGCGCGATCGTGCGGCGCGGCGGCGAACCACTCATCCGCCAGCTCGATGGAACGCTCGCAGATCGCCACCACGCGGCGTTCCACGGCAAGGCGCCAGAAGCGCGCGTGCTCATCCGCACTCATCGCCTCGCGAAGGAGATGGATGTCGTAGAGCCAGATCAGCCGCTCGATGTCGTGATGATGCGCGACGCGGTGGATGCAGGCCAGAAGGAGCGCGTCGACGTGCGACGGAGCGAGCGCATTCAGCGCGATGCGCGGCACGGCGATGGCGCGGCGGAGCAGTTCCTCGAACGGCAGCGCATCGCGGACGACCGGCGAATTCACCACATCCCAGTGCACGTCGTACACATGTCCTCCCTGCGTGAATGACTGCTGCCGGATCGCCAGCGTGTCTCCGCTCGTCAGCGGTGATGTGTATCCGCGCGCGTGCAGGATCGTCCGCACGGAATCGAGATCCGATTCCACGATGAGCAGATCCGTGTCGCCGCGCGGACGAAGTTCCGGCGATGGATAGATGTCGTACGCCAGTCCCGTCCCTTTGATAATCAGAACGCGGATGCCGTTCGTCTCGAACGCATCCAGCACCCCGCGAAGATCCGACAGTCGCGCCGTCTCCCCAGCCGCAGCGCGAATGGCAATGTCGCGCAGCGCGGCTCGAATCGGCCAGTCGGAAAGCCGGGCGTAGACGAGCGGACCAAGTCCGTTTTCTTCGATCGACTCAACGAGTTGCGCCGCGTCCTCATCCGTCGCCGCCGAAGGCCAATGCGCGTCCTGGCCGCGCAACAGCGCCCGCAGCGGAGCGCGCAGCAGCGAAGGGACCGGTACCGGATCGGGAACGTCAGCCATCGGTCTTCAGCCAACCTCTGCCGGGATCGCAAAAATTCGTTCACGCGGAGGCGCGGGGACGCGGAGAGAGCCACTCATCACCTCCGCGTCTCCGCGGCTCCGCGTGAAAAACTGCGGCCCGGAGTTTGCTACTTGGATCGTGAATATGTCCGCAATCGTCGTTCTCGTCATTGCCGCCCTAGCGGTGATCCTCGCCCTGGGCCTGGCCTACCTCCCGCTTCGCCTGCTGGTCGGCCACATCGCCCGTAACGTCCGCGCCTTTATCCAACGCCAGCGCGAACGCCGCACCGTCGATCGCGCCACGCCCGACCGCAGAAAAATCGCGCCGTAGGGACTATTTTTCCGAGACTGCCTTCTCCACCGCGGCCTTCAACTTCGCGTCGTTCGGCATGATCGCGCCGATCTGCCGCCAGACGATTTTGCCGTTGCGGTCGAGCAGGAGCGACGTCGGAAGCACCGTCGTCTGCAGCAGATTGGCGATGCGTCCCTCGGGATCGAGCGCGATCGGATAGGTGATCTTCTGCTCGGCCACGAACGTCTTCACCGCTTCCGTCTCGCCCTCATCGACGCTCACGCCGATGACCTTCAGCCCCTTTGCGGCGTACTGATTCTGCAGAGCCTGCAACTCCGGCGTCTCGAAGCGGCACGGACCGCACCACGTGGCCCAGACGTTGAGGAAAATCACGTTCCCCTTCTCGCTGGCCAGGTTGAGTGGCTTGCCGTCGAGGTACTTGGCCGTGTAGGCCGGCATCGGATCGCCGACGTCGGTTCGCGCGGACGCCAACTCCGCAGGCGGCTCTTTCGTGCTGTTCGAGACAGGCGACGTCGACGATGACGCGGTCTTCGCATTCTTGGATGGATTGACGGTTTGCGTTTCGTGTTTCGCGCACGCGGCCGCGAGGACGACGGCGCAAAGCGTGGCCAGAGTCGATTTCATATGTGTAGTCACCGTATTCGAGGTTTGATTATTGCCAGATGAACGCCATCGTCGCCATTCCATGCGGCGAGGATGTTGTCGTTGGATAAGGCGATGCGCGGAAATCCGATCGCTGCTTTCGACATGCCGACGATTTGTACGGGATCGAGCGCGCCGATTTCGGTGACGCGGCGCGCCACGATGGTTGAGCTAACCTCGATCCATGTCGCGACCGCCGAGCCGTCCGCTAGCAGCACGACGTCGACCCGCCCGACGGCATGTCCGGCATCGACGCGGATCGGAGTACCGAACGTTGCGCCGCCATCGCGCGAAAACGCCACGAGCACCGCTGGTGTCCCATTCGCGCCCGTGTACCAGGCCACGGCCGCGCGCGCGCCGTTCGCCACGATGCGCGGACCATTGACCGGACAACCCGTCAGATGCCACCGGTCGCCGTGAACCAGCGCGCTATGTGCATTCGCAACCGGCGACGCCATGGCGATATCGCGAATCTCACTCGCCGACCGGTCGCGATAGACGACGACCGGCCCGCGCGGGGTCATCGTCATCGCCGTCTGGCAGCAATCGCAGACCCGCGCATCGACCACAGCCTCGGAGCCCAACGTGCCCGAAATCGTCATCGTCGCGGCGCGCAGCTCCGTCTCCTTCTCCCGCCCGTCGAGCCAGGCGATTCGCGCCGACCCGTCCGCGAGCGGCAGCATCGATACGAATCCGAACTCGCGATCCATCAGCGGATGCGGCGTCACCGCCTTGCTCCACGTGACTCCGCCATCGTTCGATCGCGCCAGCAGAATGCGCCGTCCCTTCCCGGTCGTTTCGCGCCACTGCGCGAAGATGTTTCGCCCGGAGACCGCGATCGAGGGATAGTCGGCGCGATTCTCGAGCATGTCCCCGCGCGCGATGAGATTCGCCCTCGACCATTTCGCGCCATCGAAGTGCGCGAAATTGAACGTCTTGCCATCGACCCACGACACATCGAATCCGTTGCCGTCCGCGACGACATACGGCGTCACCGTCGAGTGCCCGAACGGAAACGCAACCGGCGCGATCGACATCGCCACCGGCGGTTTGGCCACGCCGGCGAGAAGCAGCACCGCCAGAATCGTCAGTCGCTTCACAGCCCCTCGCCCGGCTTTGTCGGTTTCATCTGCAGCGCATCGTTCACGCGGTTGAAGTAATTGAACAAGCCTGCCATCGCAGAGATCTCCACGACTTCGCCCTCGTCGTAGTGCTGCCGCAGCCGTGCGAACAGCGCGTCGTCGACCCGGTTCGCATCGATGGTGAGTTGCTGCGCGTATGCCAGCGCCGCTTTCTCCCGCTCGTCGAACGGTCCGTTCTCAAAATCAAGCAACGCCTTCATCTGGTCTTCCGTCGCTCCGTGCCGCGCAGCCTGCGCGGTGTGCGAGCGGTTTCAATACTCGCAACTGTTGATGCGCGAGACGAGCGTCGCCACCAGCTCCTTCGTCCGCACCGGCACTGTTCCTGTGTTCGTAACGGCATCCATGTGCGCCATCATCGTCTTCAAGATTTCCGGCCGATGCGCATACACGCGGAACATGTTCGGCACGTTGCCGCGCACCGCGCCGATCTGCTCGAATTTCTCGCGCACCTCGGCAGTGACCTGATCCTTCGTGAGCCTGGTGAGGCGGGACATCGCTTTCCTCCGGACAACAAAACGCCCCGCGTTTCCGCGGGGCGCAATCGTAAGCGAATTGATGATGACCGAGCGTTACTCTTCCGTCTCGGTCTTGCCCTTCTTGGCCACTTCCGGCTCGGCCACTGCCGCCTCCGGCGCAGCCACTTCCGCGACCACCTCGGCACGCGCCGTGGTGACGCCGACGATGACGCGGTGCGGATCCTCTTCGACCTTCACGCCCTCCGGCAGCTTCAGATCCGAGATGCGGACCTGCTGGTGCGCGCCAAGGTCCGAGATGTCGACTTCGATCGTGTCGGGGATCGCGTTCGGAAGACACTCGACGTGAAGCTCGCGCATCTGCCAGTCGAGGATGCCGCCTTCTTTGACGCCGATCGAGCTGCCGCTCAGGTGGACAGGAATGGTCAGACGGACCACCTCGTCCATCACCACGCGCACGAAATCGATGTGCGTCATGCGGCGGGAGATCGGATCCATCTGCGTGTCCTTGATCATGGCGTGGCGCTGCTGATCGCTGTCGGACATCTTCAGCAGGAAGATCGAGCGGATGCCGTGCTCGCTCTTCTGAATCAGATCGACGACAGCCTTGCGGTCGACGGTGATGGCCACCGGCTCTTTATGACCGCCGTAGACGACCGCCGGGATCTTGTTCTCCTGGCGCAACTTCTTCGCGTACTCTTTTCCCGAGCGTTCGCGACGGGTAACTTCGAGGGTGACCTCAGCCATGATGCAGAAACTCCTTTAGCAGTGTGGACAGCGAAACGATGTTAAGCCGTTGATGTGGCGGTGTATTCCTCCGGGGGGTCGGTTGTCGGGGGTCGGGAGTCGTAGAACGCCGGTGTGTTGCTCCGACCCCCGACCCCCGACTCCCGACAAACGACTCCCGACCTCACATCTCAAACAACGAGCTCACCGAATCCTCATCGTGAATCCGCTTGATGGCTTGCGCCAGCAGGTCGCCGATCGAGAGCGTGGTCAGTTTCGAGCACTCCGCCTGCTTGTCAGCCATCGACATGCTGTTCGTGGCGATGACGTGCATCAACTGCGAGTTGTTGATGCGCTGAATGGCCGGGCCGGACAGCACGGCGTGCGTACACGACGCCGAGATCGAGCGTGCCCCTTTCGCCAGCAGCGCGTCGGTCGAATGGATCAGCGTCCCGCCGGTGTCGATGATGTCGTCGACCACGAACACGTTCCGGTCCTCAACATCGCCAATGATGTTCATGACCTCGGTCTGATTCGCGCCGGTGCGCCGCTTGTCGATGATAGCCAGCGTCGCGCCGAGCCGCTTCGCGTACGCCCGCGCGCGCTCGACGCCGCCGGCATCGGGCGAGACGATCGTCAGGTCTTCCAGTTCGAGCTCGCGCAGATGGCGGACGATCACGGGAGCGGCGAAAAGGTGATCGACGGGGATGTTGAAAAAGCCCTGAATCTGCGACGCGTGCAGGTCGAGCGTCAGCACGCGGTCGGCGCCGGCGGCGGTGATCAGATCGGCCACCAGCTTCGACGTGATCGGCACGCGCGGCTTGTCTTTCCGGTCCTGCCGCGCGTAGCCGTAGTACGGCAGCACCGCCGTCACGCGGCTTGCCGAGGAGCGCTTGAATGCGTCGAGCATGATCAAGAGCTCCATCAGATTGTCGTTCACCGGCGGCGCCGTCGGCTGGATCACAAACACGTCCGCCCCTCGGACGTTTTCATCAATCTGCACGTAGTTCTCACCGTCGGAGAAGCTGTACAGCGAGACGTGCCCGAGCGCGATCTCCAGCAACGCGCAGATCTCCTGAGCGAGCACTGGATGGGATCGGCCGGTGAAGACCTTGAGGGGACCTGGCAAGCGGCGCGATTATACGTAGGTCGGAGTTCAGCAGTCGATTGGACAAGTTGATCAAGTGGAGAGCTCGAAGATCTGTTTGGCGGAGCCTCGGGCAACCAACGCCGCCGGCCGCGCCGGCCGGAATGCTCCGAAAGACGCTGCCGTTAGCGCACACGATCATGCGAGGAACACACGGGTGGGCTGAAGTTTCGCGCGAGCGCAAGCGCGAGATCATCGATGCCATCGTCGCGAACACGCCGACGACGGGACCCGTCCACGCGGAGCTCGACCTCACCGATCGCTGCAACGTGGCCTGCTATTTCTGCAACCAGCAGGACCTGCGCACGAAGGAACAGATCCCCCTCCAGAAGACGACGGAGCTGATCGATGAGCTGGCCTCCACGGGCCTGCGGTCTGTTCGCTTGTCCGGCGGCGGCGATCCGCTCTTTCATCGCGAGATCAACGACGTCCTCGGGCATCTCGCCAAGCGCGGCATCGTCGTCGACAACGTCACCACCAACGGCGTCGCGCTCAGCCGCGAGATCGCCGAGTACCTCGTCGCGAACAAGGCCCGCGAGGTCATCTTCTCGCTCAATGCCGTCGACGCCGCCGACTACGCCCGCATGATGCAGGTGAAGCCGGCGTTGTTCGAGAAGGTCCTCACGGCCATCAAAACGCTCGTCGAAGTCCGCGGCGATTCGATTTATCCGTCGATCGTGACGCAGTTCCTCCTCGACCGTTCCAACATCACGCGCATGGTCGAGATGTACGACCTCGGCCGCTCGCTCGGCGTCGACCGCATCGCCATGAACGCGGTCCTCGAAATCCCGCGCGAACGCATCGACCGCGAGCTTCTGCTGCGCCCCGAGGATGCAGAGTTGGCCGAGCCGTTCGTCGAGGAAGTGCTGCGCAAGGATTCCGACATCGGCCTGCTCCAGATCGATTTCGCGGTCTACGGCTGGAACAAGATGATGAAGTCCGTCCGCGAACGCGTGGGCGTCGTGCAGACCAACATGTACCCGGTCGCGCCGTCCTTCCGCGACCGCAACGACGGCTGCTTCTTCGCCTGGTACACCGCCGCCGTCACCGGCAACGGCGACATCCGCCCCTGCTGCCTTCTCCTCAACCCCGACGTCCCGCCCCTCGGCAACATCCACGAGAAGTCGATCTCCGAGCACTGGCGCGGCCCCGCGTTTCAGAAGATGCGCGACGAGATGCGCGAGGTCCTTCTCCGCGGCGGCAAAGTCGAATACGACCCGAAACGCTTCAAGATCCTGAAGGAAGTCTGCGTCAAGCCGGGCCTCTGTTGGCTGAAGAACATGTATTTCATGGTGGACGACGAGTTCTACGCCGAGCTCGATGCAAAGCTGGAAGCCGTCCGCAAACGAGAAGTCCGCTGGATCGGCACCCCGAAGCAGGTCAAACGCCGCGCCGATGTCTTCCTCTACGATCACCCGAAGCTGAAAGAGTTCATCGACAAGGACCGCTGGCGAAAAACCTACGACTGGCTGCGCGACTCCTCGCGTCCGCTGCGAGTCGCCCTGAAACGCCGCCTGCACATCAACCTCACCGACGCCGCGTAGTACAATCCATCCCCTTCCTGATCGCGCCCATAGCTCAGCTGGATAGAGCGTCAGCCTCCGGAGCTGAAGGTCGTAGGTTCGAATCCTACTGGGCGCACCAACCTAACCCACTCACTTGTCGCCACTTCGGTGGCCTTTCCCCTCTCTACTAGTTGTAGCGTAAGCGCTTGAGTCGCAAGGCGAGTCGCAAGCTCGGCTATTTTCGTGAGGAAACGCGCTCGCCAACGACGAATGCAAGCGCCGAATATCGGCGATGTTTCAGCGAGTGTTCCACGGAAAAAACGTGCATGAATCGATGCGAAAAGCGCACGCGCAACGTGGCCCGGAGAGCTGCTGAAGATGCGGTGCAGGCGGCGCATGGCTGGAGTGGATCGAGGCCTGAGCGCGGGCGCGGTCAGCTCGCGAGAGGCAGGCTGTACGCGTCGTCGAAGAGGTCCAGTTCGGGAACACTCCAACCCTCGATGATCTCCTGCAGGATTTCATCGTCGATGTTGAAGTAGTGCTTGTTGACGGTTGTGAGCGAGGTATCGCCCATCATTCGCACCACACCCATCAGGTGCTTCACGTCGCGCGAGCGCGCCGCGATGTGCGATGCGCCAGAGTGCCGGAAGTTGAAGAACTCCGATTGCTTGCCGGTCAGCTCGTAACCGAGCATGCGGTTTGCGATCGCGAGGAGTCGCTTCCACTGCTTCCGAATGTCCGTGTACGCCTTGCCGGTCGCGGGGTTCGGATGGATGACGCCTTGCGCGTTCTTCGGCCGGATCGAGAGCAGGTAGTCGACGAGCTGCACGGCCAGGCCGCCGCGCGCCTTGATGCCCTTGTTCACGTTCTTGTGCTGGTCGAGTCTGAACCAGCTCTTTCCGCCAGCACCGTGGAACGTGAGCTCTTCCCACGTCAGCGCAAGGTTGTTCTTCGGGCGCATCAGGGTTAGATACGCCACGAGACAGAAGCCGCGTAGCGGGACAACTGATGGCGCGCGGAGGCCGCGATTCTTCTTGTCGTTGACAACGCGCGCATTCCAAGCGGCCTGCTCGCGCTCGTACTCAGCCATCGCGGGGCCGAGCAGCATAGCCACTTCATGAGCGGACCACGGTTGCGGCTCATCATCGTGCGGGACGCGTGGGACGCGCACTCCTTCGAGCTGGTGTGCCGGAATCACGCGCTCCGCTTTGGCATGGTTGAGGATCGCCAGCAGCGTGGACGCGTAATGCCGCCGGGTTTCCGCTGACATGAGCGACACCTCGGCAAGCAGCTCGCGGTAGATCGCGAAATCGACGGCGGCTACGTCGCGATGCGTACCGATGAACCATTCGATGTTTTCGATGAGCGAGAGCGAGCCTCTGTAGGCCTTGCCGTTCGCGTGGAGGTATCGGCGATAGGCATCGACGACGTGGCCGAAGCTGACGGCGTTCTGACGTGCGCGGCGCTGTGCGTCGGCCGCGGCGAGGGCCGCTGTCAGGCGCTTCTCCTCCTCCGCTTTCAGCAGGAGCGCTGCGGCTGCAGAGAGCTTGCGATTGTTCGGATATGGCGAATCGCGACGGATGCGGATGTCGAGCGGCACCGACCAAACCTCATCGATCGACTTTCCGCTCTTCTCCGCTGAACGCGGCCGGTGCGTGACGCAGAGGTCACAAACGCAGAACGCCGGATGCGTGACCCACGGGTAGAGATCGAGGCGACCCCGCCGCCCCGTCACGTAGTCGGGTTCGGACTTATACATTGGAGCATCCCCTGGGTGTGCGCAGGTTCGACGAGTGCCAGGCGGCGGGCGCGATGATTCGGGCCGGCCGCGGGGTGGAAACGATCTGACGTGATGTGCGCTCGTTCATCGAACACCTGTCAAGAGAGAATTATAGGTTCATCTTCTGTATAATGCAATCATTCTATTTCAGGTAGATATGCGGAAACGAACATCGACGAAACGACCGCGGCGCGAAACCGGACGGATACTCCGGCGCATGGCGACGAATCGCCCGCGGGGCAAGGGAAGCACGTTCGGTGAGGAGTTCGGCGCGAGGCTACGCGCGGCGCGCGATCGTCGCGGGATGACGCAAGCGCAGCTCGCCGAGGTGACCGGCGCCTACCCGTCTCAGATATCGAACTACGAGAACGGCGAGAAGATCCCCGAGGGAGAGACGATGGTCGCCCTGGCCGACGCGCTCGACGTGAGTCTCGACGAGCTCGCGCGCGGCACGCCGAGGGAAGAGCCGGACGAAGTGCGGGACGTGCGGCTGCGCGCCAGCGTGCGCGAGTTGGAGGAGCTGCACGATCGCCGGTTGATCGATGTTGCCGTTACCGTCATCGATGGTCTCGTGGTTCACGCGCACCAAAGCGCGCTGCACGAGCGCGTTTCGCAGCGCCGTAAGAGATAGCTCCAGAGGCCCGAGCCGTCGCGCTCCGTCGGCCGTCGTGTGATTCTCCACCCGTGCCATACGCCGCCGTCGTCAAGTCGGCTGGGGGGCGGAGGACTTGACGACGGCGGCGTACGGCACGACGTTTTTACACGATGGGCGATGGTGCAATTTTCACGGGCATCGTGGCGGCGGCGGCCGAGCTTCTGGAGGTAGCCGCGGACAGGTATGTTGTGGGGCGCTGCGTCGTATAAGCTGATCGCACAGCGCGTGTGTAGACTGCCATCCGAGCTGGCGGCCGATGTAACGTATCGCTCGCGGATGGCCACCGAAAAGCCGGGACGGGCCACCGTGGAGTCACGTTGACTGTGCTCCAGAAGGCCCGTCCCGCCAACAGGCTACTTCTCTTTCCTTACGCCTTTGAAAGGCTTATCGTCAGAGGTCTTCCGATCCATGAACTGGCCGTTGTCGCTGTTGCGCTTCGTCCAGTCATCCGTCTTCGGGTTGTACACCTGCGAACGGTCGCGAACAGCGCCGTCGCGGTGGCCGTCGCCAGTCTGTCCATTCTTCGCCATACTTTCTCACCCCCCTTCCAAAAACGAGAACGCGGTTAGAACCCGACGCGCCTAATCTCCGGCGCGGCTTTCGTTTGTTCGATTGTTTCGCAACTCCACAGGAGTTGGTCGGCGTACCGTTCGGCGGCTTCGCGCACCCAGTGGGACCGAATTCGAAGAATCCACCATGTGAGCATCAGCGAGGAGCACGCGATACTGAAGACAATGAGAGGGAGATCGGCACTGCGCCCGAAATTGAGAGGCGCCAGCGTGCCAACGATTGCAACGACAATCAGGAAAATGGCGGCTGGCTTCATGGCCCACAGATTGCGGCGCAGGCCGTAGCTGACGTTCTCCTGAAAGACGAGCGGGAACTTCGCAGCGTCGCGCGTCAGTTCGCGGATACGCGCGATACACACCTCAATAACTTGGTCTGCACGTTCGGGATCGTTCGCTTCATCGCCTTCGGCGAGCAACGGCGTGTCAGGCGCGAGCGTAGCGAGCCGCGCTCGCCAGCGTTCACGTGCTGCCGCATTCTCGGATGGAATGCATAAGCGAAGACGGCGCACGGTGGGGCTTCCGCCCCAACTACGCCATAACTTGACCTGGCGGTGCTTTCCGAGGTCCCGACTGAATTCGGCGAGCAGGACACCAATGCCAAACCACGAGAAAAGAATTGTAGTCAAGGGCGCGATCCTCAGCGCCGGAAGCCAAAGGGTCGCAGCGATGGCGACGGGCATGATCGTGATCATCGCCGGCAGGAGGCGCGCACGGCGCGAGTACGGATCAAGGAGAGCGAACTGCGGCACGGTCATTCCTCTACGTAATCGCTGAATGGTAGTGCTATGGCGGCGGTATAGCCGGAGCGAGCCGGAGCATCCGGCGAGGAGTGGCAGAGCGAAGCGCCCCGCGTTGAATAGACAGAGGCGCCACGCCGAATGAGCGCGTTGACGACTTTCTTGGAGGGGCGCTTCTCTGCCTTTGCCGCGGCTGAAACGAACGCCTGCGTCGTCTTGATTCTGTTGAGAATCGCCGGTCCAACGTTGTGGTGGCTGCCGTGATGGGGCACGTCTAGAAACCTCAAGGTGGAGAGATCGATGCCAATCGATTCGGCATAGTTAGCGGCTCGCGTGAGCGCGTCGATGCCGGCGTCTCCGGTAAACAGCAGCTTGTGATCGTCGAGGGTGAACAGGACGATTGTGCTGGAGTTGTTTTCAGCCGACGTCTTTCCTGAGTCGTCAAGGGTCTCGATTTGAAGGGTTTCTTTGACCCACGTCACGGCCTCCGCAACCGCAGTCGCGGTCCTCGCAAAAAAACCAGAGGCCGAAGCCGCTTTCGCAGCGGGCGTGCGCCGGAAGTCGCAGACGAGGCTACAGTAATATTCTTCTGACGGCCCGAGCACCTGAATTGTGCCTGTAGATGTTCCGACTCCTGCGAATGGTTCGACAACTTTGACGCCTTTCTTCTCGGCGATGTCTTCAAGGTCACTCGCGTCGACCAATGAGCGTTCGAGCTTCGTAGACAGCCCAGACAGAGTGAAGCGATGATCCCTGAAATCGCGCTTCACGTCGGCCGCATGATTCCAAGGTTGGTGGAGCAGGAGCGTGTCCACGTCCATTTTCTCGACAACGACCTTCAAGCCGTTGACGTGGTCGCAGTCAGGATGAGTGGAGATCACCACATCGACTTTGTTCGTTGAGTAGTACTGATTTATATGGGTGACGAGCCGCTCGCCGCTGTCCTTTGTCCCGCCGTCGATCACAACTACCACCTGCTCGTGACGCGCGCCAGCTAGATTGCCAAAGCGGACAGCAATCGCATCGCCACTCCTACTCTCGTCGCCCACTGCCAGCATGTCCACCTCGAAAGCCATCACCTACCTCCTCGAAAATTTGCTAGGCGCCGGCTCTGCCGACGTTATCTAGCCTGGAACGAACCTGCCTTACCGAGTATTCCATGTTTTGTTGGCCTACACCAACAATTTCTGCACATCGGTCACCATGTGCTCGCATGCCACGGGCTTCCGGCGTTCACTTTCCCGGTAGCTTGCACCGTCCGGCTTAACGAGCCTGATGTACTTTTAGCGTATCTTCCAGTACCCTGCGGAAAAGATGTAACGGAGGCGATCTGTGTCAACTGTGGGCGGGCGGATACGCGAAATACGCGAGGCTAAAGGTTTGACTCAGGAGCAGCTTGCTGCGCGATCTGGCATGAGCAAGGGTTTTTTGTCGGAGGTGGAAAACGATCGACGAAATCTCAGTTCCAGAATCCTGCTGAATATCGCTACGCAGTTGGGTGCCACCGCTGACTATTTGCTAACTGGGACAACCTCAGCGACCGATACGCCCAAGGCGATCGAAATGCCTCTCGAGTTGTCGCGTGTCGCGGAGGAGAGGCACCTGACGCACAGCGAGACGATTGGTTTGCTTGAGGCGTATAGTTCCTTAATAGCTCGGAGAAACCCGCAGGGGTCGCGGCGATATACAGAGGCTGACTGGCGCGAGTTGCATGACGCGCTTAAACCCTTTTTAGACAAACGGTGATTCGTGGTTAGAGCAGACGTGACGTGGTATGCCCGAAGGCTCGCTGCCGATTTGGGCGCGCGATCGGCCGAAGATCCAGTCGGGTTCATTTTGAACCACGCCGCACGCCGGGTGCGGAAGGCGATGAAGACGTTCGGCGCCAAGACGCTGCCGGCGCTACTGATGGCAACGGCGCAAGAGGTCAGCACCCGCTTCGAAGTTCTGGAGAGTGATGAAGAGCTGACGGAGCTTGTTAGAAGGTACGTCGCTCGTGGGGAAACCGGGTTCGCTGTGCTGCCGAAGGACTTCCAGGACTCCTTTGGCGTCACGCTTCGGCTACTTAAACGAGAGGCGTGGGAGCCCGAACATGTGTCGGTGATCGATTGCCGCGGATCAAAGAAACATAGGTCTTACTACACGAAGTGGCACGAGGTGGCTCACCTGCTGACGCTGACGCAACAAGGCCAGTTGAAATTTCGGCGCACCCATGCTGAGAGACAGGCCGCCGATGAGGCGCTGATGGAACTCATCGCGGGCCACTTCGGGTATTGGAGCGAAATCTTTCAGCCGCACTTAGGTGGCGCATTGACGTTTGAGGCACTGACACGGATTAGATCGGAGCATTGCCCGGAAGGAAGCTGGCAATCATTCGTGCATGCTGCTGTCGAGAGGTGGCCGGAGCCTGCCGTGTACCTTAAAGCGGAAATGCGGCTGAAACGCTCGGAAGAGCGCGAGCGGAACCAGGTTTCGTTTTTGACACAGCCACGGGAAGCAAGACTTCGGTTGGCGGAAGTGGTGGTGAACGAGGCGGCGCGGACCCGTGGCGTGGAACTCTTCCCGAACATGCGCGTGCCGGAGCATTCGATCTTGTATCGAATCCATGCGCGAGAAGAGCTTTCAGGAGCGGCTAGCGAATGTTTGTCGATGTGGGAATCGACTGATCGAGGGTCATTGCGGGCCTGTGCCATCGTGGTTTCGGGCCGCCCCTCATACGAAGGTGTAGAGGGGCTAATCAACTTGAACTGAACCCCGATCACTAGCCGCGCCATGCGGCTTCGGTCCTCTCGGGGGCGCCGGCGCGGCGCTTGCCCGCCAGGGGACGAACATGCACCCGGCAGACACCCGCTGCAAGCGACGTGACGGCGCATGGGCGGTGGAAACGAACGTGAAGAAGCGCACGAACCTACGTGAACGGGCGGGCGTGGAGTGGCGGCGCCGTTTTTGCGGCTGGGATGCGCCGGTTTCATGGCACGGATTGCAAAAACGGTGACGCCACGGGGGCGGCGCCGCTCCACTACCCGTAGAGTCAGCGGCGATCTCGCGGCGGCTGCGGTTCTCGCCCGGGGCGCCGGCGCGGCGCTTGCCCGCCAGGGACGAACATGCACCCGGCAGACACCCGCTGCAAGCGACGTGACGGCGCATGGGCGGTGGAAACGAACGCGAAGAAGCGCACGAAGCTACGTGAACGGGCGGGCGTGGAGTGGCGGCGCCGTTTTTGCGGCTGGGATGCGCCTGTTTCGTCGCACGGATTGCAAAAACGGTGACGCCACGGGGGCGGCGCCTCCACTCCTCGTAGACCGCGGCAGGAACATCGAATGCGGCGCCACGCGGCACATCGCTACGAAGCGTAGAGGTTGCGTGATGGGTGGGCTGTGGACGGAAAAAAAAGACAAACGAGGCGCCGCAAGAAGTGACGATGCGAGCAGAAACCGTCAGTGAATAGTGTCTGTCTGTACCACGTCGGGAAAGATGAGATCGGGGATCTTGTACGGCTCAAAACCCTCATCGATCGAAGTCTGCATCGCAATGTCGGCGGCATGCCAGAGAACGACGAACTCACCGAATGCCAGGGGACCGAACCTCCGGCAGAAGTAGTCGTATCGATGAGAAGCTGCGGCGCGAGAGGATCGACTTTCACAGGAACAGTGTACAGATCACAGCGCTCACTTCGATTGGTCGAATGCAAGCGCGCGCACCGTCGCCACGAAGTTGTCCGGCGCGATCGGTTTGAACATCACCGTCTTCACAATCGATCGATCAAGCCGCGTGAGCAGCGACTTGTCGGCCGCGGTGATGACGACGATGTTCATTGGAGGCAGCTTCCGCGCTTTGATGAAGTCGAGGACATCGAAGCCTGTCCCGTCAGGCAGGATGAGATCGAGCACCAGGACGGCGTAACTGCCGCGCGAGAGAAGACGTTTAGCCTCGGCGACGTCGCCCGCCACATCGGTAGTGAAGCGCGCAGCATGAAGCGAACGCACCAGCAGTTCGCTGAGCGAGCGATCGTCTTCCACGACCAGCACGTCGACAGAGGGAGCCACCGACATTGGACCGCGACGATGATACGGCTACGCAATCCACGTTGCGTAGAACAAAGGATTGTGCGGATAGGTGAAAACCGCGAAAGGACGCCGCTAACTTGCTCGCGCGAGGCACTTTTCCACAGACTTTCCGCGATGAATGCGGAAATCAGAACACAGAAAATCGGAACGAAGTGGCACGGCTACATTGATGGCCGTCCCGATGTCGATGAGACAGCACTGAGCGAGGAAGCGGCGCAACGGAAGGCCGAGCAACTGCGAGACCGATTCGGCTCTTGCGGTGTCAAGACAACGTTGTTCGGCGGTCGAACGTGCGAGCTGGTGAGCGGGCACTGTGCTCCTGGTGGGAGACCGACAGAGCATCGCAGCGGAACCTTGACTTGGGCTGATGCTTCGCCAGAAGACCTTCGGCATCGGAGGAAGGGCGGGTGGGTGGCGTGACTCGGGCGGGTGGCGTGCTCCCGGGCGGGAGCCGCGCCGCCGGCGCCGGGCGGCGGCGAAGCGAAGCGGCGGCGGATGGGCGGCCGGGTGGTGGACCGCCGCGGCTTCGCGTAGCCGCGGGTGGTGGAGGCGCCGGGTCGCGGAGCGCAGGTGCGGCCGCGCGGGTGGCGGATGGCGGCGCGCGGCGGCACCTGCGCGGAGCGACGCGCGTGCCGGCGAAGCGCGGCACGCGTCGGCGCGGCGAGGGCGGCTGACTGGGAGGCGCCTCTGCATGGGGCCAGTACGGCAAGGAGCGCCGCGCGCGAGTAGCGCGCGGCGCTCCGCTATGCCGCTTGCGGCGCTTGGGAGACTGTAACGTGATGCTCGCGCTGATGTACGCGACCGGATATTGGAACCCTGCGATGTGCGGTGCGGCGGCGTCTTTAGCCGCCGCACCCACGAGCAGGGCGGGGGCTGGGTGGGAGCCGCGGCGCAGGGTGACGCGAAGCGGCGCCCTGCGAGCTGCGCGCGGTGGCCGCGCGGGTGGTGGGTGGGGGGCGCGCCACCTGCGCAGCGTCCGCGGCGAGGGGGAAACGTGGCATCGCGCAGCAGAACGCGTCGACGCGGCATGTGGCGGAAAAGGGTTGGGCGGTGGACGGCGCGATCTCGCGATGCCCGTGCCACAGGCGGGGCGGGAAGCCGCGGCGCGACGGTTGCTCGCACGCACGCGCCGCATTCCTTATCGCGGGCGATGCAACCGGCGTGACGCGGCGTGGGTGGGCGGGGAATCGTCGCGCTGCACTCCCCCACCGGCTCGGGCGGGAGCGGGGCGGCGCGGGTGGCTCGTGATTCTCGCGCTGCACTAACCGACAGGCGCGGGCGGGAGCCGCGGCGCGATCCGTTGCGCACACGACCCGATCAATTCACGCAGCCCACACGTTGCAACGGGCGGGACGCGGCGAGGGTGGGCGGGTGTTCGTGACGGACACGCGCGGGGCGTGAAGAGATCGGGCATGCGCCGGAGCAGATCGGACGTGGTTTCGCACGCGTGAGCCGGCGCGCAGTTGTCGTCTTCTTCGGTTCATCGCGTGACCCTCAGCTCGACGACGTGCCGTTCGCAATCGGCCGGCGAATCACGCATCGTCGGCTATGAAATGTGGCGTCCTGCAGGCGCTCGGATTCGACGCGCGAGATGCTGAATTTGCTCGATCGTCGCATTCGCGTATTTTCGGCCCGCCCAACGATCAGTGGATGGCACGCGTCTGCCGCGCAGCGGCACGCGCGAACGCGCGTCAACATGCGTAGCCGTGGTTCCGTACGCGCGAGCACCCGACGACTGCGCGCGATCGTGCGACGCGAGACCGCCTCTCAGATGCCGCACGTTGCCGCGACGATGCTACGGCGCGTCTTTGCGAACGCACGGATACTGCCGGCGATGTTCGGGAAGCCGATTTCGAGCGCGGATGGAGTGAATTTGCTCGCGGATCGCATTCACGCGTTTTGTCGCCGAGATGGGCGCGCGAACGACAGTTGCGGTTTATCGGCGATGGAGACGCGAGCAGCGCGCGAGGCACTCAGACCGCTGCGCTGGCGGAGATGCGATCCGTACTATGCGGTGCCTGAATCCATCCCTGCTCTTTGAGTCTGTCCCACGCGCGTAGAAGATGCTCGCGCTTGAGCTGCTGTTTCTTCCGCGGACTCCAATCCTGAACGGCTCTGATCGCGACCTCGGGATTCTCCCGTGCGTCGGGGTTCTCGCGAATGACCCAATGCAGCGAGCTGAGAAGTTCCAGGCCGAACGGGTCTTCAAAACCTTCGATCAATTCGGCGACACGATCGATCCGCGCCAGCGCTCGGGAGTCTTCGCGAAGAAAGGCACTCGCTTCCTCGACTGCACCAGGTAGCAGATGAATCGGCGTGGTCGGCTTGTCTTTTCCATCGCCGTAGCCTTGCGTGTAGTGGGCCTCCAGGCGGATCAGCACCTGTCGCAGATTCGTGGCGTAAGGTCCGAAGGGCTTAGGTTCGTATTTGAGTTTAAGCGGCTGCCCCGCCTCCTGCATGAAGTACATGAGCTTATGAATCTCAAGCAAGCTGATGACTGGATCGAGAAGTCCCTTGAGATATCGATCGATCAGGAGGATGAGCGCTGCCTTCCCCATTGACATGCTCGGGCGCTCCGTTCGATTCGGCATCGCTTCCGCTTCCGGTGAACGGCCCGGCGGATACAGGACTACGCGCACGTCGGGAACGCCGGCGAATGCGGCCTCGATGCGCGGACGTACTTCGCTCCAGTCAAGGCCGCCGTTACCGCAACCGAGCGGCGGAATCGCGATCGAGCGAATGCCGAGACCTTTGATCGTCGCCACGAGGTCTTGCAGGCCGGCCTCGATGTCTTTGATGCGGCTCGCGGTTCGCCAGTGCCCCTTCGTCGGAAAGTTGATGATCCAGCGTGGCCCTCCGTTGAGACCACCGAGATCGAAGACATGCATCTTGCCGAGCTTCACCTGACCGGTTTTGCACGCGGCCTCGTACGCGCGAAACATCGCCGGATACGCCTGTTTGAACTGCAGCGCGATGCCGCGGCCCATCACACCCGCGGTGTTCACCGTGTTCACCAGGGCCTCCACGGGTGCCTGCATCAGATTGCCTGTTGCGAGCTCGATCATTGGTCTAATTCTAGTAGTACCAAGCCGTTTTAACCGAGACTTTCGGCCGGTGATTCTGCCGAGCGACCAGCGCCGCGACCTCCTCGGCGGTTTTCGGGTTCTGGCAACCGATCTCGTGAAAGCCGGGCCAGGGAAAGAAGTCGGCAACGAGGAATTCCGCCTGTTTCTGATGGCGATTCTCCGCCCAGTACGTCGCCTCGATCGCTTTCCAATCCAGCGCCTCGATCGCCTCCATCGTTGAGTCGAACGTCGTGTGAAACGCCGCCGCGTTGCCGTCGCTCACGGCCCATGTTGCGCCGAGATCGATGGCGTAACTCACTCGGCTGACGAGGTGAACGATCGAACTCTGACACCCCGGAGGGCGCCCGGTGTTGCCGAGATTGATGCTGTAGAGCATCGGCGAGCGAGGGCAGAAGTAGAAAGGGACGAACTCGCCGACGAAGCGGTTGCCCGCGCTGGTAACGCGAATCTGAGTCAACCGTCGCCGCTTGATCCGATCGTCGCCGATGATCGTTGGATCGCGTTCCGACATCGCAGCATCCGACAGCAAGCCTCCCTCGGCCATGATGCCGGGCAGGTTCCCGATGTCGGTGATGTGGTAGATGAGTCTCTCTTCAGGACGTAGAGGCATTCGGACGGATTCTGACATCCAAGCCTGGAATCGTCACCCGGCATCGGATCGCCTATGTCGGATAGCAGCGCCCGTCTTCCCTCGCGCTCTTCGCGCGCGCAGCCTCCTTTGGTTCAACGTGGCAGCGTGACGGTCGCCCGGTGTGTGCTGCTCGCGAGCTCTCAGCCGCCCGAAGCGCGCCTCGGGGATTGCCAGTCGAGTTCTGGTGCGAAGAACTAAGCGCCACCGGCGCAGGCGAACCGTGGGATGAAGTTGATTTCCGGTTTGGCCGCATCGTATGATGGCGCAAAACCGGAAACGAACCATTACCGGTGGAGGTTCAATAGTGCGTTTGACTCAGCCTTCAGAAGCCGGCGATCGACTTGAGCAGATCGGCCTTCTTCCCTATTCGGTTCTTCTTGATTCTCTCACGGCCGGCCAACAAATCCTCGCAACTTGCACACTCGACGACCCTGCGAGTGCGCGCGGTGTGTATGTGTGGGGAACGATTACGAAAACGACGCGGCAGCTCGGCCGGAGCTTCGGATGGGAGCGGTGCGACACGGGCAACCTCAGTACCGTTCTCTCTCCAGACCAGCGGCTCCAGATTATGGTCGCGACGGGCGACGAAGCTACGGGCATGGTCGGCGTGACGCCCCGAACGAAATACCCGCGCGGTGCAGCAAGCATCCGCGCAATCAACGACAACCAAATGGCGCTGCCGACGCTGGAGCGCTTCTTCATAAAGAAGCAAAGCGTCGAGCGCCCAGCCGGAGTCTTGACGTGGATCTTTCTTCACCGGCGCCTGCGCGACTCCGTGAAATGGGAGCTGTCGCTGCCTAAGATGGTTGGGGCGGACGGCATCATCATGGAATGGGAAGAACGGATCATCTTCGAGCCGGTGTCGTTCGACGCGATTGACGAAAACTTGCTCGGCAATGACTTCGACCACGATGGCGATGACTTCGATCCCACTGTGACGAGGAAACGGTGACGGGCGTTGATCCAGGTACGTTCAATCCGCAGCGGCTGGAACTTGCTCGACGACGCCGCGGTCTTTCCATCATTGAATTTGCGCGGATGATCGGCGTCACAACGCGGCAAGTCACGAATTACGAGAACGGCACTTCGGAGCCTAGCCAAGCGACGTGGGAAAGTATCGTAGAGACGCTCGGTTTTCCGAAGGAATTCTATTTCCGGCCGTCGTTGCTAAACCTCAGTGAGGAGAATGCGACTTTTCGGTCGTTGCGACGCACCACCGCTACGCAGCGGGCGCAAGTTCTGGCAGCGGGCGCACTGGCGATGGAGTTGTCGTCGTGGATTGAAGATAAATTCGATCTGCCGGTCGTTGATATACCCGATCTGAGTGTATACGCCGGCCAACCTGAATCAGCGGCGGCGGCGCTACGGGCACAATGGGGCCTCGGTGAGCGGCCGATATCACACACGATCGGCCTACTTGAAACGCACGGCGTTCGTGTGTTTTCGCTAGCGGAAGAGCTGCGCGAGGTCAATGCTTTTTCAGTCTGGGTCGGCGCGCGGCCGTTCGTCTTCTTGAACACGGTGAAGTCGGCGGAAGCAAGTCGATTTGATGCGATGCACGAGCTCGCCCATCTCGCTATTCATCGCGAGACGGCGGATTCGCGAGAGACTGAAACTGAAGCGAACGCGTTCGCAGCCGCGGTGTTAATGCCGCAGGCAGACGTGTTGGCAGTGGCGCCGCGAAACGTGACTCTTCAGCACATCATCCGCCTAAAAAAGCGCTGGGGAGTCGCAGCGTCGGCGCTTACGCGGCGGCTTCACGATTTGCAGGTGATCGGACCGTGGCCATACCGAACGTTGTGTATCGAGCTAAACCGGCACGGCTTCAGAACCAACGAGCCTCACCCAATCCCGCAGCGCGAATCTTCACGGGTGTTGACGAAGGTGTTCAACGATCTTCGGCAGGACCACATCACGCTCGGCACCGTTGCGGAGGAGCTTGCAATTCCCAAATCCGAGTTGCAGCGACTGGTGTTTGGTCTGGCCATGATGGGCGTCAGTGGAGACGCACGACGGCGAGTCGCAACATCGCGTGCAGCAAGCACGCTCAGGCTCGTGGAAGACAAGTAAAGGAGAACCTGATGCTACCGAGCACAGAGAATCGCTTCCTGACGGCCACGGAAGAAGAGATCGAGCAGGATTTTCTTGACGATTATGTTCGCTTCGCCGCGCAAATCAACGCACACACGATCATCGCGCTTCTAGGTGCGATTCGCGAGGAGCGCGATGACCGGCGGCGCAAGATGCTTTGCACGGCATGCCTGCAGTTGTTCATCACGAGCGTCGAAGATTTCGCTGGTTTGCTGCAGGCGATCGTTCGCCGGAAAAGCTGTGCGCTACTCCACGTGACGCTCACCGAAGGACAAGGCCACGGTGGAACGGCATACCCGCGTACGCTGAAGCGGCCTACGTCGGCGACGGAACTGATGGACGAAGTTGGGTTCACCAAGGTCAATGTGGATCGTCTTCGCGAGCTCGGATACGAGATCACCGCCGAGACGTTCAACGATCCGTTTGACGACTTCGCCGAAAGCATAAAGAACCTTGCGGACTATGCAGAGCAATACAACGACCTGAAGAACCGCCTAAAGCACGGCAAGTGCGTCTTCGGTCTGGCGTTCGCTCTCGGCACAAGCGACGACATCGGCAACATCGAGACGCGGACGATCGACGGCCACACATCCCGAGGGCTCGCGAAGACAAGCGTCTCGGCCGGACAGGCGGAGTTCGCCAGCATTCTCGTCTGCAAGATCGTGATCGTCTCGTTAGACCTGCTGGCGCTGTTCGCCGTGCAGTATCACCCCAAGTTCGCGGAGGCATTTGTGCATGACGTGCGCGATGAGGGAGAGCGCATCGCATCGCTCGCGCGTGCTGCGGGGCTGAAGTCCAAGGGGCTGACGAATCTGTTTGAATGCGACGAGTAAAATTTGCGCGGCGCCGCGCGACCGAGCGCGATGCCGCTTGCTTCCTTCGATCCCGATGGCGAATAGAAAAATGCGCTTCAAAACGCGACTCGACACCTACTCCTCGGTCAAAGTGATCGGCGAAGGCGGCAGCGGGCGTGTCTTTGAAGTGGAAGTGAGCAACGGACAGCGATTCGCTCTCAAGATGCTCAACCCCGCCGGGGTAACCGAGACGAAACGAAAACGGTTCAGGAATGAGTTGAACTTCGGGCGGCGCGCGCGGCACGACAACATCGTTTCTGTCGTCGACGACGGCGAGGTCGACGTGAACAACGTTCCCGTTCCCTTCTTCGTAATGCCGCTCTACGCAAAATCGTTGCGTAATCTGCTCGATGACGGCACCGAGTCGAAGCATCTGCTAAGCCTCTTCTACGGCGTGTTCGCCGGGATGCAGTTCGCGCATGATCAGCGAATTTGGCATCGCGATCTTAAACCGGAGAACATCCTATTCGACTCCGGCGCGGATCGTCTGGTCATCGCCGATTTCGGGATCGCGCACTTCAACGAAGAGCTCCTGCACACGGTGGTTGAAACGCGCGATGCGGAACGGCTCGCAAACTTTCAGTATGCCGCTCCCGAACAGCGCACGCGCGGACGCACAGTTGATCGTCGCTCGGACATCTATGCGGCCGGCCTCATGCTCAACGAGCTGTTCACTCGCACGGTTCCGCATGGCACGGGATATCGGCGGGTTCGCGATGTAGACGCTTCCGCGAGCTACATCGATGATGTTGTCGAACGGATGATCCGGTTTGAGCCGGACGAACGTTACGCGTCGATGTCGGACGCCCAAAAAGACATCGATCTCATGTCGGTTGGACCAGCGCTCGCTGCAGCAAGGAGGGCCGGCGCGAAGGTCTCCGCAGCCGAAACGAAAGAACAGCTGTTTCACAGCACAGAAGGAGTCGAGCTGGCGACGCGGGAAGTGAAGGTTGCGTATAGCCACGCCGGTGACGTGCTGGAGCAAGTTCGCGGTGACGCGCCATCTCTCAATCTCGAATTTGAGCGGACCGACAAGGAACTCGTCATGCGCACGCGCCGGACTTCGGCACGCGTGAACTGGTACTACGCGTTTTCGAATTCGCTTGAGACTGCGCGTGTGACGATCTGGACGTACAAGTGGCGCGTCCTGTTACCCTCTGAGCGAAGCAGCTATCGCAACTCGGTGGAGCCGGTGGAGGTGGGCGAGACCGCGTTTCGTCCCGACTTCATTGCAAATCGGGGCTTCTGCTGGCGAGACGAGTCTGGGAATCACATCACGTCGAGCGAACTTGGCGATCGATTGTTGAGTGAATTCATGGAACTAGTTGATCGGCACGAAACGTCGGACGAGGAGATGCCGATGCGGTGATATCTGAGGCGGTGTCAGGTTGGTGTTCTTTGAGCACGATGCGGCGCGCTGCGGCCAGCGCGGCGCATCGTGCGATGCTCACGACTGCAAACGGATCCCCGCCGCCTCAATCTTCTGAAACACCCAATCCGGCAGGCAGAGGTCCAGCTTGTCCTTCCGGCAGTTGGAGTGACAGACGATCGTCGCCACCTGAAAGCAGCGCGGGAAATCGAACACGGTGGATGGGTAGTAGAACACCGGGTCGATCTCGTGACGGCGGCAGATGTCCAGCGTGAGCTCGATGCCGGCGTCGATCTGCGCCTCGTCCAGCTCCGCGAAGTAACCGCGCTCGCGCCACTCGGCCGCGAAGTGAAGGCCGGTGTAGACGGTGTTCGGCGTGTTCATGCCGAACGCGTAGAGGCGGTCGCCGTCGAGCGTGAGTGGCCCTTCGTTCGCGAACTCGATCGCGACAGCGGAGCGATCGTAGCGGCCCTTCGTGCCGTTCAGGCCCAGGTGATAAATCCAGCCGGCATCATCGAAGGTCTTGATGATCGTGCCGTCTCGATCGACGAGATACGGCGCTCCGACGCGGTTCGCGTCGAGGTTCCATGCGTCGATCGATGTCGTCGCGCGGCCTGGCCTGCCGGATGCCGGCGTGTTGCGCGTGCGGCCTTCGCTGCCGTGCCACACGACGAACTGTTTCTTGGTTGCTTCCTCGTACCACTGGCCGCGCTTGAGCGGATAGTTGGTGATGTTCATGATGTTCTCCGAAGTGGTGAGGCGCGCGACAGGCGCGCGCCCCACCGGTTGAACTGCGTTAGCGGTTCTCGTTCTCCTGCGTCAGATGAGATGCGGCACGGCGGCGAGTGGCACGGGCGCGGCGCCGCTTGGGCACCTCGACCGTCTCCACCGTCGTCGTCGCCGGGCTTCTCCTCGTCTTGACGAGAGGAACGAACCGGCCCGAGATGGCGTCACGACCGACTTTGCGGATCGTCATGGCGCACCCCCTCAGAGGTCCTTCCCCGCTTTGAAGTCGGGGCTGATCTCCGGCGAGGAAACGACCGCCTCGACGGCCTGCGTGAAGATGACCAGCGCCGCGCGCCACGTCGCCGGGATGATCGGCAGCGCCGCGACGACGGTGAGCAGCGGCTTGATGCTGCTGTAGACCTTCACCAGCTTCTGAACGCGTCCGCTCAGGTTGTCCGGCAGCAGGGCGTTCTCCTGCTCCATCTTGTCGATGCTGAACGTCTTGACCGCCTTGTCGATGTGTTTGAAGGACACGGCGTTGGTGGAGGCTTCTTGTTCCATTGTGCTCATGGTGTGGTTCTCCTTTCGTGAGAAGTCACGAGTGGTTGTTTGAAGTTGATGAAAGGAACGTCAGCGCGCGGGCCGGCGCCGCCACTTCGGCAGCGTGCGGACCGGCGCTCGGCGTTCGGCCGGGCGCTTGATCGGAATCCGCGGCGCATCGAAAATCTGCGTCGCGAGACCGACCGACGACCAGGCCTCCGCGACGATGCGCTGCACGCGGCCGCCGTTGCCGTACCGCTCACCGGCAATGTCGACCGTGGCCCGCGCGAAGTCGCTGAAGTCGGCGTCGGACGTGAGGCGTTCCGTCAGCGTGTGATACCAGATGCGCCCCAACACCTCCCACGTCCTGCCTCCGAGCGAAACCGCTGCGAGGTAGAAAGCGTGGTTCGGGATGCCGGAGTTGATGTGAACGCCGCTGTTGTCGTCGGGCGTATCGACGTAATCGCGCATGTGCGCCGGCTGCGGGTCGCGTCCGAGAATCGGATCGTCGTACGCGGTGCCCGGTGCAGCCATCGAACGCACAGCCTTACCGTGAACGCCAGCAGCGAACAGCGAGGCGCCGATGAGCCAGTCGGATTCGTTTGCGGTCTGGCCGAGCTTGAACTGCTTGACCATGATCCCGAACGCGTCGGAGATGTGCTCGTTGAGGGCGCCGTTCTGGCCGGTGTAGCCCAAAGCCGCGGTGAACTGAGTGACACCGTGCGTGAGCTCGTGGCCGATGACATCGAGCGAACCGGTGAAGCGGTTGAAGAGCCGCCCGTCACCGTCGCCGTACACCATCTGATGGCCGTTCCACATTGCGTTATCGAATCGCGTTCCGTAATGAACGGTGGAGTCGAGACGCATGCCGCGGTCGTCGATGGATTTGCGGGAGAAGATTTGCGCGTAGAAGTCGAACGTCGCGCCGGAGCCGTCATAGGCTTCGGCGACTTCAACGTCGGCGCTGCGGGGTTTGTGCTCGCTCATCACGAGCTTGCCCGGCAACTTGTGCGAGTGCTGCGCGTCGTACACGTTGCGCCGCTTCTTCAGAGGCGCGGCGGCCGTAACGGCCGGCGCTCCTCCTTCCATGAAGGTGCGCACGCGTTCCGTCGCCAGCTCGCGCATGTGCTCGAGCGTCGATCGGGCGTCATCCCCTGCTTCGTGCTCCGTCTGCTCGGCCATCTTCGCCAGGATGTGAGGCGGGATGACTCCACAGACGTGGTGCGAGATGTTTCGCATACACGATGCTCCTTTGAGTGCGCACGCGGCCGTCAGGCCGCGCGCGTCTCCTGCTGAGCAGTCGTGACCGGTCCCGCAGGCTGCGGCGCCGGCTTGGCCGGGGCAGCGGCAGAACCCTTTGCGCGGCCGCGGCGGCCGAGATCGCGCTTGAGATTCGAGACGAGCGATGCGACGGCGGCGGCGCCAGGGTCGCGGGCAACGCCCTTTGCAATCGAGTAGATTTGCAGAGCGTCGGCGGCGAGGTTGGCTTTGCGCGAGGCCATCGTGAACTTCAGGCTGTTCGCGAACGCCGTCACCTTGTCCTGAACCGGGCGAAAGGCTTCGATGAATTGAAGCGTGTCGCGGGCCTCGGTGACGTCGAGCTTGTTCACGCCCTGGAGCTCCGGAGTCTGCTCGACAGCCGCGATTGCGGTGGCGAGGAACTCGGTCGGGACATTGAGATGGGACCGGACGAAGTTCGCCGTGGCGGGATGCGTGATCTCCAGCTTCGGGATGATCGACGCGATTTGATCGAGTGCCTTGGAGAAGTCGTCTGCGAGCTGCTGGTAGTGAGTGATGGTCGGCGTCGGCGTGGTCGCCGGATCGGGTGTCGTACCGTCCGGCGGCGGCGCTGCCGCTGCTGCTACTGCGGGGCGAATCGGATTGGTGGACATACAGTCCTCCTTCATCACCGCGGGCGTGCGCGACGCGCGCTCGTACGCGGTGAATGGAACCGCGCTACCCGCCCTCGCTCTGGCCAGAGCTTGGCGGGCGAAGGCACCTGCAGATGCCGGGACCTCGGACCGATCCTGTGTATAAGATACGTTCCAGATAAGCTTGGTAACGTTACCAATTTGTCACGACGGAGAGTTATTCATCCCCCGCGTTGATCTGTAATGACTTACAAATACTCGATTTAGCGACGGAAACGCGCGATATATGCTGTTGTAGCATGAATAACGTATACGGAAGTCTAAGTGACTGAAAAGAAACCACCTTCTGTCACGGCGTGGAGAGCTGCCGATTTCAGCCGTCGTGCGCATTCATCCCGCTGCGGGGTGTATGTCCATCAAGCTGGCATGACAAGAAGAGGCGATGGCGCTCCGTCTCTCGTCGTCGGCTCCGGTGGGTCGCTCTCTCGTGGGTGGAAGCCGCGGCACGGACGGTGCGGCCGGGCGCGAGCGCGAAGCGCCGCGACCGGTTGCAGCGGCCGTGCCGGGGCGGGGGGCGGTTTTTTGATCTACGAGTGGTGGAGTCCTACAGCGACGAGAATGCGATCGCCGGTCTCATTCAGTGTCCTCTGGACGAGAACGATCCGATGGGCGATCGCATGCATCCGACTGAGCATCGCATTCATCGTCCACCTCGCGAGACTCTTCCGATCGCGGAACGCTTTCACTGTCCTCGGAGCGAGATTCATCCCAAGGCGGGACGCATTCGTGCCATCGCCTCACACATGAATACGATCGACGATCGCGTGAATGCGTCGCGCGATCGGTTCGCATCGCAGCTCGACAGTCATTCGCCAACAGCTACCGGCCGTGAGGCGTCCGCTGCTGAGCTGACGAGCGTCACGCGGCCGTACTCGACAAGCACCTGGACGTGGGAACCGATCGCGAAGCCATGCTCGGCGAGCCACCGGCCGGACATGCGAAGGTACGGGACGATTGCTTCCGGCATCATCCGGCGCGATATGCGGCGGCTCGCTAACTTCACCACATGCGGCGCTCGCGCTGGTCGTGGCTTCGGCTCAACTGCGGACGGCGCGGACACTGCAACTTGTTTACCCACTCGGCGACGGCGAGGACGACTCAACGCTGGATGACGGCTGAGAGCTTCAAAGATATGCGAACGCATTTTTGATCACCTCCGAATGAAATTGCTTCAGCAGAACCGCCCGGTCTCGGTGACCTCCGGCCAGGCGATCGCTTCGGCCAGACCGGGGACGACCGGTGCAAGTCGTTCCTTTTCGATGTCCGCGAGTTCTTGAAACATGCGGTCGAGGAACGTGTCCACCGCTTCGCCGCCGTCAGCAGCAAGGACCCTCAGAGCCGCGATCTGATAGAGCGGCAGGCGGACGGTGAGCTTACGAGTTCGCAACGCCGGCGGCAGGATCAACGACGCATCGCGACCTAGCGCTGCTTCGATCGTCGCGAGCGACCACTGGTTGAGCGCCTGCCCCGCCAGCTCGCGAAGCTCGATCACCTTTCCGCTGCACGTCCTGACGACTTCAATGTCGCCGCCGCTGATCGCCGCCTTCATCTGTGCAGGAGACCATCCGAGCATCTGCGCGGCGTCGTCGATCGTGACGCGCGGCTCATGATGTAGGAAGATGTTGCGAATGCGTTCGATGAGAGCTGGATCAGACATGAGTCGCCGTCCCTCTATTATCGTAGAGAGCATATATCGGCATTTGCGTATTGTCAACGCGGAGCGGCTTGCGTGACGACTCATCAAACGGCGGGCGAAGTGTTCGGCGCGCGTGTCCGCGAGCTACGCCAGAAGCGAGGGCTTACGCAGATCGATCTATCGGAACGCCTCGGCCTACCTCAAAGCCGCATCAGCGAAATTGAAAGCGGTGCGCGCTCGCCAACGCTCGTAACCATCCTCCGGGTGTCCGTGGCGCTTGAGTGCAAGCCAACTGATCTCGTCGTGGTGTTCGACAGACAGAATCTCGCCAAGCTCCTGCCGAAGTAACGCGCGATCCGCGCTCGCAATAAAAGAGTGTTCCACGGTCCCGCGAAAGCTGCCTGCGCGAGCCGCGCGAATCGCATGACGAACTTTTCGAGTCGCAAGGTGAGTCGCAAGCTCGCGCCTTTTCGCCAGTAACCGCCTCGGAATCAGCAATTTACCACTACACGCCGTAGATTTTTCGAGCCCTTCTACTCTCCGCGCCTGCTTTAGCTGAATAGCCCGACAGCCTCCGGAGCTGAAGGTCGTAGGTTCGAATCCTACTGGGCGCACCAAGCTGACTACTAACTCAGTCCGCTCACCACGAACAAATCCGACAGAACCCGCCGGTAGGAATACGCGTATGTCTGACCGTCTGGCGTGATGTAGACGGTCATGACGTAGCCGGGCACGATGTCGTTGATGCCGGCGGGATCCGCGGGGCGGATGGTATGCCAGGGAGTGCGCTCGCCGGTGGTGATATCGACGCGCTCGATCGACACGCTCGTACGGCCGCGGCGATAGACGTAGAGCGCACGATCATCGGGCGTCCAGCCGATGGGTAAGTCGCCGGCCACACAGCCGGGCACCGGTCGTGCCTCACCGCCCGCCACAGGCAGGAGCAGGACCGTGTCGTTCTCTCCCATCGCCGCGACATGCTGGCCGTCGTTCGACAGGCGAGCAGGCCAGCCGACGGGAACCTGCGAGATCTGCCGCATCGCGCCGTCGGCCAGCGACATCTCAAACAGGTGCGGCGGCTGCGCGGGGGCGTTGCCGTGAAGCAGAAGGCGCTCGCCGTCGGCGAACGGATGCCAGGCGATGAGTGTCTCCAATTGTGGCACCGGCAGCAGGCGCGGCACGCCGGCGCCGACCGGCAACATCTCCAGATGCGGTGGCGTTCCTCCCGGACTGACGATGATCCATTTGCCGTCGGGCGTGAGCGGGCTTCCGCGCGCATGCCCTTCGCCGATACGCACCGGCGGCCCCCCGTCGACCGGCCGCACGTAGATGGTGCTCTGCGCGCGGACCGCCCCAAACCGCTCCATGATC
>Ga0233356_1000009_pt1 | contig 96492 bp, 85 predicted proteins | sample GEONSFMMS_FD_180700 | JGI IMG/M metagenome (GOLD analysis project Ga0233356, IMG submission 180700) | Soil microbial communities from Shasta-Trinity National Forest, California, United States - GEON-SFM-MS | ecosystem: Environmental > Terrestrial > Soil > Temperate forest > Bulk soil | place...
CGATGGATGCCGGGGAGAGAACCGCAGTCTAGTTAGGGTAGGTCCGAGCTCATGATGCGTGACATCCGCAAGAAGTCCACGCTTTCCCGCGCCGTTTGCGCTGACTGGTCTCCGCGGTCGTGGCGACAGAAGGTCGCGGCACAGCAGGCTGAGTACCCTGACCCAGCGGAGCTCGCGCGGGTCGTCGCCGAGCTGGGCGCGTTGCCGCCGCTGGTTCACTACCGCGAGATCGAAGCGTTGAAGCTCGGCCTGGCCCGGGCCGCCGAGGGGAAGTTCCTCGTACTGCAGGGAGGGGACTGCGCCGAGAGCTTCGAGGACTGCGGCAGCGACAGTATTCTGGCCAAGCTCACCGCCCTGCTGCAGATGAGCCTCCTCCTCCGCCACGGAACGGGCATTCCGGTGCTGTGCCTGGGGCGGATGGCCGGGCAGTACGCCAAGCCCCGCTCCCAGTCCACCGAGACCCGCGACGGAGTGACGCTGCCCGCCTATCGGGGCGACATCATCAATCGCATCGAGTTCACGAGGGCCGGCCGAATCCCCGATCCCAGCTTGCTTCTGCGTGGCTACGAGCGCTCGGCTCTGACCTTGAACTTTGTCCGTACCCTGGCCGCCTGGAACTTTAGCGATCTGCGCGAGTTCATGGACTGGCAACCGGACCTTGCCGGAAGCAGCGTGCATTTGCGTGAGCTGACCCGAATCCTCGATCTCGTGAAGCGCGAGATGGGAGTCATGGACGAGGATGCCGGCCCGCTCGTCAATGCCGAGCGAGTCGGCTTCTACACTTCGCACGAGATATTGGCATTTGACTATGACGTCGCCCAGACTCGGCATGTCCCGGGAAAAGGCTGGTACAACCTGACCACTCACCTTCCGTGGATTGGCGTGCGCACGAACGCTCCCGACGGAGCACACGTGGAGTACTGCCGCGGCATCCGTAACCCTATCGGCATCAAGGTCGGCCCGGATACCGCGCCCGAGTGCCTGACCGAGCTGCTCGAGATCCTCCATCCCGACAATGAGCCGGGTCGAATGGTGCTGATCCACCGATTCGGCACGGGCAGGATCGCCAACTGTCTGGCGTCACTGATCGAGGCGGTACGCGCGACGGGCAAGACCGTGGTCTGGCTCTCCGATCCGATGCACGGCAACACCGAGACCACAGCGACCGGAGTGAAGACTCGGTGCTTCGAAAAGATTCTTGCCGAGGTGAGCGAATCCTTCAGGATCCACCACGAGCTCGGCTCGGTCCTCGGGGGAGTCCATCTCGAGCTCACGGGCGAAGACGTCACCGAGTGCATTGGCGGCGCAACCCGTCTTGCCGTGGAAGACCTCGGGCGAGACTATCGCTCGAAAGTCGATCCGCGGCTCAACTATGCCCAGTCGATGGAGATGGCGTTGGAGATCGCGCTACAGGTGAACAGGATGCGCCGGCCCGAAAAGGGCCATCGTGACCGGCTGGCCATGCAGCAACCTTTCTGGAGCCGGAGTGGCGGCCTGCTACCAGCGATTGGACGCAGGCCAGGACTGACCTGAGCGGGCTATTGTTGATCGATTTCCAGAATGACCATTTCCCTGACGGTGCGACTGCTGAGCCCTCAAGATGTCCACGATGTGCTGAGCCACATCAACGAGTGTCTGTGCCACATCGATCCTGCCGCGATCAGAGTTTGTTGAAACCGCCAAAGTCGCCCCCAACCCGCTGGATATAATCCGCCGGCTGGCGCAAATCCGAGTCGCCACGCATCGGAGGAAGCATGGACGAGCAGACGGGCGGAGCGGCTGAGGCTAGCGCCGCGATCGCCGAGGCGGAAGCGCACAACGAGCCGAAGATCGGGACGAAGGACAAGCTCGAAGAGCTTTGCGTCAACACCATCCGCTTCCTCGCCATCGACGGCGTCGAGAAGGCCAAGTCGGGCCATCCCGGCGCGCCGATGGGCATGGCCGACATGGCCTTCGTCCTCTGGACCGATTTCATGCGCCACGATCCGAAAGCGCCGTCGTGGCAGGATCGCGATCGCTTCGTCCTCTCCGCCGGCCACGCATCGATGCTGCTGTATTCGTTGCTGCATCTCACCGGCTATCCGGAGATGACGATCGAGCAGCTCCAAAGTTTTCGCCAGTGGGGATCGAAGACCGCCGGCCATCCGGAGTACGGCGACGCGCCGGGAATCGAAGTCACCACCGGGCCGCTCGGCCAGGGATTCGCGAACGGCGTCGGGATGGGCATCGCCTCGAAAATGATGGCGGCGCGCTTCAACACTGACGACGCGTTCAAGCCCGTTCAGAACTGGATCTACGTCATCTGTTCCGACGGCGATCTCGAAGAAGGGATCAGTTCCGAGGCCGCGTCGCTGGCCGGCCACCTCGGCCTCGGCAATCTCATCTATCTCTACGACGACAACGACGTCACGCTCGACGGCGACAAGCGCCTCTCGATGTCCGAGGACGTGAAGAAGCGATTCGAGGCCGCGCACTGGCACGTGCAGAAGATCGACGGACACGATCGCGACGCCGTGCGCAAAGCCATTCGCAAGGCGCAGAAGGTCACCGACAAGCCGTCGATGATCATGGCCAAGACGGTGATCGGGCAGGGGAGTCCGAAGTTCCACGGCACGTCGCGCGCGCACGGCGAACCCCTCGGCGCCGAGGAGGCCGCGGCGACGAAAGTGGCCCTCGGCTGGCCGGCCGAGCCGACGTTCTATGTGCCCGATGAAGTTCGCGCCGAGTTCGCGCGCAAGGTGAAGAAACTGGCCCGCGCGCGCAAGCAGTGGGAGAAGGGGATGGCCGAGTGGCGCGCGCGCAATCCGCAACTCGCCGCGGAGTGGGACGCGTACTGGTCGCATTCGCTGCCGGATGGCTACGAATTGCAGCTTGTGGACGCAGGCAAAACGGACAAGCCGATCGCCACGCGCGAGTTGTCGAATCAGGTCATCCAGAAGATTGGCGAGATCGCCCCGTTCGTCGTCGGCGGCGCAGCCGATCTGGCGTCATCGACAAAGACGAATTTCAAGAATGGCGGCTCGATCGAACGTCTCAAAGGCGACGTTGACGATCCGCCGCCGTTCGAGTTGTTCAAAGGCAAGAACCTCCACTTCGGAATCCGTGAACACGCCATGGGCGCCGCTCTGAACGGGATCACGCTGTACGGCCCGTTCCGCGCGCACGGCTCGACCTTCCTGATCTTCTCCGACTACATGCGCCCCGCGATTCGTCTGGCGGCGCTGATGAAGATCCCCTCGATCTTCGTTTACACGCACGACTCGGTCTTCCTCGGCGAAGACGGTCCGACGCATCAATCGGTCGAGCAGCTTTTCTCGCTGCGTCTGATCCCGAACATGACCCTCTTCCGCCCCGCCGACGGCGCCGAAACCAGCATGGCCTGGGCGTGGGCGATCGGCAGCAAACACGAAGGTCCGACCATCATCGTTCTGACGCGGCAGAAGGTGGACATCATCCCGCACGGCACCGCCTTCGACCCGCACGACATCTGGCGCGGCGCCTACGTCCTCGACGGCTACACCGACGGCGATTTCACCTTCATCGCTACCGGCTCCGAGGTGCCGCTCGCAGTTCGCACAGCCGAACTGCTCCGCCAGGAAGGCATCCGCGCCCGCGTCGTCTCCGCCCCATCGCTCGACCTCTTCGATCGTCAATCTGTTGACTACCAGAACGAAATCCTCGGCGACCGCAGCCGCATCGTAGCCATCGAAGCCGGCCGCTCCTCCGGCTGGTACAAGTACGTCAACCACGACGCCCTAATCATCGGCATCGACCGCTTCGGTGCCTCCGCCCCGCTCGCGGACATCGAGAAGCACCTCGGCTTTACACCGGAGGCGGTGGCGGAAACGGTGCGGGGGTGGCGGAAGCCGGTTTGAAACTTTTCACGCGGAGACGCGGAGACGCGGAGAGAACCCCGATGTCTTCTCCGCGGCGCCGCGTCTCCGCGTGACTACAATCCCCTCATGCGCATCCGAGTTGCTGTTGCTCTTCTGTTCATCGGCGTCTCCGCCTTTGCGAACTTTCGCGAGTTCACCGACCTGCCGAAGAATCCGGCGTTGGAACTTGCGCTGAAGCATGCGGCGGAGCAGGCGCTGAAGGATTTTCCGAAGCTGACGGCGGACAATCTCGCGCTCAGCATCGTCGATGTCACGAAGCCGTCCACGATCGATCGCGGCGACTGGCATGGCGACGTTCCTTTCTATCCGGCCTCGGTGGTGAAGCTGTACATCATGGCCGAGGTGTTTCATCAGAAGCTGGAAGGCGATCCAGAGGTGGGGCGGGCGCTTGGCGAGATGATCAAGCTCTCCGACAACGATGCCACTGCGTTTCTCATCGACATCATCAGCGATACGTGTCCCGGTCCGAATCTGGAGGGGCGCGCGCTGGCGAAGTTTTTGGAGAAACGCCGCGTCGTGAATCGCTGGCTCGGCACGATGGGATACGACATCAGCGCCATGGCAAAGCCGTGGAGCTTCGGGCCCTTCGGTCGCGAAAAGCAGCTCTTCGGCGGGGACGCGCGTCCCAATCGCAATCGCTCCAGCGCGAATTCGTTCGCGTCGCTGCTGCTGTGGATCGCGCGGCATCGCGCCATCTCCGGCGCCGACAGCGATGCGATGCTGGCGCTGCTCGAACGGCCACTGAATCCGCCGCGTCCTGATGAGAATCAGGTCAAGGAGTTCATCGGTGAGTCGTTGCCGGTAGGATCGCGCGAATGGTCGAAGGCGGGTTGGACGTCGGAAGTTCGTCACGACGCCGCGTACATCGAGCTGCCCGGCGGACGGAAGATCATCCTGATCATTATGACGCGCGGGGCGGCCGATGATGTGAAGCTGATCCCGGCCATCGCGAAGAGCGTGCTCGGCGAGTTGCAGTAGCAGTCGTGCTAGTCTCATCCCTCACGAAAATGGAATGGTGGGTCTGGGTTCTCGTCGCATTTCTTCTGCTCACGATCGAGTTCTTCGCGACGACGGCGCACATTGGATTCTTCGCGGTCGGCGCGTTTCTCGTCGCGCTGATCGTCGGCGTCGGCATTCCGATGCCGCTGTGGGGACAACTCCTCACGTTTTCAATCTCGTCGGTATTTCTACTGATTTTCGTGCGGCCGATCGTCGTGCGGAAGCTCGGCTTCAACATCACGAAAGTGGTCGATACGATGATCGGCGAGCAGGCCATCGCGCTGTCTGATCTGCCGGTCTCAGCCGAGGGAAAAGCGGAGATGCGGGGAAGTACGTGGACGGCCCGCAATGTTGGAGAGACGCCGCTTACAAAAGGTCAACGCTGTGTCGTCGAACAGGTCGTCGGGCTGACGATCTACGTACGCGCGTCGTAAACAACCATCCGGAGGAACGTCATGTCCAGTCTTCTCGTCGCCGTGGTCGTCGTCATTTTCGCAATGATCATGATCGGCCGCATTGCCCGCGTCGTGCCGCAGCAGAACGCGTGGGTGGTCGAACGTCTCGGCAAGTATTCGACCACGCTCAACGCCGGCTTCCACATCCTGGTGCCGTTCCTCGACACCATTCGCTACAAACATTCGCTCAAAGAGGTAGCGCTCAATGTCCCGGAGCAGGTCTGCATCACGCGCGATAACGTGCAGGTTGCCGTGGACGGCGTCTTGTATTTCAAAGTGCTCGATCCGGCGCGCGCGTCGTATGGCATCTCCGACTACACCTACGCCATCTCCCAGCTCGCGCAGACGAACCTCCGCAGCGAGATCGGCAAGATCGAGCTCGATCGCACGTTCGAGGAGCGCACCAACATCAACATGATGGTCGTTACCGAAGTGGACAAAGCCTCGGAAGCGTGGGGCGTGAAGGTGCTGCGCTACGAGATCAAGAACATCAACCCGCCGCAGGACGTGCTGGCGGCGATGGAGAAGCAGATGCGCGCCGAACGCGAGAAGCGCGCCACCGTGCTGCAGTCGGAAGGGCAGCGCGACGCGGCCATCAACGCGGCCGACGGCGACAAGCAGCAGGTCATCAAGGCCTCGGAAGCGAAGAAGCAGCAGGCCATCAACGAGGCCGAGGGTCAGGCCGCGGCCATTCAGTCCGTTGCGATCGCGACCGCGAACGGCATCAAGCAGATCGCCGACGCCATCAAGACGCCCGGCGGCTACGAAGCCATGCAGCTTCGTCTCGCCGAGGAGTACATCAAACAGTTTGGCCAGCTCGCGAAGAGTGGCAACTCGATGATCATCCCCGCCAACCTGAGCGACGTCAGCTCGATCATCGCCATGGCCACGAATGTGTTCAAGCAGACCTCGACCGAGCCGAAGATCCCGGTGCGCGTTTCGCCGCAGGCGTAGCCGGCACGGCCGGCAGCGTTGGTTGCCCAAGGCTCGGCCGCCAGTTACGCACGATTGCTATGTGAGTGGGCTCTCCAATCAAATCAGATTGGTGAGCCGGCTTCGGTTTTGCGCGGTCCACGTCGCCACCACGCGTAGGCCGGCAATCCTGCCGCGAGGATCGCGAATCCGATCAGGCTGTTCTTCGGCGACTTTGCGATCGTGGCGATGACGACGATCCAGCACGAGATGGTGAAAATCGCGGTCGTGATCGGATGGCCGGGCGTTCGGAATCCGGCGGGCGGCTGGCGGCGGCGGAAGATGAAAAGCGCCAGTCCGGTCAGACCGAAGAAAATGAAATCGGTCGAGACGACGTAGCCGAGGATTTGCTCGTAGGTGCCGGTCAGCGTGATCACGATCGCCACGATGCCCTGCAACGCGATGGCAACGACCGGCACATGCGTCTTCGCGCTGATGCGGCCGACGCTGCGGAAGAAGAGGCCGTCCGCGGCCATGGCGTAGTAAACGCGCGGCGCGGTGAGCATGCTCTGGCTGAGAAAGCCGAGCGTCGAAATAGCGATGCCGGCGGCGATGAGTTGCGCGCCGCGCTCGCCGAGGGCCAGCCGCATCACCGCGGAGGCAGGTGTGGGCGAGTTCGCCAATCCATCTGCACCGAGCGCGCGGACGCAGATGTACGTGACGCCGACGTAGATGGCGATCACGCCGGTGATGCCGGCCAGCAGACCGATCGGAAGATCGCGCCGCGGCCGCGCCAACTCGCCGGAGACGAAGCTCGCCGTCTGCCAGCCGCCATACGCGAACATCACAGGCGTCATCGCGGCGCCGAAGCGGAGGAAAAGATCGGACGACAGGGGCGCGTCGAGCATCGCCCGCGCGGCGGCGTGCGGCGCGGCGATCGTCGCGCCGGCGATAACCAGCATCGCGATCGCGGCGAGCTTCAGCAGCATGAGCGCCGTCTGCGTGTTGCTGCCGCTGCGCACCCCGAGGCAGTTGATGAGCGTGAGGAGGAGCAGCGTGACGACGGCGAGCAGCCAGTCGGGCATGGCGATGCCGGTGAGCGTGACCACGTACTTCGCGAATGTCGCGGCGACCGCCGCCATCCCGCCGCTCTGTACGATCAACAACAGCGCCATCCGTACAGAAACGCGACCGAGGGATGGTAGGCATCGCGCAGATACGCGTACTGCCCGCCGACCTCGGGGCGCAGCGCGGCGAGCTCCGCATACGCGAACGCGCCGAGCAGGGCGATGACGCCGCCGGCCGCCCACGCGCCGATGATCAGCGCCGGCGTGTGGACCGCGCGCGCCACGACGTACGGATTGATGAAGATGCCCGAGCCGATGATGCCGCCCATGACGATCATGGTGGCGTCGAACGCGCCGAGGCGGCGCGCCAGGCCGGGAGTCGTCGCGCTCACGCGGCGCCGCCGGCAGCAGCCGCGGCGAACGCGCCGCATCGGACCGTGGCGACGACTTCGCTGCCGGTGCCGCGATATTCGATCGAAGAGAAGCTGACGTGCCTGGCCATGATGATGCCGCGCCCGTGCCGATCGAAGGCGCGTCTCGGATCGATTTCGAGATAGCGCGCCCATTCGAATCCGTTGCCGCGGTCGCGGATGGTGAATCGCAGCTCGTCGTCGCCGCGGCAGAATTCAACGTCGACCCGCTTGGCCCTGTTCTCGGGCAGCTCCAGCCGGCGCGCGACCTCATCCATCCATGCGCCGTTCGCGAGCAACGCGCTCTTGTCGTCGTACGTGATGCCTAGGTTCCCGTGCTCGACGGCATTCACCAGCAGTTCCGTCAACCCGATCACCGTTGCCTCGGCATCCGGACACGCGGTCGCGAGCACCGCCGCCAGCCCGCGCGCTTCCTCGATGGTGCGATAGGTGAAGTGGGCCTCATCGAGAAGCTGCAGCACTTGCATGCCGCGCTTCACGCGGTGCTGCAGTTCGCGCGCGGCGGCGCGGTCGGTGGCCGCGGTGCGCACGACGCTGAGCAGCATCTCGGCGTCGTACGGCTTGGTGAGGTAGTAGTACGCGCCGGCCCGAATGCCTTCGATGACTTCCCCGCGGCTGACCAGCGCGCTCTGAAAAATCACCGGCAGGATCAGAAAGCGATGATCGCTCTTGATCTTCCGCAGCAACGCCATCCCATCCATTCGCGGCATGGTCCGATCGAGAAGGACAAGGTTGTACCGGTCCGGATTCGCATCGAGCACGGCCCATCCGTCGACACCATCGCCCGCGAACTCGGTCAGGAATCCGTCCCGGCTCAGATGAGCCTCGAGCAGCGCCCGATCCGCCTCGTTGTCTTCAACGACCAGGACCCGCGCCTGCTCAGCCATCGCCACCTCTGCATGTTTTGCGGATGACGGGGATGATAAGGCAAAAGGGACGGTCGGGCGGTTACGGCCAGTGTGAGTTGGAGCAGTCGATGGTCGTTTCCAAAGGCGAAACCCGCTTACGTAGCGCCGTCTGGATGGTAGTGGGCTTCACTGCCGGTTTGCGCGGCGTTGTTGCGACGACCTTCCGAATGACGCATTCGGTCGAGCGGGGAGCGCATGCCGCATCGTTAGTCGGTGTCGACGTGCAGTTGGCGCTGCCGACACCCATGAGGTAGTACGCGAGGAAGTGCGGCATGGAGGGGCTCTCGGGCATTGAGTTCAGAATCGAGAACTGTGCGCCGGGCTTAAAGACGATGTTGAATGAGCCGCTCGCGTTGCTTCCGATCACTGTGATTCCCGATGGATCCTGCGTGTGCGCAGTAACCCATGTGTCGACGCGGCCGTTTGTAGCGGTGATTGCTTCGGCGATTCCGCGCTCGACAAAGATATGGGCGGAAAGCTTTCCCGTAGCTTTTGGATCCTTATATTTCGCGAGAATGTCGGTCATTGGCTGACAGCAGCAACGGAGGTGGGGAATGTCACCGATGATGTCTGTCGGAGCTGGATCGCTTGCGCCGGAAAACGTGATCGTCTCGATATCGATGGGTGCACAGCGGAGCGAACCGTTTGGCCCGCAGGCCGTTACTCCTGGCCATGAGGCGCTTACGACCTGTTCCGGAACATATTGGATGACTGACGTGTGATCCGCATACGGCGTGTCGGGGAAATGCGGCAGTAGAATGTGCAGTCCCGCGCCTGAATTCATGATGACGACGAACAGGCCAATGAACTGGATGCTTGTAACGGACATTACTTGCTCCTTGTGAGTCTTCCCGGTTGTTGTTCGTTCGCATCAGAGAGAATCTCGACCGGCGCCCACGTGGATGGGTGACGGAGACGAGAGTTTCCGCAGTGTGCGAGCGCGATTTGGGCGGTGCGCAACGCAGCCGATGGATTGGCGCCCTTGCGTAGTTCGGCATGCAGGCTCTGAAACAGTGGCGCCATCGCGTCGTCGTCAACTTCCCATAACGTCCCGATGACATTTCGCGCGCCTGCAGCCATGAATGCTCGGGCGATGCTGGGCATCCCCTCGACGTGTTGGGATTCACCACGCATCGTTCCACACGCCGCCAGAATTACGAGTTCTGCGCTGCTGAGATTGAGCGAAGCGATCGCGTTCGCATCCAGATCGCCAGTGCGGTGAGTAGCATCAGGTGCCAGATGAAGAGTGCCGAACGGATCGGCGGAATCGCTGTCGGCATGACCGGCGTAGTGAATCATCCCGCTGCGCTGCGCGGCTGTGATGAACCGAGCCCGTGTAGCGCGTTCCGCTGTGAGGACCGTCGCGGAGTCGTACATCGCCGCGACGGCATGAGCCTCTCGCGCTGCATTCGGCAGATCTGACCCGTCTTCAACGTGTGGATCACTGACGACCAATGCCGGCGCGAGTGCCAAGGCGGGAGTTTGGTGAGCAATCATCTTCGCGCTCGGTGCGACTGTGACCACGAAATCCTCAACGACGTAGCGGTGCCGTTCCGCGTCGTAAAGGGCCGCGAATGGGACGGCATGAATCTGACGGTCAGGAACGACGATCAATCGTTCCGCACCCACCAACTCTGCGCGGATCGGTTTGATCAGGTGTTGATAAAGAACGGCGAGCTGTTGTTGTACGTCGGCAAGCGTGCTCCGATGTTGCAGCAGATCGTTACAGTGCTCAATCGCTGTTCGCATCACGGCGGTTGAGGCTCTGACACGAACCACGCCCGCATGTGACGCCGCAAAGTAAAAGATTATGAGTGAGTCGTCTAGGAGCGCATATTCGAGGAGAGCGGTACCTGGTGGAAGGTCTGCCTTGAGTTGTTCGGTGCTCGAAGTTTGTGGTGCTGTGGTCACGCGATTGTTTAGTTGCTCGTACACGCTGCGGGCTCGTGCGCCGTCACAAAAGTCAAACGCGCGGGCCGTTTCGCCGCGCCGCAATAATAAGGCGATTTTTTCAGAAACGAGGCTTCGCTCCGTGTCGTAAAAGGATCCGCGCAAGTTGCGGTCGACGATTGAGGCTCGTTCCGAATCGACCTCACGAAGAGCGGTATCGAAATCGATGAGGGCGGCTGCATCATTCTTTGCAGCAACATGCGTCCTGCCGCGCTCCAGATACGCCTTCGGAAGCCATGCTGTGCCGTGAATTGACTGATAAAAAGCAATTGAGGTATCGATGAGGTGTAGTGACGTGGTCGGAGTGCCACGCCTGACAGCCGCTTCCGCAACGTCAAGGTCGACTAATGTACGGCGCCGTAGCACAGGATCGGAAACCGTCTGCGCTATCTCGTGCGCGCTCGCGATGGAACGAAACGACGATTGAAAATCTCCAAGACCCGCAAGAGCCTGTGCCCGCATCGATTCGGCCACACTGACAGCGAGTGGCTGTCGCGCGTGGCGGAGATCATCCACCGCGATCGACGCCAGCGAAAGGGCTGCATCGAAGTTCCCTTCTTCGACCTCCGCACGAATGCTGGTAACCAATGAATTGCGGATTCTGTCGGCTGCATCACCGCGGCTGAGTACCTGAAATGCGGCCACGCGTGCTTTCCAAGCCGCTGCAGGTTGCGCGACCTGGTTCAGGTGACTCGCGAGCAGCACATCCATGTCTGCGCGGTTCTGTGTTTCTCCCAAGGAGTCAAAGATTTTTCGCGACTCGCCGGCCGTCCGTATGGCAGACTCCCAATCCCCCACGGAGGCATAAGAGAGTGTCCGTTCCCACTTGATCTCCGCGGCCAGACCTGGATAGCGGCTCGGATCAAAGCGTTCCGCGAGTTGGTCTAACGCACGAGCGGCTCCGGCAATGTGACCACTGTCGTAGAGGCAGTTCGTCACGTAGTAATCGGCAATAAGGGCCATTGGACTGCCGGTGCGCGCGAAGAGGTCGCGCGCTTCCTGCAATTTCTGTTGGGCGTCGGCGATGCGTCGCTCTTTGTATAAGACGCGTCCGTCGCGGTAGATCGCGTGCGCGTCGGCGAGTATTTGCAAGTGGGTCTTATCGGCGCGATTGATTGCAGCGACGATATCCGCTACCGACTGCACGTGATTGAACTCCGCGAGGGCGGCGCCGAAGGTGCGGACCACGGTCAGTGTTTCGGTGGCGGTTTTGGTATCCCCTTTGTGGAAGGCGTCGGCCCATTTTGCCAACAGGGGGCCTTCGCTCCAGGTTCGCGCTTCTTGCGGGAAGTTGCGGGCAAGGGCGGTGAGCGGAGCGTTATCGGGCAATGCGCGCGAGGCGGTGGCGAGGCGATTCTGAAACTCGTCGCGCGTCGTCACGACGCGCAGGTCGCCGAGGTGATGCATCGCTTCGGTAGACCAGTGGGAGGAGCGGTCGGCGGCGGCGTAGCGTTGCCAGGCGCGGCGGGCCGCTTCGCTGATGCCGAGGGCTTCGATGATCAGGGCGCGGTTGAAGAGGGCATCGTGGAGTTGGGGATCGAGACGGAGGGCGTGGTCGGCGTCGGCGAGTGCCTGGGGCAGTTCGTGCGGACGCTTCTCCGTGACCGCCAGTGTGTAGCGGGCGGCGGCGAGGTCGCTCCAGTAGGCGGCGTTCGTCGGTGACTGTCGGACGGCGGATTCGAGAGCATCGATGGCGTCGCGGCCGCGATCGATGAGGAGGTAGGCAGCGCCCGACTCGTGGCGTGCGCGGGGCGAGGAGTCGTTGAGCTGCGATTGGATGACGGCGCTGGCGGCGCCGGCGAGCTCGAGGCGGGCCGGATCGAGGAGGCTGGCGTGTGTGGCGCGCTGCAGGCGGGCGGCAGGCCAGCTGAAGCCGGTCAGGCGCGCTTCGATCGGGCGGCCGGAGTGCGGCGCCAGAGCCATCAGTTTTTCCGACGGCGACTGTTCGCGGCGGCACGCGCACAACAACACCGAAATGGTGAGCGCCTTGCGAAGGCGGCGAACCGCTCGTGCTCTCGTTTCCGCAATCATCGACAGGTCTCCCGGGCCGGACCCAATCCGCCAGAGGGGGCTTGTGTAATTGATTAGAGGGACGCGTCTGCCGAATTACCGCGTCGATCCTGCAAAGCGGCCTCACGCTACACTGCCGGGCATCCATGCGGCTTCTGATTGAAGTTCTCGTCGCGGTGCTGGTCCTCGCCGCGATCGCGCTCGTGGCCGGCAAACGGCACGCACGGCGCTTTCAACGAAAGCGGCACATTCACGTCGATCGCTACAAGCTCAAACGGCGTCATGCCGACATCGAGCTGGAAGTCTTCGGCAGCCGCGAGGTGGTCGACGCCATCCGCGGCTACGCGAAAGAGCATCACGCGTCGATCGAGGAGGCCACACGCCAGGCCCGCACGTACCTGCGCGAGATCGTCCCCAAGTTCAATCTTCTCGCGTACTACCGCGTCGGCGCGCCGCTGGCGCGGGCCATCATGCATTTTCTCTATCGGCCCGTCGTCGAGCACAAAACGCTGCGCGATTTCAACGCCACCGCGCCGAAGAACGCGGTCGTCGTCTACCTCATCAATCATCGTTCGAATGCCGACTACGTTCTCGTCGCGCACATGCTCTTCAAGTTCGTCTCGCTGTCGTACGCGGTCGGCGAGTGGGCGCGCGTCTGGCCGTTGAATCATCTCTTCAAATGGTTCGGCGGCTACTTCATCCGGCGGCGGTATCGCGAGCCGCTGTACCACGCGGTGCTGTCGACGTTCGTCAGCACGATCACGAAGAACGGCGTGACGCAGGGCGTGTTCATCGAAGGCGGCCTCACGCGCGACGGTGCCTTTCAGAAGCCGAAGCTGGGGATGCTCGACTACATCGTGGCCGGCAAGCGCGATCCGGGATTCAGCGCGCCGCTGTTTCTGATTCCGACCGCGATCAATTACGACCGGGTGCTGGAGGACCGCAATCTCACCGAGGAGCTGGTGGGAAAGGACGACCGGCGGACGAAGACGGACAAGCTGCAGACCACGATCGACTTCCTCTTTCGCAACCTGCTGCGGAGCATTCTGAAACGCTTCAAACGATACGGATACGCGGTAGTTACGTTCGGGACGCCGATCGCGGTCGACGCGTTCGTGGACGAGCATCCGGCCATCCTCGCCCCGGTTTACGACGACCGGAAGGCGGCGCTGACGGAGCTGGCCGAGCGGGTCATGCTGGAGATTTCGAACGCGCTGCCAGTCACGCCGGTGACGCTGCTGGCGCGCATCTTCACCGACGCCGGGGAGCCGTTGACCGAGGGCGAAATCATCGATGCCATCGATCGCTATCGGGAGACATGGCGCGATCGGGTCTGGCTGCTGCGCGAGAAAACCGGCGAGGCCATCTGGCGGGCGGCGCGGCCGGTGGTCGAGCTGCGGCATCTCATCGAACCTGCCGAGCGATGGCGCTCCGATCTCTTCGAAGGGAGCGGCGTTCCGGTGATCGAAGAAGCATGGCGGTGGAATCCGCGCGAGACGCTGCTGCGCGACTACTACGCGAACTCGCTGATGACGTTCGATGAGGTGAAGCAGCGCGGGTGGCCGGAGCGGAAACGCGACAAGCATGCTTGACATGAGGACTGCCGTTTCGCTATCGTCTCTGACAAGGAGACTTGACATGGAACGATTTTCATTCATGGCGATCATCGCGATCGTAGTTGCAGGCTGCGCGCATTCGTCAGCGTCCGCACCGGTGACGACGCCAAACGGCGCCGTCTTCGTCGACGACGGCGGCCGCGGCGGATTGCCGGTACTGTTCATCCACGGCAACGGCGCCGATTCGACGCAGTGGGGGAAGCAGCTCGAGCACCTTCGCAAGACGCGCCGGGCGGTGGCCGTCGATCTGACGGGCATGGGCAATTCATCGCCGGCGGCCAACGGCGACTACTCACCGAAGGCGAATGCGGCGGCCGTCGATGCGGCGGTGTCGTCGATCGGATTGAAGCGCTTCGTCCTGGTCGGCCACAGCTACGGCGGCGCGGTGGCCGCGACATATGCGGCGGCGCATCCGGACAAAGTCGCGGCGGTCATCTACGCCGATTCTGCTGCCAGCGTTCCGGCGATGTCGCCGCAGATGCAGAAGTTCGTCGACGCCCTCCGCGCCGACCGGATGAAGCTCACGCGCATCTGGTTCGCGCCGATGCTGAAGCCTTCCTCGCAAGCGGTGCAGGATCGCGTGTTCGGGACCGTGGAAAAGTCGAAGGTGGACGCTTTCGTTGGCGCGCTCGAAGGCCTGGCCGGCTACGACGCAAAGACCGTCGTCAACGCGTATCCGGGCCCGAAGTTCGTGATCTACGCCGCCGACATCGAATCGCCCGCGTCCTTCCGACCGCAGTTCCCGGATCTGCCAGCCGAAAAGATCACTGGAGCCGGTCACTGGCTGATGCTCGACAAGCCGGACGAGTTCAACGCGGCGTTGGATACGTTCCTGGCGCGGGTGCGCTGAAGACGATGCTCGGAGAAATGGTGGCCGAGGCTAGGCCAACCAACGCAGTGGCGCGTCGCCACCTGGGGAGGGAGGATTCGAACCTCCGAATGGCGGCTCCAAAGGCCGCTGCCTTACCGCTTGGCGACTCCCCATCACGGTGACGCGGAATCGTAAACGAATTCGGGATTTGGTCATTCCTCTGCGAGAACGGTTTCACGCGGAGGCGCGGAGACGCGGAGTCACCCTTTGAAGAGCTGGCGCCGCTTGTTCATCCGGTCCGTTGCTCCCCACGCGTACTTGTACTCCTCGGCGCCTCTGAGGAAGTCGAACGTCGTGGCGCCGTCGCGGACGGCTTGTTCGACGGCGTGGGCGACGAGGATCGTACCGATGCTCAGTTTCTCGAGGTCGGGGTCGTAGCCGCTGAGGTAGTAGTAGACAGTACCGTTGAGGGCGAATCCGTAGAAGACGGCGGCGATGCGATCGTTGATGCGCGTGGCGTACATCCGCAGCATGCCGGCGTCGAGCATGCGGCGGGCAGTGTCGCGATGGAACTGCTGGCTGGCGTCGTCGGCGAGGAGGCCGGGCAGATCGCGGCGGCGCCAGCGCGCGGCATGGAGGTCGAAGAGGGCGGTGAGGAGATCGTCGAGCGTGTCTGGTGTCGGCGTTTCGATGCGCACCTCGCCGGTGCGTTCGAGTTGGCGGCGGTAGTAGCGGAGCTTTTTCTGAAAGTGCGTCGATCCGAGGGCCTCGAAAGTCTTGCTGAGCGGGAGAACGGGACAGGCTTCCTGATCTTCGACGTTCTCCGAGAAGCCATCCGGCAGCGGGACGGCGAGCATCGACGATGACGGCTGCAGTTGCTGGAGGTCCCAGAGCTGGCAATTGAGTTTGGACATCTCGCCGACGATGAGCGAGGCGTCGCCGATGACGTCGAGGTAGTCGCTGATGCCGGTGCCGAGGAAGAGGCCGAGCGATTCGTCGGACTCGTCGTCGCGGAGGATGTAGAGCGGGGCCATGGCATCGATGCGATCGCCTTCGCGCGACACGATTACGGTCAGATCGTTCGATCCGAAATTGCGCCACCAGGGGAGGAGCCACATCGGGGTCTGGAAGGGGGTGACCTGGGTTTTGCGGCAGAGGTCGAGCCAGGAGGGCGACAAGGCTTCGAGCGATTCGAGGTCGGTGATGACTTCGGACATGGGTCGCGGATTGTAAAGGGAGACGGTTCACGCGGAGACGCGGAGGCGCGGAGAGAGGCTTTCGTCTACCCTTCACCTTCAAATGGATTCGGTCACCATCGAAACGCCGCACCTCCACATCGAAGGAGTATCGCGCGCCGGCCACGAGACCTGGTTTCGTGTTCGCGAGTTGAACGCCGCCTTCGATATCGGGCGTTGCCCCGATCAGCTCATCGGCACCTCGGACATCTTCGTCACGCACGCCCATCTCGATCATGCGGTCGGCATTCCGTTCTATGCCGGACAGCGGCAGTTGCACCGGATGACGGGCGGGCGAGTCTATGTGCCGGCGGATGCGGCCGAGGGGATGCGCGAGATCATGGCGATCTACGAGCGGATCACCGGGGCGACATTCGACGAGGTCGAGGTCATCGGACTCGCGGTCGGCGACGTGGTGCAGCTCGGGAAAACGCACGAGGTTCGCGTTCATCGGGCCACGCATCGCGTCGCGGCGAATGCGTACGAAGTCGTCGAACTGCGCCATCGGCTGCGCGACGAATTCGTTGGGCGCGATGAGCACGAAATCGTGGAACTGCGGGCGAGCGGCGTCAGTGTGACCGAGGAGTGGCGGCGGTCGATGCTGTTCTACACCGGCGACACCGATCGCGGCATTCTCGAGCAGAACAAGGAGCTCTATAAATCCGAGGTGCTGATGATCGAGTGCTCGTTCATCGCCACGGGGCATGAGGAGCGGGCGGCGAAGTACCGGCACATCCACTTCGACGATATCGCCGCGTTCGCGGACCGTTTCGAAAACGAAACGATCGTGCTGACGCACTTCAGCCGGCGGTATTCTCGGAGCATGATCCATGATGAGATCCGCCGCCGCTGCCCGGCGGTGCTGCGCGATCGGATCCGGCTGGCGTTGCCGGAGCCGTATCAGAGATTGTGATTTGCGGTTTCGACGCACGGCGCGCGGCGTGCAAACAAGGACAACATTTGAGAAAGGTTCCTCGCATTCGATGACGGTTCGGTCCACGCGATTGGTTGCATTCGCGCTCCTTTTGATTCTGCTCGGTCCCATCGCCGGCGCGGCCAAGCGCCGGACGAGGAAGTCGCGCGCGCGCCGCAGGGCCGCGCCGGCCGTACCTGCCGACGCCGCATCCGGCAACACGCTGGCCGAGCGGATCAACTCGCTCATGAATGGGCGGGTCGCGGGCAGCTCCAGCGCCAGTCTGCAGGTCGTGGAAGTCGACAGCGGCACCGTCGTCGCCGAGCGCAATCCGACTACGCCGCTGGCTCCCGCGTCGAACATGAAGCTCTTCACGACCGCGGCCGCGATCGATCTGCTCCATCCCGATTTCCAGCTCACCACCACCGTCTTCATGCGCGGCGCGGTCGATGCCGGCGGCACGCTGACGGGCGACGTGAAAGTAGTCGGGCACGGCGATCCGACCATCGGCGGACGATTTCACGACGGTCACGCCACCGCCGTCATCGACGAATGGGCGACGGACCTCAAGCGCGCCGGCGTGAAGACGATCCGCGGCAATCTGATCTTCGAGTACGGCTACATGGACATCGAGTACATCCATCCGACCTGGCCGGTCGATCAGCTCGTGAATTGGTACGAGGCGCCGGTGTCGGCCTTCTCGATGCAGGAAAACTGCGTGCAGGTGCGCGTGGCGCCGTCGCGGCCGGGCAAAGCGTGCGTCGTCCAGTTCGAGCCGCCGACGTCGTACATGGAACTGCAGTCGACGTGCATCACCGGACGCGGACTTCCGTTCATCACGCGCTACCGCAACACGAACACAATCATGGTCCGCGGCGGCACGCCGGCGCGGACAGGCATCACCGAGATTTTCGTGACGATCGAGAATCCAGTGCAGTACTTCGCATCGGTCACGCACGAAACCTTCGTCCGCAACGGCATCAACGTGCAGGGGCAGATCATCGTCACGCCGCGCGACGAGCGGCCCGACTGGAAGGCGGTGTCGCAGCACACGACGCCGCTGAACATCGTGGTCTACGTCATCAATAAGAAGAGCCAGAATCACTACGCCGAGGAGTTGGTGAAGATCATCGGCGCGGAGAAGAAGGCGGCCGGGACGTGGCCCGCGGGCACCGGCGCGGTGACGGAATGGCTGACCGGGAAGCTGGACGTTCCTTCGAACGAGTTTCACCAGGCCGACGGCTCTGGCATGTCGCGCGAGAACCGCGCCTCGGCCAACGCGTTCATCCACCTGCTGCGCTATATGTGGAAGAGCCCGTACCGCGAGGATTTCGTCAGCTCGCTGCCGTACTCCGGCGATCCCGATGCGAAGTTCGGCCACCGCCTGCGCGCCGCGCCATACGCGCGGCAGGTGTACGCGAAGACGGGCTACATCGTCGGCGTGGTCGGCTTGTCAGGCTACGTGCACGGCGCGAGCGGCAAGGTCTACGCGTTTTCATTCGTCTTCAACGGCTACCATGTCGGCGTGTACGCGGTCTACCAGCTCCAGGACACGATGCTGAAAGAGATCATCACGCGCGGATGAAACGAGAGACGATCATCTTCACCGCTTGCGGTTTCCTCCTCGGGCTCACCCTCGGCAGTTTCGTGATCGGCCCGAAGATCGCCAATTCGAAGCTGGCCGGAGCGCCTGTCGTGGCCGAGCCGATGGCAGCGGAAACACCGGCAACTCCCGCGACGGCTACCGGCAATCCGATGGGCGCGGTGATGCAGCAACTTGCGACGCTCAAGGATACGGTCGCAAAGAATCCGAACGATGCCGATGCGCTTGCGCAACTCGGCGACATGTACATGCAGGCCGCGAAGTTCCCGCAAGCGATCGAGTATCTCCAGCGCGCGCTCGCGATCCGCGACGACGCCGCCGTCCGCATGGACCTCGGCATCTGCTACAAGCAATCGAATCAGCCTGAGAAAGCGCTGATTGAGTTCAAGCGCTCCGCCGCGATGGCTCCCGATCAATGGCAGCCGCTCTTCAACGAAGCGATCGTCCTTCTCGATCTGAAGCGGGTGGATGAGGCGCGCGTGATTGCGACGAAGCTCCAGAAGATGCGGCCCGATGATCCTGAAGTGCAGAAGCTAGTCGCGACGGTTGGGAAGTAACGAAAAGGCTTATCACCACAAAGACACAAAGGACACAAAGAGATCCCTTTGTGCTCTTTGTGCCTTTGTGGTGAAACGGTTTTCACCCCACCGGCGCGAACTTCTGGCTCGACGGCGCCACCTGCAGCGTATACACGCCCTCGGTGTTGCGCACGGTCGCCATCGCCTGGAAGCCGGGGAACTTCTTGATCTCGCCGATGATCTCGCCGCGATGCTCGCTCGCAAACCCGACGATTGCATCCGACGCCGACGCAGCTTCGATGGAGTGAAACGAAACCGCCGCGGCAGCGCTCGACACCGGCCGTCCGCCGGGATCAGTCAGGTGGCGTTGCTCGATATTGAAGCGCATGAGCATCGCGTTGCGGCATGCAATTCCGATGCACTCAACCGCTGTTCTATACTCACTCAAAGGGGGCACGCATGAGCGACGAACGCGTACTCAAAGACATGCCTGTCATCGGCCGCATCGATCTTCACGAGATCGAGCGCCGCGACCCGCTGCCGTCCGAACGCTTTGCCGAATCGATCGAAGTCGGTCTCACGTTCGACGACGTGCTCCTCCGCCCCGCGAAGTCCGACATCCATCCGAACTTTGTCGAAGTCGGCACGCAACTCACCCGCGACATCCGCCTGAACATCCCCATCATCTCCTCGGCCATGGACACGGTCACCGAGGCGCGGCTCGCGATTGCCATGGCCCAACAGGGCGGACTCGGCATCGTGCACAAGAACATGACCATCGATGCGCAGGCCGAGGAAGTGGACAAGGTCAAGCGGTCGGAAGCGGGGATGATCGTCGATCCCGTCACGATGCGGCCGTGGCAGACCATCACCGAGGCGCTGCAGGTGATGGCCAAGTACAAGATTTCCGGCGTGCCGGTGACGGACGCGAACGGGAAGCTGGTGGGCATCCTCACCAATCGCGATCTCCGTTTCGAAACGCGCTTCGATCTCCCCATCGCCGAACGGATGACGAAGGAGAACCTGATCACCGCTCCGGTCGGGACGACGCTCGAGCAGGCCCGCGAAGTTCTCCACCACCATCGCATCGAGAAGCTGCTCGTCGTCGATTCACATGGCGATCTGAAGGGCTTGATCACGGTCAAGGACATCCAGAAAAAGCTGCGCTACCCGAACGCGGCCAAGGATTCCCTCGGCCGGCTGCGCGTCGGTGCCGCGATCGGCGTCGGCAAGGAAGGTCTCGACCGCGCCCGCGCGCTGATCGATGCGAAGGTGGACGTGGTCGTGATCGACTCCGCGCACGCGCATTCGAACGGCGTGATGGACGTGATCCGCCAGTTCAAGAAGCTCTTTCCCGATACGCCGCTGATCGCCGGCAACGTGGCCACGTACGAAGGCGCGAGCGATCTCATTTCACTCGGCGTGGACGCGATCAAGGTCGGCATCGGACCCGGGTCGATCTGCACGACGCGCGTCGTGGCCGGCGCCGGCGTGCCGCAGATCAGCGCGGTCATGGAGTGCGCGCGCGCCGCCGAGAAGTTCGACATCCCCATCATCAGCGACGGCGGCATCAAGTTCTCCGGCGACATCACCAAGGCCATCGCCGCGGGCGCGCATTGCGTGATGATCGGCTCGCTCTTCGCGGGCACCGACGAAGCGCCCGGCGAGACGATCCTCTACCAGGGCCGCACGTTCAAGGCGTACCGCGGCATGGGCTCGATCGGCGCGATGCAGGCCGGCTCGAAGGACCGCTACTTCCAGGAAGACGCCGACGAGGTGTCGAAACTCGTCCCCGAGGGGATCGAGGGGAAGGTTCCGTACAAAGGATCGCTGAGCGCGATGATCCCGCAGCTGGTCGGCGGATTGCGCTCGGGCATGGGCCTGACCGGTTCGCGCAACATCGAAGATCTCCGCACGAAAGCGCAGTTCGTTCGCATCACGGCGGCGGGACTGCGCGAGTCGCATGCACACGATGTGGTCATCACGAAAGAAGCGCCCAATTACAGGATCGAATCAAACGACTGATGCTCTCCCGACTCCGAGTCCTTTTTCTCTCCTCGTCCCTTCTGCTTGTGACGGCGTTCGTTTCCGCGGAAACGATCCGTTTCGATCCGCCCAATCCGACCGGCAGCAGATCCGTTGACGCCATCATCACCGGCGTCTGGCCGAATGCGTGTCTGCCGATCGTCAAGAGCGTGGTCATCACCAGCACGACCATCACGCTGCACCTCGACGCCACCGTTCCGATAGGAGTGCTGTGCGCGCAGTCCACGGGACCGTACACGCGGACGTTTCACCTCGGCATTGTTCCTCCGGGCGGATACACCGTCATTCTCGTCGCCGATGCGGGAACGACGTCGACAGAGCTGGCGCGCGTGCCGCTCATCGTCCGCGACACGGAGACGATCACGATCGTTCCGTACGCCGTGCCGATCACCGGCGGACGGATCACGATCACGAATCCCGGGTTTCTCGCCGGGACGCTGACGGTCGGCGGCGTCATGGTCCCCGCGCAGGGCGGCGGCGACATCCATCCGTCCGCTGATGTGCCACCGCATGCGGCTGGCGTCGTGGACGTCACGATCGATTCAGGACTCAGCATCGTGACCTCGAAAGCGGCGCTGATCTACTACGACCCCGCTTCCGCCGATCCGGCGGTGTTCGAGCCGATCCTCTTTCCCGTCTCCTTCCAGGGACCGGGCGCGCTGGGCTCCCAATGGCTGACCGAAAGCTTCATCCACGCGACAAGCCTGGCATTCTTCCGCGATCCGCTGCCGTGCACGCGCTGTTCACAGTCGCCGCCCGCCGGCTCTACGCAGTTGCTCAACGGCGGCAATCCGTGGGGCCACGTGCTCTACGCGATGCGCGGGACGACGGAGTCGCTCACGTTCGCCTCGCGCATCCGCGACACGTCGCGCCAGGCCCAGAGCGCGGGCACCGAGGTGCCGGTCGTGCGCGAGAGCGACTTCCGCGGCCAGCTCCGCTTCCTGAACGTTCCCGTGGATGCTCGCTACCGCGTCACGCTTCGCCTGTGGTCGATTGGTGATGCCGCGCAATTCGTCGCCGCCGTCGATGCAACCCCGGCGCAACAGCAGCCGTTGACGGTGTCGAAAATCGCCGGCGCTTCGATGAGTTTCGGCTCGATCGACGTGACCTCGTTGCTGACCAAATCCAGCAACAATCCGACCAACCTGGCCGTCACCGGCGCTTCGGCCTTGTCCGTCACGGCGCCCATCTGGGGCATGTTGAGCATCACCAACAACGACACGCAGCAGGTAACGATCATCTCCCCGCACTAACGCAATGGATTTCGACCTCGACGACGTCCCGCGCATCCCCGACTTTTATCTGACGCTCCGCGAAGAGCCCGAAGGCGGTCTGCACATCGAGATGATGAGCCGCACCCGCGGCCGCCTGGCCGGCTTCCCCGCCTGGGACCACGCCGACCGCGACCTCCGCCACTTCACCCCCGACGACATCCCCCTCGGCACCGAAGAAGAACCCTTCGAAGACGCCGACGAAGCGTGGCGCATCGTGATCCTCGCGCAAGGCAACGAGGTCTTCATCCTCGAAGGCGACGCGCCAAGCGGCGCATTGACGCGCCGCTACCGCATCTCGCGCGAGCAGTACCTCGCCGCATGGGATGACCTGATCCGCGAATACCACCCGGCGAAGTCGCTGGAGGATGTTCTCGGTTCAGGTGACGATCAGCCGGACGCGTAGCGCCGTGACGAGAAACGCGGCGCCGTCGGCTGGACAGACCTTGGCGCTACGTGGCGCTGTTGGCGATCGCACGTGCGCCCCTACCCCGTGGCTATCAGTGATTTCTGCCGCGCAGACTCGCCGGGCACCCTTGTGGTGCCTGTTTCGTCATCTGTCGATCAACGTCGCACCGCCCGCCGTCGCGGAACGATCGGATCCGCCGCCACGGGAAGAAAGACCGCCTCGCTCTCGCCCGTCGCGAGCTTCGAGGCGGAGCCCTCGATTGCATCTTCGAGCTGCTGCGGTGTGAGCGATGGGTCCAGCTCCAGCAAGCGTGCGGCAATTCCCGCGACCATCGGTGCCGACCACGACGTCCCGGAGGTGAGCAGGCTGGCTTTGTCGCGATAGTGGTCATGCGCGGTCATACAGGCGACTAGCACGTCCTCGGCCGGGGCAAACACCTCCTCACCACGGCATGACCCAAACCAGATAGTGTTGTCCTTCGCGGACCCGCCGACGGTGATCGCACCGTGGATGCGCGGTCCGATCGTCGACGGAAACAGCTTCGTCACGCCGCCCGGCTGACACCACTCCGCTTCACCCTGATTGCTGTTGCCGGCGGCGATGGTGAACAGAAAGCGCTTTCCACTGGGATCGGGATTGTTGTCGCGGTCGACGCCTTCGGTCATCCGGCGCATCTTTGCCTCGACCTGGTCAGGGGTCAGATCGAGGAAGGAGTCCGAAGCGACGGCGAAGCTGATACTGATGATGCCGGTAGAGAACTGCGGAGTGGATGGGTCGTATGCGTGGCGCACGATCATATCCAGACCGTCGCTGACTGTCCGCAGCGAGAGAGCCGGGGTCGTCAACGCGAACACGCGGACGGCGACAAGATAGGCCTCCGGCGCCATCCCGACGTTCTTACCGGCGGCCACGGAGGCGACTGCCGTCCCGTGGGAAATGAACGAGATCGGGACCGGCGTCTCTGCGCACGGATCGAGCGCCGGATTCGGGTGGCGGCAGGATGCGGCGCTACCCGGAACGGAGCCCATCGCATCGAGGCCCGCAATGACCCTCGAGCCGGTCGGCGTCATGAACTCGTCATGAGTGGCCAGGATGCCTGCATCCATGATGTAGATGACGCTCCCTTTGCCACCGTGACCGCGATAGGCGCGGCCATCCAGTGCGGGCGGGATCTGATCCGTCCGATCGAGGTGCCAGAGAGTGTTCTCCGCGAACCCGTCCGAGCAGCCGAGAAGCACTTTCATCTGCAGTCCGAACGCGGTCGCGGTCGTGGTCTGGCAATGCGTGGGCGCGTACTGCGCGTGAATCGAGACAGCGAGAGGGGATAAAAGGAGAGTGCTCAGGGTCAGGGAGCGGAGCATTGAGAAATAGTACAAGCGTCGTAGTTGAGGTGAAAAGCTGATTTAGACAAGAAGTCCACGTCGTGCCGGTGGTTAAGAAGGAAACGGGACGACGAGGCGCGAATCGAGGAGAGCGTGATGACTGCTGCGAATCCGAGCCACGGCGTGAAGGTCTGAGCGCCAGATCTTCAAGAGGCTTGCCGCCAAAGGAACGTCTGAAGGTCAGATCTTCCTGCGCCGATTCTCGCCCGAGAAGTGGCTGACGGGCGGTGCTGATTTCGTCGCTGTCCCTGCCTACGACGAATTCTCACTTCGCCATCGCCCTCACCCTGCGCTCCTTCACGATCTCCCCGTTCTTCATCACGAAGGGCACGTCGTGCAGGAGGTGGATGTTGCGGAGGGGGTTGCCGTCGACGGCGATGAGGTCGGCGTAGGCGCCGGGGGCGATGTTGCCGACGTCGGATGAGGCGTCGAGCATTTCGGCGGCGCGGGAGGTGGCGGAGCGGATAGCGTCCATTGGGGTCATGCCGAAGGCGACCATCTTGTCGAACTCCTGGGCGATTGGTTCGGTCCAGGAGAAACCGCCGACATCGGTGCCGAAGACGATTTTCACGCCGGCTTTCAGCGCTTTGCGGAACGACGCCTCGTGCAACGAGACGCGCTTCGCGTCGCGGCGGCCGGCTGGGGTGTCGGGCGGTGAATTGTGGTCGTAGTAGACGGCGAGCGTCGGCACGTACCACGTCCCCTGCTTCAGCATCTGGGCGACGTTGTCGTCGGTGAGCTCGAGGCCGTGCTCGATCGAATCGCAGCCGCCGTCGAGTGCGCGATGCAGTCCCTCGCCGTTGTAGGCGTGGCAGGCCACCTTGCGCTTCCAGCCGTGCGCCTCGTCGACGATGGCGCGCAGCTCGTCCACCGTCAACGTCGGCTGCGAGATCAGATTGCCGTGTTGATCAAGCCATGACCGGTGCGTCATGTAGACCTTGATCCAGTCCGCGCCGTGATCGAGTTGCTCGCGCGCCGCCTTGCGCGCCTCGACCGGGCCGTCGATCAGTTGCGCGCCCTTCGGCACGGTGACCTCCGGCGCGTATCCCTCCAGGTTGTAGCCGCCGGTCGTGGAGATCGCGCGCGTGGAGGCGAAGATGCGCGGACCGGGAATGCGTCCCTCATCAATGGCCTGCTTGATGCCGATGTCGCCGTATCCCGCCCCCTCGGTCTCGACGTCGCGGATGGCCGTGAATCCCTGCTCCAGCGCGCGCCGCGCCGAGACGGTGGCCCGGGCCGCGCGATACGCGAGGCTGTACTTCAACAGTTGCGCGTCGTACCCACCCTCGGCCGGATCCTCGCCCTGAAGGAAAATGTGCGTATGCGAATCGATCAGGCCCGGCATCACGGTCATGCCGGTGAGGTCGATGACGTGCGCGCCGTCCGGGATGGCGGTGGCCGCGCCGACGCTCTCGATGCGATTGCCGCGGATGACGATGACCTGATTTTCTTTCGGCGCATCGGAACGGCCGTCGATCAGTGAGCTGGTCTTGATGTACGTCAGCGGTTGTGCGTTCGCGAAACTCGCGGCTAGCGTGATGAGGATGAAGAGTTTGATTCGCATGGAGATCATTTCACCACAGAGACACAAAGAGCACAGAGGGACTTTCTCTGTGTACTCTGTGCCTCCGTGGTGAAAAGGATTCTCCGTTACGACGCTTCCATGCGCGCGCTGGCGCATCAGACTGTCGACGCGCTCTTCGATCATGTCGAGGGAATCGCGGGGCGGCGTGTCGTCGACTGGCAGACCGCGGACGAGTTGCGGGCGCGCGTGCGCATCGACGACCGAGGCGGCGTCGACGGGATGGTGTTGATTCGATCGTTGATGGACAACGCCATTCAGTTGCACCATCCCGCGTACATGGGGCATCAGGTCTGCCCGCCGTTTCCGACGGCCGTCATCGCTGATCTGGTGATCTCGACGCTGAACCAGTCGACCGCGGTGTGGGAGATGAGTCCGATCGGGACAGTGATCGAGCAGGAGGTCATCCGCTGGCTGGCCGATCGCGCCGGATACCCGGCGACGTCCCTCGGCACTGCCGTCTCCGGCGGCTCGGCGGCGAACCTGACCGCGCTGCTCGCCGCACGCGCGCGGTGGAACGACAGCGGGCGTGCGGGAAAGCGTCCGGTCATCCTCTGCTCCGCCGATGCGCACTACTCGATCGCGCGCGCGGCCTCGATCATGGGCATCGCCGCGGGCGACGTCGTCAAAGTTGCTACCGACGATCAGCACCGGCTAGACGTGCATGCGCTCGAAACGGCGCTTGGCGATGCGGGGGATGTCATGGCGATCGTTGCGACGTCCGGCTCCACCGCCACGGGCGCATTCGACGATCTCCGCGCGATCGCGGCGTTGCGCGACAAGTACGACACCTGGCTGCATGTCGACGCCGCGCACGGTGCCTCGGTCGTTCTGAGCGAGCGCCTTCGTCCGCTGGTCGATGGTCTCGACCTCGCCGATTCGCTCGCCTGGGACCCGCACAAGATGCTCTGGATGTCGCTATCCCTCGGCGTGATCCTCGTGCGCGACGGGCGCTGGCTGCGCCGCGCTTTCGAAGCCGATGCGCCGTATCTCTTCAACGCCGAACGCGCCGGCGACAACATCGGCGAGATGACGATTCAATGTTCGAAGCGCGCGGATGCCGTGAAGCTTTGGCTGACGTTGCAGATGTTCGGAACGCAACCGTTCGTGTCCGCGATGGAGCACGTAACCGACCTGACTCGCTATCTGTACGACGCGGTTGTGGCGTCGTCCGATTTTGAAGCGATGCACGTCCCGGACTTCAACATTTTCTGCTTCCGCCATCGCAGTGACGACGCAACGAACGCCGAGCTGCGCGAACGTCTGATCCGTTCCGGCCAGGCTTGGATTACGTCGACCGTGCTGAAAGGTCAGCGCGTGTTGCGCGTGACGATGATCAATCCGCGCACGGAGCGGGGGGATGTGGACCGGATGCTGGCGGCTCTCAGAAGATCATCCTGAGAAGTGTGAGGGAATGTTGCGCCCGTTTCGTGCGCAGCACTTTGGAGTGCGGTGGCAAGGCCACCGCTTTGGGAGGGCGGTGGAAACGTGACAAGCCGCGGCGGGTGATGCTTGCTACGTCTGCGCGATGACTACCGTCCCCCGCCCTCCCAAAGCGGTGGCTTTGCCACGCGCACGCCAAAGCTTCGCGAAATATGCCGCGAGTGACGTAAGCATCAAACTCCGTAAGCGCATTTTACGCGGCAGGATAGACTCGAAAACCGCATGCCATTACGCATCGTTCTGGTCGAGCCGCGCGAAGCGGGGAACGTGGGGGCGGCGGCGCGCGTGATGAAGAACTTCGGATTCGATGATCTGTGGATCGTCGGACGGCATCCGAATCTGAATCCGCTGGCGGGGTGGTGGGCGAGCGGCGCCGATGACGTCGTCGAGCACGCTCACTTCGCGCCGACGCTGCATCACGCGGTCGCCGATGCGCACATCACCGTCGCCACGACCTCGGATCGCGAGCGCACCACGCCTGTCGATCTGACGCCGGTCGAAGTCGCGCAGCGATTTGCGGCGATCGGTGAGCAGACGCTGGCGCTCGTCTTCGGCCGCGAGGACAAAGGGTTGACGCGCGAGGAGGTCGTGCAGTGCCAGCACACGGCCGTGATTCCGACGAATGCGGCCTTTCCGACGATGAACCTCGCGCAGTCGGTGGGCGTCTTCTGCTACGAACTATCGACGACGTCGCGCGAACCCGAGGAACGCGAGCTGGCGACGGCGGCGCGGATTGAGAGGTTGCATGAGCGCGTGCAGGCGCTGCTCGTCGAAGTCGGTTTCCTGCACGGCGACAATCCGTATCGCGTGTATGACGAGCTGCGCGCCATCTCCGCGCGCGCCAATCTCGACGGCCGCGAGGCCACCATCCTCCTCGGCATCATCCGGCAGATCGAGTGGAAGCTCGCTCAGGCGGGCGGCCGCACGCCGTGACCATCGTGCGATCCTTCAAGACACTCGCCGATCATCTCGATAAACTTCTCCAGATCGAACGGCTTGAGGATGGAGTTGCAGACCGCGTCCGGCGGGATTTTCTCGACGCCGCGCTTCCCGGCCGCGGTGAAGACGATGATGTGCGGCCGCTGCTCGGGATAATCCCGGCCGATCTGCTCGATGAACTCGTAGCCGTTTACGCGCGGCATCATCAGATCGAGGAGAATCAGATCGTACGAGCCGTCATGCTTCAACTTATCCAGGCCGACCTGTCCGTCTTCCGCCAACTCCACCGTGAACTTCATCCGCTTCAGGACCGCCTGCAAGAGGACGCGAATGGCGAGGTCGTCGTCGATGACCAGTATCCGTCGGCCGCTTCCGTCGATTTTTCCAGTCATGAGGTTGTGTCGTTGCCCGGTTTCGGAAAGCCATTATGCGAAACGCATACCGGCCTCAGGCTTAGTCGTTTCAACAGATTACGGCATCGGACCTCGGCTGGCAATGACTGCACCCGTTGAGACTTACGCGTTCCGGCCGTGGGTGCGCCGGGCGGGTGCATCGATCGTTCTCGTTGCAGCTGGCGTAACGGCTGCCATTGTTATTGCGCTGATCGCAAGTCCTGCCGCGCGCTACGGCTGGATCGGTGAGCGCGCTGTGTGGGCGTACATCGCCACGCTCTGGATCGGCGGACTGAAGGTCTGGCTCGGCACACGGCGCGCGGTGGCCGAGGTGGGGGAGGAGACGCTGACGCTGCGGCCGCTGCATCAGTTTCGATCGCGAACGTTGCGATGGAATGACATCAGCGGCACGGAACAGATGATCGGCGGCGACCGGATGATCGTCTACTTCGACACTCCGCGCGGTATGCGTTTCGTGGCGCTGAACCTGAACCTGATCAAAGGCCGGCGCACGTTTCTGGCGACGATCGACACGCGTTTGCGCTCGATGGGATTCATCGAGAAAACGGTGGACCGGTCGCGGTATCTTTCCAGGCCGCAATGACGCCGAAGAAAGAGATCGAGAAGCTGCGCGCGGAGCTGGAGCGGCACAACCGGCTGTACTACCTCGAGGCGGCGCCGGAGATCAGCGACTTTGAGTTCGATCAGCGGCTGAAGCGGTTGCAGGACCTCGAGGCGGCGCATTCGGAGTTTGCCGATCCGAACTCGCCTACGCAGCGCGTCGGCGGCGCGCCGATGACCGGCGACTTCGCCACCGTCATCCACGAGCCGCCGATGCTGTCGATCGAGAATGCGTACACGATCGAGGAGCTGCACGAGTGGGATGCGCGCGTGAAGAAAGGCCTCGGCGTCGACGAAGTCGAATACGAGGCGGAGTTGAAAATCGACGGCGTGTCGATCGATCTGCTCTACGAGAACGGAGCGCTTGCGCGCGCGGCCACGCGCGGCGACGGCGTGCGCGGCGACGACGTGACGGTGAACGTGCGCACGGTCCGCGCGTTGCCGTTGAAGATCCAGACGAAGTTCAAGCGGGTCGAAGTGCGCGGGGAGATCTACATCTCTGCGGCTGATTTCAAAATCCTCAACGACCAGCTCGAAGAGGCCGGGCAACCGGTGCTGGCCAATCCGCGCAACGCCGCGGCCGGCTCGCTGCGGCAGAAGGATCCGAAGTTGGTCGCGCAGCGCCGGCTCAGCGCGTTCGTCTATCACCTCGTCGCCGCGGACGATGTTCGCGTGACGTCGCAATCCGAGGCGTACGAGTTGCTGGCGAAGATGGGCCTTCCGTTGAATCCGAAGCGCGGCGTTTTTCCGAGTTTGTCCGCCGTCGAAGCATTCATCGAGACGATCCGCGAGCAGCGCCACGATCTCACCTTCGACATCGACGGCATCGTCATCAAGGTCAATCGCCGCGCGCAGCAGCAGGAAGTCGGCGCGACTTCGAAAGCTCCGCGCTGGGCGATCGCGTTCAAATATCCACCCGAGGCGGCGGAGACGGTGGTGCGCGCGATCAATCTGTATGTCGGTCGCACGGGCGCCGTGACGCCGGTGGCCGAGTTCGATCCCGTGCACATCGGCGGGACGAAAGTCGTCAACGCGTCGCTGCACAATTTCGATGAAGTGGCGCGCAAAGACGTGCGCGTCGGCGATGCCATCGTCGTCGAGAAGGGCGGCGACATCATCCCGAAAGTTGTCGACGTTCTGATCGCGAAACGTCCCGACAACACCGAGCCGGTGACGCTGCCGACGGAATGTCCGACGTGTCACGAGCCGCTGCATCGTTTCGAAGGCGAGGTGGCCATCCGCTGCATCAATCAGGGCTGCCCCGCCATCGTGCGCGAATCGCTTTTCCACTTCGGCGCGCGCAAGGCGATGGACATCGAAGGCCTCGGCTACCAGACCATCTCGCAGTTGCTCGATGCGAACCTCATCACCGACTACGCGTCGCTCTACGAACTGCGCGAGGAGGACGTGGCGAAGCTTCCGGGCAAAGGCGAGCTGTCCGCGCGCAAGCTGGCCGAGGGGATTGAGAAGTCGAAGACGGCGGAGTTGTCGCGCGTGATCTTCGCGATCGGAATCCGCATGGTCGGCGAGCGAGCCGCGAAACTGCTAGCCGATCGCTTCGGGTCGATCGAGGGGCTGATGAATGCGACGACCGAGGAGTTGGTGGAGGTGGCAGAGATCGGACCGAAGGTGGCCGAGGCGATCACGTTCTACTTCTCGGTTCCGGCCAATCGTGAGCGGATGGAGAAGATGCAGCGCCTCGGCGTCGCGCCGACGCATGTCTCCGCCGTTCGCGGCGACCGTTTGGCGGGAAAGACGCTCGTCGTCACAGGCACGCTGGCGCGTTTCTCTCGCGACGAAATTCACAAGCTGATCGAACGCGAAGGCGGGAAGCCGTCAGGGTCGGTTTCGGCGAAGACGTCGTACCTCGTCGCCGGCGAAGCAGCAGGCTCGAAGCTCGACAAAGCGAAGTCGCTCAACGTGCCGGTCCTGACCGAGGACGAGTTCCTGGCGCTGATCGGCAATGCGTAGAACCCTGGCGGCGATAATCGCCACGACGGCCGCCGCACAACTCTGGCTGGCGTACCGCTACTACGGATTCCTGACCGGCGACGACGTCGAGATTTTGTCCGAGGCGTTTCGCCGCGCGCGCGGATTGACGTACACGCCGTGGGATATCCGCAATCTGTTCGTGCCGGATGTGGTGGTGGCGCCGGTGGTGTTTTTGTCGCGCGGGCTTTCTACGCGGACGACGATCTCTCTCGCATCGCTGCCGTTCATCGCGCTGTCGTCGTTGACGATCTGGCTAGTGTACCGCCTCGCGTTGCGCTGGTGCGACGAACGCGCCGCGCTCGTCGCTGCACTGCTCTTCGCGACGCATTGGATTCCGCTCAGCTTCGGGAGCACCGTGTATCCGCGGACGTTAGCGGCGGCGTGCGTCGTCGCCGCGGTGTTGATCGTCGATCGATGGCCGTTCGTTGCAGGTCTGCTGATCGGAATCGCATTTGCGGATCGATTCAGCGAGATCGTGTTTCTTGCTCCTGTGCTGCTGCTGGTCACAAAGCACAGACAAGAGTGTTTGTGCCACATTGGCCGCTCGGAAGAATGTCCAATTCACGCGATGACTGGTGTGGCAGTGGCATCGGCCTCTGTAGTTTTGAAAGACAAGGATTTGCGCCGCAAGCCCACCGAAGGTGTGGCACAGACACTCTTGTCTGTGCCGTGGATGCAGGCGCTGAAGGTGATACTCGGAGCGACAGTAGCGATCCTCCTCACGGTAGGGATCTACGACTGGCTGACCTGGGGCACTCCCTTCTCAAGCGCAATCAAGTTCGCGCACCTCACACTCGTCGAGCCGGATTTCGCATCGCGCGTGAAGTACCAGGCGCCGTGGTGGTACGTCGCGAACATCGTTCGCTGGTGCTCGCCGGCGCTGCTTCCGCTGCTCTGGTACGCGCGCCGCAGCCGCGCTATATGGTTCATCATCATCCCGCTCATCGCGTTTTCGGCAATCAAACACAAAGAGCTGCGGTATCTGCATGTGATCATCCCGTTTCTCGGCATCGCGGCGTCGATGGGATTCGCATTGATGCGCAATCGCCGCATTGCGATCGCGCTCGTGGCGATTTCAATTTTGTGGGATCTGCGCGGACTCCGCTATCTCGCGCGAAAATCGCAACCGTCCGTGATGGCAGCGCAGTGGATCACCGCGAATCCGTCGATCCACTCCATCGCCGCCTCCCAACTCTGGTCCTACGGCGACAAGCTCTACCTCGGCGACAGGATGGCGATGTCGGAGGTCGGTACGCCGCCGGAGAAATTGTCCGAGGTGAATGCGGATGCGGTGGCAATGTACGAGACCGATCTCGATGTTCCGTCGCGCCTCGACGCGCTTCGCGCAAACGGCTATGCGCCGGTGCGCACGTTCCGCGACGGTCCCGCGCGCGCGGTGGTGGTGTTTATGAAACGTCTTTCCGGAACTTCGGATCGAGGGCGTCGATAAGGCCGTCGCCGAGGAAGTTGAGGCCCATCACGGCGAGCATGATGGCCACGCCGGGCCAGATGGCGAGATGGTTAGCGAGTCCGAGGTAGCGGCGGCCGGAGGTGAGCATCGCTCCCCAGGATGGCGTCGGCGGCTGAACACCGAGGCCGAGGAACGACAGCGCAGCCTCGGACAAAATCGTTCCGGCCAGACCGAGGGTGGCCATCACGATCAACGGATTGATCACGTTCGGCAGCACGTGGCGCATGATCACGCGCGGCGAGCGGGCGCCCATCGCGCGCGCGGCGACGACGTACTCCATCTCGCGTACTTTCAACACCTGCCCGCGCACGAGGCGCGCATAACCGACCCAGCCGATCACTACCAGCGCCAGCACGACGTTGTTGAGGCTTGGTCCGAGCACGGCCACCAGCGCAATGGCGAGCAGGATGCCGGGGAAGGCAAGCAGGATGTCGGTGAGGCGCATGATCAGCGTGTCCATCCAGCCACCGAAGTAACCGGCCATCGCGCCGAGGGTGACGCCGATCAACGACGCGAGGATCACGACGCTGAATCCGACGCGTAGCGACACGCGAGAACCCCAGATGATGCGCGAGAGCACGTCGCGCCCGAGGTCGTCGAGGCCGAGGAGATGTCCGTGCGACGGCGGCTCGAGGCGGCGGACAGTGTCCTGCGCATTGGGATCGAACGGCGCGAGCAACGGCGCGGCGATGGCCACGAGCACCAGCGCGACTGTCAACAGCAGACCGGCGGTGAAAGCGAAGTTACGGAGGAGACGTCTCATTCCAGTTTGATTCGCGGATCGACGACGCCGTACAGCAAGTCGCTGGCAAAGTTCACGAGGATGTAGGTCAACGCGATGACGAGGATTGACGCCTGCACCTGCGGATAGTCGCGGTTGGAGATCGACGTGAGCAGCAGCCGCCCCAGTCCTGGCCACGAGAAAATCTGTTCGGTGATGATCGCGCCGGTGAGGAGCGAGCCGAATTGCAGCGCGAGCACGGTGATCACCGGAATCAGCGCGTTCTTCAGCGCGTGACGAAAAATCGCGCGCGCGCGCGTGACGCCCTTCGCCACGGCGGTCGTGACGTAGAGTTGCGTCAGTTCATCGGCCAGCGAGATGCGGATCATGCGCGTCAGGATTGCCGATAGCGCCAGCCCCATCGTCACCGAAGGCAGGACCAGCGATCTGAGTCCCGCGTCGCGTCCGGACACGGGAAACCATTCGTGATTGATCGCGAAGGCGATGATGAGCAGCGGTCCAAACAGAAAGCTGGGCATGGAGACGCCGATGAGCGCGAAGAATCGCGCCACGTTGTCGATCCACGAGTTTCGATAAATGGCCGAGATGATCCCAAGCGGGAACGCAACGATCAGCGCGATGAACATCGAACCCATGGCGAGTTCGATCGTGGCCGGATAGCGCTGCTTGATCTGATCGGCGACGCTGAGGTTCGTCTGGAACGAGGTGCCGAAATCGCCGCGGACAACGTGCGTGACGTAGTGAACGTACTGCGTCCAGAGCGGCTGATCGAGTCCGAGCGCCTTGCGCACCGCCGCGACATCCTCCGGCCGCGCGCTTTCGCCCGCGATCTGCACGGCCGGATCGCCAGGGATCATGTGGATCAGCGAAAAGACGAGCGTCAGGATTCCGAAGGTAATCGGAATCATTTGTAGGAAACGGCGGAGGATGTATTGAGACATCACGAAAGAGTGAAGGGTGAAGAGTGAAGAGTGAAGAGTGAAACGTTGCGTGTTCTGCAAATCACTCACCATTTCACTCTTCACCCTTCACTCTTCACCCTTCCATTGAAGAGTGAAACGTTGCGTGTTCTGCAAATCACTCACCATTTCACGCTTCACCCTTCACTCTTCACCCTTCCATTGAAGTTCCATCCCGCGATCTTCATCACCGGCGCGATCGTACCGCCGAAGTGGTTGTACCAGGTGGCCACGCGGCGGCGCTCGCGGGTCAGGCCTTCGATGCGCGAGAAGGCTTCGACGATCGACTGCGTCCAGCGCAGGTTCGGCAGCCGGGCCACGACCTCGCCGTCGCGGATGAGGAACGTGCCGTCGCGCGTGGTGCCGGTCATCAGTGCGGTCTTCGGCTCCAGCAGTCCGTTTACATAGTTGAAGCGCGTGACCCAGATGCCGTGCTTCGTGGAGCGGATGAGCTCTTCGCGCGTGGTGTCGCCACCGTCGATCGACAGATGAAAGGCCGATCCGTGCTCGGTGCCGCCGAGGTTCCAGCAGGTGGCGGTGGGCGGGAAGTGGAGGCGGTCCGCGTAGACCTTGTCGACCGCGGGCGTGCGAACGATGCCGCGCTCGATCATCGCCACGCGACGCTTGGGCAGGCCTTCGAGATCGAACGGAAAGGGAAGGAAGTCTGGATCGAGCGCGTCGTCGGCGAGCGTGAAATTGGTGCCGACTACCTGTTTGCCGATGTTGTTCACGAAGAACGACGAGCCGTCATCGTACGCGGAGCCGCTGAGCGTGATCATGTTCATCCAGTCGACCACTTCGGCGGTGGCCGGAGGCTCGAGGATGACGTCGTACGCACCTGGCTCGATGTCTTCGACAGCGTCGCCGCAGAGCGTCGCTTTGAATGTCGCCTCATCGCCGAGGGCGACGACGTCGACGTTGGCGCGGTCGAGGGCCGTGGCGTAGCCGGAGCCGTTCGCGCCGATGGCGATGACCGTGGCGTCGGATGACGTCACCGTGCAGTAGCGCCGGATGCCGTGCGAGTTCGCGATGGCGATCGACGATGCGCCGGTTCCGTACGCGCCCGCAAATTGGATGCTGGATTTCGCACCGCGATCGAACATCTCCCGCAGCGCGCGCGCCTTCGCCGCGGGTGCAATCGCGGCCGTGGCGTCATCGAACGTGCACACATCCGGCAGCGGCTCGTTTGCGCGATAGAGCCCGCTGAAGTTCTGCAGCGCATCGGAATGCTTGGCCGCCTCGCGCGCCAGCGCCGCCGTCCGCGCGATTTCGTCGGCATCAAACACAGTCGTCGATGCCACGCCCATCGCGTCGTCGACGATGACCCGCAACGTCAGCTCCGCGCTGACCTCCGACATGTTCTGGAGCAGATTCGAATTCGCGAACCGGCTGATGTTTTGATCAGTCGATTCAAACACCGCATCGGCTTCGGACGCACCGGCATCCTTCGCGGCATTTAGCGCGGCGTCGAGGATGGCGAAAGAGTCACGTTCGGAGCGCATTCAGAGGAGAACGTTTTCACGCGGAGAACGCGGAGAGGCGGGGCTCGCGGAGAAGTTCTCCGCCTCCCCGCGCGCTCCGCGTGAAAACGTTCCCCAGCATCATCCCATCTCTACATTTCGGAACCGCGCCGCCGGCGCGCCGTGCGCCACGCGTACGGTCTGCATCGGATCGCCCTTCCCGCAGTTCGGTAGGCCCCAGATCTGCCAGCTGGCGCGATCGGCCACGGCATCGCATGACCGCCAGAAGTCCGGTGTATTGCCGGTGTAGAGCGGATTTTTCAGCATCCTGCCGAGACGGCCGTTCTCGATTTCGTAGGCGACTTCGCAGCCGAACTGGAAGTTGAGACGCAGGTCGTCGATCGACCACGACTTGTTCGTCTCCACGAAGATGCCGCGCTTCGTGTCGGCGATGATGTCCGCCAGCGGCGTCGTGCCCGGCTCGAGATTGATGTTGGTCATGCGGATGATGGGGATGCGCGCCGCCGTCTCCGCGCGAACGGTGCCATTCGATTTGCGTCCGATGGCCGGCGCGGTGTCGCGGCCGGTGAGATAGCCGACAAACATCCCCTTCTCGATGAGATGAAAGCGTTGCGCGGGAACGCCGTCGTCATCGAAGCCGAATGACCCGATCGAGCCTGGGATTGTGGCATCGCCGACGATGTTGACGTGCTCGGAGCCATAGCGAAAGTTTCCGAGCATCGAAGGCTGCAGGAAGGATCCGCCGGCCAGCGAGATCTCCAGCCCCATGGCCCGATCGAGCTCGGTCGGATGGCCGCACGACTCGTGCACCTGCAGCGCGAGCTGCGCCGATCCGATGATGAGATCGCAGCGTCCGGCCGGCGCTTTTGGCGCGGTCAGCAGGGCCAGCGCTTCGTCGCGGATGTCGAGGGCTTTTCGCGGCAGATCAAGCCGCTGGATGAACTCCCATCCCGCGGCCTGAAAGTCGCCGCCGAACGGATTCGGATACGTGCGCCGCTGAAACTCGCTGCCGTCGATGGCCACCGCCTCCACGCCGCCGCCCATCTCGGTCGTGGTCTGCTCGATGTAGCTGCCCGCCGTCGACGCGAAAATCTTCTCCTGCCGGTAGCAGGAGATGTCGCCGGAGACCTGATGGATGCGGTCATCGCCGCGCATCGGATCGGTCGAGGCCAGCAAGTGCTCGATTTTGTGTTCGATAGGAATCGACCACGGATCGATTTCGTACGTCGATGCCCACGTGGCCACATGCGGCTCGACGTCGCTGAGCACGACGCGCTGCGTCGAAGCGATGTTGCTGGCTGCCGCCACCTCCACCGCCCTCCGCGCCGTCCTCCTGATCGACTCCTCGGAAGTATCGCTGTTCGCCGCGAATCCCCACCCGTCGCCGACCAGCACGCGCACGCCAATGGCCCGGTCGATGGTCGACGACAACGTCTCGACCTCCCCATTGCGCACGCGAATGTGCTGCTCATGCGTCGCCGTCCAGCGAATATCCGCATAGCGCAAGCCGGGATCGCTGAGCGAAGCGAGGACGTCTTCGAGTTGCGCACGAGTGGGCTTCATCGAGGGGGCGCGATTATAGCGGCGAGATGCTGCCGAGTCGCCCGGCCACAATGCCGATGAGTTGGAACTCGTTCTCTTCGTCGACATCGATCGCGGCATAGCGCTCGTTGCGGCTGATTAGACGAATGCGGCCAGCGCGCAGTTCCAGTTGCTTGACGAGCATAATTCCAGCGATGCGGCAGACCACGATGCGCCTCGCTGCGTCGCGAAGTGCGCGCGTCGGAGTCACGAAGAGTAGATCGCCGTCAACGATTCCGGCTTCGATCATCGAGTCGCCGACGGCCTGAAAGACCAGCCTCGCTCCTCTGACGTAGTACGAGCGTGGTACATCGGCGGCGCGTTGGGCGATCGCGTTCGCGGCGGACAACCCGTCAATGGCCGGCGACATCGCAACGGCCGCCTGAAGGTAGCCGATGACGCGACGCACCTCCGCTCGCTGCTCCCCGTCCAGGGAGAACGCGGGCTCGTCGAGCAGAGATCCAACACTTTCTCCTACGGCGTGGGTGATACGAACTACGGTGTCAAACGCCGGCCGCGCGTGGCCGCCATTGAGAACACGGCTCAGCGTTTCGGGCGTTACTCCAGCAGACGCGGCGATCGCGTTTTGCCTACGGCCGCTCGCATCGATGGCGGCCTGCAGCCGTTCACGCCAACTCACGACTCGAACGTACTGCAATGACAGTCCGCGATTCATTGACGCCGTCACGGGCCGAGGTTCCCTCGGGTAGAAGCTTCTGCATCATGAATGCAGCTTCTTTTACGATCTGGTCGGCCACAAGCAAGGAGACCGCGGAGTTTGGTATGGCCCATCGCTCTCCCATTTGTAGAGAACGGCAGCGGCGGAACATATGGATATGGAAATAGGGAATGTCACAATTGCGTCCCTCCAATTCAGCGGACGAAAAGAACTACTCGCTGGCATGACTCAGTCGAAACAGCAATTGGAAGCTGGAATCGCCGCCTATCTTGCGTTCTGCCATCGGGAGCGGACGGCTGCCCGCGCCTCGGAGCTGGCCGGCTTTCTCGGTGTCAGTTATCGCAATCTAAGGCGTGTCTGCAATCGGGTTCTCGGTATACCGGTGAACGTGGCGATACGCGCAAGGCAACTGGAAATGGCAGCGCAACTTCTTTGCGAAACGAACCTGCCGATCGATGAGATCGGGTCGGTCGTGGGTTTCGGCGACCGAAGAACATTCTTTCGTGCAATCCGCCGAAAGTTTGCGTGCTCGCCGTTGACCATCCGGAAGGATGGCCACAATTTCCCCTCGACAGGCTGAAGAAGGAAACCTATCCTGCCGTAGGTACATACAAATTCAGGAGGAAACGATGCGCAAGACAGTTCTCACGCTGGTTCTCGTTCTTCTCTCGACGGCGGCGTACGCGGCCAAGCCGGTGACGGATGGACCGCTGCCGCCTGCGGACGACTACACGGTGCTTGCAGGGAAGGTCACGATATCCACGGTCAACGAGCACATGATCGGTGTCATTGTCGACGACGGTGGGCCGTATCGCCACCTCTTCCGGTTCTGGACGAATACAGCGGTCAAGGCGTTCCGCGCAACGAGCCAGAGCGCCAGCATTGAGTTCCGGGGTGACGAGTTGATCGTCATGGCGGCGGATGAACAGTGGTTTTATGCGCTGGTGACCAATACCGGGGACCTCCACACGCCTCGGCAGCCGATGGGGTTCACCGCTGCACGCTATGCCGGGTACGGCCTAAATCACGAGATTCGGCCTGTCGCGACGCGAGACGGCGGCAAAGGCCGGCACATCATCGCGCTCGACTTGTGCGGCGACGACGACACTTGCGTTTTCAACCTCGATACCGACGTTGGAGGATCCGGCGGCGGATCTTGTGATTCCGGCGGTCCTGGATCGACCTCCTGCTCGACCTCAAATTCGCGCGGTTCCTGCTCCGTAACCTGCAGTTACGGCTATGCCTGCTGTACAAACGCGACGAGCACCAACATCGCGAACTGCCGCTGCAAGTTTTAGCCGGTCGCCATCGGGCGCGTGATGGTTTACCCTTCGCGCGCCCGACATGGCTACCCGCAAATCGAAAGAACAGACTTCCTTCACACCTCCGCCGCCTACCATCCCCGAGGTCGAACATCAGGCCGTGGCCGACTTCGCGCGGAAGGCGTACCTCGACTATTCGATGTACGTCATCCTCGACCGCGCCCTGCCGCATGTCGCGGATGGATTGAAGCCCGTGCAGCGCCGCATCGTTTACGCGATGTCGGAGTTGGGACTGGGACCGAATGCCAAGCCGAAGAAATCGGCGCGGACGGTCGGCGACGTCATCGGCAAGTTTCATCCGCACGGCGACACGGCCTGCTACGACGCCATGGTGCTGATGGCGCAGCCGTTTTCGATGCGCTATCCGCTCGTGGAGGGGCAGGGCAACTTCGGCTCGCCGGACGATCCGAAAGAGTTCGCCGCGATGCGCTACACCGAGGCGAAGTTATCGAAGTTCGCGCAGTCGCTGCTGTCGGAGCTGGAGCAGGGCACCGTCGATTGGGGGCAGAACTTCGACGGAACGCTGCGCGAGCCGAAGCTGCTGCCGTCGCGCCTTCCGCATGTGCTGCTCAACGGCGCGTCGGGCATCGCCGTCGGCATGGCTACGGACATCCCGTCGCACAACGTGCGCGAGGTGGTCGCCGCGTGTCTGGAATTGCTCGACAATCCTGACGCCACCATCGCGCAGCTGACGAAGCACATCAAAGGTCCGGATTTTCCGACCGAGGCCGAGATCATCACGCCGGCGGCGGAGATTCGGGAGATGTACAAGACCGGCAACGGCTCCATCCGCCAGCGTGCGAAGTGGGACAACGAAGGCGGCGACATCGTCATCAGCGCGCTGCCGTTCATGGTCTCCGGCAACAAGGTGCAGCAGCAGATCGCGGCGCAGATGAACGCGAAGAAGCTGCCGATGATCGAGGACATGCGCGATGAGTCGGATCATGAGGACCCGACGCGCATCGTGCTCGTGCCGCGCTCGAACCGCGTCGACCTCGACGAGGTGATGGCGCACCTCTTCGCCACGACCGACCTCGAACGCACGTACCGCGTGAACATGAACATGATCGGCCTCAACGGCCGACCGCGGCTTTACCCGCTCAAGGACTTGCTGAGCGAGTGGCTGGAGTTCCGGATCGAGACGGTACGCCGCCGCCTGCAGCATCGTTACGATCACGTCAACGCGCGCATCCACATCCTCGACGGCTACCTGACCGCGTATCTCAACATCGACGAGGTGATCCGCATCATCCGCCGCGAGGACGAGCCGAAGCCGGTGCTGATGGCGCGGTTCAAACTCTCCGAACTGCAGGCCGAGGCAATCCTCGAACTGAAGCTGCGGTTCCTCAACAAACTGCAGGAGGTTGAGATCCGCGGCGAGCAGGCCAAGCTCCAGGCCGAGCGCGCAGACCTCGAAAAAATCCTCGGATCGAAGACGCGGCTGCGCAAGCAGGTCCGCGACGAGTTGGAGAAAGACGGCGCCGAATTCGGCGACCGACGCCGCTCGCCGATCGTGGAGCGCAACGCCGCGAAGGCGCTCGACGCGGCGGCGCTGATTCCGTCCGAGTCGGTGACGGTGGTGCTGTCGGAGAGGGGATGGGTTCGGTCAGGGAAAGGCCACGATCTCGATCCGACCACGCTGCAGTACAAGTCGGGCGATGCCTTCCTGCACGCGGCGCGCGGACGCAGCAATCAGCTGGCGGTGTTCATCGACTCGATGGGGCGCACGTATTCGCTGCCGGCGCACGAGCTGCCATCCGCGAAAGGGCACGGCGAGCCGCTGACGGCGTTCACGTCGCCCGCACCTGGCGCGACGTTCGTGGCGGTGATGATGGGCGATGCCGAGGATCTGTGGCTGCTGGCGACGGACGACGGATACGGATTCGTGGCGCGCCTCGAAGATCTGCAAACGGATCGCAAAGCGGGCAAGGCGGTCGTGAACGTCAACGATGGCGCGACGGTTCTCCGTCCGCAGCGCGTGACGGCGATCGAAACCGATCGCGTGGCCGCGGCGACGACGAGTGGAAAGTTGCTGCTCTTCGATGCCGTCGAACTACCGCTGCTCGCCCGCGGCAAAGGCGTGCAGACGATCAAGCTGCACAAGACGGAGCTGTTTCCGGAGAAGGTGGTCGGGGTCGCTGTCGTTGGCGCCGATGGAACCCTGGTCGTGCAGGCCGGGAAACGCCACACGAATCTGAAGGGCGCGGATCTGGAGCCGTACATCGGGAAGCGCGCGCAGCGGGGGTTGAAGCTGCCGCGCGGATTTCAAAACGTCACTTTGATTCGGGCGTGGTCGGATCGAGAGGCACGGACTGGTGAGCTAGTGATGTAGGGTTCACGCTCATGCGGAGTTCGCGGAGAGGCGGAGCTCGCGGAGGTGTTCTCCGTCTCTCCGCGTTCCCCGCGTGAAACCGCATCCCTTATGACAACCCGCCGCCGTCTAATACTCGCCGCGATCATCCTCATCACGATCGCCCTCGACCAGGGTGCGAAGGCGCTCGCGCGCAAAACGCTCATGAACGCATACCCGGTGCGGAGAGGAGTGCTCACCCTCCTCCACACCGAGAACCCGGGCGCCTTCCTCTCCCTCGGCGCAGAACTCCCGCCGAATCTAAGACACCTCATCTTCGATGGCCTCGTCTCGATCGGACTCCTCGCCGCCGGCTTCGTCCTCTTCACCGGCCGCATGCAACCGGGAACGGACGATGTCGCGATCGCCTTCATCATCGGCGGCGGCATCGGCAATCTCATCGACCGCTTCCGCCTCGGCGGACGCGTCACCGACTTTATCTACCTGCAAGCGGGCGTACTGCACACCGGCGTCTTCAACGTCGCCGACATGGCTATCACCGGCGGCGTGATCTGGCTGGCGCTGTCATGGATGTTCCGGAAGAAACCCGCATGAGCGACGCCTCGCCGTATCTGACTTTCGATCGAACCGCGTGGGCCGCGCTGCGCGGCGGCACGCCGATGACGCTGACGCCGGACGACGTGGCGGAGCTGAGCGGCATCAACGAAGAGTTATCGATGACGGAGGTGGAGGAGGTTTATCTACCGTTATCGAGGTTGGTGAATCTGCACGTCGGCGCTGTCCGCCAGCTCCACCGCGTCTCATCGCAGTTTCTAAACACGCACGCTCCAAAGGTCCCTTACGTCGTCGCCATCGGCGGCAGCGTCTCCGCGGGCAAAAGCACCACCGCGCGCGTTCTGCGCACGCTGCTCGCGCGCGGCGCAGATCATCCGCGCGTCGATCTCGTCACGACCGACGGCTTTCTCTTTCCGAACGCCGTCCTCGAAGAGCGCGGACTCATGGAGCGCAAAGGCTTCCCCGAAAGCTACGACCGCGCGCGGCTGATCGAATTCGTCTCGGATCTGAAATCGGGATCATCGCCGCTCGAAGTGCCGGTGTATTCGCATTTCAACTACGACATCATCGACGAGCGTCAGACGATCGATCATCCCGACATCGTTATCCTCGAAGGGTTGAACGTGCTCCAAACAGGCTCGATCCACGCCGTCTTCGTCTCCGACTTTGTCGATTTCTCCATCTACGTCGACGCCTCGGAGCACGATCTCCTGACCTGGTTCCTCGAACGCTTCCGCAAACTCCGCGCAACGGCCTTCCGCGATCCCGCCTCGTTCTTTCACCAGTTCGCCGCGATGCCCGAAGACGAAGCGATGGCGCTGGCGACGTCGATATGGGAGCGGATCAACCTCGCCAATCTGCACGAGAACATCCAGCCGACGCGCGAACGGGCTCGGCTGATTCTCGGCAAGGGTGCGAGCCATGTTGTCGAGCGGGTTCGGTTTCGAAGGCTGTAAAATCAACAGCCCCCATGATCGCGAACATCTCCGGCTTCTTGTCCTCGTTGGCAACATTCCTCATCGTTTCGGCGGCCTTGGCGGCGGAGCCATATCTGGTCAAAGACATCTCAGTCGGAGAACGGCCGGTTTCGTCGAATCCTGCGTTTTGGGCTAACGTCGGCACCGCGACCTATTTCAGCGCATTGGACCGTTCTGGGAATCCATTCCTTTGGAAGACGGACGGAACAGAGGCCGGAACGTTCCAGGTTCCGACACTCGGGATTTTCATGGAGGGTGCGTCATTCGGAAGCTCATTCCTAGCCGTGGCGCTTGACGCGGGCTTTAGCCGACAGCTCTGGAAGACTGATGGCACGGCTGCCGGGACAACGATGTTGACGTCCATCGGTTCCGGCCTCCACCTCGGAGCTGTGGCGGCTGATCTCAGCGCCGCTTTTTTTTTCGGCTCGACCACACATACAGAGGTGTGGCGTAACAACGGCACGCCGTCAGGAAACGTGAAGCTCGGCACGTTTTCTTCAACGTTCGGTGTTGGAATCGCGGCCACAACTTCGTCGATGGTCTTCGGCGCGGGCGATAGCATTCGAGCGATCGACAGCTCGGGAACTTCGCAGGTACTCGCCACTGCAACCGTGATGAACGTATCGGAACGAGTGGGATCCATAACTGTTTTCGAGGTATGGAGCGGAACCTCGGTACAGCTCTGGAAAACCGATGGCACGGCGGCGGGAACGGTCCTGTTGCGGGACCACTTCGTCGATCGCGGCTTTTTGCCTGGATTCCAACGGATGGGCGGCTTCTGGTACTTCATCGCCGACGATGGAGTGAATGGTATCGAGCTATGGCGAACGGACGGAACCACAGGCGGCACTTCGCTCGTGGCGGACACCAGCGCCGGCGCTGCTGACACAACCTTTCGTGGTCTTGTGGCAAGTGGCCCGACGATTTATTTTCTCGCTACCTCGGGTATCCATGATGGACTATGGCGCTCGGACGGCACCGCGGCCGGTACGACGCTTGTGAAGGATGGAATCGCAGGCGCGCAACTTCTGGGCGGTTCCAACGGTGCCGTTTTCTTTGCCTGGAATGATGGCGTTCACGGATCCGAGCCCTGGCGAAGCGACGGCACGTTGGCAAGTACAGTTTTGCTCCGCGACATCATCCCCGGTCCAACATCATCGATGGGTGTGTCATCGAGGGGCGGTTTTGAATCCTCGATCAACCGCTCGGACGGCCTCGTTTTGTTTTCCGCATCGAACGGCGTCAACGGAAACGAGCCATGGATCACCGACGGAACGGCCGCCGGCACGCGACTCTTGAAAAACGCCGCCGCCGACCAGGCCAATGGTTCGTCACCCAGAGCATTCGCAAGCATAGGCAACAGGTTGATGTTCATCGCGGACGACAGCGGCGGTGCTGCAGTATGGTCCAGCGATGGCACTGATCCAGGAACGCAACGCGTCGCGCCGATCTCGGGCGAGGTGGATCGGGCCATTGCCAGCGGCGGTCTCTATTACTTCACGCCGAAGACCTCGGTCCCCGCCGAGCTTTGGCGCAGTGATGGGACGGCGGACGGCACGTTCGCACTGTGGCATGGTGAAGCGAACGCCCTCCTAGCGATGAATGGCGGCGTGACCTTCCGCGGGTACGACGATTTGCATGGAGCTGAACCGTGGTTCAGCGATGGCACAGTTGCCGGCACGCGGATGATCGCTGATATCAATGCCGGAAGTGCGAGCTCTTACGCGTACCCAAATGGTCCTGTGGTGTCAAACGGGGTTCTCTTTTTTCCGGCCCAGGCATCATCGAACCAGCTCCCCGAACCGTGGCGCAGCGATGGAACGGGGGCAGGCACGCGTGCGATCACGGCGGACGCACTCAATCCCCGCACCTTTACCGACGTCAACGGAACGATCTATTTTGCTGGCGATATTCACGACTCGGCGTTCGACCTCTGGCGCACGGACGGCTCCAATAGCGGCACCATCAAGATACGGCATTTCGAAGCACTCGATCGCGCTCCTTCGTTGATGTGGAGCGTCTCCGGGAAACTGCTGTTCATGCTGCGGCGCGCTGGAGAGCTTTGGCGCAGCGATGGCACTCCGGCCGGCACCGTGATGGTAAGTAAGGTTTCGGTTCCGCTTTGTCCTAATCCCGAGGACTACGCGACTATGAACGGAGTGCTCTATTGGATTTACGTCAGCGGCACGGCATTCGAGCTCTGGCGCAGCGACGGGACAGAAGCAGGCACGTACCAGCTGCCGGCGGCCGTGGATGTGAACCTCACGAACGAGCAGCAATGTGTATCGCATCCGATCATTGTGGCTTCCAAGCGCTTATTTTTCGCTGCCCCCGATTCCGCGCACGGTCTCGAACTTTGGACGAGTGACGGTACATCTTCAGGGACGCGCGTTCTGACCGACCTGAGACCAGGCGCGGCGTCTTCCTATCCGACGTTGTTTGCCGTCGTGGGCACGACGCTCTTCTTCGATGCTGATGACGGCGTTCATGGACGCGAGCTATGGGCATACTCTCTGACAGAGCGACCACGGCACCGAGCAGTCAAGACAGCGGCCGTGGAACGGGGAGCGGCGACGCTGCATGTGGTCTCTACGCCCGATTCGCAAAGTACCGTTTCAACCACGACGAAAGCCCATCCAACCCCGGGAAGAGCACGCGCTCGATGATGTTGGCCTGATCCAACTTGTCGCGCACTTCCCACTTCAACGATGCGGGGATGATGATGCGGCGATACGTGGCCTCGCGGCGCTTGAGCAGATCCTCGAGCTGCAGATCGGGCGATGACGGCAGTGAGAAGAGCGCGAACTGATTGACGATCCGTTCGTCGAGCGATGGCGGCTCGAAAAAGACGACGAAGTCGCGTTTCGAGAGCGCATCGAATTCCGCCAACGAACTGGCCACACGATTGAGCAACTCGGCCGTGAAGATGTTCACGTCTTCGTCGTCAAGCAGCTTGCGCAGTGGTTTCGGGAGCAACTCGTTCGTCCGCCCGTAGTCGACGCACCAGATGGCGGCATCCTCGTCGTAGTCTTTCAAGTTCTGAGTCGCGAAGTGCATGGCCACGAACGGCGAATAGCTCCAGTCCAGCAACCGCGTCGGCAGGCCATGATGCTTGGCCAGCGAGAGCCAGTTCCATACCCAGTCGCCGTGCACGGCATTGCGCAGCGCGTACTTGCGAAAGCTGCTCAGCAGGTGTCGCTCGTGTGGAACGTATCCGCCGGTCTGCAGACTCGTCTCGAGCGAATGCGACTCGCGCGGCACTCCGCGAAAGACGAATCCCGAGCGGAAGCGGTTGATCCCCTCGCGATACGAGTCGGCGAAGACGGCTTCCTGCAATTCGCTCCACGTGGCTACGCGCACATCCATGTTGTTCCCCGTGCAAAGCTTTCACCACAAAGGCACAAAGATCACAAAGGGACTTTCTCTGTGTCCTTTGTGTCTCTGTGGTTCAATCGCCTTCCATGAAATACGCGCTGCTGATCGTAGCCCTAACCTTCGCCGCGTTTGCTGCTCCTCCTCCGTTTGCTCCCGATCGCAAAGAGGGCGAAGGGCCGTGGACGCGCCTCATCATCCGAGGAGTCACGCTCGTCGACGGCACCGGCGCGCCGCCGATCGGGCCGGTGGACATCGTCATCGAAGGCAACCGCATTCGCGAAGTGCGCAGCGTCGGATTTCCGAAGGTGCCCATCAAGGCGGCGGCGCGGCCGAAGGATGCGGTCAAGGAGATCGACGGCACCGGCATCTGGGTCCTGCCCGGATTCGTCGACATGCACGGCCATTCCGGCGGCGAGGAGCAGGGGACGACCGCCGAGTACGTGTTCAAGCTATGGATGGCCCACGGCATCACCAGTGTGCGCGAGCCGGGATGCGGCAACGGCGTTGACTGGTGCCTGCACGAACGCGACCGCAGCGCGCGCAACGAGATCGTCGCGCCGCGGCTGTTTCCCTACGTCTTCACCAATCGCCGGCAATGGGACGGTGGTCCGATCGACAGTCCCGAGCAGGCCCGTAAATTCGTGCAGTGGGTTTCCAAGAAGGGAGCGGACGGAATCAAGATCCTCAGCTCCGGCGATCCGGTCTTCGATCCCGAAATCCTCTTCGCCCTCATCGACGAAGCCAACAAGCTCCACCTCGGCTCCACCACGCACCTCGCGCAGATGGGCGTGGCGCGCTCCAACATCGTCGACGCCGCGCGCATGGGACTCGGCGGCATGGAGCATTGGTACGGCTTGCCCGAGTCGCTCTTCACCGACAAGACCATTCAGGACTATCCGGCCATCTACAACTACAACGATGAGAGCGATCGCTTCGGTCAGGCCGGCAGGCTCTGGAAGCAGGCCGCGCCGCCGGGCAGCGAGAAATGGAACGCCGTCATCGACGAGCTGGTCGCGAAGAAGTTCAACGTCGATCCGACGCTGACGATCTACGAGGCCAGCCGCGACCTGATGCGGGCCATGCGCGCCGAGTGGCACGACCGCTACACGCTGCCGTCGCTGTGGCGCTGGTATCAGCCCAGCCGCACCGCGCACGGCGCGTACTGGTTCAACTGGACGACGGCGGACGAGGTGGAGTGGAAGAACAATTACCGATTGTGGATGCGCTTTCTCAACGACTACAAGAACCGCGGCGGGCGCGTCACCACCGGCTCCGATTCCGGCTACATCTTCAAGCTCTACGGATTTTTCGATTACATCCGCGAACTGGAGCTGCTGCAGGAAGCCGGGTTCCATCCGCTGGAGGTGATCCGGTCGGCAACCATGTGGGGCGCGGAAGCGATCAACGCGCCACGCGGCACGAAGACGGAGTTCGGCATCGTCCGTCCGGGAATGCTCGCGGACCTCGTCTTCGTCGATCAGAATCCGGTCGAGAATCTGAAGGTGCTCTACGGCACTGGCTGGATGCGCGTGAACGACACCACCGGCGCCGTCGATCGCGTCGGCGGAATCAAGTATGTGATGAAGGACGGCATTCTGTACGACGCGAAAAAACTCCTGCACGATGTCGAAGTGATGGTGCAAAACGCAAAAGCAGCCGAGGCGAAGAAATGAAGAGAATTGCGATCATTGCGCTGTTTCTTTGCGCCGCGTGCGGACGCGAGGAGCCGTCGAATACGACGACCACTGCCGCGCCGGCGACACCGATGCCGACGACTTCGATTCCTGCGCCTGTTGTTCCTGCGCACGGCGTCAACCGATCCACGCCGCAGAAATGCGCGGGCGATGGGAGCTACGAACAAGCCCTCGACTGCTTCCGCATGTCCACCGGATTCCACTTCACACTCGACGGCGTTCGCGGCGAGATGACGCGTCCAACGCTCGGCCTGGAGCGCGTGCAATTCAAATCGGCCGACGGAGTCACCTGGATCGGCGAGGCCAAACATCAGGGCGTGGTCTGGAGCCGCAACGGCGCGCACGAACTGTCGCCGCCCGACGTCGCCAACCAGGTCTGGCAGCGCACGACGATGGTGCTCGATCCACAGAAGAAGGAAGGATCGCCGCAGCTTGCCGGAACGGACACGATCTCCGGCGAGCCGTCCAACCACTACCACTTCACGAATGCCAACACCGGCGACGCAAACGACGTCTGGGTCAGCACCCGCGACGGGCGGATTGTAAAGTGGAAGGCGGGCAAATCCGTACTCGAGCTGCATTGATTGCTGACTTTTTTCACGCGGAGCCGCGGAGACGCGGAGGAAAACCGCCTCTTTCTCCGCGCCTCCGCGGCTCCGCGTGAAAGGTCGTTACAATCGATCGCATGGCCGGTTACTCGGGAACGCCGCTGGCGAAGAAGCTCGGCATCAACGCCGGATCGAGTGTCTTCGCTGAGGGCGCGCCGTCCGACTACGCCTCCCTCCTCGCGCCGCTGCCGGACGGCGTCACATTCGTCAACAAGTTGACTACGTCCGTCGACGTCGTCCATCTCTTCACAAAATCCGCCGCGGAGCTCGACGCCAAACTCCGCCGCTGGCGCGACACGATCCGAAGCGACGCCGCCATCTGGATCTCGTGGCCGAAGAAGGCGTCGAAGGTCCCGACCGACATCACCGAGGATGTGATCCGCGAGATCGCGCTGCCGATGGGATTCGTCGACGTCAAAGTCTGCGCGGTGGATGAGACGTGGTCAGGATTGAAACTGGTGATTCGGAAGGAACTGCGCCTGTCATCCTGAGCCGCTGCGCCTACTCCGGGTACACGAAGAACAGCTCGTTCTTGCGCACGAAGGCGTTGCGGAGGAGGAAGACGTACGGGCGCTGGCTCTTGTACGTCATCAGCACGTCGGTCTTCGTCTTCTGCACGGCGGTGGTCAGGCCGTACGTCGCCCACGAAAACGCCTGCATGCGTGCGGGCGGAAGCAACGCGCGCGTCGGCATCTTCACGAACGCGGTGTGGATGCGGCTGCGCGTCGTGTGCACGAGGTAGCCGAGGCGCTTCGGATGAAGTTGCAGCTCGTCGAGGGCGACGTCGGTGATCTCCGCGGCGGCGCTGTGATCGGGATGCAGATCGAACGGCACCGGTGCGATCACGGTCGTCGGCTGCACCTGCTTGATCACCTTCTCGATGTCGCTCATCAGGCTTGCGTAGCTGTACTCGGCGCGCGGCGTCACCGCATCGGCGTACGGCACGCTGTTCTCGCGCGTCGCTTTCGAGCGGACGATCGCGCCGGGATGGTCGACCATCGTGCGCAGTCCGCGGTCGGGATAGCCGAGGACGAAGTAGTGATCGCGCGGGATGCCGAGGAGGTGCATGGCCGCCCGCGCCTCACTGATGCGCGCATTGCCGACGCCGAGGTAGTTGGACGCGGTCGGACCGAGCGTCTTGTACATCAGGCGGGCCGAGAAGCGGTTGCAATCGCCGGCGGTCAGGAAGACCACGTAGACGTCCGCGCCGTTCGCCAGCGCGTCGATGGCATAGCCGCCGGCACCGATCGACTCGTCGTCGATATGCGGCGCGATGATGAGGACACGGTCCTGCCGCGCGGCCGCATGGAGGCGCGGATACTGCTGAACTTTCGCGTCGTTGGTGCGAGCCGGATTGAGCAATAGCATCGTTGCGAAGGTGACGAACGTGAGAAGCATGGGGAACCCGGTCGCGGATTATACGGTGAGTTGGGGGGAGGGGTTGCGGCTGTCGTCGGAGCACCTGGGGCCCGCTCGCGCCCGGAGGCGCGCTGGACAACGCAGCCCCGCGCTTTGCGCGGGGAAAATGGGCGTGAACGAAGTTGGTGGCCGCGGAGGCGGCCACTAAAAATGCTCGCGCAGCGCGAGATTTGTGGCGGCCGCCTCCGCGGCCGCACATTCGTCGGCGCAGCCAACCCCGCGCAGAGCGCGGGGCTGCACTGTTGAGCGCGCCCTCGCGCGCGCCGCCGACATCAGAACCGGTATCGCACTTCCACCGTCAGCGACCGCCCGTCCGTATTCGGACTGAATCCCGACTGCTGCGCAGCCGCGCGAGATCCCGTCACCTGCGCGAACTCGGCGCCGAGGCGGATGTTCGGATTGAGATCGTGCATCCACGCCAGCACCCACGAGTGTCCATGCTCCGAATTGTCCTCAGCCACATGATCGCGGTCCGTGGTGGAGAACGTGTCGAAGCGGATCGAGTAGCGATCGTTGCCGCGCTTGTACGACGTCAGCAGGTACCACGTGCTGAAATCGGCCTGCACGAAATGCGGCGCGACGCCCATTCCGGTCGCGCCCCAGCAGTACTCCGCGGCGAATGTGGCAGGAGAGGTGAGTCCAACCTGCGCCGCGGCGATGTTGAAGTGCGTCTGCCACGCGTACTCGCCGCGATACAACCCGCGATCGCCGCGATTGTCGACGCGCGTGAGCTGCATCATGGCCCGCTCGGGAAGCTGCAATCGGACCCGCGCCGAGACGCCGGTCCGTCCATCGAGATCTTTTTCAAACGGAACGGTCCCGTTGCGCTGTTTGGCGAAATCAGCCGCCAACGAAAATAACGGCGGCAGCGGCAGCACTTCGTTATAGACGCTCAGCCGGTTCCCGACCGACCAACCGCGCCACGCCAGCAGCGCGCCCATCGAATCGTTGTTCCGGAACGCCGTCGCCCCCGCCGTGACATAGAAATTCGGCCGCCAGGCCAGATCGAGGCCGACCGGCCGGAACTCTTCCCCGATCCACGAGTTCAGCGGCGAAAAACTGACCGTGTACGGCGATGTCCAGAGCGGACCAATGTTCTCGCGCGAGGTTCCCAGAAAAAACTGCCCGGCCCGAACCTGGAAATGCTCCGAATGCAGATCGACGTACGCCTCAATCAACCCAGCCCGTTTCCCCTGCGCCCCCGACTGATCCCGCCGCGCCATCCCATGCGCATGCAGATCGATCCACGACGCCGGCGCCCACTCCGCCCCAATCTGCGCGACGCCCAGCGCCAACAGCCGATGTTCACTCACATCCCCCGCCCCCGTATCCAACCGCCCAAACCCACCCTGCAACCATGAAGGCTGCCCGCTCGTGTAGATGCCACGCGCGGAGACGAAGCCGTGGAGTTGGAACGAGGACTGCGCTAGGGCTGGGACGGTGAGGGCGAGTGTGAGGAGGGTAAAACGAAGGGAACGCATCCGGCGATTGTAGACGAGAGTAGATCTCTGAATGATGACGCCTTTGCTCCCGCCAGTCCGGCACGCACTACAATGAATTCCGCCACCTTCAACGCGCTTAGCGTTGTGTTCTAGAGTCCGCAGCGCGAATGATTAAAAGGCGCCGCATGCAGGCTGTCGTACGTTTCGGCATAGTAGGCGACCGGCTGCAGAGGTGTCTGAAGTACTTTCGCCGTGTCGGCCAGTGCAACGTTGATGACTCGGTTCGGGATCATGTGCTGCAGAAGAGCATAGAATGCCTCTGCGGTATAAACAGGGACACCATTAACTGCCGCAATCGTAGCACCTTGCGTAAATCCCACATGCTCGGCCACACTACCCGACTCGACGCTCTCAATTCCTGGCTCGCCTTCGCGGCTCAATCGCAAACCCGGAACACCTATATGAATCCGACGCGACTCCACGGCATGGTGTATCCGAATCATCTGTGCCATCGCACGAATTCCGAGCCGATTCGCCGGATATGCTGCTGCTAAACGTTGGTACGTCTCGTACGCCCCGGCGTAGTCGCAATCCTTCAGTCGATACCACGCTATCCAGTTCAGCGCATTATCCGAGGCGTTTGCCCTCGGAAAACGGCGAATTACCTCGTCGAATGTCGACCGCGCGCGTGACCAATTGTCGTTGACGAGGAGTTCATGTACGCCGCGCTCGGCGAGCATGTCATCAGCAAGTGGACTGGTTGGATAGCGCTTCAGAAAGACGTCGACTACGGCAATCGCGTCGCCGTAGTTCTGCATGTGCCGATAGGTTGCGGCGCGCAGATAGCATGCTCGCGGCGCGTAACCTGAAGCTGGATATGTAAGCTCAAGATGTTCGAATGTGCGAATTGCGTTTTTTTGCCATGGCAGAGAGTAGTCGTCGGACGTCTTGCCAACATCTATTTCGGCAAGGCCTAGATTAAACATTGCTTCAGGACCTGGCTGCCGAGCCAGGATCGCGAGTTTCTGAATAGTCGCCAGGGTGTTCGCCATCCGTAGAGGCATGTGCAGATTCCAGCGGCGTAGCTTATGGGCGTAGGTATCGATAAGCGCCGCGGCCGCAGGGTAGTCACCGGATTCGATCAGTCGCGACGAGCGATCGAAGCTTCGAATTCGCGGTTCGAACCAATCATCGCGCAGAAGTTGTGGGCTCGTTTCGCCGAGCCACGCCAAGACCTCTTCGAGCGAAGTCGGACCATAGGATGCGGATTCAACGATGGATTCGATGCAGTCTTTGTCACAAACGACCGAACTAACTTGGAAAGCGTCGCGGAGTTTCCCAGACTTGGCAAGGTGCTTTCGACACAAGTGGACGGTTTGCAAATAGTTGTTCGGGTCAATTGTCGCGACCTCAGCGAGGTCAACATTCACAATGGCAGGATCGCAAGTGGCCGCGACCGTGCAGTCGCTGGCGCGAGCAGCTTCGGCGCGAAGCGCAAGATCGCGGATCTGGCTTCGTGGAAAACCGGTGATCGCTTCCCTGTAATTATGTAGAAAGTATTGTGCGTAGTCGATAAATGGCGCGGTCGGCGAGTGACCGACCAGAAGCGTCAGGTAGGCCCTGTCTGAGTCAGGCAGATCGAAATTATCTTCTTCAGCCAGGCGGCCATCGTGCAGGGCTTCCATCATGCGGAGAGGTATGCCCACCCAGACACGGGATAGTTCAGGACGATCGATTATATGGCGGAGTTCGTCGAGAGTTTGCTCCGCCATTGCACGACCGTCACTGGCGGCAATCGCGCGGACCAGCGCGTGAAATTGAAAACGGTATCTGAAGTCGTCTCGTGGAAGGTCAGCCGTGATTTTGCACAGGTATTCTAGGCCGGCACGGTACTGTTTTTGTCCATAGTAAGCTGCGATCATCAGGCCGTCGATTGACTCGATGCCCTGACGCGTATGGGGCCGTGCTCGCATCTCGGTCAGGAGCAGGTGGGCGTGTCCGATGGTCGCTGGATTCGACACCGCGCTACGTATCCATTGCGTTTCTTGGGGCGTGAGACCAGGCAGGGCTTCGGAGTCGGGCAGGAGCGCCGTTGCTAAGAACTTCTCTTCGGGTGCTAGCTCGCGTGCCTTCTCTGGGAGACTGGGGAGCAGCGGGATTACGCCGATGACGATTCCGATGAGTGTGAGAATGACCCCTATATAACAGCAGCGTTCGAGGAAGCCCCATGCCGCCCATTCGCGGGTGGTTGGCCAAAGCCGCAGCCAACTCGGAATCCGGTTACCGTTAGGCATGATTGATGTGCACGCATCATAACGTAAGTCAGTTGTGACGGCATCCCGCTCGGGCACAGACCGACGTGAGAATCTGCCGCAGACTTGCCGGCCACGTCTGCCTACATTTCTGAAGCGACGCTCCGCAGCCGCGCAGCACCGACACCCTAGAGCGTCGCCAACTCCAGATCCTCAATCTCCCGCTCCAGAAATTCGCCGGCAATCCTGCGGAATCCCTCGGCGTCGGTGACGAGGAACATGTGCTTCGCGGCGCCGTTTGATGACGTACCGATCGCGGCGAGGACGGAGGCGGCGGTTGTCTCGGCGCTGTCGACGATCATGACCTTGTCGCCGGCGACCTGTTCGATCGTGCGCGGGGGATTGGGTCGTGCGTGCAGCGTCGAAGAGGGACGAGAGGTAGATCTTCGGCGACTTCACGGGCGACGTGAGTGTTGCCAATCCCTCCTCGGCGAGGGATACGAAGAGCCGGGCGCCATCGGTCATTTTTCGCTCCACGCGCCTATCATCCTCTCCATCCATGGAACTTCTTCTCTGGCGTTGGAGCACGGCGGTGCAGTGCACGTCGGCGGTGATGATCGCGGTGTTCTTTGTCGTGCTGGAGCGGTCGGTGCGGCGGGCGGAGTTGCGGGTTTGGGTCGGGGCGTGGATTGCGAATGTCGTGGCGCTGCTGATTCCGATCGCGTTCTGGTATTTGCGTCCCGAGGCAGAGCCGGCGTTGGGGTTGATGCGCGGCGGGTACTTTCTGAGCAAGACCGCGTTCCTGGTTTTGCTGGTGATCGGCGCGCGTGGATTTACCGGCGGCGGATTGAGCGTGCGGCCGGGGCGGGCGCTATGGGCGGGATTGATCTCGTATTCGATTGTCGCGGCGTTGGTGCTGCGCGGAATCAATCAGGCGGGCGCGCTGCAATCGGGAGCGACGGCGGTGTTGATGGCGGCGGGGATCGTCGTCGTTTTGAGGACGCGTGCGAAAGGGTGCGGATGGCTGGTTTGCGGCTTCGTCATCCGATTCTGTCTGGCCGTCGTGGAAACGGCGGCGTACTTTACACGCGTCTTTCCGAGCAGGTGGACACGGTCGGAAACAGTGGCGATTTTTCTCTCATCGACCTCGTCGCTCGACACCGCCGCGGAATGGGTGATCGCCCTCGGCTGCCTGCTTCTGTTCTACGGGACGATCCAGCGCGAGTTGACGCGGTTGAACGGTGAGCTTGTCGACAGCCAGGCGGTGCTGCGCGATCTGGTCGATATCGATCCGCTGACGGGATTGCCGAACCGGCGTTCGCTGCGGACGGTGTTGCGACAGGCGGTCGGCACCGGAGCGACGATCGTCTTCTTCGATCTCGATGATTTCAAGGGGATCAACGACAGCTATGGGCATCAGGCGGGCGACGATTGTCTGCGGCGTTTTGCGTCCGCGCTGCGCGAGGGATTCGGCGCCGACGATCATCTCGCGCGATACGGCGGCGATGAGTTTCTTGCGGTGACGCACGCTGAGGAGCCGCGGGCGATGATCGAACGGGTTCGCGAGATTCTCCGCGCGCAGCGCAGCGGTCCGGCCATTCACGTTGCTGCCGGCTCGGCGCGAATGCCCGCCGGCGGCAATCCTGAAGAAGCGCTTCATGCTGCCGACGCGGCCATGTACGCGGCGAAGCGGCGAAGCCGATTGTGACGGCGTTGGCGAGACTCGCGAGATCCTTCCAGTGCCGCTGACGCGGCACGAAAATGCGTTGCGACTCTTGAACGAGGGGTGTCGCTTCGCTCAACCCCTTGCTATCCTCTTTTAGCCGCTCCGCGGCAGTCGTGCTCGTACAGCGTCAGTTCCGGCACGTCGCTTACAGAGTCACCAGTTCGAGGTGCTCGATCTCCCGCTCCAGAAACTCGCCGGCGATCCTGCGGAATCGTTCCTCGGCATCGGTGACGAGGAAGGTGTGTTTGGCCGTGCCATTGGGCGACGTTCCGATCGCGGCGAGGACGGAGGCGGCGGTCGTTTCCGCGCTGTCGACGATCATCACCTTGTCGCCGACGACCTGTTCGATCGTGCCGCGCAGGATCGGGTAGTGGGTGCAGCCGAGGACGAGGGTATCGATGTTGGCGTCGAGGAGCGGGGAGAGATAGATCTCGGCGACTTCGCGGGCCACGTGCGTGTTCGCCCATCCCTCCTCGGCGAGCGAGACGAAGAGTGGGGCCGCGGATTCGATGACTTCGATGTTCGGGTTGAGGTTGTGGATCGCGCGCGTGTAGGCCTTCGATCGCACGGTCCCCTCGGTGGCGATGACGCCGACGCGTCCGCGCGTCCGCTCGACGGCGGCACGGGCGCCGGGTTCGACGACTCCGATGACCGGGACCGCGAGCGACGACTGCAGTGTGGGGAGGGCGGCGGCGGTGGCGGTGTTGCAGGCCACGACCAGCATGCCGATGCCGCGGTCGATGAGGTGCGCGGCGGCCTGCAGCGTGTAGCGCGTCACGGTGTCGGCCGACTTCGTTCCGTACGGGACGCGCGCGGAATCGCCGAGGTAGATCAGAGGGTGGTGAGGGAGCGCGCGAGCGATCTCGCGGAAGACTGTGAGGCCACCGACTCCGGAGTCGAAGATTCCTATTGGTGCAGGGACGAGGGACGAGGGACGAGGCGTTCGCGTTGCCATCACCGAGTTCTCGGGTTAGCAGCGGCAGGCAATGCATCTTGCGAAAGCACAGACAAGAGTGTCTGTGCCACACTGGCTCTCCCCCGTCGCGGCAGTTGCGCAAGTACGGGAGGATCAATGTGGCACAGACACTCTTGTCTGTGCTGGTGAGGCTCGGGACCACTGAGAAGATCGACCGGCTCGTCCCTCATCCCTCGTCCCTGTCCGCCGCCGCCATAGTGCCGCCGCCTTCGCGTTTGATGTTGTATTGCTCGATCTTCTTGTACAGATTCGAGCGCGGGGTATCGATGGCTTCGGCGGTCTTCGAGACGTTCCAGCCGTTCTCGCGCAGTTTAGCGAGGATGAAGGCCTTCTCCGCTTCGTCCTTGAAATCCTGCAGCGTCGCGAGGCGCATGGCGGTGGCGATGATGTCGGCGGCGGCGCGGAAGAATTCGGCGGGCAGGTCGGTGATGTCGATCGTGTCGGACGGGATCATGATCACCAGCCGTTCGATCATGTTGCGCAGCTCGCGGACGTTGCCGCGCCAGGCGGCGTCCTGCAGCGCCTTTTGCGCGGAGAGGGTGAACTTCTTCGCGGGGCGGTTGTACTGCGCGGAAAAGAGCGTCGCGAAATGCTGGGCGAGGAGCGGGATGTCATCCTTGCGCTCGCGTAGCGGCGGCGTGCGGACGGGGATGACGTTCAGTCGATAGAAGAGATCCTCGCGGAAGCGGCCGGCGCGGATCTCTTCGGTCAGCTCCTTGTTGGTCGCGGCGATGACGCGTACGTCGACTTTGATGACGGTGGCCGAACCGACCGGCTCGACTTCCCCTTCCTGCAGTACGCGCAGCACCTTGGCCTGCGTGCGCAGCGACATGTCGCCGATCTCGTCGAGGAAGATCGTGCCGCCGTCCGCGGCTACGAACTTGCCGGTCTGTTTGCGGACCGCTCCGGTGAACGATCCCTTCTCATGCCCGAACAGCTCCGACTCGATCAGCTCCTCGGGGATGGCCGCGCAGTTGACCTGGATGAACGGCTGTGCGGCGCGCGACGATCGCCGATGGATTTCGCGCGCGACGAGCTCCTTGCCGGTGCCCGACTCGCCGGTGATGAGGACGGTCGCCTTCGTCGGCGCGGCCAGCTCGATCTGGCCCTTGAGCTCGCGCATCGGCGCGGAGTCGCCGACGAGCTGGTAGTCGCGCGCCTCGCGTTCGCGTAGCTCGCCGACTTCCTCCTCGAGCTTCTGTTGGCGGACCGCGTTGCGGACGGAGAGGAGCAGCTTGTCGCGGTTCAGCGGTTTTTCGAGGAAGTCGAACGCGCCGCGCTTGGTGCACTCGACGGCCGTGGAGATGTCGCCGTGACCGGAGACCATGATCACCGGCGACGGCACGTGCTGCTCTTTCAGATTTTCGAGGACCTCGATGCCGTCGAGTACAGGCATCTTGATGTCGAGGAGGATGGCGTCGTACGGCGCGGCGGTGCGCGTGGCTTTGTCGATGCCGTCCTGCCCCGACCGCGCCTCATCGATGCGATAGCCCTCGTACTCCAGCGTCATCCGGATCGCTTCGCGGATCGCCGTTTCGTCATCGATGACAAGAATTCGGAACGCCATTCAAGTACCTCGCTCGTGCATGAGTCCGGCCAATTGTATGGGGGAGATGCCGAGGTATCCTCGGCGGATGCAGTTCACCGAGGTGCTGACCACGTTCGCGGAGTTTTTCGAGCGCGAGAACATTCGGTGGGCGATTGCTGGCGGCCTGGCGGTGGGCGCATGGGGATATCAGCGGTACACGGACGACATTGACTTTGTTGTTTCCGGCTCTGAGCGGCAAACGGTTGTAGCGTTTGCTGAATCGCTTGGGTACGAGACGACTCACGCGTCCGAGGGTTTTTCGAATCACATTCATCCGGTCGAGGACTTCGGCCATGTCGACGTGCTCTACCTGTACGATCGCACCGAGACGGAACTGTTCGCGGCGGCAACGAAGCGCGTTGTTTTGCCGGGATTGACCGCTCTGGTGATCAGCCCAGAGCACATCGCGATGATGAAGGCTGCGGCGATCAGGGACCGCCCTGCCAGGAGCTACGGCGACGCGCGCGATGTGGAATTCCTTCTCACTCTCCCCACGATCGATCGGGAGAGGGTTCGGGCATACTTCGAACGTATGGGCTTGTTGACAATTTTCAATGCGATCGACCATCAACGAAAACGCTGACGAGTTTGATCTCGAACGCGGTCTAAGGCTGACGCCCGCGGACCTCGAGGCGCTCGATCGCGCACGAGCTGTGCGGCCACGCAGTTTCGAAAAATACTTGCAATGGCTCAGCGAAATCACGGCAGGCGTTCCTTCGCCGCGCGACATCTCTGGACCGGACACTCCCTTCGAGCTTTAGCTCCTCAAGTACAATCCGCGCCGCTATGGATGTCACCATCACTCGGGAACCGAAGGTTGCGAAGGCGGATCATCTTTTTGTGCTGATCGCCGAGGGGGCCAGACCGGATGTGGCGGTTGCGGCGAAGGCGATGCAGGCCATTGCGGCGGCGGGATTTTCGGGGCGTGCGGACGAGTCGCTGTCGACCGTCGCGGGCGAGCCGAAGAAGATCACGCTGGTCGGCATCGGCAAAGCCGAGGCGCTCACGATTCGGGGATTGCGCACGGCGATCTACAGCATCGCCAAGATGGCGAAGAAGGGGCGCGACGCGAACATCGTCGTCGTCCTACCGCTTGTCATTCCGAAACTTGGCGCCGAGGAGACCACGCGCATCGCTGCTGATGCGCTGGCCGCGTCCGACTACAAATACGACGTCTACATCACCAAGACTGACGACAAATCGATCCCGATCCGCGCATCGCTCGTTCCGCCGGACGGCGTCGATGCCAAACGCGCGAAACAGCTCGACGATGAAGCGAAAGCGATCGCTACCGGCGTGCGCACCGTGCGAGACCTCGGCAACGGCCCCGGCAATCTCGTCACGCCCACGTTCCTCGGCGAACGTGCCGAGGAGGTGGCAAAGGGTGCCGGCATCAAGTGCACAGTTTATGGGCGGCGCGAGATCGAGAAGATGAAGATGGGCGGCCTTTTGGCTGTCAATCGCGGCTCGGTCGAAGAGCCGCGCTTCATCGTCCTCGAATACGCGCCGCGCAAAGCGAAGAAGCATGTCGCGCTGGTCGGCAAAGGCATCACCTTCGACTCCGGCGGCATCTCCATCAAGCCGGCCGAAAAGATGGAGGAGATGAAGTTCGACATGTGCGGCGCCGCGGCGGTGATCGGCACGATCCAGGCGGCGGCCATGCTGGCGCTGCCGGTGCGCGTGACGGGCATCATCGCGTCGACCGACAATCTGCCCAGCGGCAGCGCGTACAAGCCGGGCGACATCATCACCACGATGAGCGGCAAGACGGTCGAGGTCGTGAATACCGATGCCGAGGGACGCATGATCCTGAGCGACGCGCTGCATTACGCGTCGGAGCTAAAGCCGGACCACATCCTCGATTACGCCACGCTGACCGGCGCGTGCGTCGTCGCGCTTGGCAGTGAGGCGGCTGGTTTGTTTTCGAACAACGACGAGCTGGCTCGGATGTTGATTGAGTCCGGCGAGCGGGCCGGTGAGCGCCTCTGGAGACTTCCCGAGTGGGACGATTACAAGGAGTTGATCCGCAGCGACTGGGCGGACATGAAAAACTCGGGCGGCCGCTGGGGCGGCGCGATCACGGCGGCATTGTTTCTGAAGGAGTTCGTCAATTGTCCATCGTGGGCGCATCTCGACATCGCCGGCACGGCGTACGCGGAGCACGAAACGGCGCGCGAGGCGCGTGGAGCGACCGGCGCGGGGGTGCGCGTGACCATCGCGTTCCTGGAATCGCTCTCGCGCTCCTGATCGCGAGTCTCGTCGCGGCCTGCGACGGCAAGCGTCCGGCGCAGGTGCGCATCGCGCCGCCGCCGCGCAACGAGGTCAACTTCGCGACCGTCGATTCGCCGAGTCTGCAGTTCCTTCCGCGGCAGCAGGAAGCGAAGATCTGGAAGCTCGACGAAGATCCGATCGTCATCCCGGGCGATCATCTGAACACGTACCTCGGCCCTGTCGACGCGCCGCAGTTCGCGCGCTACGAGACGCTCGATCTCACCATCGGCAAGTACAGCACGCCGGGCGGCAACGGCTTCGCGACCGTCGAAATCTTTCGCTTCCCCGATTTCGTGAAGGCGTTCGGAGCGTATTCAAAACAGAAAAACGGCAACCTGCGCTTTATCGACATTCCGAACGAGTCGTTCGCGAAGGCGCATTCGGTGCACGTCTGGCGCGGACCGTTTTACGTGCGCATCACCGGCGCGGGCGAGGGCGACACCGTTCTGCGCCTGGCCACGTTCGTGGCCGACAAGATGCCGCCCGCGCCGAACAAGCCGGCGGTCTTCGCGTTCCTGCCGGATAAGCAGCGCGTTCCCGGCAGCGAGCGTTACTCCGCCGATGCCGCGTTCGGCCAAGCGTTTCTCGCCAATTCGTTTCAGGCCACATTCAACGTCGACAACGATCTGATCGACGGCATCGTGATTCCGGCCGCGAACAAGCAAGCCGCGGGAAACATCCTCGATCAGTACAAAGGCCTCTACCTTCACAACGGCAAGCTGCTCGATCCGATCCCGAACCTCGGCGAGGACAATTTCACTGCCGAGGATCGCTACCTCGGGCGCGTGGTGGCGTTTCGCATCGATCGATTCGTGATCGCGTTCAACGGCTATCGCGATCGCCAGCACCTGCTCGATCTCGCCACCTCCGCCGATCAACGCATCCTCGGCACGATCCGCAAGCAGCTCGTGACCGCGGACAAGGAAGCGGCAAACGGTAACGGGAACACGTCAACCGTGCCGGCGTGGATGCAACCTAAGCATTAGCCAATTTTTACGACGACGAGTGTGACGTCATCCTGCTGCGGCTCATTACCGCGGAACGTTTCAACGTCGCGCAGCACAGCGTCGCGGACTTCTTCGGCAGTTCCATCGCACGCCGCAACGATGCGCGCGAGCCGATCAAGTCCGTATTCGTCGCCGGACGCATTCACTGTTTCGTAGATGCCGTCGCTATGCAGGACGAATGTGTCGCCGCTCGCGAACGGGATGACACGCTGCGGAACGGTTCCTCCGAGGCGCGCGCCGAGCGGAGGAGCGAAAAGCTCGATCAGTTGCGTCTCTCGTGTCGCACCTCGGACGTGAAGCAGCGGCGGATGACCCGCCGAGGCGATCGTGGCCTGATGCGTTTCGTGATCGAGAAGCAGGACGGAGATCGTCACCATCATTCGGCGACGGCTGCTTTGCGCCACCACTTCCTGCAACCGGCCGAGGACGTACGCAGGATCCAGCAACTGGTCGCGCAGCAGCGTGAATCCGCTGCGTAGCGCGGAGAGCGTGATGCCGCTGGCGAGGCCGTGACCGGCAACGTCGCCGCAGACGATGGCCAGCCGTCCGTCGACGACGAAGTAGTCGTAGTAGTCGCCGCCAACCTCGGTGGCCGGCAGCGAGACGCCCGCGACGTCCGCCCACTCGAGTTGCGGCGGCGCTTCGGGCAGCATGCTGATCTGCACCTCGCGCGCGAACCGCAACTCGTCGCGAATCCGCAACTGTTCGCGCGCCTCGGCGCGCCGTTGCACGCCTTCCTCGATGGCTGCCTTCCGGACCCCGCGGCTGAAAAGCGCGCCCGCCGCGAAACAGACGATGTTGACGGACGCCAGCGAGATGGCGATTCCGACCGGATTTGTTTTGTTACGGCTGGTCGGCGCCGTCAAGAATGCGATGGCAACGATCGCCAGTAATGCGGCGTTGAGCAGCATGCGCTGTGGCAGCAGAAGCCGGAGCGCAATCGTCGCGAACGGAAAAACGAAGCCCCACGCGACCCAACCTGATTTGTCCGATAGCGCGAAGAAGACGAGCGCGGCGAACTTGAGCGCGAAGAGCGCGACGAGCCATGCGCTGAGGTTCCGGCGGACGACGCGTGCGTAGGGACGCAGCGGACGATTCTCACGGCGCCGCACGCGGCGCAATTCGCTCATCGCGGCGAGAAGGAAAAGCGTGAGCACCGCGTCGATGATCGAAACGGTGACGTGCGCGAGCCGCTGCTGTTTCCATGCAAACGAAGCCGGAACAAGGACCAGCGAGGCCAGCGCGAACAACCACGAGATCAGGTACGCCCAGACGAGGTTCTGCTCGTCGAACCGCCGCTGCACCATCTGCGGCTCTGTCGTCTGCGCCAGTTGCTCGAGGGAACGGTCCATCGGCGGCATTGTCGCCGATGAGTACGGTGGGGCGGCAGCGAGGTTCATCCGCGCGAAGTTGAATGAATGCCGCGAATCGCCGCACACCGACGCCGGATGGATCGTTCGAAGATGGACAGGGAGCCGATTCACGCGGAGCCGCGGAGACGCGGCTTCGGTTGTGCATATGTCTGTTCGGACATATGCTGATTGTTGATGTCCCTGCCGAAGCCGTTGGTCTGGTTTCGTGGTGAGAGCAAGAGCATGCGTCGCGTCCACTTCCCGAGATCGGGGCGAACTGCCACGAGCTGCGCGTAGTCGATCGCGACGTCACTGGCGCATCGTTTACTACGTTGCGGACGATGTGATTGTTATTCTCGACGTGTTCAGCAAGAAAACGCAAACACTGCCGGGCCGAGTCGCCGTAGCCGCGAAACGGCGATTGAAAGAGTACTTGCGGATCGTACGGGAGGACTGACGTGAAGGCAGAGAAAAAAAAGAAGATGGAAGCGGCCGGATGGGCCGTGGGCGACGCGCGCGAGTTCCTCGCACTCACGCCGGATGAAGCGGAGTTTGTCGAAATCAAACTCGCGCTGGCGCGGCGCCTCCGTGCTTTACGGGAACAGCGTCATTGGACGCAAGCCGAGCTGGCAAAACACGTCGGCTCCAGCCAGTCGCGAGTGGCGAAAATGGAGGCCGCCGACCCGACGGTAAGCGTCGACCTCCTCGTCCGTTCCCTCCTTGCCGCTGGCGCGAATCGGCGGGAGTTGGGGCGGGTAGTGGGATCTGCGCGACGTTGACGACCGCGTTCCTGTTGGAAGAAAACGATTTCACGCGGAGCCGCGGAGACGCGGAGGGGTTTTCTCCGCTCCTCCGCGTGAACCCGTCCCCTGTGAATTAGTAAGCCGCGAGTGACAACTTCCCACCCTCCCACACCCGCCCGAATTCCGCAGTGACCGAGGCGGCGTCCTTTTTCTGCGCGCGGAGGGCGACGGCGAGGGCAAAGAGCGACCGGGGGTTGTGGGGGTTGCGGGTCAGGTCGGCGCGGAGGATTTTCTCCGCCTCGGCGGGGCGGTGAACGCGGAGCAATGCGGCGGCGAGGGTTTCGCGGGTGGGGTAGAACCAGTCGGTGGGCTCGTCGTAGTCGAGGGTGTCTTCCTGGGCCACGGCTTTCGTGTATTCGGCGATCGCGTCGCGGGTGTTGCCGCGGGCTTCGGCGATGCGGCCGGCCAGGACGTGGACGGCGACTTCGGCGACGGCTTTTTCCGAATTCTGGAAGAGGCCGGGATCGTCGGGGACGTTGGCGCGGGCGGCTTCGAAGGCTTTCTGTTCCGACTCGGCGCCGGCGATGTTGCCCAACTTTGCGAACGCTGAGCCGCGGGCGAAATGGGAGAAGGTCGATGACAGCGGGCCGACGTCGACCGGCTTCGCTTTCAGCACGTCGTTCCAGCGGCCAAAGCGGACCAGCACGAGCAGCGTGCTCGCGGCCGCGTATTCGGCGGGCGGCATCTCCTTGGCCATCATCGTGGCGTTGGCGGCGAACTCGTCGGCCATCGTCTTCGCCTCGTTGAAGCGGCCGGACATCGCGTACGACGCGAGGCCGAACTGGAGGTTGTGGTTGTAATACATCGCCGCGTAGATGCCTTCGCCGCCGTGATTCTTGATGAAGATGCGGTCGGTGGCGGCGGCGTTCGCGTTGGCGCGCGCGGCGCCGGCGTAGTTGCCGGTGCGCTGATAGATGTGCGCGGGCATGTGCACGAGATGGCCGGACATCGGCGCGAGTGTCTTCAGGCGATTCGCGCTGGCGAGGGCGCGCTCGGGATGCGGCGAGGCTTCGATGGCATGGACGTAGTAGTGGTTCGCGCCGAGGTGATTCGGATTGCGGCGGAGGACCGATTCGAGCGTGGAGACGATCTCGGTCGTGCCCTCGTTCGGCTTGCCGTCGTGCGACCAGAACTTCCAGGGATGGAGATCCATGAGGCTCTCGGCGTAAAGCGTGGCGACGTCGAGATCGTCGGCATACTTGCTTGTCAGCGATTTCATGGCCACGCTGTAGTCGCGGCCGAGGGCCTTGAGATCCGCTTTCGGATCGTTGCTGTATCGCTTTGCGAGCGCGGCGATGAGAGCGCGTTCTTTCGGTGACGCGTGCGACTGACGCGCGATCGCGGCGTGGATGCTTTCGTAGGCCTGCTTCTCGCGATCGGGATCGACGTCCATGTTGATGTTCGGTCCGAGCGCGAGCGCGGCTCCCCAGTAGCTGATCGCGAGATTCGGATCGAGCTGCGTGGCTTGCTGGAACGAGGCGACCGCGGATTCGTGATTGAAACCGTAGAGGTACTTCATCCCCTGATCGAAGAAGCGCTGGGCTTGCGCGTTCTTCGTCGAGACGGGCCAGTGGACGTTGCCGAGGCCGGATTCGAGGACGAGGGGCTTCGCGGACGACGGCATATCGTGCTGTGCGAATGCCGACGCGGCGAAGAAGAGTGAGAGCGCGAGCATGCTGATGGTACGCATGCCTCGAATTCTACTGGGAGCCAGTCATGGGCATTTCAAAAGCGGGCGGGACGCCCGCGGTCCCAGGTGGCCACATTCACGTAGCGGTCGGTTGCGTGGCGCCGTCGTAGAGGATTTCGTAGCGTAGCTCGGTGGCGCCGATGCGGATCATGTCTCCGGTATGCAGCAGCGAATGGAAGGTGCGCGCGCCGTTCAGCCACGTCCCATTTCTGCTTTTCAAGTCCTCGATCGCATATCCCTCGGGGCCGCGATAGATGCGGACGTGATGGCCGGAGACGCCGAGGTCCGCGAGCGGAATCTGGTTGTCGCGTTGCCTGCCGATCAGGTACTCGGGCTCGGTGAGCGGGAACATCAGTCCCATCTCGTCGCCGCTGGTGATGGTGAGCTGGGCGATGGTCGGCTTGACGACGTCTTTGTACGAGAGCTTGGCTTCGTCGGAGACGAGGAGATTGGTGTCGTCGCTCACTTCGCGGACGGTGGAGTCGGCGCTGAACGTGGCCGGTTTCTGGCGCATCGTCTCTTCGAGGACGGCGGTGACGGGATGGCTGCCGCTGCCGGTGTCGTCGGGCAAGGTTTTGCGGCTCACGGCCTCGATCAGCTTATTGCCGAAGAGGCCGTAGACGACTCGGTAGACCTGAAGCGGAGCGTCAGTCGAATCGTCGACGAGGTCGCCCAGCGAGCGCCTGCCGTTGATGAGGAAAAGGATTCGCCACTCGTCGAGCGTGAGCGTGATTTTCTCGGCGTCGGGATTGGAGACGACGCGGAAGACGACGCCGCTGTCGGGGAGAAGGCGTTCGCATTCTTCCCATTCGGCGATGCGGCGCGCGCCCTCCATGATCAGGTTGGAGAGATCGACGGAGATCGTCACGGCGTACGGCGGGACGGTGGTGCCGTCGATGAAGGCGAAGGTGCCGTCCGGCCAGACGAAGCAGTCGTAGATGATCTCGGAGACCTGCACTTTGAGAAAGTCGCGGAGCTGTTCGTCGGTGAGTAATCCCTGCTGGACGGCGAGCTGGCCGAAGCGTCCGCCCTCGGCTTTCATCAAGCTGTCGATGGCGTCGCGCTGCGTGGCGGAGATGTGTTTTTTGCGCAGCAGCACGGCGCTGAGGCGGAGCGTTTCCTGATTCGAGCCGGCGAAAATGACCGCGCCGTCATCAAAGTAGACGATAGCTTCGTTCGACCCGTCCGTGAGCGTGAGCGTGCCGCTTTTCTTCGCCGAGGAAACGAAGGTGAGGACGTCCGGCAGATGAAAGGACGCAAGGCTGCCGCGTAGGGACGGCTCGGTCATCAGTGCGCGGATTGTAGCGCGCGCCTCCGCTACAATCGCCGGCCGCATGCAATCGAACTCGCGCCACGCCGTCGCCGCCGGTTTTCTGGGATGGACGCTCGACGCGTTCGACTTTTTCGTGGTCGTCTTTCTCTTCGACAGACTTGCGGCGGAGTTCAGCGTCTCGAAGTCGAGGATCATCTTCACGCTGTTCGCGACACTCGTGTTCCGACCCGTCGGCGCGATCATCTTCGGGATGCTGGCCGACCGCTACGGCCGCCGCATCCCGCTGATGGCGAACGTCATCTACTTTTCCCTCATCGAGCTACTGACCGGTTTCTCGACGACGTTCACGCAGTTCATCATCCTGCGTGCGCTGTTCGGAATCGGGATGGGAGGCGAGTGGGGAGTAGGCGCATCACTGGCGCTGGAGAACGTGCCCCGCAAATGGCGCGGCGTCCTCTCGGGGATGCTGCAGAGCGGCTACTCGATCGGGTTCCTGCTGGCGTCGGCGGCCTCGCGTACGGTGCTGCCGCATTTCGGCTGGAGGTGGATGTTCTGGATCGGCGCGCTGCCGGCGCTGCTTGCGCTCTACATCCGGGCGAAGGTACCGGAATCAGCGGCGTGGAAGGAGCATCGCGTCGGCAGCTTCGGCGAGATGCTGCGCGCGATCCAGGGGCAGTGGCGCGGCTTCCTCTATCTCGTGGTGCTGATGACGTTCATGATGTTTCTCTCCCACGGGACGCAGGATCTCTATCCCGATTTCCTCAAGATATCTCACCGCGTCGCGGAGGCTACGGTGCCATGGGTTGTGATCCTGGCAAACATTGGAGCGGTGGTCGGCGCGATCGTTTTCGGTCAGCTCTCGCAGAAGATTGGACGGCGGTACGGCATGATCGCCGCGCTGATGGTGTCTTTGCTGGTGATCCCGATGTGGGCGTTTGGCGGTACGTTGACGATCCTCGCCGCAGGAGCATTTCTTATGTATGCCGGCGTGCAGGGCGCCTGGGGCATCATTCCGATTCACTTGAATGAGCTCGCGCCGGACGCGGTCCGCGGACTGATGCCCGGGCTCGCTTACCAGTTCGGAATTCTCTTCGCCTCGCCGACGAATTCGATCGAAGACGCTCTCCACAAACGCTTCGGCTACTCCTGGGCGCTCGCCGGCTTCGAGCTCTTCGTCATGTTCAGCCTGACGATCATCCTCTTACTCGGCCGCGAGAATCACGGACGATCGTTCCACTCCGGAGATCTGCTGATCGAGAAGGAGTGAACGTCACACCGTCCGCAACACGGCGAAGAGCGAGACGGAGGAGATCGCGATCCAGAGCAGGATGCCGAGGATGAGGGGGCGCGGGCCGACCGCGGCGATCGATTTGCGCGAGAGGCCGGCGCCGATGAGGAACAGCGTGATGGTCAGGCCGATGCGAGCCAGCATCGTCAGCGTCGACCAGACCTCGGCCGGCGCGGCGATGTAGGTGCGGAGCACCGAGGCGACGACGAAATAGAGGATGAACCAGGGGATCGTCAACTTCGCCGATTTGCGTTTGAAGAAGAAGGCGGTGGCGAGGGTGACGGGAACGATCCAGAGGGCGCGCGTCAGCTTCACTGTGGTCGCAATCTGCAGCGCCTCGGCTCCGTATTTGGCGGCAGCGCCGACGACGGAGCTGGTGTCGTGAATGGCGATGGCGGCCCAGACGCCGAACTGCGGCTGCGTCATGCCGAGGCGGTGGCCGATCATCGGAAAGATGAAGAGCGCGATCGAGTTGAGGATGAAGACCGTGCCGAGGGCGACGGACATCTCTTCATCCGTCGCGTTGACGACCGGGCCGACGGCGGCGATCGCGCTTCCGCCGCAGATCGCTGTCCCGGATGAAATCAGGTGCGACGTCGTGCGGCTGATATTCATCGCGCGTCCGAGTAGGAATCCGAGGAGCAACGTTCCGACGATCGTGACGATCGTGAAGACGAATCCGGTGCGGCCGGCTTCGACCACTTTCTGCAGATTCATGCCGAAGCCGAGGAGGACGACGGATGTCTGTAGCAGGAGCTTCGTCGCTTTCGAGTTGCGCGACGCGAATGGATGGCCGAGCGTCAGCGCGAGCGCGAGGCCGAGGGCGAGCGCGATCGGCGGCGACGCCCAAGGCGTGACGCAGAAAATCAGCAGCGCGGCGAAGAGGGCGATACGAAGCGCTTGCACTACGTGAGGTTGGCTCGGAAGAAGGCCACCGTTCGCTGCCAGGCATCTTCCGCGGCCTCGGCGTTGTAGTTCCCGCCGGTGTTGTTGAAGAAGGCGTGGCCGGTCTTCGGGTAGACAAGCAGGCGGACATCCTTGCCCATCTCCTCGAGTTGCTTGGCCAGCGCGCGGCCGCTTTCGATCGGCACGCCTTGATCGTTTTCGGCGTAGACCAGCATGATCGGTGCGCTGAGGTTCGCCCAGTCGGACGCAACTTTCTTGAAGCCGCCGTAGAAACTGACGGCGGCCCCGACGTTCGCCTCTTTCGTGGCCACGTACTGTGACAGCGCGCCGCCCATGCAGAATCCGATGACGCCGTACGATTTGGTTGTGCACTCGGGACGGCCCAGGAGGTAATTGCCCGCGGCTCCGATCTCTCTCTCGGCGCGTTCGGCATCCATCTCCATCAGCAGCCGGCCGGCTTCATCGGGCGACGTCGTCGTTTTGCCGTGAAAGAGGTCGGGCGCGATTGCGGCAAAGCCTTCGCCGGCGAAGCGATCGACGATCTCTTCGATGTGCGGCACCAGGCCCCACCATTCCTGAATGACGACGATGCCCGGACCTTTGCCGGCGAAATAGCCCTGACACGTGTGCCCGTTCGACGGAAATTCAACGCGTTTGCCCATCGGATCCTCCAGAAAAAATCGCGCGGATTCTAATGCAGTGCGGAACCGATGCCGCGCGTGGCGCGTATTCATGGCAGAATAACTGCGCCCGGAGAGAGAGGGATCGAATGACATTGACGAAGGAACAGGTTTCCGGACTGGCCAAAACGCCGCGCTGTCCGCGTTGCGACCTCAACAAGACGATCGGCAATGCCCTCTGCCGCAGTTGCCGCGCCAAGCTCCCCGAAAACATGCGGCTGGCGCTGGAGCGGATCCCGTCGAAAGATGCGTGGACCGTTTCGCGCGCCGTGCGGGCCGCCGCCCGCTACTTCGACGTGCATTTCCAATCGGTGCGGAACTTCGGCGGCGGACGCCACCGGTAGTTACCGATAGCGCACAGACTGCTCCGCGATATCCGCCAGCTCGTCGATGTGCGCTTCGCGCGCTTTGGCGACGATCTCCTCGGTTTGCTTCCGCGACTGCGGCGCACGCGCCCACGCCGCTGCCAGCGAGGCGCGCTTCATTCTCGGCGAGGCTTCGTTCCAGTGACGGAGATCGGCGACGCGGAGCGTGCTCGTCGCGTTGCTCGCGCGAACGGTGGCGATCGTGTCATCGGATTTCGCGTTCGCCTTGAACTCGATCTCGTACAGCGCGGTTTCATTCGGCGCCACGGATCCGATCACCGAACGATGTACAGCGATGGCATCGCCGAATGTGAGATCGATCGGCGTGGACGCTTTGCCGGGAGCGTCAACCGAAACGCGCAGCAGCCACTTGGTGGCATCGAGCGGCGTCGCTGACGCTTCGAGCTCGATGCGCAGATCGGCAGGCTTGCGCTCCGGCGCAGCGAAGTGCTGCACGAACGCGTAGGAGTCGACGTCGCTGGGCGTTTCACCGCGCGAGATGGCCTGCTGAACGGCGATGAAGTTGCGGGCCGGAGGCGCTGCCGCCGCGTCGCGCGACTCGGACAGAGCCGGCGCAGCCGATGATTTCGCGAACGCTCGCTCGCGCGCCGGCGCGCCGCCCTCGGCGGTCACCATGGGCGCTTCCGCTGCCGGCGGCGGTGGGGGAGGAGCCATCGGGGCTGCGTTGACGACGGCAATGCTGTCGGTGAGTTGCGGCTTCGTCTGGGTGGTATCGGCGACGTAAACCGGAGTGCCGGTCGTCATCGCGACCGATTCCTCATGTTTCGCTTCCGCGATGCGCTCGCGCGGCGGCTGTGCGGCGATGCTCGCCGGCGGAGGCACTCGCGGAAGCGGCGGAAGATCGGCGCGTTCCTGCACGCGGGCGCTGCCCGGCGCTGGCGGGGTGTTCGGGAGTGCTGCGGCTACGCGCGCTGCTGGCGCGGCGGCGTCCTTATTCGTCATCATCGAGCGCGTGTCGAGGTTCGATCCATTTCGAGAAACGAGATGCAGCGCGAGATAGAGCGACGAGACGAGCAGGATGATCGACGCGGCAATGCGCAGGTTGAACATCGCCGATTTGCGCAACTGCGCGCGCTCAGTCTCGGCCTGAAATGCGAAGTGTTGGGGAATATCGCGTTTGATGCGGTTCGCCAGTCCACGGGGCGGCTTCGCCACAGGCGCCATGGTCAGCTTTCGCTGCAGATCAGCTTTGCGGTTGCGGGTCATTGTCTTTCTTCCTCAACGTTCCCGCCGAGGGCTTGTTCCAGCAGGGAAAACGCCTTGTGTAGCCGCTTGCGGATAGCCACGGTTGTGATCTCTTCGATTGCGGCAATCTCCTTCACCGCGAGGCCGCCCCAAAAATGCGCGGTGACGGTGAAACGGAGATCTTCGGGCAGCCGCAGCACTGCCTCCCGGAGATGTTCGGCTTCCTCGGCATTGCCGAGCACCTCGTCCGCGCCCGGCGATTTGTCCGGCGTCTCCGGCATGTTCTCGTCGTCGAGCGATTTCATCAGCCGCGGCCGGCGGATGTGGTTCAGAAACGTCGTGTATCCGATGCGGTAGAGCCAGGTGAAAAATTGCGACTGTCCGTTGAATCCCGGCAGCGCTTCCCACGCTTTGCGATACGTGTCCTGCGTGAGGTCGGAGGCTAGTTCCCGGTCGCCGCAGAGCCGGCACATCGATGAGAAAACCGACGAGTAGGTCCGATCGACCAACTCCTCGGCGGCGCTGCGGTCGCCGCCGCGGATCGCGGCGAGCAGGCGGTGTTCCTCGTTCCAGGAGGGAATCACCGCATCATGCTCCGGCCGCATCGCCGGAAAGGGCGCAACATTGCTCACCCCGATAAGACACGGCTCTGCGACATTTCGAAACCACGGTTTGAGTATCCTATCCGACCGATGAAATCCGCATTGGCCGTCCTGCTCCTCCTCACCGCCGCCTGCCGCTACGAGCCACCCGCCGGAACTATCGACGGCTCTTCAATTCAGAAGGACGAGGATGCCTGGCGCGCGCATCGCGCCGAGCGGCTCAAGGCGCCGGACGGCTGGCTGACACTGGCCGGACTCTACTGGCTCAGCGACGGCAACAATGATGTCTCTCTCCCCGCGAAGCCGCCCGTGCCGGCGCAGTTCGTTTTACAAAACGGGAAGGTGACGCTGCAGTCGAATCCGTCGCTGACGATCGAGGGGAAGCCGGTCACCACACCGGTCGTGCTCCACGACGATACGGAATCGAAGCCGACGGTGGTCCGAACCGGAACGCTGTCATTCGTCGCCATCCGCCGTGAAGACGCTGAGCACGGGCCGCGCTTCGGCGTGCGCGTTCGCGATACGGAAGCGGACGCACGCGCGCACTTCAAGGGACTCGATTACTTTCCCGTCGATCCGAATTCGCGCGTGGAAGCGCGCTTCGAGCCGTACAACCCTCCGAAGAAGATCCCCATCACGAACGTCCTCGGCATGACCAGCAACGAGATCGCGCCGGGCGCGCTCGTTTTCACGCTGCAGGGCCGCGAGTTCCGCATCGATCCGATCCTGGAACAGGGCGAGACCGATTACTTCATCATCTTCAAGGACGCGACGAGCGGAAAAGAGACGTACGGAGCGGCGCGCTACCTCTACGCGAAGCCAGCCGATGCGAACGGCAAGACGATCGTCGATTTCAACAAGTCCTACAACCCGCCCTGCGCATTCACGCCGTACGCGACATGCCCGCTGCCGCCTCCGCAGAACCGGTTGCCGATCCGCATCGAAGCGGGCGAGAAAAAGTACGCCGGCGGCCACGCCTGACAGCTAGGCGTTCGTCCGTTCGTCGGCGAGCACCTGAGCCACGCAAGCGGTCACGTTCTTCCCCGTCCGGATGTCGAGGAACTCGTTCGGACCGTGCGCATTGCTGTGCGGACCCAAAACGCCGGTGATGAGGAACTGGGCGTTCGGGAAGCGCTGGCCGAGCATGCCCATGAACGGAATCGACCCGCCTTCGCCCCACGTCGTGGCCGGCTTGCCGAAAAAGTTCTGCGACGCGGAGTCGATCGATTTCTCCAGCCACGGCTGCACTTTCGGAACTTCCCATCCGCCCGCGCCCTTCTCGGGCTCGAACGTGATCCGCGCGCCGTACGGCGGATCGCTTTCCAGCAACTCTCTCAACTTTCCGTCGAGATTCGTGGCGTCGAGCGTGGGCGGCACGCGCAGGGAAAGCTTGAGCGACGTCTTGGGGCGAAGGACGTTGCCGCCCTGCACGAGATCGGGCAGCCCTGCCTGTCCCGTGTATGACAGCATCGGCCGCCAGGTGCGGTTCAACAGAAGCTCGACGGGGTCAGTGGCCATCGGCGTCATGCCCGGCAGGAACGGGAACTTGTTGTAAATCTCCTCGCCAAGAATTCGCGCGGTCTCGCGAACCTCGGCCATCCGATCCGGCGGAACGTCCGCGTGCAACCACTCGGGGATGATGCGGCCCGTCTGCGCGTCTTCGAGCCGATCGAGGAGCATGCGCAGAATGCGAAAGCTCGACGGCACGATGCCGCTAGCGTCGCCGGAATGCACGCCCTCGCTGAGCACCTCAACCGTGAGATTGCCGACGATCGAGCCGCGCAGCGACGTCGTCATCCAGAGTTGCTCGTAGTTGCCGCAACCGCTGTCGAGGCAGATCACGAGACGCGGCGTCCCGATCCTCTCCGACAGCAAATCGATGTACGCGGGCAGATCTAACGAGCCGCTCTCCTCGCAACATTCGATGATGACGACGATGCGCGAATGCGGCGCGTTCTGCGCCTTCACCGCGCGGATGGCAGAGATGGCCGCGAAGATGGCGTAGCCGTCGTCGGCGCCGCCGCGTCCGAAGAGCTTGCCGTCGCGCAGGACCGGAGTCCACGGCCCTAGGCCGGCGTCCCAGCCGATCATGGCGGGCTGTTTGTCGAGGTGGCCGTACATCAGCACCGTCGACGAATCGTCGCCATCGACTTCGATGAAGATGAGCGGCGTACGGCCTTTCAGTTCGTGCGTTTCGATTCGGAGCCCTTCGATCTGCTGCTCCTCGACCCACGCTTTGGCGAGAGCGACGGCCTCGTGCATATGGCCGTTCTGCTTCCAGTCGGGATCGAAAAGAGGGGATTGGTTGGGGATGCGGATGTAGCGCTGGAGGGTGGGAACGATCGAAGCGTCCCAAATCTGATCGACGCTGCGGGCGATCTGTTCTGAATTCATCGACTTACCTTCTGCGTGCGGCGTTTGCGACGGCGGAGGATAGCATCAGTACGGCGGCCCTTCTCCGGAATCCGCGGGCGTTGTCCGTCAAAAACCACCGACACCTTTCCGCTACTAATCGCGTATGATGTGCGGACTCCAACGAGCTCCAGTCTCAAGAGTATTGACGTCTCAAAGGAAGTTTGTACTTTTCAGATTTCATGGTATGGTCTCCGCATCTCGTCCATAATTATCGATTCGCAGCTTCCGAGAGAGAGGAAGAGGACCGCGGTCGTGCTCGATCCGAACGTGCTGGAAACGCTCACAAGCACCGCCCTGACCATGCCTACCGCGGAGGTAGAGCCTGTTCTGCCGTCCCCGGCGCCCGCTCCTGACCCGCAGCCGGAGGAAATCGGCGAGCTCTACGTTCGTCACCGTCCTCTGTTGCTCCACGTCGGCTGCCGCAAGTTCCGCATCCCCGAACAGGACGCGGAAAGCCTGATCCAGGAAGTCTTCCTCTCCTTCATGACCACGACCACCAAGGTCGAGAACACGCGCGCCTGGCTGGTGGCGGCGATGTGCAACGCCAGCCGCCACTACTGGCGCGGGCAGGGGCGCACCGAACCGTTGCCCGAGGATTTCGAGGACCACACGGATCCGTCGTCGAACGGCATTGCCGACAAGATGGCGATGATCATCACGATGCAGCAGGCGCTCGGCTACCTCCAGCCGCGCTGCCGCGAAACGCTCTACCTCCACTATTACGAGGGCCGCTCCGCGAATGATGTGGCGGTGACGCTCGACACGACGTCGCGCTACGCGGAGAAGCTCATCCACAACTGTCTGAAACGGGTTCGGGAGATCTACCTCAGCATCACGGCGGTGAAGCGATGATGATCGAACAGCATTACGACGAAGAAGTGCTCGCCGGTTTCCTCGCGGAGCCGATCGATACCGCGGCGCGCGACCGGCATCTGGCCGGCTGTTCGCTTTGCAAGCAAACGCTCAACTCGATCCGTGACACGGCCGGCCTGCTGAAACAGCCCGACGTCTGGAACCGCGAATCGTTCTCCAGTGCTCCCCGCCCCGCGACGCTGGCCTTCCTCCGCAACGTGCAGCGAACGATGGCCGACGAAGACGCCGCCGCCGAGGTCTATGTCAAAAAGCTCCTGGCCGGATCGCGCGACACGTGGGCCGCCCGCCTCGCCGAACACCCCGCGTGGCGCACGGCAGGAGTGGTGCGAAAGCTGATCGCGGCAACGGATCGATACAACTTCAGTTCACCGCTCGATGCAGTAGAGCTGACGCGGATAGGGACCGAGATCGCGGAGTCGTTGCCTTCCTGCCCCACTCGCGATTCGCTCATGGCGGATGCGTGGCGGGAACATGCGTACGCGCAACTCATCGTCGGCTCCTACAACGAGGCCATGGCAGCGGCTGATCGAGCGGATCGTTTTGTGTCGGCGGGTTCTGATTTCGCTGGCGCCCGGACGACGCTTATGCGAGCGTTGGTGCTTCGCAATCAGGAGAAGTGGACCGATGCGGGTACGATGGCTCGCCGTGCCGCCGCCGAGTTTCTGAGATTCGGAGACATCGCAAAGTACTTCTCGGCACGAATGACGGAAGCGTTCGTTCTTTACGACAGCTCTCAGTACCGACAAGCGGCCGACATCTATTACGAGCTTGCGCCCTTGCATCCGAATATCCCACTTCAGACGATTGCCCAGGCGTTGCACAACGAAGGGTTGTGCCACCGGGAGCTGGGAGAGTTCGGCCGGGCCGAAGCCTGCTTCGTTAAGGCGATCGCGCTCTGCGATCGCTTGCAGCTGACTTCGCTACGGGCAAAGGCTCACTGGCATCTCGCGCGTGTGATGATGAGACAGGCGAAATACGATGCGGCACTTCAGATTCTGAACCCGCTACGGGACGAGTTTGAAGAGCTCGGCATGTCGCACGATCTTGCGTGCGCATCCATCGACACGGCGGAAAGTCTCCTCGCGATCGGCCGCTCCGATCAGGTCGCCGAACTTTGTCGACGGGCTATCGACTACTTCCGCATCGCCGGTCTGACTTACTCGACCGGAGCCATGACAGCGCTGGCATATCTGCATGAGGCCGCCATGAACGGACGCCTGACCACGAACGATGTTGCAGAGGTGCGGATGTTTGTTGAGCTGTTGCCCCAAAAGCCCAACCTCATCTTCGCGAGAGTTTCCCCGGCGTCGTAACCTTCGGCGCGACTGCTGCGTTACGCCGCTCCTCAACTTCGGGGTAGGGAAACGCCCGCGCCAGACACTCCTATGTAGGGCGCCCTCCATATTGATCATGCTCGGCACGAGCACGAGGAGGGTGTATGTATCGTCGTCTAGTTGCTGCCGTTTCGCTCGCCGTCGTTCTTTCGATGGCTGTGCCGGCATTTGCCGCGCCTCGGCGCGATCCGAATTCGAACATCATCGATCGGATCATTCTGAAGCTGAAGAAGATTTTCAATCCGCTCGATCTGAGCGATATATCACCACCCAAACCGTAGCCTCCCCTCCCGCTACAATACGCCGGCTGTTTGCTAGGGAGCTTGCGCATGTCGGTCGTGTTGTCGGTTCGGGATGTGGTGAAGACGTTTGGGGCCGTACGGGCGGTGGACGGAGTCTCGTTCACCGTCCAGCGCGGCACGATTACCGGGTTACTCGGCCGGAACGGCGCGGGAAAGACCACGACTATCCGGATGATTACCGGGGTCTTCTTTCCCGATGCCGGCTCCATCGAGTGGCTCGGCAGCGATCGTGACGCGCGCGACCGCATCGGCTATCTGCCGGAAGAGCGCGGGCTCTACCGTCAGATGAAGGTGAAGGAGCATTTGCTCTTTCTTGCTGAAATCAAGGGCAAGCGCGGCAGCTCCGTCGTCGCGGATGCCGAACGCTGGCTCAAGCGGTTTGAGCTTTGGGACAAGCGCGACGCCAAGGTCGAGGAGTTATCGAAGGGCAACCAGCAGAAAGTCCAGCTCATCGGAACCTTGCTGCACGATCCCGAGCTCATCATTCTCGACGAGCCGCAGTCGGGACTCGACCCCGTCAACATGCTCCTGGTCCGCAACCTCCTTCGCGAATTGAAGGACGAGGGGAGGACCATCCTGCTCTCGACGCACATGATGGCCGAGGCGGAGAGGATGGCGGACGAGATCATCCTGGTGCATAAGGGGAAAGTCGTTCTCTCCGGTGCTCTTGATGCCGTTCGCGACTCCTTCGGCAAGAACACGCTGCATATCGATTACGAAGGCGACGGAGGATTTCTCGAACAGCTTCCGCAGGTCAAGCGGGCCACCATCGTTCCGAACGGGGCGGAGATCAGTCTTGCGGACGGAGCCGATCCGCAGAAGATCCTCGAAGCGACGATCGGCAAGCTGCGCATCCGCAGGTTCGAGCTGGCCGCGCCGTCACTCGAGGAGATATTCATCGAGCAGGTAGGCGCCGAGACCATGACCATGGAGGCCAATCGATGAACAAGATGTTCGCCGTGATCAAACGCGAGTATCTGCAGGCGGTGCGGAAGAAGATGTTCATCTTCATGACGATCTTCTTTCCTGTGCTGATGGCCACGGTGTTTACCGTACCGATGATCATGATGGCGAAAGGTATGGGCGGCAAGAGCGTTGCGGTCATCGACGGCACTGGCGCGCTACAGAGTTCCTTCGGTCATCAAATCGAGCCGGCCGCGCCCGATCCGAAGAAAGCGCTCTCGGGTAGCAACCGCGAAGAGCTGCCCCAATCGATCGATGTCGAGTATGTGGCCGCGAATGGGACCGCAAGTCTCGCCGCCGCCGCAAAGCCGTTCCTGCATCGCCTCAACGTAGACAAAGAGACGGGCCGGCGCCTCGACGCCGTAGTGCTCATCCCGAGGAACGCATTCGACGGCAGCGACGCCAAGATGACCTTCTACAGCCGGTCGTCCACCGATTTCATCACCCAGGAACGCGTAGCCAGTGTTGCGAACCGCGCCATTCAGCGCCAGCGGCTGGCAGGCCGCGGCATCGATGCCAGGGCCATCGACGCTCTGACACGCGAAGTTCCCGTCGACAGCGTGCAACTATCCCGGAGCGGCGAAGAAAAAAAGGGAGGCGCAGGCAACTTCATCGTCGGCTTCATCTTCGCCGCCCTGCTGATCATCCCTTCCTTCATCTACGGTCTCGAGACCATGCGCGGAATCGTGCAGGAAAAGAGCGAGCGCATCGTGGAAGTGCTCGTCTCCTCGATGACTCCGCGCCAATTGCTGACAGGCAAGATTCTCGGCGTGGCCGCCGTCGGCTTGACACAGGTAACCGTGTGGCTGACGGTCATCGCCGCCGCCGGCACGTTCGGCATCGTCAGCGCGAAGATGGCCGGATTCGGCTTCAATGTCTCTCAGTTTCTCCGGCCTATGGTGTTCGTCTATTTCTTGCTCTTTTTTATCCTCGGCTACCTGACGTTCGTCTGCGTCTACGCCATCGCAGGCGCCTCGTGCAACACCGACAAGGAAGCGCAGCAGCTCGTCGCTCCGATTCAGATACTGATGATGGTCCCCTGGTTCGTCATGGCGGCCATCATCACCAATCCCGACTCGACGTTCGCCGTCGCGCTCTCCCTGATGCCGGTTTACGGGCCGATCACGATGTTCGTCCGGATTCTCGTCTCGGAGCCGCCGGTCTGGCACGTGCTCACCTCGATCGCCGTCTCCGTCGTCACGATCGCCGTCTTCTTCTACGTCACCGCGAAGATCTTCCGCGTCGGAATCCTGTCGTACGGAAAGCGGCCGACGATTCCCGAACTCTGGCGCTGGCTGAAGGTAGCGTGATCCATCAAGTATGATCCGCGCTTACTCCACAACAAACAGGGGGCTGCGCGGATGGAGATCAAGACTCTCAATGACATCTACACCGTCACCTGCTCGCTGGATCGTCCGGCAGCGCTGAAATACAAACGCGACGGCAAGTGGGTCGATACCGGCGTCGACGAATTCCGCGACACCGTCCGTTACTTCGCGACCGGCCTGCGGCTCCTCGGACTCAAAGCCGGCGATCGCGTCGCGATCCTCTCCGAGAACCGGCCGGAGTGGGCGATGGCCGATTTCGCCATCCTCGCCAGCGCCGCCGTCACCGTCCCCGTCTACCCGACGCTTCTCGGCTGGCAGATCGAGTACATCCTCAACGACTCCGGTGCGGTAGCCGTGATCTGTTCGAACGAAGAGCAGATGAAAAAAGTGGCCGGCATCCGCGATCATTGCCCGCACATCCACAACGTCATCGTCTGCGATCCGCCGCCGAAACTGCCCGCGGGCGTTCTCAGTTTCGCAGACGTGGTCGACAGCGGACGCAAGGCCGACGATGCCGCCGCGCGCACGTGGTTCGACGAAACGCGCAACAAACCGAAGCCCGATGACCTGGCCACGCTCGTCTACACCTCGGGGACGACCGGCAATCCCAAGGGCGCCATGCTCACGCACGGCAACATCACCAGCAATGTCCTGGCGACCGCCAACGTGCTTCCGATCGGCAAGGGGATGGTCGGCCTCTCCATCCTGCCGCTTTCGCACATCCTCGAGCGGATGGGCGACTACACCTACTTCTACCGCGGCTGCACGATCGCGTACGCCGAAAGCGTCGTCAAAGTCGGCGACAACCTGCGCGAAATCCGGCCGGACCTTTTCGCTGCCGTGCCGCGACTCTTCGAGAAGATGCGCACCACGATCCTCGATAGCGTGGCCGTGCAGCCCGCGTCGAAACAGAAGATATTCAAGTGGGCGCTCGGGATCGCCGAGCAGCGCCTGCCGTATCGCGTCTCGCGCAAGTCGATGCCGCTAGGACTCACGATCAAATCGGCCGTCGCCGACAAACTCGTCTTCAGCAAGATCCTGGCGCGCCTCGGCGGGCGCGTGAAGATGGTTCTCTCCGGCGGCGCGCCGCTCTCGGCCGAGCTGGCCGCGTTCTTCATCGGCGCGGGGCTCGACATCTACGAAGGCTACGGCCTCACCGAGACCTCGCCGGTCATCGCCGTCAACACGCCGGAGTGGCGCCGCGTCGGGACTGTAGGCCGGATCATCCCGGGCGTCGAAGTGAGGATCGCCGAGGATGGCGAGATTTTGAGTAGAGGCCCGCACATCATGAAGGGGTATTGGAACAATGACGACGCCACGCGGCAGGCCATCGACGCCGACGGCTGGTTCCACACCGGCGACATCGGTGAAATCGACAAGGACGGTTTCCTCAAGATCACCGACCGCAAGAAAGACATCATCATCAACGCGTATGGGAAAAATATTGCTCCGCAGCCGCTGGAAGCGTTGCTGAAAAGCTCGCCGTACATCGGCACGCCCGTGCTCATCGGCGACCGCCGCAAGTACCTCGTGGCGCTGCTCGTCCCGAACTTCGACAAGCTCGAGCGCGATGCGTCCGCCCTCGGCGTGCAGTTTGCGAATCGCGACGAATTGATCGGCAACGAGAAAGTCCGGCAGATTTACCAGACCGAGATCGATCGCTTCAACACGAACCTCGACCGACAGGAAAAGATCCGCCGCTTCGCTCTCTTGCCGCGCGATTTCAGCATCGACGAGGACGAGATCACGCCGTCGCTCAAGGTCAAGCGCAAGATGATCGACAAGAAATACAAAGACACCATCGACCTCATGTACATCGACGAAGATGCGGATGAGCGCGAAGGAAAACGGGCCTGACACATGACCACCCTGGTTGAAACACCGGCGCGTACCGGCTCCGCGTTCCGTATCGAGCGCGATGCCGATCTCGCCATCATCTGGTTCGATCTTCCCGGCGAAAAGGTCAATAAATTCTCGACCGCGGCGATGTCCGAGTTCGCCGGCGTCGTCGACGAGCTCGAAAACGATCGCGACATCAAGCGCGTAATCATTGCGTCCGGGAAACCGTCGATCTTCATCGCCGGCGCGGACGTCACCGAGTTCTCGAAAGCGACGTCGGCGGAGCAGGCCGCCGAGTACACCCGCTTCGGCCAGCAGACCATTCACCGCTTCTCGAAACTGCCGCAGGTCACCGTCGCCGCGATCAATGGCGCCGCCCTCGGCGGCGGCTGCGAGCTGGCCATCACCTGCGATTACCGCGTCATGTCCGACAGCCCGCGCGCGCAGATCGGATTGCCGGAGACGAAGCTCGGCATCTTCCCAGCGTGGGGCGGCACTACCAAGCTGCCGCGCCTGATCGGCCTCCCCACCGCGCTCGACATCATCCTCAACGGCAAGACGCTCGACGGGAAGAGAGCGAAACGAATGGGACTCGTCGACGAAGTCGTCCCCGCCGCCATCCTGCTCGACATCGCCAAACAGTTTTCGACGAAGCCCAAACGCCGCGGCAGCGGCCGCACCAAGTTTTACCTCGAAGGCAATCCGCTGGCGCGGCGCATCATCTTCAGCAAGGCGCGCAAAGCGGTCATGGCGCAGACGCACGGCCACTATCCCGCGCCGCTGACGGCCATCGACGTCATGGAGTATGGCATGTCCGCCGGCGTCGAGCGCGGCCTCGCACGCGAGGTCGAAGCCGTCGTTCCGCTCATCGTCGGTCCGAGGTGCGAAGTTGCGCAGAACCTTATCCGCCTCTTCTTCATGATGGAGGAGTCGAAGAAGGAGCGGATCGCCGCCAACCCGATCGAGGTGCGCGATGCCGGCGTCCTCGGCGCGGGCATCATGGGCGGCGGCATCGCCCAGCTCATCGCCGACAAGACCGAAGCGTCGGTGCGCATGCGCGACATCAACTGGAAAGCGATCGGCGGCGGCATGAAGGCGGCCGCGAAAATCTGGAAGAAGAAAGTGGAACGCCGCCGCATGACCCGCGGCGAAATGCAGCGCAAACTCGCCCGCATCACCTCCACCACCGACTGGAGCGGATTCGAGCGCTGCGATCTGGTCGTCGAAGCAGTCGTCGAAAACGTCGACGTCAAACGCCAGGTTCTCAGCGAATTCGAAGCGATCGCCGGTCCGAAAGCCATCTTCGCAACGAACACGTCCACCATTCCCATCACCGACATCGCCGCGCAGGCCAAACGTCCCGAGAACGTCGCCGGGATGCACTTCTTCAACCCCGTCGACCGCATGCCGCTCGTCGAAGTCATCCGCGGTGCGAAGACGTCCGACGTTGCCATGGCCACCGTCGCCAACTTCGCGCGGAAGCTCGGCAAGACCGTCGTCTATTGCAACGACGGACCCGGATTCGTCGTCAACCGCATCCTAGGGCCGTACATGAACGAGGCCGGCTTCCTGCTCGAAGAGGGCAATTCGATTGAATCGCTCGACAAAGCGATGGTCGATTTCGGCATGCCGATGGGACCGATGGCGCTGCTCGACGAAGTCGGCATCGACGTCGCCGCGAAAGTTGCGAAGATCCTCGGCGGCGCATTCGGCGACCGTATGGAGCCGTCGCACGTCGTCGACACGCTTTACGCGGATGGCCGCTACGGCAAGAAAAACGGCAAGGGCCTCTACCTTTACGAGGGCGGCAAACGCCAGGGTCCCGACCCTGCCGTCTACAAACTCCTGAACATTCGTTCGACGCATCCGGCTGATGCGACTGCCGTCGTGGAGCGGATGATCTTCGCGATGGTGAACGAGTCGGCCATGATCCTCGACGAGAAAATCGTGGCCTCGGCCGCGGAGCTCGACCTGGCCATGATCATGGGCACCGGCTTTCCGCCCTTCCGCGGAGGCCTGCTGCGCTACGCCGACAAACTTGGCCTGCCATACATCCTGGCGCGACTCGATGACCTGTTCCAGAAGCACGGCAAACGCTTCCTGGCCACCGCCGCGCTGCGCAAACTCGCGGAACGTGACGGCAAGTTCTATCGATGAGCCGACGCGTTCCGCGCAAGGAGCCGCGATCCATGCTCGCGTTCGAGGAAGAGGTCGCCCGTGCTTATCACGACATCAGCGCGCATCACGGCGAAACGATCGACCAATTCCAAAGTCTGCCTGCCGCGAATCAGTATCGAAAGCTCTACGAGTTGACCGAAACGTACGTGGCGCCTGGCTCGACCGTGCTCGACTGGGGTTGCGGGCGTGGTCATTTTTCGTACTACCTGCTCAAACGGGGTTACCGGGTTACCGCCTACTCCCTGGAAGATCCTCCTCAGCTCTTCTCAGCGTTGCAGGCAGAAGAGCGGAGCAGGCTCACACTGGTGCGCGGCACCGATCCGCTGCTCCTGCCCTTTCCCGCGAATTCGTTCAGCGCAGCGTTCAGCGTGGGTGTTCTCGAGCACGTCAGAGAACTCGGAGGCACAGAGTCGGGCAGTTTGAACGAGCTCCGAAGAGTACTGATATCCGAGGGAACATTCATCGCGTACCACATCCCGAACCGGCTCAGCTATATCGAGGCTCTTGCACGCCTCGTTTATGGTCGTCGCTATCGAAGCGTGGCTGAGTCTGTAAAGTTTCATAAACACCGCTTCGGCGCCTCCGACATCGCGGGGCTGCTGGAGGGCGCCCGGTTTCAAATGGCCGAGTTCGGGCGTTATGGGTTCTTGCCCCGGAACTCATTCAATCGGCTGCCGGCCTCACTGCGTTCTGGCCGGCGGCTGACTTCGGCCGTCAATGTGGCCGACCATCTCCTGGAGCGTCTCTTTGCACCTGTGGTTCAGAACTTCTATTTCGTTGCTCAGCGCAAGGAAGCGTAGAACGTCAGGCGGAAGCGACAGGCCGCTACCGGCCGGCGCCTGAGGCGAGCGATACCGGACGGTGTCAGCGCTGGCTCATCCCGCGGAGTCTCCTCGCGCTACCTAACGCGCTCTAAACCCGCATCCTTATATTTATGAGATCCTTCGCCGCGCCGGTGATGGACCTTACCCAACCGCCTTCTCCGCTGACGCCGTATCAGCGCCTTGTATTTTGGCTTCTCGCGCTGATTTGTGCGGGAACACGGTTTCTGGCGATGGCCCGATCTCTCTGGGATTGGGACGAGGCGCTCTTGTGCCTCGGGATGCGCTCCTATGACGTAACGCTTCATCACCCGCATCCGCCCGGCTTCCCGGTATACATCGCGCTCGGCAGAATCTTGCGGACTGTCATTCCGAGTGACTTTCGCGCGCTTCAGACGGTCAACCTCGCCGCGGGAATGCTCGTTTTTCCCGCGATCTTTTTTCTCGCGCGCGAGTTGCGTCTTCCGTTCGTCACCGCGACGATCGCCGGTGCGCTGTGCGCCTTTTTACCGAACGTCTGGTTCTTCGGCGGCGGTGCGTTCAGCGATATCCCCTCACTCGTGCTGGCCGTCTTCGCGGTCGCGTTTCTGTTCCGCGGGTGCCGCGATGCGAACGCCTATCTGATCGGTGCGGCGCTCCTCGCGCTCGCGGCTGGAATCCGTCCGCAGAACTTTCTGGTCGGGCTCGCGCCAGGCATGCTGGCGACGGTTTATCGCGCGCGTTCCGCGTGGCGGGACGTCGCCTTCGCCGCGCTGGTCGGCGCGACCATCATCACTGTCGCGTTCGGAGGCGCCATCGCCGCGACCGGCGGCACGAAGCCGTACTTCGACTCCGCGAGGGAGCATGGCCAGTACATCACTCGCGTCGACTCCTTCCGCAGCCCGAATCGCCCTCCGTTGTGGCGCCTCTTCGACCGCTTCTTCATCAAACAATACCAGTCGATTGCACTCAGCTTCATCATCTCGATCCCGGTTTGCGTTTCCATCGCCGGCGCGATCGCCTCGCGCGACCGCGCCATCGGCTGGCTGGCGCTGACGTTTGGGCCGTTCGCGATCCTCGCGTGGATGATGCTCGACCGCTACAGCATCAACCGATTCTCGATCGGCTACTGTCCGCTGTTCGCGATCCTCGCTGCCGACGGAATCCGCCGCGTCACGCGGCGGTGGCCGCGCGTTGAGCCGCTCGCCGCTGCCGCGCTCATCGGATCGTTCTTCGTCTGGACGCTGCCCGCGCTCGCGGTCGTCCGCAACACGATCGCGCCCTCGGTGCTCGCCGTCGAAGCCGTCGCGCAGCATCTCGATCCTCGCACCGACGAGGTGTTCGTCGCCCGCGACATGGACCCGTTTTTCCAATACTTGTTGCCGAATCATCCCTACGTGCATGTGCTCGACAAGCGGGCCATGCCGCTGTCGATCGGCAGCCGCAAGCCGTGGATCCTGGCCGAAGCGGATGACAACGATCGCGATGGTTTTGTGTTCCATCGCGAGCGTGGCCATCTCTGGAACACCGCCCGGCGCCATTACTTCGACGCCGGCGTCATTCCGGTGCGCACGCCGCCCCACTTCATGGCCGGCTGGTATCCGCCGGTGCGCGAAGCATTGTTCGAAATGCGCTCGATGATCGGTCGATCGCAGACGCAACTTCCTCCGTCGGCCGGCAGGACCACGCTGTGGATTCAGTTTCGTGTGCCGGACGCATCGGTCGTCGCCCACGCCACGATCACAATCGCTCTCAACGGCCGCATCATCGATCGCTTCGCTGCCGCGGGAGAGGACGACCGCGAGTACCACGTCACCCCCGCGCCAAACGCGGCCCCGAATCTGCTGGATCTGTCGATCGATCGAACGGTTCACGAGCCGCGGGAGTTGGGGATGACCATTCGCTGCCTCTCATTTGGACCTGGGTAACGATGGCCGACCAGGACGTCTCTCTCCGCATCATCGTCGAGAATCCGCCCGTTCGCTTCGCCGTACAGCGCGGCAAGTACGAACTGCTCGAGGCAACCTCCGCGACCGCGAAGCAACTCGTCTTCGAATTCTCTGTCCGCGCCCGCGACGATCGTCCCGACGGCCCCAACTTCCTCGGGCCGTTCGCGCAAGGTCCCGCCGGCGGCCGATTCGTTTACGTGAACTCCGGAACGTCGGCCGGCGAGATCGGCTCCCAATGGACGCGCCGCGCGAAGGTTCCGCTGGGCGGCATCACGTGGAGTCTCATCAGGAAAGCCGCGGGATTGGTAATCGAAGCGCGCATCGGCGGAACGGCGCGCGACGGAGGACCCGCCTGCGCGACCGTGCCGCTCCTCGGCGGCGGCTGGCAAGTCGCTCAGTAGCGCCAGAATCCGGCGATCCAGGCCCGGCGGAACCCACGGCGCTCCCAATGCGGCGCGATCCACACCGCACCGGCGCGCGGCGGCGCAACCCAGCGCCCTTCGACGAACACCAGGCCCGGCCGCGGCGGACGGGCGACGACGGTAGTGGTGCAGGCGGCGGTCATCAGACTGGCGGCGATGATCGATGCTGAGATGAGTCGTTTCATGGCATCTAGCTCCTTCTCCAATCAGACGAAGAAGCACGTCAACTTGTTGACGATCGCCGTGCAAACAAAAACGCGCCGGCTTGCACCGGCGCGTTTCGTAAACATCCGTCGAAACGACACGTCTATTTCAACTTCGCCTTCGTGTCCTTGGCCATCTTCAGGTGATCCTGCAACGTCGGCAGCGTCTTCGCCGCCCACGCTTTCAAGTCCGGGTCCTTCGCGTCCTTCGACGCTTTCTCGAACTCCTTCACGTCCTTCTCGTGGTCCTCGACCATCCCGTTGATGTACGCCTTGTCGAAGTCCTTGCCGCTCAGCGTCGAGAGCTTGTCGGACATCTTCTTGCTCTCGTCGTCGACGTCCGCGGGAAGGGTCACGCCTTTGGTCTGCGCGAGCTGTTTCAGCTCGTCGTTCGCTTTGCCATGATCGCTGACCATCCGGTTGCCGAAGTTCTTCACGTCCGGACTGGTGCCCTTCGATGACGCCGTCTGCCCGAGCATCACCTCGGCCATGCCGCCCTGCGCCGCCTTGTTCACAAACTCCTGATCGTCGTGATCGAGCGTGCTGGCCATGCTCGACGTGCCGGCAGTCCCCGATGTATCCAGACCGCTGGCGCCGACCGTCGTTGTCGTCGACGACGTATCGGTGGCACTGGTGGTCGTCGTCGACGTGTCGGTAGCCACGTTGTTGTCATTGTTCTCGTGATGGCAGGCGAATGCCGTCACCGCCAGCGCGCAGACGAGCGCGAGAAGCCACGGGTAATTTTTCATTTTCCTCATTTTCTGAATCGCTCCTTTCGTGTCACGGTACCGTCCGGCTTGTGTGCACGAAATGCTCCAGCGTCATCGTCCGGCGGCGGGCTTTTTCTTCGGAGCTTTGCGCGCGACCACGGCCTTCTTCTTCGCCGGCGGCGGATACTGCTTCGCGGAGATGGCGTTCACGTAACGGACGAATTTCGTAAAGAGCTGCTCGCTTCGATCGACGGTTGCGGCGGCGCGTGAGAGCTCATCGACGTAGCTGCCGGAGCTGAGTTGCAGATGCGAATCGCGCGTGAGCATGGCCGTCATCATGTCGGAGACGGCGAACTCCGTCGGAGGGATGATGCCGAGGGATTTGGCGGCGTCGGTGATGGCGCGGCGGGCGGAAGGGGCGAGCTCCGTCAGCTTTCCGACCAGCGTCGTCTCGATGTGGCTCGACTCGGGCGTGATGATCATGACCGCGCTGCGCGAGGCCACGAAATCCGGCGACGCGTTCACGATCCCCTTCGTCGCGGGGAGGAAGAGCTTGTCACCATTGTTGGGATCGAGCTGGTTGTAAATCGCCGGCCGCAGCAGCCGCCCCGAATTGCATGCGCTGATGATCACGTAGTAGATCCCCTCGGGTTCCAGCCGCTGCTGCAGCGCGCCCGCGGAAATGTACGAGCGGTTCGCGTCGGCGTCGTAACTCGTTTGCAGTTTCAGGCCGTTGCCGTTCGTGCCGTGCGTTTCGAGGATGAGCGTGAAGATGCGCCGCTCCGGATAGAGCACGTTGTGACGGTGAACCGCGTCGAGAATCTTCTCCCAGTCCGCATCCTGAAAACAGGCGAAGCCGAGCGACTCGTAGAAACGGCAGTTGTCGGCGACGGAAAGATCGGGACTGAAAACGACGCCGACGCCGCGCCCGATCTCGCTCACGCGCCGCGAGGCGACGTCGGGCCAGGCGTGATCGAGAAGGCGAAGACTGCTGTTGTCCGCAGCCGCGGCAAGATGCGGCGCTAGAAGAAAAACGAGCGCCGCGAAGCACGAAAGGATGCGTGAAGTCATGAGAATGGCGGAGCGCCTCGGTGGAAACGCTCCGCCAGATGCGCTTACTCCTTGTGCATCGCGCGATGACGGTGATGACGCCCGCCGCCGCTGTCGCTGGTAGTCGAGCTGCCCGTTGAGCCGGTAGTGTCGGACGTGCTGCTGCTCATGCCGACGTTCGCCGAGGTATCCGTCGTGCTGGATGCCGTCGACGTGGCGCTGCTTTGCACTCTCGTATCGGTGGCGGTGCTGTTGTTCGAGCCGTAGGTCGCGGTCGTTCCTGTCGTAGCGGCGGTGCCGCCGTAATTCGTCGAGCCGCTCGTCATCACGTTCACATCGCTTGTCGAGCCGGAACTGGAGCTCGCCATTCCGGACGTCGTACTGCTGGTTCCGTTGTCCGCCGTCGTTGTCGTGCGGGTCGTGCTGCAGCCGAACAGCGCGAGGCTGAGCGTGAGTACGGCGATAAGAGTGAAAACTGCGCCGTGCGTTCGTTTCATCGGTTGATCCTCCTGAGGTTCTCCGTACTTCAAAACTCACACCCGAGCGGATCAGTACGTGGCGGTCGAGCTTGTTGTGGTCGAAGTCGTTCCGGTCGTCGCTGTGGACGTCGTGGCGGTATTCGTCACGGGGGCGCCGGTACCTGTTTCGGTAGCGGTAGTACCAGTCGCCGTCGATTGGATCGTTTCGGTCGATCCGGTCGTGGTCGCTGCCGGCTTGCGGTTGCACGCGGCACAAAGAGAAAGAATGGCGATGAAAGTGATGACTCCGCGGATGCGCATCGGTGATCCTCCGCGACCGTGCGGAGCAATCGTCGCGCCCGGTTGGCGCGCGACGTGAACGCCATCTCACCGGAGGTGCAGTATGGCTGAGGTTATCGGACGCTTTTCCGCGCAGACATTCGCGTTGCTGCGCATCATCGCGGGCCTCATGTTCGCGATGCACGGAACCCAGAAACTCTTCGGATATCCGCCGATGCCGGCGGGGATGGCCGGTCCCTTGCCGCCGTTGATGAAAGTGGCCGGAGGCATCGAGCTGCTCTGCGGTCTTCTGATCGCTATCGGCCTCTTCACCGGCATCGCCGCCTTCATCGCCAGCGGCGAGATGGCCGCGGCATACTTCATGGGCCACGCCTCGCACGGACCCTTCTGGCCGCTCGAGAATCAGGGCGAGCTGGCGGTGCTTTACTGCTTCCTGTGGCTGTTCGTGGCCGCGCACGGCGCCGGCATCTGGAGCATTGACAACGCCATGCGCCATCGGACGCCGGTGATCACGACCGTGTGAGCTGGCGGAGCGCGGCCCTCAGCAGCGCGGAGAGCTCGGCCTCGTTGCCGAGCTCTTTGCGCGCCAGGTCGAGCGCCGACTCGGCGTCCTTCGGGCGGTAGCCGAGGTTGATGAGCGCGGAGTGGACGTCATCGTCGATGGAAGTGCGCGTCGATGGCGGCGTCTGCTCCCGCGCCGACTCCGGAATGAGCAGCTTGTCGCGCAGCTCCAGCACGATGCGGTCCGCTGTCTTCTTCCCGACGCCCGGAATCGACGACAGTTTCCGCACATCGCCTCGCGCCACGGCTTCGGCGAGATCCGTCGGATCGATCCCCGAAAGGATCTTCTGCGCCAGCGTCGGCCCGATGCCGGAGATCGAGATCAGCTTCTCGAACGCGAACTTCTCCTCACCCGACGCGAAGCCGTATAGCGATAGCGCATCCTCGCGAACGTGCGTGTAAATCGTGAGCGCGACGTCCCGCTGCCCTTCGAGCTTGTAGTAGGTCTGCAGCGAGATGTGTACTTCGTACCCAACGCCTCCGGCGACGACGAGCGCACGCGTGGCGTCGAGTTGTTTTAGGGAACCTTCGAGGTAGCCGATCATTTTAGAAACGCTTTAAGCCTTCCGCCACCGCGTCCCGCCCGGCGTGTCTTCCAACACGATGCCGCGGCTGACCAGTTCATCGCGAATCCGATCACTCTCCGCGAAGTTGCGCGCTTTGCGCGCCGCGTTGCGCGCTTCGATCAGCGCCTCGATCTCGGCATCGAGGTTGGCCTCTCGTTTAGGAAAAATATCCAACACCGGATCGATCTTCATCAGCGCCGTCTTCAACCCCTCGGCATCGCCGGCCAGGATGCGGCCTTCGTCGAGCGCGATGTTGCCTTCGCGGATGAGCGTGAAAAGCGCGCCAAGGGCGCCGGCGGTATTGAGATCGTCGTCCATCGCCGTTTCGAAATCGGTGAGGAACTTGCCGATCAGTTGATCCGCAGCCCCGTCCGAATGCTTCGCATCGTGCGCGGCCGAGCGCGAGACCTCGTCGACGCGAAGGAGGAACGACTCGATGCGCGACAGCGCATTCTTCGCGTCGTCGAGCGACTGCGTGGTGAAGTTCAGCTTCGTGCGGTAGGGGACCGAGAGCAGCGCGTAACGCAGCGCCAGCAGGTCGTAGCCCATCGTCTCGATCTCCGGCACCGTATAGATGTTGCCGAGCGACTTCGACATCTTCTGCTGATCGATGTTGAGGTGCTCGCCGTGGATCCAGTAGCGGACGAACGGCTTGCCGGTCGCTCCTTCGCTTTGCGCGATCTCGTTTTCGTGATGCGGGAAGATGAGATCGACCGCGCCGGTGTGGATGTCGAAGGTCTCGCCGAGGAGGTCCATCGACATCGCCGAGCACTCGAGGTGCCATCCCGGGCGGCCTTCGCCGATCGGCGTTTGCCAGGCCGGCTCGTTGCTCTTCTTCGCCTTCCAGAGGACGAAGTCGCGCGCCGATTCTTTCTCGTACTCGTCCGATTCGACGCGGCTGTACTCGCTCGTCTCGTCGATCTCGACGCGCGAGAGCTTGCCGTAGCCCGGCAGCGTGGAGACTTTGAAGTACGTCGAACCGTCGGCGGTGTATGTGTGGCCGCGCTCGTTGAGCTGCTGCACCAGCGCCACCATCTGCGGGATGTACTCGGTGGCGCGCGGATACGCATCCGCCTTGCGCACGCGCAGCTTCGCAAGAGATGCATGGAACGACTCGATGAACGGCGCGGTGTAGGTCTGCAGATCCTGTCCCGCCGCCGCGGCGTTGCGGATGATCTTGTCCTCGACGTCGGTGATGTTCATGACCTGTTTCACTCGCAGGCCGCGCCACTCCAGGTATCGCCGCAGCACGTCGCCCCACAAGAACGTGCGCATGTTGCCGATGTGGAGGTGGTTGTAGACCGTCGGCCCGCACGAATACATCCGCACTTCACCGGGGACGAGCGGCTCGAAGAGCTCCTTCTCGCGCGTGAGGGTGTTGAACAGCTTGAGATCGGACATGCGCGGGGGATAGTAAACCACTGTCATCCTGAGGCGCCGGCGTGGCGTGGCCGGAGGATCTCCAGTTACGCGATCCGCGTTGAATTCCGTGTGAATCAAACGCGGCTCCGGCCGGAATTGCGCGAGCATCACCAGCACAGACACTCTTGTCTGTGCTTTGGCAAGACACAGTGTCTGATCCTGCTAACCGCTTACCGCATTGCGCCGATCTCTACCTCCGCGCTGCCGGTCGCGAGCACGTGGAGGATGATGCCGTTCGGGTCGAGCACGACCGTGCCAGGCTCGATGGCGTCGACGCGGCCCCGCATCATCACTCCGGATGCGAGTGGCCGCGTCACCGCGCGTGCGATCTCGTCGCGCAGCGCGTCGATCTGCGGAGCGACCGACCAGTGCGCGGCACTCGCGAGCGTCGCACGCAATTGGTCGTGCGCCACGCGGTTGGCGATGCGCAGGAACGGATTCCTTCGGTGCGGATCGAGCGAGTAGTCGAGATTCGTCAGCGTCAGCGTGCGCGTGGCGGGATCGAAGACGGGCGTTGCCTCGAGGAAAACGAGACCGGTATAATGCTTCAGAAATGAGGTGTGATAGTTGACGTCGATCTCGATCGACACGCGGCCGTTTGCCGCGGGACTGGCGCCGAGGCGGATCGAACGAACGGCGACGCCTTCGTACGTGTGGTTCGCGAAGTTCTCTATCATCAAGCGAGTGGCCTCTTCGTACGGCATCTCGACGTCGAACGGAACGCGGATTCCGGCATTCGGCGCCTGCGCGACGCGTAAGGCCGGCAGCGGCCGCGGCGTCACCGGAGGGCGTTCGCCGACCACGACGCGCGTGCGTGCGCGAAGCGTCAGAACGCTGGTGAGCGAGAGGCCGGAGCCGGAGATCGGGCCGAGCGCGGCGTCGGCGGGCTCCATCACCAGCCACGTGCGCGGCGCGATGAGCACCGGCGCCTGCAGCGACGACCAGACCTGTTCCGCGATCGGACGGATGTTTGTCAGCTTCGGCGTATTCGCGTCGATGGTCTTCACCGCCTGACGCAACTGATCGTTGACGATCGGCCCGATTTTCCAGTCGGTGATGTCGATGTTGGCGAACGTGACCTGGCAGCGCTTAGAGGAGAAATCGACCGGCTGCGCGCGTGTGGTCGAGCGAAGGCGCCAGTTCGCATCCCAATCCAGATGCGAGGAAAGCGAGATCCAGGCATCGCGCATCGGTTCGCCGAAACCGCAAGAGATGCATGGCCACATCACGATCTCCTGCGTGAACGGCTTCTGCGTCCTGCGGCAGCCTTCCAGCGAGTAGTGGACGGTGGTCATGGCGTGGATGCCACTGCCGATGACGTTGAGCGCGATCGGATCGCGGACGACGCGGTACTTCATCCCAAACTGTTTCTGCGGATCGAGCTCGTACGCGTCGAGTTTCTCCAGGCTCTTCGGCACCTGCGCCTCCAGTTGCGGCAGCAGCGGCGCGAGCGAGGTGCGGATGGGAATAACGATCGTCGACAGCTCGGCGAGCGGCGGTGGGGCGGGTGGCAGGGTGGCGGCGAGGAGAAGGAGGGGGATGAGCATCATCGGGATTTCGCGGAATGATAAAGTCACAAATCGAGTCCACAATGTCCGATACCATCACTCGAAGCATCCGCATCCAGGTCGAAAGCACGTATGTCGAGGAGCGGAGCGATCCGCAGGAAAGCTACTTTTTCTTCGCCTACCACGTCGTAATCTCCAATGACGGCAGCGAAACGGTGCAACTCATCAGCCGGGAGTGGGTCATCACCGACTCCGACGGCAACATGGAGCGCGTGCAGGGCGCGGGCGTGGTCGGCGAGACGCCGGTGCTGGGGCCCGGACAGAGTTTCGAATACACCAGCTTTTGCCCGTTGCGGACGTCGATGGGATCGATGCAGGGCGGTTACATGATGAAGCTGCCGAACGGCGAAACGTTCCGGGCGGAAATCGAGCCGTTCACTCTCGCTGTTCCGGGCGTTGTCAACTGAAAGGTTATCCGTGCGCCGGCGAGTCCAGATTTCGTTTCTCTCCGTTTTTCTGACGCTGCTGACTGTCGCGTTTGCGACGGCATTGATGGTGCGCGTCCGGTCGTACACCGTGAAAACGGCGACGGAAGCGGCCGCTTCATCGACGACGATGGCAACGGCTTCCGCGACATCGGGTTCGACGGGACCACACGCAACGTTTGAGCCTCTGTCCGCCGACAGCCCGGCGACAACGTCATCGTCCGCGCGTGCGGCTACGACGACGTCCGCCGCCACCACCCGCGCGCAGCGATTCCGCGAATTGCTCGCCGCCGGCATCTCTGCGATCGCGCCCTCGGCCGCGCCGGCGGCCGCGCAACAACTGATGCCGCAGCCGAAACCCGCTCCGCCTCCGCCGCAGACGAAACCGCCGGCGCCGGTCTCGAGGCCGAACGGACCGCGCAACCCGGGAAGCGCGGCCGGAGGAAGCACAGCCGGGGGAAGCAATCAATCCGGATCCGGCAGCAACGCGCAACAGAAGACTCCCTCAAACGATCCGCACGATCCGAATTCCGACACCACCCCGCCGCAGCTCCTCTCGATCGCCTTCGATCCGCCGCAGGTGCAGGACGGGGGCGACACGATGCTCGTCGTGATGGCTACAGACGACCTCTCCGGCATCCGCGGCATCTCGGGCACGCTGACCAGCCCGAATGGCAAAGCGGTGCAGGGATTCGCGCAGCAGCGCGAAGGCGAAACGATGCGCTACACGAGCCGCATCCACATCCCCGAAAAAGCGGAGGAGGGGATCTGGAAGGTGAGTTTCCTGACGATGAGCGACATGGCAACAAACTCGGTCACGCTCAACTCCGCGCAGGGGACGCTGCCGCCGACCGCGGTGCTGAAAGTGATTTCGTCCGCGTCCGACTCCACCGCGCCGGCGCTGAAGAATGTCTGGCTCGATCGCCGGGCCATGCGTGCCGGCGAGCACAACACTCTCTACGTCGACGCCTCGGACGAGAAATCGGGCGTTCACCTCGTGGCCGCGGTCTTCCTCAGCCCGTCGAAATTGGCGCGCTTCGGCGTCGGCTGTCAGAAAGGGGCGAACGACGTCTACCAGTGCGATGTCTTCCCGCCGCAATGCCTCGACTGCGGGGACTGGACGCTCGAGCAGATCCAGATGCAGGACAACGCCAACAACTTTGCCACCGTGCGAAACGAAAATCCGACCGTGGCCGCGATTCGCCTCAACATCACCGGCGACACGTGTGACAACACGCCGCCCGTGCTTCAGGGCCTGCAACTGAGCCGGGCGGAGATTTTCATGGGACGCGACGAGCCGGTCATCGAAGTCATCGCCCAGGTCACCGACGACACCTGCGGCATCGGCGGCGTCAGCGGACAGGTGGTCGGACCGGGCAGCAGCTCCAGCGGAACGTTCTTCTCGTTCCAGCAGCGCGAAGGGAACACCTTCGTCGGCACGATCCGCCTGCACACGAACTCAGCGCGCGGCGTGTGGCACCTGCAGTCGGTGACCGTGAACGACAAAGGCCAGAACCTGAAGATCTACTACTCGAATGATCCGCTGCTGGCGCGGGCTACGTTCACGGTGAAATGACGGAACGCGCTCCGGAGGGGGAGCGCAAGTGCCGGACGGAGGACGTCCGGCGACCGTTAGCGCGCGGCTTTGGCGATCTTGCCGGTGCGGATGCAGCGGGTGCAGACATTCATCCGCTTCACCGCCGAGCCGACCATCACACGGACGCGCTGCAGATTCGGCAGCCAGCGCCGGCTGGAAACGTTGTGGGCGTGGCTGACCCGGTTACCAAACACGGGGGCCTTGCCGCAGACTTCGCACATCTTTGCCATCGATAGACTCCTCAAACCTCAAATAACGCCAGGGGGCGGGATTGTACCGGCCGGACCGGTTCGGCGCAACCAACATGGCCGGAAACGGCCTCGTGTTCGCGTAATCTGCTGATAAATCTAAATGCTGTAGAGTTGACACTCACCTTTAAAGGTTGTAATTTCAACCGACTTTCCACATTCTGGAGCCAGCCTGAGAAGTGAATGGGTGAGATGGACGGGGTGAGTGGTGTTCTTCTCAAAGAGCAAAAATGTCGTTGGACTCGATATCGGCTCCTCAGCCGTAAAACTCGTTGAGCTGAAGGAGAAGAAGGGCGGCACGTTCCAGCTGGTAAAGCTCGGAATCGAGCAGCTTTCTCCGGAAGCGATCGTCGACGGGTCGATCATGGACTCATCGCTGGTCGTGGAGACGATCTCGCGGCTCAACACCGGCAAAAACGTCAAGAATTCCAATTACGCCACCTCCCTTTCCGGCCACTCCGTGATCATCAAGAAGATCACCCTCCCCGCGATGTCGCCGGAGGAGCTGGCCGAGTCGATTCAGTGGGAGGCCGAGCAGTACATCCCCTTCGACATCAACGATGTAAACCTCGACTACGTCCCCCTCAACACGCCCGGCGCCGGCGACAACATCGACGTCATCCTCGTGGCCGTGAAGAAGGAAAAGATCAACGACTACACCTCGGTGATCAGCCAGACCGGCAAGGTGCCGGTGCTCGTCGACGTCGACGCCTTCGCGCTCCAGAACGCCTACGAGATGAACTACGCGATTGACGACACGAAGGTCCTCGCGCTCGTCAACGTCGGCGCGTCAGTCACCAACGTCAACGTCCTCTCCGGCGCCACCTCGCTCTTCTGGCGCGACATCACATTCGGCGGCAACCAGTACACGGATGCGATCCAGCGCGAGCTGAGCCTCTCGTTTGAGCAAGCCGAGGAGCTGAAAAAGGGACGGCAGGCGGGCGATTACAGCATCCAACAGGTCATCCCAATTCTCAAC